>Ga0153916_10000005_pt1 | contig 198637 bp, 147 predicted proteins | sample Opewatmetagenome_FD_109642 | JGI IMG/M metagenome (GOLD analysis project Ga0153916, IMG submission 109642) | Freshwater wetland microbial communities from Ohio, USA - Open water 3 Core 3 Depth 4 metaG | ecosystem: Environmental > Aquatic > Freshwater > Wetlands | place: USA: Ohio, Lake Erie...
AGCTCGTCAGATGAGGATCCGGCAACTTCTTGGTAATCTGCTTAAGTATTGCCACGGCTTGACTGTACGCCTCGGTTGCGGCTTTCAGCCGCCCTTTGGTTTTCAGGAACCGCCCCCTTGCCCAATGTACTTGCCACATCAGCTCCGGAAAGGAGGCACCGTACTCAGATGCTTCCTTAATTGCCCGGACGATGTCCTTCTCATCGGATTCCTCGAACCCGTTATCAAGGAGATGATTGAGCCTGATAATAAGGCTGGTGACCATGACATGATATTCTCCGGCTTCCATTGCCAGTTTCTTCGCCTGATCCAACGAAGACAACATCAGATCACGATCGCTGCACGCGGCAGCCACCTCTGCCTGCGTGATCCACGCTCTTGACAGTTTCAGCTGATCACCGCATCGTTCCAGGCGTTTCAGAGAACGTTGGCTGTATTCTCTTGCTTTGGAAATATCACCCGCATACAGAGAAGTTCTGGCAAGCAGTTCGTAAATGCTTCCCAAGGCACTCGAAGCATTGATCTGATTGGCGATGGTTTCCGACTCGATAAGTGCACCCTCCGCTGCTTGGTACTCACCAAGCAGGAGGTACAGGTGGCCCAACTGATACATGGGTTCGATCTGGCTTTCCTTGTCTGCCAATTCGGATCCGATCTCCAGCGCACGCTGCCAGTACTCCATCGCTTTCATATAATCTGCGCGTCTGAGTGCGATCTCGCCCAAGTTATTGACTGTGGAGGCGATATCGCGGGGTGCGCCAAGTCGAGTGAAAATATCGAGCGCCTTCTCATAATATCGGTCGCATTCCACCAATTTTCCACTCTCAAATGCTTGAATTCCCAAATTATTGTAGATTCCTCCCATTCGTTCTACATCGCCGAGTTGCAGACTGATTTTCAAGCATCGATTCCAATGCCATTTGGCGCCGCGGTGATTGCCCAGCGCATTCAAGGCGGCTCCGATATTGTTATGCAGGTCCGATATTCCTTTCTTCTGACCCAGCTTCTGCCTTATCTTCAGCGCTTTCCTCCACAAGCCCAGTGCATCTTCGATTTCGCCCTGGTAGAAGCACAATGTGCCCAGAGTATTCAGCAGATGCGCTTTCTGGGATGAGGTTTCGCCTCGGTGCATCGCCGCCAGCCCTTGCTGACAGTAACTCACCGCACCATCATGGTCTCCTTCCCGAAAGCACAGCCACCCCAGACCTCCATATATGTTGCCAATATTCTCGTGGTAGGTGCCTTTCAACAGATCGATGCACTTCAGCCAGTTTTGCTTCGCGTCTTCGGTCTCGCCGAGCCGATCTTGCGCCAGGGCGATCTGGTTCAGGCATTTGACGCGTTGGTCAACCCGGGACTCATCAAGGCTCGTGAGCACATTTTGATATCCCCAAATTGCCTGACGGTGTTCTGCGATGTCACGATGGACATCTGCCAATGCCCACAGTATCTCCCTGGTCGCTCCCGCAAATTCCGTCAAGGGTTCCAGGATCCTCAGTGACTCTTGCCAATACGCTTTTGCGGCACCGGGATCCAGCCGCGCGAGCATGGACTGTCCTGCCGCCAAGGCATGCTCCGCAGTCTTCTCGGCGTCGCCAATTCTCAACCATTGATATCCCAGAGATTCCCGGACTCTTGGGTCTGAGACGTCCCCATAGTCCTCCAGATATCGTGCGATCCTCAAGTGCAATTCCTGAATCTCACGGTCGCTCAAGTCTGCTGTGATTGCTGCGCAGAAGCCAGGGTGTGTAAAACCCACCAAGGAATATCCCTCGCAGACATATTGGCTAATCCAGCTGTTTTGGATCATGGGCACCAGATGGCGCATCAGGTCGGTCTCGGAACAATTCAAGAGGGAGCAAAGAACCGACAATCGGACAGAACCCCCCGAGACACTCAGTAGACAAGCAATTTCACGGGATGGTCCGGAAATCCCCCGAATCCGATCTATGAAGAGCTGCCGCAGATCGTGGGTGTGCCCAATGCTCGCAACCTGCCCGAGGAAATCCCATCCTTCGACATTCAGGCGAAGCAGCCCGCGATCGACGAGCGTATCGAGCACCAGCTTCACATGCAAAGGATTTCCGCCGCTTTCGTGATAGAGCCGACTGCAAAAACCCTGCGGAAAGCGATTACCTGGGAAAACGGAACTCACGAGGGATTCACACCCGGCTTCATCCAATGGCTGCAATTGAATAGTCTGAAAACCGTGAGCCCCAATCGTGTCCAATAAGGTTTGAAGTTCCTTGCTTTCCTGATCGCTGATTTCGTGAGTACACCAGACGGAGAAAGTCTCCGATTTCTTCCGACGTACCAAAGTGGTCAAGAAGTCCAATGTCAAAGGATCCGCCAATTGAATCTCTTCAAAAACCAGAATCACGGGGCATGTCTTCGCCTCCCGCTCAATCCAATCCACAGCCGAACTGATTCTGCGCTGACTCGAGGACGGATCAAATCGCGTCCCGTCCGCCTGATCGTTAACGAAACCGAAGCTCGCCCGCAGCTCCTTCTCTTCGATACCTTTCCAGAACCGGAGAAGGTTGAACACCGGTTCCAGCACTCCGCCTCGTTCCTGACCGCATCTGGTGCGAAACATCGCCACATTTTTTAATTGAGCATAGGTTTGAATTTGTCGAATCAGACGGGATTTCCCAATACCATGCTCGCCGCGAATCAGTATGCCCCCAGGGATAGCCCCTTTGCCTGCGTCATCTATGATGGCGCAGAGCCGTTGACAGATGTCGTGATGCGCAAAGAACGACCCGCTGGCGATATAGCATTTCATAGTTTCCGGTGTCTCGGACTCCAAGGGTTCGCCTAACCGCTCCGACAGGTCCGAAACGATTTCGCGAGCATTTTGATACCGTTGATCTGGGTTAGCCGCCATCAATTTAGTGATCACGTGATCCAGAGCCTCTGGCAGATCAGATCGAATCCGTTTGGGCGATGGAGGCTGTTCCGACAGTCTCCGCCGGATGGATTCTGCAAGATCGGTCAGTGGGAAGGGAGATTCGCCTGTCGCCGCCCGATAGAGGACTGCACCGAGAGCGTACAAATCGACTCTGTGGTCATGGAGCTTGTCCCGGAATATTTCCGGCGCCATCGTTTCCGGACTGCCTTTCACGCTTTTCAAGCCGGTCTTGCGGGCACTAACCAAGCCAAAGTCCACTAATTTTGCCGTGAATTCGCCGTCTGGATCACCGACAAGCAATATATTCTCAGGCTTGACGTCGTGGTGGACAAGCTTCTTGGAGTGAAGAAAAGCGAGAGCCCGGCAGACCTGAACCGCGACCTCCACCAGTTGCCGCCATTTTCCACGGAAATCGAGGATTCCCAGGTGTTTGCCTTCCAGGTACTCGGCAGTGTAGTATGCTCTACCCTGGTCGTCCCGACCGAAATCGAATACTCTCGGGATATTGGGGTGATAGAGCTGCTTGAGGAAAGTAAATTCGCGTTTCAAGGCGGAGAGTTCGTCCTGGGTCATCATGGACTCCCGCATGAGCTTGATCGCCAGAAGGCGATTTGCCATCTGAGAATCCTGCACCAGATATACTTCGCCCATTCCCCCTGCTCCCAATAGGGACAAGACTCGATACCGATGATCTACCAATGTGCCTGAATCAAACATGGATGTTTCTACCGTTGATCGTTTGACTGGCGCAGAACGCCTATATCTGTTATCGTCTAAGAATCCATTAACTTGACGTGGGGACTGGGGCTGGACGTTGATGCAACCGACCGAAGTGCCAATCTTGACCGATGCGAAAATTCCGAACCTGACTCCAAGGAAATCGGAAAGAGCAGCGTCTGACGACACTGCTCTTTCCAGTGGGGATGATTGGATCTTTGTGGAATAAGTTGTCGGTGAAGAGTCTCCTGCTATTTGTTTCTGGCGCTGGCGGCGCCGCCGTTGGTTCGACTATTGACCGCCCGTGGCGATAATATAACGTGAGAAGTGATTGGTTCGTCCGAAAAGCTTGAGATCCGTCCTGTTCAGAAATGTCAGGATTTCTTCGTATTGTCCGACGGTTTCGTTCCAGTACATGATGACCAATTGTTCTGGCTGAACGCCGATCTGGATCAGGTTGGCGCACTGATAGGATAACTCAACCTGGATGTCACTATCAAAAGAGTATGGATGCGGACCATAATCCACAACCGCAAAATTGGGATCAGGTACCAACATCGTAATCATGACGTCCTCATGCAAAGCAGTCGAAGGAATTGTCACCCCGTGCCACCAGGTCATGAACATTGGAAGACCAGGCAATGCAAACGGAGCCGGGAAATACACGGAACCGCCCAAACCAGCCCGGAGCAACTGCTGAGTGTACATGGGGCGATCCGTGATCATGCCGCTGTAGATCTGACTGATATCCATCGGCAAGTACCCGTAACCAGGCGCCGGACCCGCCGCAATATTCTCTTCGGTCAGAGGCGGGGGCGGAATGGCGATATTGTCGCTGACAGCCATCGGCGATTGGTTCGAACACCCCATCATCACGCCCAGCATGATCATAGCGATCATCACCACCCGGATTGTGCGATTCAAGGATTTGGTGGCATCCATAGCTCTCTCCTTCTTGGTTACATCACCTCTCATCATTCGTATACGTTCGCGATACCGTTTAGGGGGAATGCAAGTATGATGCCAACTCCTCGCCGGATAGCGCCAGCCTTATCGCACAATGTAAGATATTGAACATATGAAATTTAGACATTGCGAGAAAAAAGCCAATCTCTCATAATTCCGGAAGTCTATGATGCAAATTCCGATTGGAATAAGAGACCTGGTTCAAGAGAACCAAATATCGTGATTTAGGCGGAATTCATATTATCAATAACTTAAGAACAGCAGATGGGGCAAATCCACCAATCTGGTGTATTTCAACCACATTTTTCGGTATGTTGAGACGGAAAAAAGCAGAGCTGGGTTGCCGTGCTTGGTGGAGGAGCAGACTGAAGATAATGGTCAATTCAGCAAGATATCGTTGGAAATTTTCTAGTTGCCGCCGGTTCCGACTGCAATAACGTAGCGCGAGAAATGATCGGTAGACGCGATGATTCTTTGTTCCGCTTCCTGCAACTGCGTAGGAACAGCCTCGTAGGCACCGCTGGTCTCGTTCCAGTAGAAAACCGCCAGATCCTGGGGATTGCATCCCAGTTCCAGAAAGTTGCAGAACGCATAAGACAATCGGAGTTCGATGTCACCCTGAAATTGGTATGGATCAGGCGAGAATTCCAGTGCGCAATGCTGTATGTCAGGAATGGCGATTTCGATCGGGACATCCTCGTTGACGTCGTCCGAATCGATCACGACGCTGTGCCACCAGTCCAAGAGGACCGGAGGCTCGGACACAGGATTCTCGAAACAGACCGTTCCGCCTTGATCGTTCTGCACCAACTGCTGGACATGCAGCGATTCGGGCACCGAGCTTCCGAATGCTTGAAGCGCGTGAAACCCAAGGACTTGATACCCAGGCGGCAGACCGAAATCGATATCATTTTCACCGGACGGAGATTGAACATCTCCACCGTCGGAGCTGGAAAAAAAGTTGGACAAGTCCAGACATCCGACAAAAAATATCGCGGCAGAAACTGCCACCCAAAGAATCAAGATGCGTTTCAGAATCGATTTTTCACAGTCCATGAATCTCTCCTCTGCCGATGCACAACGGCGCTTTGCGGGTATTCGCGTGACATGCTCGCAGGAAAACGCTACAGAACGAAAAGGAAGTTCCATGGTTGAAAATCGCAAACCTCATGCCAACGAGAACAGCCTCGGCATTTCGGAACTATATTTAGCGGTGATGGGAAGAAAACCGCAAAAAACACTTGACCTTCAGTATTTTATCGCCTATTTTACCTATGGTGCTTTATAATTTGGCGGAGTTCAGCTGATCGGGGATGCCTATGGAAACTGCGTCGCCATGCAATCGAGCCTTTCCCCTTATTTGCCTTAACTAATTACCAAGGTGACAGCAATCTGATCTCACTGAACGACAACAAGGAGCCATCATGAAGCGGTTCGGAATTCTCCTGTTCCTGGTTCTTCAAATGTCTGTCGTGATTGCCGAAGAGCAACTGATCGTATGCGGAGCCCATCCTGGAGAAATCTATTTCGCCGGAATCCACCCGGCTCTTGCGTATCCAAGAACCGGATTCTACTTCAGTTCCGATGGAGGGGAGCATATCCAACTCAGGGGTCCCGCCGGATGGTATGGTCTCCTGGTGGCAGACGCCCAGGACAGCACACTCTACCAGATACTTGATGTGGATTATATCACCACCGATGGCGGATGGAGTTGGAGTATGGTTAATGATACATCCACTTACAAGTATGCCTCAGGAGTCATACCCGGTGAAATCTATCGTCGTGGCTCTCATGGACTGGAAAGAAGCACAAACTTCGGGATTGACTATGAACCCTGCAGCTTTTCAGGTTTTCCAGATACAATGTGGATTCAATCTACTGCGTTAGGAATTGATAGTGGAGAAGTCTACGTGTGGGGTGAATCTGGAAATCTGTACTACAGCAGCGACTATGGTGAAAACTTCACTTATCAAGGTGATTTATACACCACCTGGGGCGTTAACCCGTGGACAAGTATTGTCAATGGCGCCGTGCCCGGTGAAATTTACATTTATCTCGACGATACGAAGCACATCTGGCGGATCTGGGACTACGGTGACAGTGTAGAGGTCTTTGCGAACTTTTATTCAGGTCATGATTTTTGGTTCGGAGGCATTGCTACCAGCCGGCAGCCGGGAGAGGTTTACTTCCTCGCTGAAAAGGTTGACATGAGCCTTGATTGTCGAATGCATATCTACCATACTCTCAACTATGGCGCCAGTTGGGATTTTTACGAGCACATAGTATATCCCACTTCCGTTTCACCCAAGAGCAATATTCAGATACCTTCAAATATCTCATTAACCATCTTTCCCAACCCGACCAATGCCGCTTTCAATGTTTTCTATGAATTGAACGCAATGCAAAATGTTAGATTGATGATTTACGACGTCATGGGGCGGCAGGTGTGGCAGCATTTTGCTGGCGTGCAACAGGCGGGTTGCTATCAAGTAGCCTGGCACGATGATGCCTTGTCCAGCGGCACATACGTTCTTCAACTGCGAACAAGCACACTAAGTACTGCAAAGACTATTACAATTCTCAAGTAGTCCAAGAGCTAATACTGCAAGAGGTTAAGATGAGAGACCAGAGGTTAATCGCGGGGCTGATGTTCTTTGTCGTTTGCTATACGAATATATTGGCTGATCCCACCTGGGTGAAAGTCAGGAATTCTCAAGAGACTCCTCCCGATTCAGAAGACATCTCTTGACTTCTGGGTGGAAACTCCTTATATTCCGCACAAGGGCATCCTCCCAACCTGTTACCCCCGACCTTCTCTTTAGAATTATGTGCCCGGCTCAGATTATGGGGTGGTACTATGCGCCGAAACTACCGTCATCCAATTCCTTTGTTCCCGATCCGCCAAATTCTGGCAGCTTCCCTGGATTGTCTCCTCTCAGCTGGGGTTCCGATCCTCCTGTGTGGCGCCTTCCTCACATTTCCTATTTCTGCAGAAGCTCAATGGTACACCGACCCGCACAATCCGGTGCCGATCTATGGTCCAGTTTCAGAATCGGGAGGTCTGATGGCGGATCTCAACGGGGGCGCGTATTTCTTTATTTACGGACCCTATGAGTGTGCCATGATGTCGCACGTAGACCTGGACGGGCAGTGGTCGTGTCCCTTGCCGGGAGTCGTGATCGGTCCGCCATACTCCGCCTGGTCTCATGATGAAGTCCTTGACCCGGATAATAACCTAATCGCACATGGGACCAATGTAAATCCATTTGAGCCTGCAACTGCTTCATTGATGAACAAGTGGTCTTCAGTGGGAGACCCCTTGTGGCAGACCTTCACCTTTCCGGATACACTTACCAGACCCCACTATATGGTCTCCAACGGGATGGGGGGGTGCCTCGTTGCGATCACTTATGGAACGGGAATGGGAGTAAGTTGGTACATTCAGTATTTTGATGCATCCGGACGCCCTCGGTTAGGATGGTTCGAGCGACCTCTATTTGGAACGTCTTCACTATATCCGGCATCATTGATTAGCGATGGGGTCGGGGGAGGATTTGCGATATGGAAACCAATACCAAATTCTCTTCAAAGTGTCAAGATGCAGCATATCCGTCGCGATGGCAGTTTTGCTTTCGCTGATTCAGGTGTCATTATCATCGAAGATGCTTACTATTATTACGCTGGCACTAGCGAGTACGCCTCCTGCGTAGGTTCTTTCATTTTGGGATGGGGCACAGTTGGACCACCCGCAGAGTATCATCTCACACGTTTTGATTCCACCGGAACAGTCATTTGGGACCGTACAGATTTCAATTATCCATCGTCGGATTTGAATTACGTGATTTCGGACTGTTTGGGTGGGCTATATCTCTTTTATGAAGACACAACTTATAGTCGAATAGATGCTTCGGGTGATGTGGTTTTCAGCGGGCACACATTGGCGCCTTGGTCCCACTTTGCCTACGGTAGAACTGTTTCGTCGTCTGGAGAGCTCTCCGTTCTGAACTGGAATGAATACGAGGAGGTCTGGACCTTACGGAAATATGATTCCCTCGGAACACAGGTGTGGACAGATCCGGTGCCGGTGTTATATGGGATGCCCTCAGCTTATGGTGAAGGTCTTAAAGCAGATACGCGCGGCGGCGTCATACTGTTTTTTTCCAATCAAAGTGGCACTTTTTTTACCCGGGTGGATGCTTACGGTCAAGTGGGGAGCAGCGTTCATGTGAATCCAATAGCATTACCTCCAACCCGCATCGAGATATCAGCGTATCCTAATCCTTTCAACAACCAAATCAATCTAACCTGGACAACAAACATAGGAGAGACGATATGCCTTAGCATTACCAACCTTCTCGGTCAGAGAGTTCTGTCTGTGGGACTTCCCGGCAGTGCCACGCGATTCATCTGGGATGGGCGAAATGAACAGGGTTATCAGGTATCAACAGGAATATATTATGTAACATTACAAAACATGCAACAGAGTCAAACTTTATCAATTATTTTAATCAAGTGAGGGAAATCATGCTTCAACGTTGGATTTTTACATTATTGTTTTTAACCAGCACCAGCGTTTACTGTCAATGGTACACCGATCCGCATAATCCGGTGGCGGTTTGTCCGCATGTCCAGGTTCGGGGTGGATTAGTTCCAGATCTTTTTGGCGGAACATATTTCTTTATCGAAGGACCTAACTGGTGTTCCATGATGTCTCATGTATGCATAGACGGACAGTGGTCGTGTCCTCTGCCTGGAGTCATCATAGGACCACCAACATCAGCCTTTACTCACCATGTGGATATAGATCCGGACAATAATCTGCTTGCAAGCGCCACAAATACTGGCGATCCCACCATACCGCGCACGCCTGCATGGCTCAACAAGTGGTCTCCGAATGGCGATTCTCTATGGCATACATTTATATTCCCCGATACCCTAACCAACCCCTCTTATACCCTTTCCAACGGAAGGGGGGGATGTCTGGCGGCGATCATCTATGGGGCGGGAATGGGTATCAGTTGGTACATTCAGTATTTCAACTCTTCGGGTCGTCCCCAGTTCGGCTGGTTCGACAGACCCTTGCTGGGGACAGGTTCATTATACCCAGCATCATTGATTAGCGATGGCACCGGCGGGGGATATGCCATATGGAAACAAACGGTACAGGATTCAGTACATACTATCCGAATGCAGCATGTCCGATCTGACGGCAATTTTGCCTTTGCCGATGAAGGTATAATAATCATCGAAGATGCTTACTATTATTACGCTGGCACTAGCGAGTACGCCTCCTGCGTAGGTTCTTTCGTTTTGGGATGGGGCACAGTTGGACCACCCGCAGAGTATCATCTCACTCGTTTTGATTCCACCGGAACAGTCATTTGGGACCGTACAGATTTCAATTATCCATCGTCGGATTTGAATTACGTGATTTCGGACCGTTTGGGTGGGCTGTATCTCTTTTATGAAGACACAACTTATAGTCGAATAGCTGCTTCGGGTGATGTGGTTTTCAGCGGGCACACATTGGCGCCTTGGTCCCACTTTGCCTATGGTAGAACTGTTTCGTCGTGTGGAGAGCTCTCCGTTCTGAACTGGAATGAATACGAGGAGGTCTGGGCTTTGCAGAAATACGATTCCTTGGGAATAGAAGTGTGGGCACAACCGGTGCCAGTTCTCTATGGAATGCCATCCGGCATGTATCCTTATGTAGAATATATAACTGCTGATATGTGCGGAGGAGTGATTCTATGTTTCATGCGATATGATGCAACGTATTTTACCAGAGTGGATGCGTATGGGAATGTTGGGAGCAGTCTTTATGTGAATCAAGAATCAGTACATTTACCCCAAACATTCCAAATGAGCGCTTTTCCGAACCCGTTCAACGACCAAATCAATATCGTCTGGACAACAAGCATAGAAGGAACTATATGGTTTAGCATCACAAATATTTTGGGACAGCAGGTTCTGTCAGCAGAACTTCCCGGCAGTGCCACGCGATTCATATGGAACGGACTAGATACATGGAGCACTCCCGTTTCTTCAGGGGTGTATTACGCAACATTGAGGACTGGTCGAGTTAACCAGTCGATGCAAATTGTTTTAATCAAGTGAGGGAAATTGACCTGAAGGTTGGTATCGACAGTCCCGATAATCAGAATGCATAGAGGACATCATGAGTACTCTCAATTGTCGTGCGATCTTATTTTTCTTTCTATTGTTTCCACTATTTGCTGCTAATGCTCAATGGTCGAACGATCCGTATCAGAACACCATCGTGGCGTATCAAGCGTACGACCCGCAAATGGTGTCGGATGGTGCAGGTGGCGCCATTATCGTGTGGTGGAGCAGCAGCGATTACGGTCTTCATGCCCAAAGATTGGACAAGTACGGCTATGCTCGCTGGGGAAATAATGGGGTGTTTGTGGGCGGGATTGGCTGGTATCAAGGTGAGAATTTTGGGGTCTGCGAGAATGGGAATGGGGGATGTGTCGTGAGTTTCGCAGATGTGTACGGACTATATCCGCCCTACTACTACTCCAGACTCTATGCCCAAAGGATTGACAGTCTTGGTAACAGACTATGGGGAAATGTTGGAATTCAGGTTTGTGGTCTGGACAGCATCTATGTTTCGGAATCTCATGTGGTCACCGACGGTATGGGCGGTTTCTTCGTGATCTGGGATGACATTCGCCATGGCACTGACAGTGTCTGGTTATACGGACAGCATTTGAACGGGGATGGTAGCGCCAGCTGGACTCAAAATGGGATTAGCATCAGCGGAGAGACTAACTATGATAATCTTTATCCAGCCATCGTTTCCGGCGGTCCCGGCTATGCCTTAGCTTTTTGGCATGAACAATTATTAAGTCTCCGGGGGCAGAGAATGGACCAAGATGGGACTTTCTATTGGACAGAAGGTGGTTTGCTCCTGTCCGGAGTGCTGCAGGCATCAAACACGTTTCACGCTCTCCCTGATGGCGGTGCGATAATATCAGGGCGCAACTATGATTATCCTCGCGACTACTATACACAGCGAGTCGACTGCATGGGCGATACTCTATGGGGCGGCAACGGGCTGCTGGTGATGCAAACGAGTCTTAACGCCAGATGGTCGACTACCGTCAATGATTCGGGAATCTTCTATGCATGGATGGGCGGACAAACCGGATCGACACAAGTCAGAACTCAACGTGTAGATTATGAAGGTCATATTCTCTGGGATTCGCTTGGAGTGACTATCTCAGACCCCGAAGGGTCCAGCGGGTGTCCCGTGAATACATCCACAGGTTGTAGCCACGTGATCAATGCTTGGACGCAGGAAATCGATACCTCTTTGCTTGCTAATAAGTTCGACGCAGGTGGGAACCGCATATGGACGCATGGAGATGTTGTTTTATCGCATAATATATATAGAATTGGAGATCTTCACCCCATTGACGATATGGCGGGAGGAGCCATAATGTGCTGGACCATTTACCCTGAGGTCCTATATGTGCAACAGGTCTCAGGGAATGGCAATCTGGGAGATGTATTGTCAGCGGGAAGGCATTTGGTAGACATTCCGCCCGCAAGAATCTCGCTTCTGCAGAATTTTCCCAATCCTTTTAATGAAAGCACCGTTGTTCCCGTTGTTATTCCACAACTGGCATCAAACCAAACGCCGAGAATCCTTATTTATAACATATTAGGAGAGGAGGTCAACCAACTTGAAATTCATTGCCCTCGAGCAGGAATCAACTTTCTTCATTGGAACGGACAGAATCGGAATGGCACACCGGTCGCATCAGGCATCTACTTTGTCCAAATCAGATCAAGGGGATACATGGGTTGTATTCCCATCTTGAAACTGCGCTGAGTTTCGTATCAAGAGTGGAGGTCATCATCAGACGTCTTTTCTTCGCGCTGCGATTTCAAGGAGTGCCGCCAACGGTGTCGGATTCTTCGTGGTATTTCCGCAGCCGGTAGCGCAGGGTCTCGCGGCTGATCTTGAGGAAGCGGGCAGCGCGGCTGACGTTTCCACTGCAGCGTTTCATAGCATGCTTGATCAGATGGCGTTCGACGTCCTCCAGTCCGATTCCATCGTCAGGAATCATTAGGTAGTTTCCTTCTCCGTCCGGCGTCGGTTCGGGTCTGGGTGGAATTTCAGGCTTCGCTTCTATGGCTGAACTGTCGAACAGATGGAGGTCTTCAGGTTTCACCCTTTCGTCGCTTTCGATCAAGACGGCGCGTTCGATGGCATTCCGGAGCTCTCTGACGTTTCCGGGCCAATGATAGGTCAGAAGAAGCCGTTCGCATTCCGGGGTCAATCCTCGGATATTTTTTTTATACTCGCGGTTGAAGTGGTTGATGTAATGGCGGGTGAGCCGGAGGATGTCTACGCCACGGTCACGAAGGGGCGGCAAGGATATGGACAGGACGTTCAATCGATAGTACAGGTCTTTTCGAAAAAGTCCCTTCGCGATCAAGTCATCCAGGTTAGCGTTGGTGGCGGTGATGATTCGAAGATTGACCCTGACATTCTGGACGCCGCCGATCCTGCGGAATTGTCTTTCCTCAATGGCTTTCAGTATCTTGACCTGCAAGTTCAAGGTCATCTCACCGATTTCGTCCAGGAAGAACGTCCCCCCTTCCGCGATTTCCAGCAGCCCTTTTTTCCGGCTCTTGGCGTCGGTGAAGGCGCCTTTCTCGTAGCCGAATAACTCAGCCTCCAGCAACGTTTCGGGCATGGCGGAACAGTTGATTTCCACGAAGGGCTGGACTCGTTGATCGCTGTGGTAATGGATGGCATGAGCGATCAGCTCTTTTCCGGTGCCGCTTTCGCCGGTGATTAGCACTGTAGAAAGGGGGATTCGCGCCACCACTTCCACGGTTCTCCACACTTCCTTCATGGCGGGGCAATCGCCGATAATCCGCCCCAGATCGAATTCTTGCTGCTTCTCGCTGGAGTAATACGAAAGTTGTGATTCCCGGCGCACCGTTTCTAGCGCCTTGTCCACCAAGATTCTCAGCTTCTCGAAATTGATGGGCTTCCCGATATAATCGAAAGCGCCCGATTTCATAGATTCGACCGCCTGATCCGGTGAAGCGTTTTCAGATGCCACGATAACGGGATGGGGATTTCCGCTTTCACGGATGTGGAGCACGAATTGGGCAATATCCGTCCCCCGACCATCGGGAAGGTTGTACTCGATGATCGTCAGGTCGGGGTGGTAGCTTGCGAACGCTCGCTCCGCTTCCGGCACTGATGAGACGCAGATCACCTCGTATCCCAAGCCCGCCAGGAAACTCTCCAGCGCACTGCGATCCTGGGTCTGTTTGTCGATGAGCAAAATCGATTCAGCCATGGCACTTCTCACACTTCCATGAGGATAGCAATTCCCGATCTGATCCTTTGGAAAAGTTCAAGGAAGGCTATTCTCAGGAAACATCAGTATATTATCCCAATCGGCACAATTCTGAAGAAGATTCATCCGGTTCGGAAATGATACCTGCAGTGCACATCGTGTCGTCGTCGAAGCCGACCAGCGAGGAACCCCCCTTTTATTCCCCCCTACTGTCGTAGGGGGGAATTTTGATAGGGTATTCCCAGGTATCTATGGTGGATCCTTCAACATCCACTGCCCTTCCGTACAATTTGCCACCCTCGCATCGGACTTCCACGAAATGGTAAGTGCTCCTCAGCAGCACCGATTCGGGATCGTCTCTGGGTTCTTCGTCCAATGTAGAGCCGCCTCCGCCGGTAACGATATATGGCTTCCCCTGATACTCGATGCGCTGGTAGAGATGATTGTGACCAAGGAAAATGATATCGACAGGGGCGGACGTGATCAACGGGACCCAATGTTCCAGACCGTAAGCCCACGGCTGATGCCTGCCGGATCCCACGGGAGGATGGTGGAACATCACCAGAGTTACACTATAGGGAGGCTTTGGAACCGACAGGATATCTTCGAACCAGCGTGTCTGCCAGACCTGCTGATCCGAAGGGAGAGTTGAATCAAGGACGATCAGTCGCAACTGCCGGCATTTCCATTCGAACCAGGCTTCATTCCGTGGCAGGTGGAAGAGCTTAAAGTAGTTGACGCTTCGACGATCGTGATTTCCCAGACAGGGGATATAGATGCGACGAGCCAACAGATCGCCCGTAGTGCGACGGAACTCCAGCCAATCATCCCAGTTGTTGCCATTGTCCACCAAGTCTCCGGTGTTCAGCACGAAATCCGGATCGGATTCGAGGATGCGGCGGACAATTTTGTAGTGAACCGAGTCTTCGCCTTTGGTGTCGCCATACACGACGAATTGAAGGCTGCGACCGGGTTCGCCTGGAAGTCTAGCATCATACGGACCAAGCACGAGCTCGCGTCGGTTAGCTGCAATCAGGGTCAGCTGATAAGTGAAGCGCCCTTTCAACCGCGTCGGAAGCGGGATTTCTTTGTAATATCCAGGATTGTGATCCGCGGATTTGAGGGATTTCCCGTTCACTTCGATTCGAGCAAGCACCGGGCAATTTGTATCCAGAGCGACAAATGCCCGACCATCGGTCAATCCAAGAACCGGTCCCCACACCACAACGGAGTCGGGCAGCACCTGAGCGGCATGAAGCGGCGACACCGAAGCCATCGTCAGGAGAACCGCAAGGGCAGTCTTGAAATGTCGAAGCAACATCCGCTTTATTGCGGTTTTGCAGTGGCAGGAGCCCATCGAAATTGCCAAAAAAAGCTTGAATTAGAATGCAGGCGGTTGTATATTAGATTGTTGATGATGGAGGATCATATTCACAGAGTCATTTCACGGGGTCACCAGACTAACTCATACGGACCAATTGACATGACCGAATTTGACGAACGACTCAGCCGCGTGCTGGAACAGGCGATCTATGGCGATTTCATATTGGGAATCATCCACAATCTCAGCACTCCTTTATCGGGAATCCTGGGCGGGGCTCAGCTCCTCGAAATGAGAATGAAAAGCTGGACTCAGATGGTCGGCGGCTTGACGACTGATGATTCCGAGATTCTGGAAAAAATCCGCAAGGATCATGAGAAAATTGTGGGAAATGTCGAATTGATCATCCGGAACGCTCGAAATCTGTCCGAATTGATTTCCAATATGGTGCAGGCGCAGAACAAGAGCGCCGTCGAAGAGGTCGAAGTCATCAATTTGCACGAGTTCCTTCGACAGGTGTTCAAATTCCTCGATGGAGATATGGTCTTTAAGCACCAGGTGAAGAAAGAATTCCATGTTCCCAACAGCGTGCCCCCACTGCGCTTCGTCTATAACCAGGTATCCCAACTGATTATTGAATGGATTCGTCGCTGCCTGCCGGCGCTGGAGAAGCAGGAATCATCCCGGCTCGATGTGCTGATGGAGCCGCAAGACCAACAGGTCGCCTTGACTCTGACCTTGAATGTCCCGCTGATGGAATCCGATCCGATGACTGACGCGCCGGGAAATCTGGTGCCATTCCTCCGAGGCGTAAGGCTACCGCTGCGCTTCTACCTCGACCGTGTCAATTCGGGAAAAGTCAAGGTTGACATCACCTCCGGCGACGCTCAGACGACACTGCATTGCGTGTTTCCTCGTTAGTCCGGTCAATACAAATCGAGGTTTCAACCATCCGATCTTCAGTCTGCCACAAGCATCACCTGTGCATCGCCGCCTGGATCCTCGCGTTTGCGACGTTGATCCTGAGCGGCTGCATTCAACACAGATATTTGAGCGATATTGGGTTCGATGGCTCAGTATCGCATACCTACGAGGCAATCGGGGATAGCGCCGACCTCTACGATGGCAAGATCACGCTGCCCACAGGATTGTGGTGGAAGGTGGAAACCGAAGTGGTGCAGGACTCCTCCGGGAAAGACATCTACACCTATCGCGCATCGATGCGGCTTCGCACGCCCCGAAGCCTGCCTATGACTTACGCGCCGGAAACCAGCCATTGCCCGGACATTTTCCTGCGTCATCCCGTCGATTTTCGGCGGATAGATGGTTTGTTTGGCGTGCTATTTCTGTATAAGCAGACGTTCCTCAACCGCCAGAAGGAAGCGAAATACGGCAGCACGTGGGATTACATCGATCCGGAATGCCAGATTCTCCTGGAAAAAGACAAAGCGGACAGCTTGTCCGAGGAGGAACGAAGTCGATTGGAGGATTTGTACCTGGCAGGGCTGGTCGATTGGACTCGAGCCATGTTGTTGAAACGCTGCACAGCGGCGCTGGAACGGGATCTCGAAATGCACCGGGACGTTTCGTTCACGAAAGACCAAATCGACGATGCGATATTGGCAGCCAAGTCTGAGCTCATGAAATGGCAACCGGAAATGGGCGGAACCGAGCTACTGCTGGGTGGTGACGACTTGTGGGATTCGATAGGACGGCAAGCGCTGCAATCGGTTTCGAATCGGCTCGAATTCGTCGGAAACACCACGTTTTTCGCGGATCTACAGATGCTGGGCGATATGTTCCAATGGGAGTACGAAATTACCAAAGACCTGGAGGATGACGAATTTGAAGTCCGGCTCACCCTGCCAGGATACGTGTTCCGCAAGAACACCGAGGACGTGTCACAAGACACGTTGATCTGGAAATTTTCCGGCACGGACATTTTCAATGAAGATATGGGAATCACCGCCTACAGTCTGTACGTGCGATGGCTGCCGGTACTCGTTCTTGGGGTGGCGCTTGCCGTGGTCATCATACTGCTTCTCCGACGCAGGAAATCCTCGGTTCCCCCGCCAGTTGATCTGCCCACATGATTGCTATGGATTTCAAAGAACTTCAGGATGCAGCTGTCACAGCGGCACAGTCTGCCGGCGACGCTATCGTATCCGAGTTGTTGTCCGATTCGCGCACGGACTACATCCGAAAGCAAGAGAATGATTTCGTGACGGAGGTGGATCGGGAAGCGGAGAAACTGATCCTTGCGGTTTTGAACGAGCGATTTCCCGATATTCCGGTCCTGGCGGAAGAATCCGGCAGTTCGGGCGCCTCGCACCCCTATCGATGGATCATCGATCCTCTGGATGGCACCACGAATTTCATTCACGGATACCCTTGGGTGGCAGTATCAATCGCCCTGGAAGAATGCCAGGCAGGGAAACCGTTCGGCGATCCCGTGCTTGGCGTGGTCTTGAATCCGGTCTCACGGGATCTCTTCACTGCATACCAAGGACACGGTGCATTTTTAAACGGCAAGCCACTCCGTGTGTCGCCGGTCGAGAGACTCGGTGATTCACTTATCGCCACGGGATTTCCGCTTCCGGAGCGCGATCTCTTGGACGAATTCCTCGGTGTTTTCAAAGAGATATTTCGACGCAGTCATGGTATCCGCCGGGCTGGGTCAGCTGCATTGGATTTTGCCTGGATCGCCGCCGGAGCCATTGACGGTTTCTGGGAATTTGGACTGTCACCCTGGGATATGGCGGCGGGCGCCGTTTTGATCCGGGAAGCCGGCGGCGTTGTCACCGACGTTCAAGGCGGCGATCATTGGCTGGAATCCGCCAATGTTGTCGCCGGAACACCCGGCGTGCATCGGGAGATACTGGAAGTTATTCAGAAAATCCGCAGCGGTCAATAACCCGCGTAGGCGCCGAGGCGTAAGCCCCCTCAGCGGCTTGTCGTGCGCCTTGTCATTCCTGCGCAGGCAGGAATCCAGAACGCTGATTATACTTCAGCTTCTGGTTCAGATTCTGCAATCTTGCTTCTTTTTACCGTTTCCTGGATAATAGTTTTCCGGCTCGCTTTATAGTTAATTGAGGTTCTTTCATTTTCCCACCATTTTGCTACAACCAGGAAATCGCGCAATGCCACCGCGGTATCGACGTATCCAACTGACGCGACTGATGTCCCTCTTTCGACTCTATGCGATACTCGATTTCGTAAAACAACGAGTTCAGATAGACACCTTTGTACATAGGATGGGAAGAGGGCAATCTTTTGTGTCTTGGCAGTTATGGTCAGATTGTCATCAATGATGGCCTTGATACTATCCAAAGAAGGGATGACATTTTTCTGAAGTTGTTCTGCTAATTCGATTAGACTCTTGTTTGGGCGCCGTTTCTTTTTCTCCTCTTCAATCAACTTGCCTATTTGTTTCCGTGTACCTGCTAATGGGTTGTCTCTGATAGACTTAGCTCCAAGGACGATTTCCTGTAGGCGAGTTTGAAGCTCATTAATGAGATTTCCCAGAGGTGCCTCGGGCGCTTTCTCTCGAAGATAAGTCTCATATATCTCGACAAGAAGCTCCTCTGTGGCTATACCAACAGCACGGATAGCGTGGATGAATCTCTCCTCATCCGCTTCCTCAAGAGCTTGTTTAACATTCCTGGCTGCGGTTCGGTCTTTCAATACTTCGGTAAGCCTTGTTAATTGGAGCATAGGAAGATACATCTCCATGAGTGTGTTTTCTGGAGAAAACACTTTTGTAAGTTCTGCTGCAAAATTTCTTCCAGATAGAGCTTCCAGTAGGTGTTGCAAGGCATTTAGCGTACTTTCGCATGGGGATAGAAATCTGATGCAAATTGGAAGTTCTTCCATCACTTGGAAATAGACCAGAGGATCGGTGGATATAAAGTCGGCTTTGCTCGGATTCTCGGGAACCAGGGCGATGCGACAATGCGCAAAGTGTTCCTTGTAAAGTGCAGCTGCCCGAGATAGCACCTCTTTCTTGGCTGTTCCCAAACGAGGTGGTAGTGTAAGTAAATTTTCAAGGAACGAGAAGGCGCGAGAAACAGGGAAACGTAGCATTCCCACGTTGGTTGTCCTTTTTGTCAGAGATAATCCAGGGAGACCGTCCCTTTCTTTCTTTGGAATCGTAACACGCAGGTAAGCAAAGAGTCGTGGGATTATAATTGGGGGTCTGTTGTCAACCGATTCGCGTGATCCTGAATACGTCCAAAATCGATAAGAGTGCCAGCGCCGTCGCAGATATGACAAATCGTTTTGAAGATTAAGTGCCTCAATAAGTGATGAAATGTCTTTCTCAGAAAGCTCAAGACGAAGACTCCAAACACCACAGCGTTGGGGATCTGCTATGAACGATCTGTATTCAGCTAATGTCGCCTTTGATGCATCCATTTTACGCCTCTCTTCTTGTACCCAACTAATTATTATTAGGAATCCGTATAGAATTCTCTTTCCTCATCTATTTATGCAGGGTTTCTACACAGAATCCTACGGATTCTGCTTCGGAACCCGACCCACAGTCTCTATCAAGACACGGGCAAGATGCCCGTGCCACATAGTCTCTTCGCCAATTCCACCGCGGAAGGGGCGTCGGAAGCGAAGCCGTCGGCGCCGATTTCGTCGGCGTAACGCTGGCTGACCGGCGCACCACCAACCAAGACTTTGACTCTTCCGCGAAGTCCGGCTTGGTTGAGAGTTTGAACGGTTTTCGCCATGACCGGCATGGTAGTGGTCAAGAGCGCTGACATGCCAATGGCTTGGACTCCCTGCTCGCGAACCGCATCCACGAATCGTTCCGGCGGCACGTCGCGACCCAAGTCCACTACCTCAAATCCTCCGCCCGCCATCAGCATCCCGACCAGATTCTTGCCGATGTCATGCAGGTCGCCTTGTACCGTCCCCAAAGCGATCCTTGCCCGTTGCCGGGCGTCCGAAGCCGACAACAATGGTCGCAGCACCTCCATGCCCGCTTCCATCGCCTTTCCTGACATGATGACATGCGGAAGAAAGTACTCTCCATCTTTGAACAGCCTGCCAACTTCCTCCATGCCCGGCAACAATCCTTGCGCCAGAAGGTCATTGGCGGAAATGCCGTCGGCGACCTTCTGTTTGCAGAGAGTCTTTACCTGAGCAGCTTCGCCCTTGACAATTGCCTGGAACAAATCCTGGAACATTATGTCCTTTCTACTCACTACTACAACTTCGATAGGGAGAACGGCTTACCCGTTACGACCGCCTGTCCTTGCAATCCGGGCTCTTGCAGTTTTTGCACGGATTCAAAGGATTGAGATTCTTGCCCAGAAACACCACGCCGGAAATCGACTTCCGGGGGATCATCAACATCGAATCTGTCAACTCTACGCCGATGCCGTTGCCATCAAGAACTCGGAACACGGTTTTCTGAATTTCCAACGACCAATTGCAGTACCCGGGACTGCACCGCGAGCTGGTTCGAAATCCCAGAGCCTCCGCCTCGGAAGCAATTACGGACGTTAATCGGTCCGCCACTGCCTCAGCGGCTACGGATCCTACGGCATCCAAGAACAATGCTCCGACCGGATCTCTTTGCAGGAAACACAGGTCCACTTCCCGTTCCAATGCGTGCCCGATGGTAACGACGAAGAACACCGCAGCCTCTACTCCGTAGATCCTGGTCGTTCCCGGAAACGGCAAGGGATCGATATTCAAGGCACCGGCATGGATCAAGATGCCGTCATGTGTATTTTCGGCAGGGAACTTGACGTAGGTGCCAGTACCCTCGACGAGAGCATGCCCCTTAGTGATGGCGCGCTTGACAACGGTCTGGATGGGGGAATCGGGTGGGAAGACGCCGCCTCCCGCCAATCTGATGACCTCTGTTTCAGACAATTTTCCCGGGTCGAGATTCAATATGGGCATCCACTGCCTCACGTATGACCTTAACATGTTCCGGCGTCGTGCCGCAACACCCGCCGATGAAATCCGCTCCGGCTGCGATCAATTCGGGGATCATGCGGCGAAAATCTCCAGGTTTCTCGCTGTATCGAACCTCCCCTTGGATCAGTTCCGGAATTCCCGCGTTGGGTTTAGCCAAAAGAGGCAGAGTAGTCATTTTTCGCAGCATCCTCACCAACTCGATGTATTGCTCCAACCCCTGCCCGCAATTCACGCCAAAGCCCTGGATGTCTTTTCCCAGCAAAGCCTTTAGCGCTTCGTCAGGCGATGTCCCCATCACGGTGCGATAACCATTCTTGCCAAAACTGAACGAAAAGCCCACGATGATCGGTTTTTCCGATGCTCTTCGAATGCCTTTGATCGCCGCCAGAGCTTCCCGAGGATCGGATTGGGTTTCGACAACAAAGAGATCGACACTGGCTTCGTCCAGCGCCTCCGCCTGTTGTTGAAAACAATGCACGAAATCGCTTGGACTGAAATCGCCGTACGGCTGCAGGAGGTATCCGGTGGGTCCGATATCTCCGGCAATCAAGTAAGAACGATTTCCGATGCCCCGCGCCACTTCAACGCCGGAGTGGTTCAATTCGTACACCTCGTGATCCAGTCCAAATAACGCCAGCCGGTACTCGTTAGCGCCGAAGGTATTGGTCAGAAGGACGTCGGCGCCCGCCTCCACGTAACTCTTGTGCACAGCGCGGACGTCCTCCCAACGTTCGATATTCCAGCGATGAGGGCAATCGGTAACCTGCAGTCCCAGGTCGATCAGCTCGGTGCCCATGGCGACGTCCATCACCAACGGACCGTTTTTGATCCACTCGCGGACTGTCTGCAGCCCTCTGACCCGAGTACTTCCCAATTCAATACTCCTCAGGCATCTGCTCTTCTACAAATCTCTTGTAGCGAACCTTCGCCATGCCAAAGTTCCCATCACCAGGAACGTCCCCAACTGTACCAGAGCATCCGTCTGTATTGCCGACCAGGAATCCAATAACTTGTAAGGTTGATGATAATATAGCGGAGTGAATGGTCCCAGGAACGACAAGGACGGGATGAGCTTGGATGTCAAGTCCACGATGGTAAGAAACACCCAAACGCCGATCATAATTCCCAAGGCAATCCTTCCCTGGGAATTGCACACCGAGATCAAGGTCGCAATCCCGATGCCGCTGAAGCACAACAGCCAAAGATCGAGCGCAATTCGGGCGAGCGGCAACAAGCTTACCTTTACTTTCAATGTCAATATCGATGTTGCCGCGGCGATTCCCAGCCAGGATGTGGCACTCAGAAGCAGGGTCCCGACGAGCATGGCAATGATGACGGCTGCAAAGTACTGATGGCGGGAAATCGCCCTGGATAGAATCAGGTCGATGGTTTTGCGCTCAATCCGACCGGCAATGTGTCGCGTTGCTATGGTGAAGATGAGGACAGACAAGAGCACCTGCATCATCGGATGCGAGTATCCGAAGGTCAACATCCCTTCCGGTCGGAACAAATTCATGTTCTTGCCGCCCAAGAACGCCTGGAACACACCCGGCATCATCGAGAGGAACTGTGCCACGTTCTGGCGGAGGATTGTGGTGGAAAGCATGGACGCGATCAGGAATTCGAATCCGAACGCCAGAAGCATCAGCCCGAGCCACTCGAGATAGTGCCAGCGGACGATCTGAAACGCCATGATAGCAGTCCCCCCTTTGATTCCGCCGCGTGAGGTCATTTTGGCATGTCCTTGTCGCTTCGGTCGGTGCCGCCATAGTAATGCAGAAAGACATCTTCCAGTTTCGCCGGATGCGATTTCAGATCCTCGATGTCCCATTGGGCAGCAGCCTTGATATACGGGATTGGACTGCCGCTGAATCGAATACGGACAACGCTATCGTGGCGCTCGAGAGTTTCTGCGTTTTCCGGGTTGAATTTCAGAGCGTCTTCTCGATTCCGGAACACAATCTCCATAAGGCGTGGAGTATTGGCGCGGAGCACCTCGACATCTTCCACTGCTACCAAACGCCCGTTGCGAATGATCCCCACTCGATTGCATACCCGTTCTGCCTCCGAGAGGATGTGTGTGGATAGGAAAATTGATCTGCCCCGATCGACCGCTTCCGCCAGCATCTTGAAGAATTCTTGCTGCATCAGAGGATCCAAACTCTCGGTAGGCTCGTCCAGGATCAACAACTCGGGGTCGTGGATGAATGCGAGTAAGATTCCCAGCTTCTGCTTAGTGCCTTCCGAAAGATGTCGAATCGGACGGTGCAGGGACGAAGCCAACCCAAACCTCTCGGTCAATTCGTCAGATCGTTTGGGCTCGATCGAGCCGGACAGCCTCCCCATGAGCCGAAGTATGGACAACGGCGTCATGCTGCCGACCAGAGTAAATTCGCCAGGGAGATATCCGATTCGGCGACGCTCTGTAGCTGGCAATTGACCCAGCGGTTTGCCGAACAGCTCAATCTGACCGTTTGTCGGTCGAATCAGATCGAGGAACAAGCGAATCGTGGTGGTTTTTCCGGCACCGTTTGGACCCAAGAAGCCAAAGATCTCCCCGGGAAAAACTTCAAGGGACAAATCTTCGACCCCGCAAGTTTTTGCGTAGTACTTGGTCAGCCGTTTAGCGCGAATCACCGGTTCCATGGCATCGTTCCGGGATGAGTTGCCCCAAGTACCCCTCTTTCAAATAGGTGCAAAAGTAGTCCACATATCGCTGGGCGGACAATTCGATTTCTTTGATGTCTTCCGGTCGTAGCTCTCTCTTGATATCGGCAGGGACGCCTGCTACCAGGACTCCCGACGGCACCTGGAAACCGGGGCGGACGACTGATCCCGCCGCTACCATCGAATGCTTGCCGATTACGGCGCCATCCAGAATCCGGCTGCCCATTCCGATCAGGCAATCGTCTTCCACCGTGCAGCCGTGCAACACTGCTTGATGTCCGAGGGTGACATTGGAACCGATCACGGTCGGGGCAGTACCTGCGGTGACATGGACCACACACAGGTCCTGGATATTGGTCCGATTGCCGATGCGGATATAGTGGATATCGCCTCGGATGATAGCACCGAACCACACACTGGATTGTTCGCCGATAACGACATCGCCGATGACGTCGCAATTGTCCACCAGGAAAGCTGTCTCGGCGACAACAGGCCATCTATTATTATAGGGGAGAATCATATATAGCCTGCCAGTTAGAGATCCTTCACTTCGTTCAGGATGACTGAATACAAAATTCCCCTATCCCGACCAATCGGGATAGGGGAATAAATTAATCATTTACTCGAACAAAATCAAGGGAATCTCCCATTTTTTCAACGGCGATGTGGTCGCCGGGGGCGAAATCACTCGCCAGAATCCGATTCGCCAGCTGATCTGTTACATAATGTTGCAGCGCCCGTTTCAAGGGTCTGGCGCCGTAAGCCGGATCGTAGCCATGATCCAAGAGGAAATCCATCGCCCCGTCGCGAAGCTCCAGATCCATGCCCTGGGCTTGGACTTTCGAACGCAGACGGGCAAATTGGATTTCGACGATCTGCTTCAGGTCATCCCGGTTCAACGACCGGAAAATCAGTACTTCGTCGATCCGATTCAGAAATTCCGGTCGGAGAGTTTCACGAAGCATCATCCGCATCTGGTCTTTCAATTCTTCGTCCAACTCCTGTCCCTGTTCTGCCTTTTCGCGAATCAATGCGGACCCCAGGTTCGAGGTCATGATAATCACCGTGTTCTTGAAATTGACCGTTCGACCCTGATTATCGGTCAGCCGCCCGTCATCCAGCACTTGCAGAAGGACATTGAATACTTCGGAATGAGCTTTTTCGATCTCGTCAAGGAGCACCACGGAATACGGTCGGCGCCGAACGGCTTCGGTCAATTGCCCTCCTTCTTCATAACCGACATAACCGGGCGGAGCACCCACCAACCGCGACACCGAATGGCGTTCCATGTATTCCGACATGTCGATCCGGATCATGGCGTTCTCGTCATCAAATAGGAATTCCGCCAAAGCCCGTGCCAGTTCGGTCTTCCCCACTCCGGTAGGACCCAGGAATATGAAGGATCCGATGGGCTTGTTCTCTTCGGACAAACCTGCCCTGCCCCGACGGATGGCATTCGAAACAGCCATCACCGCTTCGTCTTGTCCGATAACCCTTTGGTGGATGCGATCCTCCATCTTCAGCAGCTTTTCCCTCTCGCTCTCCAACATTCTGGAAAGCGGGATTTTCGTCCATTTGGAGACCACCTCCGCGATGTCCTCTTCGTCCACTTCTTCCTTGAGCATGGCGCGTTCCTTTTGAAGCTCCGCCAGGTCAGCCCGCTTCTGCTCCAGGCGTTTGTTCAAGTCGGTCAACACTCCATACCGGATCTCGGAAACCCGCCGCAAGTCGTTGTCCCGTTCCGCCTGTGCCTCTTCGGTCTTGGCATGGTCAATCTGCTCTTTCAACTGGCGAATCGCATGGATGATTTCCTTTTCCTTCCGCCAGTGCTCGTGCAAGTCCTTCGCCTGAGATTTCAGTTCCGCCAATTCCTCATCGACCTTAGTCAGACGTTCTTTGGACGATTTATCTTTGTCGCGCTTGATGCCTTCCCGTTCGATTTCTAACTGGCGAATCCGGCGTTCCACTTCGTCCAATTCTTCTGGCATAGAATCGATTTCGATCCGAAGTTTCGAAGCCGCTTCGTCGATCAAATCAATCGCCTTATCGGGTAGGAACCTGTCGGAAATATAGCGATGCGACAGCACTGCTGCCGATACCAAGGCGGAATCGGTAATCCGAACGCCATGATGAATCTCGTACTTCTCCCGCAATCCGCGGAGAATCGAGATGGTATCTTCCACCGACGGCTCATCCACCAGCACCGGCTGGAAACGACGCTCCAACGCCGCATCCTTTTCGATATATTTCCGATATTCGTCTAACGTAGTCGCACCAATCGTGCGCAATTCCCCCTTTGCCAATGCCGGTTTCAACATATTCGAGGCATCCATCGATCCTTCAGCACGTCCAGCTCCCACCAAGGTATGCAATTCATCGATGAATAGGATGATCTCGCCTTTGCTCTGGCTGATTTCTTTCAGGACGGCTTTCAGGCGCTCCTCGAATTCCCCGCGATATTTGGCGCCTGCAATCAGCGCGCCTAAGTCCAACGCCACCAACCGCTTCGATTTTAGATTTTCCGGCACATCGCCTTGCACAATGCGATGGGCAATTCCTTCCGCAATCGCAGTCTTCCCCACTCCCGGGTCGCCGATCAGGACCGGATTGTTCTTTGTCCTCCGGCATAAGACTTGTAAGACTCGTCGTATTTCCTCGTCGCGTCCAATCACCGGGTCCAGTTTTCCCTGCCTTGCCAAATCGCACAAGTCGCGGCTGTACCGTTCCAAGGCTTTGTATTTGCCCTCCGGTTCCTGGTCAGTAACCCGTTGAGTGCCTCGGATATCCATCAACGCCTTCATAATCCGTTCGCGGCGCAACCCCCATGATTTCAAGAGCTTGCCCGCCGGATCGGTCGGGTGTTCCGCCATCGCCAGGAGCAGATGTTCCACCGACACATATTCATCCTGTAGCGCAGCCATTTCCTTCAGGGCTTGCTCCATGACTTCGTTCAGTTCATTGGACAGGTAGGTTCTGGCGGCGCCTTCACCCGTCACCTGAGGCAAACGGTTCAGCTCCCGATCGACCTCGGAACGCGCCTGACCAAGTTCCAAGCCGATTTTCTGCAGGATGTCGGGCGCGATGCCTTCCGGATCATCCAGCATGCCGTACAGCAGATGCATCGGCGTCAGGGCTTGCTGGTTCCGGTCACGGGCTTCGGTCTGCGCCCGCTGCAAGGCTTCCTGCGCCTTTATGGTCCATTTGTCAAGGTTCAAGCTATATCACCGTCCTCGTTCATTCCCTATTGTGTCATCCCGCACTTGATGCGGGATCCAGTCTTTCCCCCCTGCTATTGCAGGGGGGAATAAAAGGGGGGTTGGGCTCCGTTACCCAGGGCGCTGCCCTGGGCTACTCTATAACGCCCTTTCAGGGCATTCAGAAGAATTGTCAGAATCGCAAGGATCCTGACCTTGTACCACGGGCATCCTGCCCGTGGATTGTGTTTCCCTCAAGGAAGTAGGGGGAAAAGAAGGGGGGTTGGATTCCCCTTACCCAGGGCGCTGCCCTGGGCTACTCTGTGGTGCCCTTCAGGGCGAAATATCTGGGAATGTTCCTCAAGTAAGATCTTGGATATATTCACAAATCCGGCATAATATACTCTTCCCATACGCTATGGTGTTCTGGAAGATAACAAATTCTTTTCTCTATAGGTTTTCCAGGGAAAAATCCCATGCCCAATCCAGTCGCAGTAATCCGCTTTCCTTCATGAGTGTAGTCTTGAAGCCTATCATTAGCACGCAGCATGACTCGGTAGTTCACCGACCGAAAAAGATCAATATCGATAATTACCGAAGAGATATCATAATAGAGAGTGATCAAGTGCATATATGATGGATCAGGTCTTGTACGGTCATTTCTATAGAAGATCGAATATTCTGTGTATGCAGTCTCACCAAAGGCAAGTCTCCCAAAATATGACAAATCCTCCCAGACTTTTGATATATCATCCATGCAAAGAGCGCAGTGACACATTTCATACACGACTTTCGCAATCAACCTATTAGCGGCACTTGGAGAGGTTTTTGGCTTGGCTTCTACCACTCTCGCCGTGCGCTTTCGCACTATCAGTCCAATTGCAGGAAACTCAGCTTCTTGTCCCGGTTCGAGCTTCTGATATTCTGGCCAAACCATTGACCGGATATACTCCTTCGCATCATCAGAGCTCATTCCAAGCGGACAATTTCTCGCAAAGTCACGCATCATATGCCCAAGGGCATCCTCTTCTGGGTACTCCATCCCATCAGGCATTATTGGACTAGGCACCAATTTCGCTCTCTTTCCCTTATGTTTGAATTGTAGTTGATGACCATCATTGATATCTTTACCTATTATAGTACTACGTTCATATATCATGTCTTTTAGTTCAGGTAGGTCTAGTTTCATAACAGCATCAATGACTCGGGCGTCTTGGAGAATAAGGTGATCGACTTCCGAACCAAATCTGCTGTTGCACGACTTCTTCGCGATACGAGTATTGGAGCAAACATCTTTTGTGGTAATAGAGCCTCCCAGAAATTCAGGAATTATGTGATCTCCTCTTCCCCGCTGGTCTGGGTTGGGTAAAGGTCTACCGCAGAAAATGCATTTCTTATACCATGCAAGCAACGTAACCTCCTTGGGTTGCGACAGTTATGGTTGATACTATACGTCTATTTTGAGCCCGCCGAGCCGATGTTAATTCTTCGTGGTGCGGGGTGTCCCCACCCGGCACCATAAGAAAGCTGGATTCCAGCCTACGCTGGAATGATACCGGAGATTGCTTCGCTGCGCTCGCAATGACGTTGAGAATCCGCAGGGTGAGGACACCCTGCGGCACGAGAGGGCGGTGGCAAGCCACCGCACTCCAAAGCTACTTCTTATCGTCGTCGTCCAGGACTTCGTAGTCGGCGGATTCGACTTCCGCCTCGTCTTTGGCTTTCTTCTTGCCTTCGTCTTTGGGCGGAGGCGGGGGTTGCTGCTGATACTGCTGTTGCTGGGTGGATTCGTACATCTTGGTGGAGGCTTCATTCCAGCGCTGAGTCAACTCATCCGACGCACTCTTGATTGCCGAAATGTCTGACCCTTTCAATGCTTCCTTCAGTCGATCGATCGCCGCTTGAATTTTGTTCTTGGTTTCGCTGTCCATCTTGTCGCCCAATTCCTTCAACTGCCGTTCGGATTGGAACACCTGCGCATCCGCCTGATTCCGGGTGTCAGCAACTTCACGAGCCTTCTGGTCCTCGGATTCGTGGGACTTGGCGTCCTTCTTCATCCGGTCGATTTCCTCTTTGGACAAGCCGGAGGAATGCTGGATCTTGATGGACTGCTCCTTAGCGGTGGCTTTGTCCTTGGCGCTGACCGACATGATGCCGTTGGAATCGATGTCGAACGTGACTTCGATTTGAGGGATTCCCCTCGGCGCGGGTGGAATGCCGTCCAACTGGAACCGCCCGATGGTCTTGTTATAGACCGCCATGGGACGCTCGCCCTGCAGCACGTGGATGTCCACAGTGGGCTGGCTATCGCTGGCGGTGGAAAATACTTCGGTCTTCCGGGTGGGAATAGTCGTATTCGCTGGGATCAGCACGGTCATAACGCCACCTAGGGTCTCGATGCCCAATGACAGCGGCGTGACGTCCAACAACACCATGTCCCGATCCACGTCCCCTGACAGGATACCGCCTTGAATGGCGGCGCCTACCGCCACAACTTCATCAGGATTCACGCCCTTGTGAGGCTCCTTGCCGAAGTAATTCTTCACGATTTCCTGCACTTTGGGCATGCGGGTAGCGCCCCCCACCAGAATCACTTCGTCGATATCGGACGGGCCCAATTTGGCATCTGCCAATGCCTTCTCCACCGGACCGACCGTCCGTTGCATCAGATCGTCCACCAGAGCTTCAAATTTGGCGCGGCTGATGGTCATGTCCAGATGCTTCGGACCTTCGCTGGTGGCGGTGATGAAGGGCAGATTAATCTGAGTCTGGGTGACGGTGGACAATTCGCATTTGGCTTTTTCGCAGGCTTCCTTCAAGCGCTGGAGCGCCATCGGGTCTTTGCGAAGATCGACTCCCTCCTGTTTCTTGAACTCGTCCGCCACGAAGTCGATCAGCCGTTGGTCGAAGTCGTCGCCGCCGAGATGGGTGTCGCCATTGGTGGATTTAACTTCAAATACGCCGTCGCCCAGTTCCAGGATTGAAATATCGAAAGTGCCGCCCCCAAGGTCAAATACGGCGATTGTCTCGTCCTTTTTCTTGTCCATACCGTACGCCAACGACGCTGCGGTCGGTTCGTTGATAATCCGCTTGACGTTCAAGCCCGCGATCTCGCCCGCTTCTTTGGTCGCCTGACGTTGAGAATCGTTGAAGTACGCCGGCACGGTGATCACGGCGTCCGTGACCTTTTCCCCCAGATATTCCTCGGCAGCTTGCTTCATTTTCTGCAAAATCATCGCCGAGATTTCCGGCGGGCTGTATTCCTTATCATCGATCTTGACCCGCGCCACTCCGCCCTTGCCTTTGACCACCGTGTAAGGCACTTGTGAGATCTCCGTGCCGACTTCGTCAAACATCCGCCCCATGAAGCGCTTGATGGAATAGACGGTTTTCTGCGGATTCGTGACTGCCTGACGTTTTGCGGCGGCTCCTACCAACCGTTCGCCGGTCTTGGCAAATGCCACTACGCTCGGGGTGGTACGGCTGCCTTCCGGATTGGCGATGACAGTCGGTTCCCCGCCTTCCATGACGGCGACGCAGGAGTTAGTGGTTCCAAGGTCGATGCCGATAATCTTACTCATTTTGGTAACCTCGCTTCCCTCGAAAAACTTGAGTGGTCACGCGTCAGGTCAGATTCCGATAATCGTGGCAAGACCTAGCGCGAAAAAGACGTTAATCAGCCGTTCCTGCTCGAAGTGCAGGAATGCCATTCAATGTTGATTCATTGATCAATAATAGCAAATTGGGTGCCAGTACGCAAAGCCATTATTTACAGGATATTAAATAATCAAGCTGTTGTGAAAAATTCTGCCACAACTCTGCCAATGCTGCCATTGTGGCAGATTCTTCCGTTCGAATTTTCCGATTGCTGCTGTTCGGGTTGGATCAGTAAGTAACCGAGAGGTTGATGAATTGTTGAATGTGATGTCAGCGCAAAAAAAACGGTTTCGCACAAGCGAAACCGTTTTTCCTCTCCCGCAAATTTATCGGTTGAATATGCTATGGCATGGTCGCGGTCACTTTGTAGTACTTCGCAAGATTGCCGGACAGGATACCCACATCAGTCCAAGAGGTGTCCGGCGCCGCAACGGTAGCTTCCAAAGTCGAGAAAGGACCGGTGGGGTTGGAGTCGCTGTACACTTGATATGTGTCAACCACAATCGGATCTCCGTAATTGTTTTGATTGACGGTATTCCAGATCAATCTGGCGGAAACACCTGACCGTTCGATCACCACCTGAGGCGGAGCCGGCTCAGGTGGCGCCAGCCAGTTGATCCTGTTATAAGGATCCACCTCAAAGGCTTGTCCCGCGAAAGCCCCGGTGGCGCCGTAGAATGTCACGCTCCCAGCGTCAAGGTCTTTCTCCACGTTGGTTAGCCCCATCACCGGGAAATTGGCGCCGTCAATGTAGAGGTCCTGGCTGTTGTCGATGTGGATCAACGCCGCAAATCCCGGTGACGTATCGCCATTCTGGAATGTACAATGATCCATAGGATGCGCAGGATCAACCAGAGCGTCGGCATCGAGATCGACTCCCAAATAGTCCATGTATTCGAAGATGGCGTAGGACGCGGACATCGTGGGTCGTACACCTATGAAGTGAAAACTGTAATACTGCGAGCTTGACACTGGTCTTGTCACGATGGGCATGTTGCGGGCTCCGGTTCCGATAGCGGAGAAAATAGCCCGATCAGCCACGCTAATTCCGTCGCCGTCCAGAGTCAGAATCGACTCGTCGCCCATTATCAAGATCCCTCCAAATGCCTCAGGCACGCTGGTTCCTACCAATGCCAGACTCCCACCGATATCGACTCGACGTCCCGTGATATCCAGAGTCGCCCCGGGCCACACTCTCACGAGCCCGGTGGGGGCAATGTCGCCATCCAACGTCTTGGTGCCACCACCCGAAAACGCCAGGTTGCAATAAGCATATATCGACGGGACCGTTTGATTGCCCACTCGATCGAACTCCACCGTTCCAGAGTCAAAATCCACGGTCTCGAAACTGGTAGTGAGTGTCTCCCGTCCCCAATTCAGAAAACCGTTGTTCAACAACAGGCTATTGGATGGTCCGACGCCGATCAGGTCAAAGGTCCCGCAATGCAGGATCCCATACTGAAAGGTGAGGTTGTTCGTCACGGACACATTGCCTGCCAGGTAGGCGTTCCCTGCCGTCACTCCAAAGGGGGTAACGATATACTTGTTGTTCTGCAGCAAATAGAAAGTCTCGGTGGAAACGGTGCACTGTGCGGTGCTGACCAGCCGGACTGTACCGGTCCCCGGAACCAAAGTCCCTTCGTCCCGCCAGCTACTGTTGACTTCGAGCACGGCATTACCGCCTGTGGTGAATTTCAATTGGGCGCCGGGCTGAATACGGATGTTATTACAAGTTTTCGGACCCAAATTCACGTAGGTCAGATTCGGATAGTTGGTTAGCCCCGACGGAATAATCACGTTATCGACGGAAGTGGGCACCCAGCCTGTTCCGCCTATTCCCGGCTGCCAGTTCTGAGCCGCATCCCAGCTCGTGGTGTTCCCCAACCAGGTCATGGTGTTTTGGGCAAGTCCGCCCGACAGCATCAAAGCGACAACCGAAATCGCCAGTCCAAGTCTCAAGAACGCACGCACACACATGGTCTCCTCCTGCATCGCTTTTACAGCCAACACAATAGGTTATGAAATCAGTCACACAGAATTTGCCCGTTTTGGTCCAGCCCACTAAATATAAGACTTATAGGAATAGTAGTCAAGAGAAATCTTTCGCATACGACATTCTTTCCCTCGGCGACCGGGCATCTTCCCCCCGATACCCGGGGAGAAGATTCAAAAGTGTCAGCTTTCTCACTTTCAAACTTTCGCACTTTTTCATTGACATTCTCTTCTCAGGATATTATATTGAAACCTAAGAAGATCCGTCTTTCCGATCAGTGACGCACGACGAATAATGTCAAGCGAATCCTAAGGTGAACGTATGCGTGAAGCAAAAGAAAAAAAGTTCGTATTGTGTGTCAGGAATGACGAGTGCGAGGATTTAGAGCTAAGAAAGGTCTATCAGGTCCTGCCGGACAAGAAGGCTTCACAGGACGGCTACCTGCGCATCATAGATGAATCAGGCGAAGACTACCTTTACCCCGAGTCCTACTTCGTTCCTGTGAGCATGTCTTTGAGAGCTCAAAACGCGCTATTGGTCGCCAGATGACCTTCTAAGAATCGCCGAACCTGACCACTGGATGGTATTTACGAACCGCTGCTGGGATACATTGTCTTAGAGCAATGCCAGGCTGCGGTGGATATGCTTGGAATTCGTTTGGTTCACGTCAAGAAGACGGATTTGAAATAGAAACGGGGATTACTTTGCGAACCCCGTCCGCCTCAGGCGGATTTCTAACTTTATAACTTTCTAACTTTGCAACTTTCTGACTTTTTCATTGACATTCTCTTCACCCGATATTATATTGAATTGTCAGCACATGCAAATCCCTTTCCATCAGCGGGATTGGGAATTCCGACCATAGGTGAGTCGAAATTGATCTTAATGGAGAAAGAGCTACATGGCTCAGCTTGCCATATTTAGAGAAGAAGAAAAGGACCTGATTGACTTGAAAGAGGCAAGTCATTGGGCTTCGGAATATTTGGATCGAAGAATCACGGTATCGAATATCTCCTATTTACTCCAATATGGAAGAATCAAAAAATATGGAAATAGCGGGAATCCTTTGGTTAGTACAAATGAACTAAGAGACTATTACGATTCATTCAATAGAGAAAAGCAGTGGAAAAAGAAATTGGGCGATGATTTGAATTGGCACTTGTCTTTTGTGGAATACAGTGAAGCGGAGAGAACAAAGCATGTTCACAGACTGCATCCATATAAAGGCAAGTTTATTCCACAATTGGTCGAGTACTTTCTCGATTCTCACATAGACGAGTCCAAGAAAGAAATATATTTCCGGAGAGGGGATATCGTGTTGGACCCCTTCTGCGGAAGCGGAACTACATTGGTGCAAGCATAACAAACATATATTTATCCGTAAAATTGAGTATTTTGTTTTCATAACGGGATTCGACAAGTTTATTTCTTGCCAAATCAGCTAAATGGAGGCGATAATATGAAAAAGTATGAAGTGCTACTTGGTCGGTCGTATATCGTGACAGTCTGTGCACAGAACCATGATACCGCCCGGAGATGTGTGGAGTTTTATCTTGGCGATTGTCCCGATTTATCGAAATCGATAGATCGAAAGGACCTGGGATTCGAGATCAAAGAAATGGAAATGACTGTCAATGAAGCATTTGAGGCTAGAGAAATAATATGAGGTCAAAATGATGAGGAATTTTTGGATTGTACCTGGGTCTGAGAAAAATTGGAACCAGTCCCTCATTTCAAAAGGAATTTGGGGAATTGAAAATACTGCATTTAAAAAGCTCCATTGGCTGGCAATCGAATCAAATGACTTGATTTTGTTTTATGTGACCGGGAGGGTCAAAGGAATAGTAGGATATGGGTCTATCAGAAGCAAGTTCCATCAGGATACCCCACTCTGGGAGGCTGAGATAAAAGAAGGTTGTGTAAAATATCCCCTCAGGTTCGAATTTGATGTAGACTTTATTCTGCCTCAGAGTGAGTGGTACGATAAGAGGATTACAATTTCAGGCAGAGGGGGTTTTAGGCAACCATTGATATTAAGAGAATGGGAAGACATAAAGCCTTTGATTCAAGCCTTAAATCCAAATGCTCCTGCTGAATTGATGAAAGAGATTTCGTTACCTGCGGTTTCCATTGAAGAGGATAAAGCCCATCCTACTCATGAAAATATCAAGAACTTGTTATTAGAGATAGGCAAATTTCAATCATTTATTGCCAATGTTGAATTTCCAATGGGTCCAGAACGCTTGGACGTCGTATGGCGTAGACTTCCGGAATCAGTTCCCACATATGTCTTTGAAGTTCAGGTGGGCGGAGACATATATCACGCGCTTGGAAAATTGAAGCATGCACACGACCTTTGGAACAGTCGCATCTTCCTTGTATCATCGACAGATTATTTAGGTGCAATCAATCAATTATTATCTGGAACGTTTCACGAAATACAACCTATATTAAAGTTCATTGAAACGAAGAAGATAAGCAGTCTACATCAAGCAAAAATCAACATTTTCAACATAGAGCGCGAGTTAGGAATAATCCCATAACATAGACAATTTATACTCCCGTTAAGTATGGACCTGTGGCTGAAACAATGGCAAGCCTCAGCTTTCCCAAGGTTCATAAACGACATGAGATGGGCAACAAAATCAGTGAGCAAGCCCAAACCGAAATTCAGCGTATTATTAATGATCTTACTATCGGAGGTTCTCCGGATAAGAAAAAGGATATAGAAAGGATAAGAGCAGTCTGTGCTGAAGGTAGAATGAACAAAATAAAGACTGCAAATGCTGATTTGTTTGTGGAATCCAGCGTCGGAAAAATCTACCTATTCGACCTCAAGACTGTGAAGCCCAATAAAGGTGACTCTAAAAGCTTTAAAAGGACATTATTAGAATGGGTCGCCATTTTCCTACTCAACGACCCAGATGCTGATGTCTGTTCTTATATTGCAATTCCGTATAATCCTTACGAGCCAAAACCTTATGAAAGATGGACGCTAAAAGGCATGCTGGATTTAGATAACGAATTGATGGTTGCAGAAGAATTTTGGGATTTTCTTGCAGGAAAGGGAGCATATTCGGAATTGCTTGATTGCTTCGAAAGAGCTGGTATAGAATTAAGACCTGAAATAGATGCCTATTTTTCGAGGTTCAGGCGATAACAGAGCGTGCCCACCAAATCCGGGTTGTATGCCGATATGCCGGTGGCGGATGATGCCATCGCGACCGATAAGGATGTCGGGGATAAGTTAAGAAATCCAAATCATTTTCAAGGAAGGAGAAACAGAGATGGCTGAGAAGGGCGAAAAGAATAATTACGAATTAAGAATTAGGAATTAGGAATTGGAGACTCACCTGGTCACCTACGAAGCTTCGAAATCGAAACCACACCGAAACCTGTTTGGCAGATCATCCCTCGGAAAGGAGAAACCACAATGGCTGAGAAGGGAAAGAAAGACAAGGGCAAAAAGGACCGGAAAAAAGAAGCCCAGCTTAGTTTGAAGGAAAAACGGAAATTGAAAAAGGAGAAGAAGGCTAAGTAATTACGAATTAGGAATTAGGAATGGGGGAAGGGGCGCACGCAGAGGCGCAGAGAACGCTGAGGGATCAGAGAGGCGGGACTGGGCATTCCCGTCAGCTCACTTGCGTGATCGCGGTCAATTGCCTGCGCTGATTGCTCGATTGTTGGATTGTCGCCCCCCTTTGAATTCCCCCCGGATACCGGGGGGAAGAAGTCTGGATCCCGCAGCAAGTGCGGGATGACACCGAAGGAAGACCCCCCTTGTGTTCCCCCCTACTACGTAGAGGGGAAAAGGAAATTGTCGGGTTTCAAGGGAACCCGACCTACAAGTGACCCCCCTTGGAATTCCCCCCGGATACCGGGGGGAAGGGTCTGTCAGGTGAGGACACCCGACAGCACCGTAAATCTGGATTCCCGCTTCCGCGGGAATGACACGAGATAACCCCCCTTTTGTTCCCCCCTGCAGATAGTAGGGGGGATTGTCCTATCTCAACAGGCTATCGACCTGCCAAGCCAGGGTTTCGTCCAGGCGGGGGGCATAACCCACGTTGGTGTATCGGATGACGCCGTTCTGGTCGATCACTACCATGTGCGGGATGCCGCGAATCCCGTAATCCTGGTACACCTTGTCATCCCCATACACCACCCGCGGCGTATAGCCGTGGCTCTTAATGAATGCGGGCACGTCCTTCCGACGGTTTTCCCGTACGTTCATCGCCAACACCACCACGTCTTTCCCCTGATACTCTTCCGTAAATTTTTCTACTAAAGGCAACGCCTTTAGACACCACCTTCACCATAACGCCCAAAAATCCAGCACGACCACCTTCCCGCGAAAATCCTTCAAACTCACCGTGTTCCCGTCCATGTCAGGGAAAGAGAAATCCGGCGCCGGAATATTCTGGACATCTTTCAGCGCTACTTTTTGCCGTTCGGGGGCGGTTCGATCCAGCTCGTTCTGGATTTTCTGCTTGGTTTGCGCCCAGCGGGACTCCTGACGCAGCGACTCCAGGTCGGGATCATCATTCAAATACTGCAGATCGTTCCAGCCCATGGCTATGGCTTTGTCCAGAGCCTGGAACGCCGAATCCGGCTGATGCGCCATGGCGTAAGCCGTCGCCAGATCGTACCATTGATCCGCATCGGGCGTACCAAATGCCATGAGTTTTTGCGCTGCCGCTAAGGCTTCGGAATAGTTGCCCTGGAGATAGTAGAAATACCGAAGCGTAATCAAGGCGCCCTGGTGGTCGGCATGAGACGACAGGAAATCTTTGGTTTCTGCGACGGCTCGATTCAGATCGTGGACTCGAAGCAAATTGACCCTCTGCTGCACGAAATCGAAATTGTCCGGCTCGCAGACGCTCGCCAGACGATACATTTCGATGGTCTTGGCGGTGTCTGCTTGAGTGCGATATAACGATGCTAAATTTGCAAAGCCGGCGGAAATGGAATTGTCGATTTCCACGGCGCACAGGAATTCTTCCTCAGCCTTGGGAATATTTGGGGTGGGCGCCATGTTCAAGAAATGATAGCCCATCAGGAGGTGTCCCCAATAATAATTGGGATCGCAACGGATGGCGCGCGCCGCCCATCTCCAACGGTCTTCCGCTGTCGCTGCGATGCGTCCACACAGATAGGCGTACACTGCATTGTCCGGATTGGCATCCGCCAGTTTTCGGTATTCCTCCCGAAGCGCATCCAAGGAATCTCTCCGCATCAGGTCCTGATAGATGCGATGGATGGCGGTTTCGTTGGGATGGTCCTGAAGCATTTTTCGCAGATATTCAACCTCAGCCTGCAAAGGCTGGTTGGCTTTTTCCATGCTCTGCACAGTGGAAGTCACCGAAGCCTCAATTGCAGATGGGTGGTATTGCCTGGCTGTCAACGTCTCAGGATAAGACGGAAAAGCCCAGGTCAGCACTGCGCAGAGCACAGACGCAGAAACGATTCTCATGTTCGGTTCCTTAAGGGTTGATGCCAATATCGTCGAATGTATTATACGATGTTAGCGCACATAGGGTTTCAAGGTGAAGGCTCCAGCGAAAATATCCCACGAGTAGAGCCAGACGGATCTTTCCGGAAAGCGTCGGATCAATACCTGATCATACTTCCCGAGGTCGCGGGCGTAGATGACGGAATTGGTGTCCCAGTGCGGGTCCATGGCGATCAAGCCGGAATCGTACGGGGTAAAGCGCTTGCCTGCTGCGGCGTCTTCCTGAGGCGACGGCGCCGCGCCACCGTGCTTGGTTAGCATAAGCCACAGATATTCAGTATTTTGCACCGGAGTCCACGTAAGATCAGGGTCAAGTCCCATCTCGCGCAGGGCAGCATTTAAGTCGTCGTCATTTATGCGCCTCGCCCAAAACCAAGCATCTCGAACCCCTAATCCTAAGGCGTGCAGTCTGGCATGACGAACGGTAGAAGGAAAGTCTTCGATAAAGACAATAGCATCTTTCAGTTGCCGTCGGTCAGCTTCGTCAAGGACTTGACGGCTGATATCCCAGTAGATGTCCTTGTAGATTGCTATCTGGCGTGGGATCGAGAAGGTCAGGGCGGAAACGACGCACAACATCCCAAGAAACAATAATCCGGTGCGCGATGACAGGCGCGAATAGCCCAACGGCTGAAGTTGGGTTATGAGGGCTCGAATACCGGAAATCGTGATGATAATTATCGGAACAACAAGGGTATAAGTGAATCGGGGACCGTAACAGAAGTCTTGAAAAAAATAGAAGAAATGCGCGAAAATAACCGCGAAAATAACCGAAAAAAGGAGCTCAAAATAGCGAGATTCGTGCGGTGCGGTCGGTTGCGTCGTGTTATCGGCATTGTGATTGCGACGAAAAACGAGGAATATAAGAAGCCCCACCAGAGCTGGCAAGGGAATCTCGTACAGATAGCGGTTCAGCCCGTTGAGGTTATTCAAGGTGTTCAGCAATCCCAGTCCTGGGGTGTGAGGTGGTCCCCACTGCGAATTACCGAAACCGAGACCACTGTGACCTTGCCAGACAATGCTGTATCCGACTCTGAATATGTTGCCGGTGGTGGCGTGATTATATATAAGCAGGAAGATGAGCGGACCGGCGGCACCCAGAACGATGTGGATTAGCTGACGCCACCATAGACCTTTCGTGTAATCGGAGTCCTGCCGAAGCTGATATACTCGATTTGCCCAGAAAAGGGCAAGGGGCAGACCAACTGCAAGCCCGTCCAGAGGACGGGTGATACCACACATTCCGATAGCCAATCCTGCGATTATCGCCCACCAGCGCCAGCGAACGGCAGTCAGCTTGATAACCGAAAGAATAGCAAGGCTTGCCCAGAATAGCACCGCGGGATGATTCATTTGCCCGCCAGCCATGAAAATGACGAACGGGCTCAGCGCCAGTGCGATCACAGTGTACCGTCCGGTCAATTCGTCGTCCATCGTCTTCCCGATGGAATATGCGATGGGAATGGTCAGGGCGGACAAAAGGGGATTCAACAACCAAGTGGCATGCAGAAACACCATGGGCACCATCAGGAGCGAGAAACCGGGGAGGTACTCTGGATACCATTTGTTCGTATCTTCCAGGAACGTTTCGAAGAAGAAGGGTTTGAGCTCCAATGGCGGGGGTTGAGCCCAGAGCTGACCGTGGAGAAAAGTCTTAGCGACGAAGATCTGACATACTTCATCGCCCACGTGCGGAATGGCACCGAATATTATCCAAGAAACGGTAATTGTGATCGCCAGCAACCATAGCGACGCTGGGACGACGATCCAAACCGGTTTTCTGGAAACCAGCCAGTTTCTGACTGCATTCAACGTTTTTCCGATGCCGTCCGGGTGTGCAGCATGGATTCCAGCGATGCCAACGATGATCCCAAAGGCGCTCAGGATAGAAGTCCAGCCCCAGACAACCTGCAAGATGCCGATTACGATACCCTGGGAGCCGTTCGTCCAATAGTCGGGCATGGTGAAAGTTGCAGAAAGCACAAAGGATCCGATGATTATGATCCAGGTGCGACCTAGGAACAACTGCCCTTTGGATCCCCAGGGTTCCAAGACCATGCCGATGATGACGAAGACACCGACGGCGAAGCCCCATGCAGTTATCGCCCATCCGACATCGCGCCATAAGCCATAGATCGACAAATCCGGCAGCAGCCCAATTGCAGCTTCGATCGGGATGATCAGGATTTTCCAGGCGATTAGGGATAGAGCGAACCCGGATAAGCCCCAGATTAAGATGTGGATAGATTTGGAAGACGGAGTCGTCATTAGGTATGGTGTGAGAAAGTGAGAAAGTGTGAACGTGTGAAAGATAAGAAGGTTGACAGAATTGCAGGCTCTCTGCCTGAAATTTCCCGATCTGTCTGCCAAAAAAGAACCATGAGAAAGATCGTATTAAGATCGCTGCAGTTGGTTCGCGATGACGACCCTCTCATGTCCCCCCTGCTCCGTTGAAAAGAAGCAGATCGCCACATTCGCCCTCGCGATGAGGACCCTCGTTGCCCCGTCAGTGCAACGGCAGGCCGGAAGAAAGAAAAAGCCGCACTCGAACTGAATGCGGCTTTTTCGGAACTGCTTACTTCAGAAGCAAGCCTTTTTGGATCCAGACGCGATTATCGGCTTTCATCACGACGAAATAGATGCCGGATGCCTGCCGCGCGGCATCCCACGCCACTCGATGATATCCGGCTTGCTGGAAATCATCGACCAGCACCGCAACTTGCTGACCCAGGATGTTTACCACCGAGATCTTCACCCTGGCGGGTTCCGGCAATCCAAAGGTGATACGGGTGACGGGATTGAACGGATTGGGATAGTTGGGTCCCAGGAAGAAATCATCGGGCAGCGCCGCTGATGGATTCTCGCCGACGTCAGTAGGATAGTCTATGATCACATGGTTCGAGGTGTCGCTCTGACCGCCGGTGTATATGGCGCGCACCGTGTAATCATAGATGCCGTTTGCCAACAGAATATTCGTGGTTATGGTGTCGGTGATGCCTGTCTGGATTGCCACCGTGTTGCGATACAACGTGAAGGTCTCCAGGGAAAGTGTCGACGATCCGCCCTGAGGCGCAGACATGACAGGAACGGCGGTAGGCGCTCGCTTGGTAGGACCAGACGACCGGTCAACGGATCTGCCGGCGTTCGGACTTGCGGAACGAATCTGATCGGTGCTGTGATCCAACTGCCACGGGGAATGCCACCACAGGGTAACGAGGGAATCCTCCCGTGACGCTTGCAGACTGGTGGGAGGATCGAGGCGGTACATGTCGAAATCGACGCCGGTAGTCAGAGAATCCTGGATCACGACCACGCCGGACACCACGCCCGTCTCGTAGTTATTCAGCGAAGCCACAACAGATTGAGTGCCGACGAAAACCGAGTCAAGCTGGTAGGCTCCGTTGGCAGCAGGATGGGTGGATCGACCAGTGGACGAAACTGTGACTTGAGTAGGATCGGCGGAAGGATGCAAGGTCACATGTCCGGCGACACTGCCGTATCCGGGGATCACGCCAGTGGTGAATTTGACGGCGAGACCCTGTGCTAATGGCCAGAAATTCGGGTCGTAGGAGTTGTTGAACAATAGCTCAAGTCCGTCATCCTGGCTGAAGTTCTCGATCCCGACGGTATTCTCAGTGGGATCGACGATGGTGTTATACTGGAACAGGATCTCGCCATCGCCGGTGATGGTCGGATGAGACTCTGGATCGTACAGGATGACTTCGAAAGTCTCAATGGCGCTGGCAGGAGTCCATTGAGGAACATGATTGTATTCGACCACGAAACGACCTTGCGCTTGGTCAAACCAGTAGGCGATCACGCCGCCATTTTGCGGCGAGAAGTCTTCCCAGAACGGAGCAATCATGGCTGGGGGACCATCGGGATCGGGGATAATGGAATTTGACCAGTCGAAGACCGTGGTGCTGCCACATGCCACCCAGCCGTTACAGCAGATTGACAGCGTGTCGTAATCTACGCCATAATAGGTGAAGGTGAATGGCAATGGTACTTGAGTAGTCTCATCTTCACCCAAAGTCACAACGGTTCCGGAGCCGCCCAGGGCTGGGTCGATTTCTACCCAATCGAACGTGGGGGCGTTTTCATATTCGTGATTGTCGTACGCCATGTAGCCATAATTGTCCGGTCCGGTGGGCAAGTTTTGAGGGTTAAGGATGACGAAATCGAGATTGGTAGTATCATTGGCTGGGACGAAGATGGTCTCCTCATCCAGGAAGGTCTGCCATTCAGCCCTGAAAGTATAGGAGTCGCCTCCAGGGACAGTCAAAGTGTATTGTCCTTGGGGATTGGTTTGAGCGGGAGAAATAGAGCTGTTCAGGACAGTGACAGTGGCGTTCGACAATGGATCGCCGTAGCCGTCACGGACGACTCCTGTCACGATTCCGGTGGCTGCCAAGGGCAGTTGAAAGTCCTGGGTTATCGCACCGCCCAAAGGCAGGTATACGGTGGCTTGACCGGGCTCATAGCCGAACATGTGGGCGATCAAGGTATAAGTGGAATCGCCGGGCAGATAGAAGGAGTACTCGCCCTGCGGATTAGCATAACTGACTTGCGGACCGCCTTCGACCTCCACCCATCCTTCCAGAGGTTCGCCGGTGCTGGAATCAGACACGACACCGGAAATGGTTCCAACGCCTGCCAGCAGTGACACGTTGCCTGCCAGGGCAAATGACTGGGACAAGCTTGGACCAGGGATGTCGTAGGCGACGACCTGGATGGTCCAATCGCCGCTTTCGGGATTCTGGACGACGGCATGCTCGACGTTATCGCGCGGATTCCGTCCCTGGGTGGCGGGAGCGCCGGGATTAGACGGATTCGTGACCAACGGCAGGTATACCGAAGACGACGGTGAGATGAGCCGGAGGTCAAGATCATTGATCAGAGTAATCGGAGACAACGGCGTGGCGGCTGGGTCATCCCACGCCAGCACGATTCGGAGGCGTGGCAAGCCGGCAGCCACCTGGATATGCACGCTTGCCGTCTCCGCCTGGGCAACCTCCCCTTCCAGGAAACCGAAGATATTCATATAATCGACCGCAGTTTGCACATTGACACGACCATGCCCGAATTGATAATCGGGACCAGGATTGCCGAAGTCATCGGCTGACGCACAAAGCAGAGACTTAACGGTCGCGGGAAGCGGTCGATAGGTTGCGGAAAATATCTGGTGGAACCGTTCCATCATGAGGGCGACACAACCCGCGGTAACGGGTGTTGACATGGACGTGCCGCTCATGTTCCCATACTGATTTCCGGGAAGCGTCGAGTAGATATCGACTCCCGGGGCACTCACATCGGGTTTCAAGCGACCATCATCCGGCGGTCCCCATGAGGTGAAGGAGGCGCTGTTGTCGTTGTCGTCAGTGGCGCCAACCGTGATGATATCTTTGGCGCCAGCAGGTACTCCGAGGGTGGAATACGTAGTTCCGCAGGTTCCGACTCCGCGTTCGTTACCGGCGGCGTAGAGCACCACGAAAGGCGACCCCAGTGATCCCGTGACAATCTCATCAAGAAGCTGAGATGTCAATTCGTAATCTCCTTCCCAGGCGCAACTATATCCGTTGGACGCGATGTTGGAGCCAATGGAATTGGTGCAGAGAAGAGCTCCATGGGTATTCAGGGCGCTGCCATAATTGGCTTCGATGTCCTGAGGGGAATTATAGAGGCAGTAAGGATTGCAGGCTTCGTACAGGAAGCTGACGATCTCCGCTTGAGGTGCCATGCCTCGATATTGCCCGCCATTCAGTGCGCCGGAACTGGCGACTGAACCGGTTACGTGGGTGGCGTGGGACTGCACAGATCCTCCCTCACCGTATGTCACGCGGCCGCCGAAGTCGTTGTGGGTTTGATCCGCCAACCCAGCATCATACACGCACACCATGACACCGGTGCCGTGAAGATTATAGGGTGCAGCCTGAGCTTGCTCGGCATGAGTCCGGAGTCGGGCGATATCATTGGTGGCTTCCATCGGAGGCGGTAGTTCCTCGATCCACTTCACGTCGTCCCGCAGGGCAAGATCGAGGATGTTATCGGGATTTACCGCAATGATCCAGGTGTTTGTGGACTGAATGAATGACCCTTTTTCCCCTCCGAATTGAGCGACGATCGCGTCAATGTCCGGCAACTCGTCGTCAAAGAAGGATATCGCCAGAATGCGGCGACTGTCGGTGTACACGCTCCATTCACCAAAATCACCGATCTTCAGACGGGGATGGATTTTGTCATCGGGGCGAAGTTCACCGACGTATCGGATGTTCAGACTCGCCAGATCGGATGATGTCAGAGCGACGGGAATAGTCGCCAGGAAACCACGCGCTGGGATTGGATTGTGAAGCACGATCCCTTCCGAACTCAGACGATCACGCCAAGACGTCGTCAAATCGCCGTTCAGTTGGATGAGAGCGTGCACGTGATCGGTGGCGGCAGCGTTTCTCAAAGCGGTCCATTCGGTGGTGACGTCGTTAGGAGGGACAAATTGCCTCGAGTAGAGCTCCAGGGTCTGCGCCAACGACGGGGAAAATCCTCCCATCATGCACAGCAGCAGAACCCCGATGCTCAGGTGCCAAAACTTTGCTCCTGGTCTCATGACGTTTCCTTTCAATTTACGAATGACTTGTCCCAGTTTGCAGGAATTGCCCGAGAGGGTCTTAAAGAACACATAATAAAATATATGAATTATTGGCAGCAAAATCAAGAGGTTTTAATAGTTTTGTGCACAAATTCTTTGAGACTAATCCCGATTTGCCGATAATGAGGGTAGGACCGACAATCCTGCTTTCGGGCAATGCTGGATGGGACATGTATTGTGGCAAACGCCGCGGATCGTAACTATATCCTTGACTTTTCGAGAGAATTTTGCTAATTTATACAGTCCGAAGATCCGTGCGTCCCACATCTTGATGCGATAGTAAGATCGAACGATTCGGAAGGGATCCTCTTCGAGGTTTTGGATGAGATTGCCAACCGGAATATTGACTTCGACGTTGACTGCCGCGATAATCCTGACGGCGACCCTGGGCTCTGGCGAAGTCCTCTTTCAGATCACGGACATCAACGCGGAATTCATGGATGGCGGATTGCAGTATAGTCCCGACGGTTCCCAGATTGCCGTGTGCTACAAGTTTTTCATCGGCGACGTGGGGCGGATGGCGTTGCTGGATATTCAGACAGGCACACCTTTGAACATACTGTATTCCAATTTCCCGGATTCCGGTGTGCATTCTTTCTGCTGGGAACCCGACGGATCCCACTTCCTGATGTCCATGAAGCAAGCTCAGAGCCGTTATGCCGATCTGTACCGCGGTTCAATCTATGGCGGGCAATTGGAGAACATCACCAACACTCCCAACCAAAGCGAATCGTGGCCCAAGTACAGCCACGACGGAAACTGGCTGGCTTATTCTGCCAGCATTTTGGGCGGCTCAGAATCCAGTATCCGATTGAAGAATTGCACAACCGGACAAGACACCCTGATCTATTCCTGGCCCCCTTTCAGCTTCGGCGATTACAGTTGGTGCTCCGATGACACGGCATTGGTGATCGAGAGATCGCACAGCCCGACTGCGCAAAAACAGCTTTACTATTACTATCCTATTCCGAACGGCACGCTGTATCTGTCTTTCGCGGGATCTGATCCGAGTTTTTCACCTTCCGGGCAGGACATAGTCTTTAACACATACTACACGGATCAGATATCCGGAGCGATATTGGATTCGAGCGACATCTGGGTTTTCTTTGCCGAACTCGAGCAAGGGATTAACAATCCGCGCAATATCACCATATCGTATAATGAGATTGCAGGACTGAAAACGGATCCAGACTGGTTCCCCAGTTCCGAATTCATCTCATTCATTTTCTTGAAGAAGCATCGTGTGGGAGGGATTTTGCGTGGGGACGTTTGGATGCTGTGGGATTTGGACATGGGAATCTCGGACCAGCCCGCCGCGGCGCCGTCTCAATTCGCGGTGGGACAAGCATATCCGAATCCTTTCAACGCAGCCACTGTAGTGCCACTGCAACTGGAGCGGTCGGGGCAAGTCCGATGGGAACTCTACAACCTATTAGGACAGCGCATCTTGCAGGAATCACCAGGGGCGCTGACCCAGGGCATGCACCGGATTGTACTGGACGGGAATGGCTTGGCTTCCGGTAATTACTGGATCGTTGTGTATTTTGGGGACGATGGGCAATTTCGGCAAACCCAAGCTCGCAAATTGGTGTTGGTGAAGTAGAAGGCAATTAGGGTGAGCAGCCATGCGCAGGATGCGCATGGTACGGGCAGCTCTGAATGTGACTCACAGCAAAGTTCCGTCGCGTCTCCTCTCGCTCCGCGGCAAGAACGTCAGGGAGAAACTTGCCGGGCAGGGCGTACATTCAGTCTCGCATACTGCCAGATTTGAATTTTTCTCGTGGTTAAGTGCCTGAATAGCAATGACATGCTGTTCAGGCTTTTTTTGTGGCAAATTTTTTGCACCACTGGTTGCGTCCCTTACATAACGTGCGAATGACTCAAATTTTGGTTTCTTCCCAAGTTATCGGCGGTGGTATGCGAAAACTGTCTCAGTGGCTGTTATGGATTGTTGGGGCGGTGTCGCTGGCGCTCCTGGCTATAGCGACACGGTTTAGCTGGGCGATTTATGAAAACGTCAGCGTGTCGATGAATGTTCAGCAGTCTCTGCGACTGGCGGCGATGTTGATCGTTATTCAGCTCCTGTTAGGGGGAATGGTGGCAGTCCTCTTGATCACGGCAGATCGAAAGAGAATCCAGACCGTGAAGCTGTCGGATTCCCTACAGGAGATTGAAGCGCTCAAAAGGTTCAATGAGAATATCGTCGCCAATATTCCATCCGCGGTATTGGTGCTTGATGCAGAGTTCAGGATTCTGTCGGCGAATGGGGCTTTCTTTGAGACAGTCGGGGCTGACAAGGAACACACCATAGGACGAGACTTGTGCGCAGTTCTTCATTTTCCGGCATTCAGCCAGGAGAGTCACGAAAAGTGCGATCTGCGCCAGATGCTCGGGCAGGTTTTGAGCGAAGGGTATCCCAATACGCACTATGTCGTCTCTATCGACATGGAACACAAGGGGAAAAGGTGGTTGGAGGTGTCCGGCTTACTGTTACATGGGGCTGCCGATAGATTGCTGGTCATCTTCGAGGACATCACTCAGAAGCACAAGCTTCAGCAGGAATTGAGGGAAAGACGAGAATATGTGGAGTCATTGTTTCGGGAGGTCCCCGACGCCATCATCACCATCAATTCGGAAGCGAAGGTCATGGAGTGGAACCCGGGGGCGATGAGGTTGTTCGGGTACTCGAGAGACGAAGCGATTGGTCAGGATTTGGATGAGCTGATTACCGGCAAGGATAAGTATTTCGAATCAAGCTCGCTTAGCAAAATTGTTTTATCCGGCGAACAGATCAGTCCCAGAGAGCTCATCAGATACCGCAAGAAAGGGATTCCGGTACGAGTTATTCTATCTGCGTCCCCGATCAGGAGTGACGGCAAAGTCATCGGGGCGGTGGGGGTGTATTCCGATGTCACAGCGCTCAGAGAGGCGCAGGAAGCGTTGGAGTCGGACCACTCGAAGCTGAAATTGGCGGAAGAGGCGTTGAAGGAAAGCGAAGGGAGATTCAGGAATCTTGCGGAACAGTCACCGAACATGATCTTTATTGGCAAGGGTGGTAAGACCATGTATGTCAATAGGATGTGTGAGAAAATACTTGGCTACAGTCGAGAGGAGTTTTTCGCGCCGGATTTCGATTTCCTAAAGCTGATGTCACCGGCAAGTGTCGGGAAAATCAGGCACAGTTTCGAACCGCACTTGCAGGGTGAAGATGTTCCGCCGCTTGAGTATTCACTACTGACCAAAGATGGCAGGCAGATCGACGCACTCTTGATGACCAAACTGATTCAGTACGAAGGGGAGAGCGCCATCCTTGGGACGTTCGCCGCCCTGATGGATGGGGAGCCGGTTGAAGAAACGCTTTAAGACCGAGGTCATCACTGACCATGACGTTTTGCAGCGTATAGCCGGACACTTACAGAAACCATTTCGATGATCCCCAATAAGGAAACGCCGTCCTGATGCCTGTGCACAAGGACGGCTTTCCGTTCGCCACACGGGGTGCGCTCCTAGCCCCTATCCCCGTGGCAGCCGATATTGCCCCCCACGTAAGTCCCGAATGTTGACACTGCAACGCTGTCGGATCCTCGTTGAGATTGGACAGATAGCAAATCCCCACCTGCAAACCGCCTATCGGTAACAGTCACCAATTGACGACACCTAGTTCCGCGCGTAATATAGTCAGAATAATACGCAAAGTCAAGAGCAATCTGCGAAGCCGGTCATTTCTGCTGTCGGCGATTCCTGAGGTGGCGGGCAATGACGACCACAGCACCGGAGCCTTTGCTACGGGCATTTTCCTCGATGTGCGCAGATCGATTGGGAGGATGCGGGAAAACATAGAGGGGCGAGAATTTCGTGTACGAAGGAAATTTGCTTGACTTTGTATCCCTGAATGGGTATATTTATCGTTAACCTGGAGCACCTGATTGTGCGAGCATCCGAATCGACTTTGTCGTGGGTCAGAGGGGTCTAATCAGATTCAATTGTACTGATCGGATAAGATTGCGGAGGACATATGGGGTCCCCTCGCGCTGACCAGAGGGACTTTTCCGCCGGGATGCCCGCAGTGGGTGAGGACCGCTTCCGGATTTTGTCAGAGGCAAGTTTCGAGGCGCTGATTATTCACGAGAACGGAATTATCATCGACGCCAATCGGGTCGCGACCGATTCGTTGGGCTATGAGTATTCGGAAATCATCGGTCAGCCATTAACGAAATTTGCGGCGGAGGAGTACCACGACACGATCCTCAACAATGTCATGCGGGACTATCCGGAGCCATATGAGGCAGTGGCGGTCAGAAAAGACGGAAGCAGGTTTCCAGTGGAAGCTCGGGGACGGACGATTCGTCAAGGGGCACGCGTCCTTCGGGTCAGCGCGATCCGGGACATTACCGACCGGAAGCGAGCTGAGGCAGCGAGACGGGAAATCGAGGCGCTTACTCAAGCATTGATCGCTTCTTCGCTGGACATCGCTGTACTATTTGACGCGGACGGAACTATCGTGGACATGAACGAAACCGCGGCAAAGTCCTTCGGCAGAAGCCGCACTGAACTGCTTGGGACGAACGGGTTTCTCCTGGTTTCTCTAGAAGTCGAGGCTTTGAGGAGAGTCTGGGTCATGAAAACCATTGAGGGGAAGAAGCCCGTCCGATTTGAGGATGAGAGAGAAGGACGATGGTTCGACAGTTGCTTTTATCCGATATTTGATGATCGGGGCGAAGTATTCCAACTGGCGGTGATAGCCAGAGACATTACCCAACAGAAACGCTTGGAGGAGACGCTCCGCGACAGCGAGGAAAACTATCGACTGCTGGTAGGGACACTGCCGGATGCGGTGATCGCCGCGGACCTGGAGGGGACAATCAGCTATGTTTCCGACAGAGCTCTGGAACTGAACGGTTATGCAAGTCTCGATGAGTTGGTTGGGAAAAGCGCTTTGGTGTTTCTGGCGCCGGAGGAGCACGAAAGAGCACGAATTAATATCGAGAGAACCGTTGCTGACGGTTTCATAAGAAATGTAGAATACCGCATGCTGCGCAAAGACGGGAGTGTATTCATCGGCGAACTGAACGCCAGCTTGATGCGAGACGCTCGGGGCAATCCGAAGTCGTTCTTAGCCACTGTGCGGGATATTACCGATCGGAAACGCGCCGAGGAGCAGATCCGACATTATGGCGAGCGTTTGGAGGCGGAAGTCGAACAGCGTGCGGCCCAGATTCGGGACCTGGAACGACAAAGATCCGACAACGAGAAATTGGCGGCGACCGGCAGAATGGCGGCTGGTATCGCACACGAAATCAATAATCCTCTGGCGGGTATCAAGAATTCGTTTAGACTGGTCAAGAAAGCGATCCCCGAAAATCACAAGTATTTCGAGTATGTCTCCAGAATCGAGAAGGAAATAGATCGGATCGCTCTCATTGTCCATCGCGTGTTCGACCTGTACCGTCCGGATCAACATACGCCTCGGCAATTTCGAATTGACGATTCGATCCGGCATGTGATCGGGCTTTTGGAAACAAGTTGTGAGGATCGCGGGATAACGTTTTCAGTCAGTTTGCCGGAGACGCCAACAGTGGTGACTCTCCCGGAGGGCTACGTATTCCAGATCTTGTTCAACATTATTCAAAACGCTGTTGAAGCGACGGATCGGGATGGCGACGTGGATGTGCGTCTAAGGACGTCGGATGAGAGCATTGTGATAGAGGTATCAGATCAGGGACCAGGGATTCCAGAAGACATTCGGGAACGGATATTCGAACCGTTCTTCACGACCAAAGGGAGGCAGGTGTCCGGAGGATTGGGATTGGGTTTGTCGGTGTCCAAAGGGATGGTCCAAGCCATGGGCGGATCGCTGAATTTCGATACTGTCGTGGGAGAGGGGACTGTATTTCGTATCACACTCCCCAGGGGCAGTAATGGTTAGGAGGAACGTATGTCAGAAATGGGGCGAATTGTCATCGCGGACGATGAGGAGACGTTTTTGGTGTCAACAGCGGAATTGCTACGCAATGAGGGCTACGACTGCGATTGCGCACTGGATTCAGCTTCGGCAACTGCGCTACTGCGCAAGAGCGAACATGATTTGCTCATTGCCGACATCAAGATGCCGGGCAATTATGAGTTGGAATTCGTCCGAGCGATACCTCAGATTGCTCAAGGACTACCTGTCATCCTTGTCACGGGCAACGCAAGCTTGGATACGGCAATCCAGTCAATTCAAATGCCCGTGGTCGGGTATCTCCTGAAGCCGATAGATTTCGACCAGATGCTCATGCAGGTTCGGAATGCTGTCAAGAGCTATAGGGTATTCCGATCGGTGCGAGAGCTACAGGAACGCATCAGGAATTGGGACGCGGATCTGACGGCGATCAGGGGAACTCTTGGCAGACCGCCTTCATCCCTGGACGCGGCGTCGGTGGATACTTTTCTTGAGCTGACGTTTAAGAATATTCTGGATATAATTTCAGACTTGAGTCACTTGTCGAAGACATTTGCGATGCAGAATTCAACTCGGGAAGTATGCCATCTTTTCAAGTGCCCCAGACTTGAGATCATGACGGAGGCGATTCAAGAGGCGATCTACGTTCTGCAGAAGACCAAGAATTCGTTCAAGTCGAAGGACCTGGCGCGGGTGCGGATATCGCTGCAGCGGCTTATGAAACAAGCGGAGGAGTATCGAAAGGAAGCGCCGTAGCAGATTCTGCATCCCTGACCAGGGAAGCTCAGGACACCGGCGATTCGAACCTTTAGGCGAGACGGTGTGCTGAGGGCTTAATTTCGATCAGCCACCAACTTCTTGAGCTCATCGACAGTCAGGACTTTTCGTAGTTGACGGGCGACCACCGCGGGGGATTTTGCCGGATTCAGGTTGCGAAGACTTCCGACAAAGTCCCGGTGAGACCGCCCCTTTCGATAGACTGGCTCCTTGGGAGGGTATTTGAGATAGCGTTCGATCAGGTCAATACGGGGTTCAACAAGCAGCGTGGCGGAATAATACAGGAAATCCTTGGAGCACCAGACGCAAGCACCGGCGATTTTCCGATTTTCGATGATAATGTCGGACATCCCGCTTCGCCGTACGTTCGGGACGCCAATTTCGGCAAGTCCTGCAAGCAACAGCAGCGACAGCCAATTGAAATACTGAGCAATTCCTCTGATGCCCCCGATGGGCACTACCATCGACACCACCACGTTACCGGGGTCGATGAGTACCGCGCATCCCCCACCGTGACGACGCAGGATGGGCACACGATCCCCCAGACAGGCGTCAAGATTCACCTCGAGCTCTAGCTTGCTCGCCACACCCAGTACGACGATCGGTTTGGAATGGCGGTAGATTCGTACGCGGGGCTTTCGATCCTTCCGTGTGGCTTCAATCAGATCATCGTCGAAGTCGTATCGACCGATCGGATATGGTTCGCCGCTTGCGGTTTCCTCCTTGGAGAGAGGGCGCTGGATTCTTTCTTCTGGGTCCACTGAGATTCGGCTATGCTTTGGTTGGAGGACTGATGTGAATGGGTTCTCCAGCCGCCACTTCGGCAGCTTCCATAATGGCTTCGGATATGGTGGGATGCGGGTGGATTGTGACCTTCAAATCTTCGAGGGTGGCGCCCATTTCCAATGCAAGAGTTGCTTCGCTGATTAGCTCTGACACATGAGGTCCGACCATACCGACACCCAACACAAGGTTGGTATCGGGTTCAGAAATTACTTTAACGAATCCATCCGTTCTTCCCATAGTTCGGGCTCTTCCGAGCGCACGAAGTGGGAAACGACCGATATTGACTTTGATCCCATTCTCGTTTGCTTCTCGTTCGGTCAACCCAGTCCAGGCAAGTTCGGGATCCGTGAAGACCACTGCAGGAATGGCGCGATTGTCGAATTCGGAGTGGTGCTCGGCGATCACTTCTGCGACGACTTTGCCTTCTCGACTGGCTTTATGCGCCAGCATTGGTCCTGGAGTAACATCACCGATGGCAAAAATGTGGGGTTCGTCTGTTCTGCCTTCCGGATTGACGTGGAGGAAGCCGTGTTTGTCGGGGACGATTCTGGTGTTTTGCAACCTCAGATCACCGGTTTTCGGTGTACGTCCAATCGCTATCAGAACTTGCGCGGTTTCGATTTGGCGGGTGGCGCCCTTGTGATCCACCTTGACCAGATAGCCTGCGGAAGTCTTGTCCATGCCTACGACTTTCGAATCGTACATGATGGCTTCGAATTTCTTCTCGCAGTGCTTCGTAACCACCTCGACCAGGTCGAAATCGGCGCCTGATAGCAGCCGCGGCGAGAATTCTACCACGGTAATCCTGGAACCCAATCCGGCATACACCAATCCCATCTCCAAGCCGATGTAGCCGCCACCCACCACAATCATGCTTTCCGGGATCTCCGGCAACTTCAGCGCCTCAGCGGAGCGCCAGACCGGCAGATCATCTTGCGGCGGTAGGATGTTGATGTCGGAGCCGGTGGCGATGATGCAGTCCTTGAATTCCAGTTCTGATACGTCAGCTCCCTCGATCATCAAGGCACGGTTATTTTTGAATCGAGCGGTTCCCTTGATCACTTCGATCCCGCGGCGTTTGAGCAATCCTGCAATCCCGCCGACCAGTCCGTCGACGATGGAATTGGTCCATGTCCGCAGAGCGTCCAGATCCACTTTGGGTTCTTCATAAGTCAGTCCCATCCGTTTGGCTTCCCGCGCCATTTCCATCAGATCGACGGCATTGATCAGAGCTTTGGAGGGGATACATCCGGCTCGGAGGCAGACGCCGCCCAATTTCGCATTTTCTTCGATGATTACGACTTCCTTGCCGAGATCGGCGGCGCGAATTGCGGCGACATAACCGCCGGGACCGGCGCCGATGATGGCGAGTTCCGTGGATTCGGTCAGGCTTCCCATAACCATAATTGGCTCCTGCGGGTCGATAAGTGTGTCTTTGGTATTGTTGGGCGCAGTGCCCGAAGTAATGTCGGAAAATACCCCCCTTTTGTTCTCCTCTACTATCGTAGAGGGGAGGAGTTTGTTCCGGTGCGGTTGTGTCGGTCGTGTCGGGTTTCTGCGGAACCCGACCTACAGGGCGCACGACGAGTCGGCGCCTACGCGTCTCCCCCTCTTCGTTTCCCCCCGGATACCGGGGGGAAGGGACTCGTGACCCCCTTCTTTTCCCCCCTACTCCGTAGGGGGGAATAGCGAAAGCTACGCCTCTAATAACAGAAGATTAGGGTCGGACAATTGCCGTGCCATTTCGGTGACGAATCTGGCGGCATCAGCACCATCGGCGATCCGGTGATCGAACGTTAGGGTCAAGGGCAGCATGGTGCGGATGACGATCTGACCTTCGCGCACGACAGGTTTCGGCTGAGCACGCCCCACCCCCAGAATCGCGACTTCGGGATAATTGATCGTCGGTATTAGTGCTGACCCACCTAACGGACCAACATTGGTGATAGTGAAGGTTCCTCCACGCAGTTCTGATACTTCAAGAGTCCCTTCTCGTGCCTTGTTCGACAAGGTTTCGATTTCAGTGGATATATGGAGGATACTCTTTCGGTCGGTGTCTTTGATTACCGGCACGATCAAGCCCCGACCAGTATCGACCGCGATGCCGATGTTGTAATACTTCTTAAAGATAATCTCTTCCTTGAATGGATCAAGGCTGGCGTTGAACGCAGGGGTAGCCTTCAGACCGGCGGTGACCGCCTTAATGATGAACGCCAGGAGGGTCAAATGACCGCCGACCTGACCTTTGCGGCGCTCTTTTTCCCGGTGCCGGAATTCATCAAGGAGGGTCACATCCGCCTCGTCCATATGGGACACGTGAGGCACCAGCACCATGGAAGTGACCATCTTGCGCGCCACTTTGCGCCGGATGGAACGCAGTGCCTCTTTTTCGACAGGTCCCCACTGACTGAAATCCGGCAGCGGTTCGATTTCCAGGAACGGGATTACGGAAGCGGCATGAGCAGCGAATTCCGCCAGGGCTTCGCGTTCCTTTTGCTCCTCTTCTGCAGCAACCGCTTTGGCAACGGGCGCAACGAATTCCTTGGGAGCCTTCTCCATTTCGAGGGATCGCAATACGTCTTCCGGAGTGATACGACCCGCGGGACCGGTGGGGGTCACCAAATTAATGTCGACTCCTTTCTCGCGCGCCAGTCGTCTGGTGGCAGGCGCCGCCGGAACCGGTCTTTTCCGCACTTCGGGTGCCGGTTTCGGAACAGGCACCTCTCTGGGCGCCTCAACTTTGGGCGCTGCTGGAGCTACGGGAGGTGCCTCCGCGACCACAGCTTCGCCATCGGCAAACACAGCAATTACGTCGCCAACTTTTATCGTATCGCCCACGTTGCCATTTTGGGACACAATCCTGCCCCCTCGGGGCGAAGGAATAGTCACAGCAGCCTTATCGGTTTCGACCTCGACCAACGGGTCATCTTCCTTTATGATATCACCAACCGCGGCGAACCACTTCAGGATTTCGCCTTCGTGGATGCCTTCGCCGAGATCGGGCAACCTAAATTCGAACATCAGTGCCTCCTTAGAAGTCCAATGTCTCCTCAATCGCCCGCCGAATACGACCGACGCTGGGTATATATTTCAATTCGCGTCCGAAATACGGCGTCACGACATCATAATGGGTGACACGTTTGACGGGGGCTTCCAGATACATCAGTGCTTTGTCATTGATTCGAGCGATGATTTCGGATCCAACGCTCATCGATTTTGGAGCTTCCTGGACAACAACACAGCGCCCGGTCTTCTTCACGGATTCCGCGATGGTATTTCCGTCCATCGGCGCAATGGTCAGCAGGTCTATCAGCTCGATTTTGGAGCCGCGTTTCTTCTGCACTTCCTCGACGGCTTCCAGAGTGAATCGCATCATGGCGCCCCAGGAAACGACCGTTAGGTCTTCCCCCTCTTGCACGACCTGCGCTTTTCCGATTTCCATAACCTCTTCTTCTTCCGGAACTTCTTCCTTGAAGGCACGATAGGACCGTTTGGGTTCCATGAAGACCACCGGATCGGGGTCGCGGATCGCAGCCACCAGCAGGGCGCGGGCATTCCGAGGGCTCGATGGGATGACCACCTTGACGCCCGGCACGGTGGCATACATGGCTTCCCGGCTTTCGGAATGGTGCTCCAGGGCACGGACCCCGGCGCCATAAGGCAGGCGAATCACCAGCGGAACATGCCAATCGCCCATGGTACGAGCACGGAACCGGGACGCATGCCCTTCCAACTGATGCATCATGATATAGGAGAATCCATCGAACTGCATCTCCCCCACTGGCTTCAGACCGGCTAATGCCATTCCGATGGCGGTGCCGATGATAGCCGATTCCGCCAGCGGAGTATCGATCACGCGGGCTTCGCCGTACTTCTCGAGAAGACCGGCGGTGACACGAAAGACACCCTCGTCCCTGCCGACGTCTTCGCCCAGAACGATCACGCTGTCGTCTTTTTCCATCTCTTGCATCAGGGCAAGATTGATCGCCTGCACCATAGTCAGCTTAGGCATCGGCAGCCTCCTTTCTCAGGTTGTCGAGGAATTCTTGTCGCTGCTCCTCGATTTCCTCATGGCGGGTACCGAAGATGTGATCAAAGGCGACATCGGGCTTAAAGTCAGTTCTGGCTTCGAATTCTTTGACCGCGTCGTCGATCTGCTTCTTGACTTCTTCTTCTAATGCCTTCTGTTTTTCGTCATCCCAGATATTCTTCTTCTCGATGTACTTCTTGAATCTCACCAGGGGATCTTTCGCCCACCATTGCTCTTCTTCCTCTTTGACGCGGTACTTGGTGGGGTCGTCGGCGGTGGTGTGCATCATCAGGCGATAGGTGACCGCTTCAATCAAGGTGGGACCCTCCCCGGCTTTGGCTCGATCCAGGGCGTCCTTAGTGGCTTTGTACATTGCCAATGCGTCGTTGCCGTCCACCTGGACACCTGGAATGTCATACGCGATCGCTTTTTGAGCCAGGGTTCGGGAATTCGTCTGCTTGCTGCGAGGCATGGAAATCGCCCATTGATTGTTCTGGCAGATGAAGACCACCGGGACTTTCCAGACTCCGGCGTAATTCAGGGCTTCGTGGAAGTCACCTTGTGAGGTAGCGCCGTCTCCAAAGAAGACGATGACCGCGGAATCCTTTTCGCCGCGGTACTTCATGGCGTAGGCAATTCCAACGGCATGAAGCATCTGGGTGCTGACTATGATGGAAATCGGCAACAGACGCTGTCCGTCGGGTCGCTTATTGCCTTCTTCGAACCCATTATAGTACACGAGAGCCTGCGCCAGAGGTTCGCCTTTCATCAGTCTGGCGCCAGCTTCCCGGAACGAGCCGACCATCCAATCTTTTTCGGTCGATGCGAAGATTGGGGCGCAATGCGCCGCCTCCTGTCCCGTGCTGGGACCCATGGTGCCGATCCTGCCCTGACGCTGGAGTCTAACCATCCGCTGGTCGACTTCTCTGGCAAAGAACATCGCCCGATACAATTTAATAAGGTCGTCATGGCTGAGATCAGGCTCCAGTTTTGCATCGACGTTCCCGTTCTCGTCAAGGATCTGGAGATAGGAAATGCTAAATGATCCAACTTTTTTGATAGGCATCAATAATTCCCCTTCCTTTCCTTATACAAACGAACCGATTCCTGGCGGTTGGGTTTCCGTCCAAATTCTCGAAAAAGGGGCGTGGAGACCGCAATCGTGCTTACTGGTTCGCCCCATTATATCTGCTAATTACGCAAAAGTTCCCTACACTCTCAATTCCTCGAAAGGTAAATATAATACGTCACATAGCAAAAATCAACAACTATCTTTGAATAAGTGTGCAGATGCAGCAGGCGCACAATCCCATTGCGCAAGACACCCGGCGATCCGTGATCGCCGGGTGTCTTGAATACTAAGCCTCCACCGGAAGCGGCGGGCGTCACACGGTGTTCGACAGTGCTATCTGGTGGCGGTCACCAAGTAGAAGACCTTGTCACTGGGACCGCTGATCACATTCGAATCCATGCAATTCGGGCTGGTCGGCGACGCGATCAACGTCATCTCCCCAGGTGTGGCAGTTGGATCGGTTCCGCGATATACTTTGTAGCCAGTTGCGGTGGGAACCGGCGACCAGTTAAGCACTATATGAGATCCAAGCCGAGAGATCACGAGGTTAGTTACAGACTCGAGGGGAACGCCGAAATCTATGGTGACAGGATCGGACGGGGCGCTTTCACCGGCGCTATACAGCGCTGTAACAAAGTAGGAGTAGATCTGCGGCGGTAGGTTCTCCAGATTATCCTCGAAACTCAGGGTCTGCACTTGCGAGGCGATTACTGTGCTGTTCCGGTAGATGTTGTAACCTTGCAGTCCGTCAACACCGGGGGAATTCCAGTCGAGGTGAGCAGTAGTGCCAATCAGACTGCCAACGAGGTTTCCCGGAGGCGCCAGATCATCGGTCAGAACGATCTCGATATCGTCGACGTACCAGCCTTCGCGAGCAGCTCCCTGGTCGGTACCGAACCGGAAGCGAATCTGGATATTTCCGCTGTATGCTGACAAGTTGACCGACACTTGCTCCCAACCGATTTGACCGGAGAAGCACGGCGTGCCGCCGGCAAAAGGTCCAGTATAGGGATTGCCGCCACCTGCGGAATACCGGATGTGGTGGGTATAGCCGCCTTCCGGGGTCAGTAGTTGCCAGGCGCCGCCATTGACGGATATTTCGACTGTGCCACCGTCATAGGCAGAATCAGGATAAAAGCTGGAGGCTTCGGCTTCCATCCAATGCCAGAAAGTCAACTTGGTGTTGGCTGGAACTACAATTGTCGGTGAGGTCAGCACCGCATCCATGTGATTGGCGTATGTCAGTGTGCCGGTGTCGCCGCATTTCCAGGCATGGGTCGGGGAATTGCAGGATTCGATGGAGATATGCCACTGGTCAGCCCAGCCCGGTGTCAGGATAGCGTGCGCCCAGGAGCCTTCGCCGGCTTCCACATCTTGATAGTAACCGCCAATGGTAGTTTCGTAGAGGAGCGAATTGGTGTAGCCACGCACTCCCTCCAGAGCCAGGTAGAACACGGCGCGGCTGAAGTTGGGTGCGGTGGGACTAACTTGAACGCCGAAAGAAGGCGCCAGTGCCGCATTTCCACCTGAGGGCAGTGACGAGAGAGTCGCATGGCTTTGATTAATGGTCATATGAGTGTAGTCGGATGTCAAGTCACCGACAAGATTGGTGACATCTCCGGAACCGCCATTAGCAAGGCTAACATCGACAGTTGCGGTTTCGTTGGGATCCAGGCGACCATTGTTGTTGCCTGCCGCGTCGTTGATGTTGAATAACAGGATGCTTACCTCCGGCGCGTGAGCGACAATCGAGAAGTCGTCGGTCCACTCATCGAGTGTGGAAGAGGTCGCAGTGAGGTTAAGGGTGACAACATGATTGTCGGGTATTTCGGGCGCGACGGAGAAAGCAAATCCATCGGCTACGGATGCCTGAGTGTGCGCCAGAATGGTTCCATAGATTTCGATGCCGTCGGTAATCGTGACGTACGGATCATCGGTACTCATTGCCACCGTGATATCCGCGGCGTCATCGTTGCCGACATTCTCCATAGTGATAGTCAGGGTCACGTTTTCGCCGAAATCAAGCATCCCGTTGGCATTACCCGCAGCGTCATTCAAAACATGCGAGCGATACACGACATACGGTCCGGAGGGCGGGATGACTTGCACCGTGTCAGCATACTCAAGATAGTTGTGGGCGACGATCACGATTTCCATCGGTCCCGGATCGTTGGGAGGACTGTCCAGGACAACGTCCGCTTGACCGGAGGCATCGGTCACGCCGCGTCCGACCAAGGTGCTGTCGAAATTCAATGCCACGACCGCACCCTGGACGCCCGGGACAGTCACACGGAACGAATCCTGTCCAATGACATAGGCTCCCTGATAGTTGGCAGTCAAACTCTGAGGAGTGTTGGTCCAGAAGTCCAGTTCCGGATCACCAAAGACGTTCAACTCATAGAAGCACCACCGATTCGCCTGGTAATTGATCGACCAGATGTTATCGACCTTGGAATCGTCATTGGCAAGTCCGATTCGAGTGAGGTTCTCGCCGAATACGGCATCGAAGAACTGGCGGTCGAAGTATTGCGAGGAGCCATCGGTGCTTTGATGCTGTCCCCATCCGTAGCGGGCATTCCCCACGAAGCATACCGGACCATGGGCGATGGTGGTGAATCTTTCCAGGATACAGTCTTCGGTGTAGGTCCCCGATTCGGTACGGTTATCGAACGATCCATCATAGCACCCTTGAGTATAGCCGGTCCAGAAGCTGTGATTGACGCCATTGTTGGTGAAGTTGACGTCGGTGACATCGGAGCCGTTGAACCTCAAGCCGTAGGTGACATTGGCGTGGCCCAGATGATTGACAAGATTGAAACCCGAATTCAAGAGGGGCAACAGGTCGCCCAGTGCACTCCACGAAGCAGGGCATATGGTCAAATCATATAGTGTAGAGGTCTGGAAGTACGCCGGGAAGCCGATAGTTGTGTATCCGTGAGCTGACGAGCCCAGCCGAATCTCTTCCTTGTATGTGGCGCCGAACGTCCAAACACAGTACACGTCACTCCAGAGCAACTCGCCGACGAACAGCGCTTTGTTGCACTCTGAAACCACGGGACTTTGCTGATACATGATTTGCTTGTTGATGAAATTGGCGGCTTCCGTGTGGGAATCGATGGCGGCACGTCCCACGGCGACTTCCGGGATCAGGTCATCTTCGCCGGGTTCGCCCCATTGGGCGTCGCCGTCGTTGTTCCAATTGCCGTCCAGAGCGCCGAAATACAGATCAGCAGCGATGTCGTCGGTATAACCGTACGCTTCAGCATAGAGATTCCGATGCGGGACGATCTCGGTATCCCCTGCCATCAACACATAGCCAATTCCCCATTGGGTGTAAGCACTGATGATGTAATTCCGCATCTTCTCCGGAACATCCTGACCGGGTTGAGTGGCGCTGATGTTCTCGACGGTCTCGATGATCGTCCTCACGCCGCGGCGGTTCTTGAAATACGACAAAGTCTGGAAATCCTGGACATATTCGTTGCTCGTGATGATGAGATAGTCCACCGGGATTTCGTCGGTTTGGTCACGCATAGGATACGACGCGACCGCATCGGGATTTTGCACCTGTCGAGCCAAGAACGACAGGGCGGCGTCATCACTGCGAAACATGGTCCCCACCGCATGAGATGCTCTTGGTGTCGGAGCAGTGTGGAAGACCACTTCCATTTCGGAATAATACGACACCAGTCCCGATTTCGGATGGTACAACACCGGTACGACCGCGGCATATCCGATGGAATAACCGCGATAGAATTGGGTGGTAGTGTTGGTGATGGGATTGTCCGGGAACGGCGTGTCGAAGTCGTAGATTTCCGGCTTCGGAGCCGTGGGCTGGTAGGGTCCTACGTAGCTCAAAGGATGCTCTTCTTGGGTGGGGGCAAGAAAATACGAGCCGGAAACGGTGATCAGGGAACCTGGAATGACCTCGGCTCTGACTATTTCCTCACCAGGCGGAAGTAGCAAAACGACACCGAAAGTCGGAAGCTGGGGTTCCCCAGGTTTCCCCAAAGACCTCATGTTCTCCATGACGATCACGGGACCGTTTAGTCCGTCAGTGATCTGGGGCGTAGAAAACGAGTAATGACGGGCGGTTGTTCCCGCCTGCAGTGTCGCCGCCAAGCATAGCATCGCCAGCAGGACAGTCACGCCGACCAGATAAGGGATTCTCATCTGTCCACTCCTTCCTTTGACCAGTGAGCTCTCAGTAATTGCCTGTCCCCGAATCAAGGCGGGTACGCCCCTCGCGTCTTGATAGCTGTGTCAACGAACGTGCCCTCTCGTTGTGAAAAGCAACGCATGATGTTTCGTGCACAATATAAGTATTATATCAGCAAAAATCAAGTGGTTTTTCCGGAAGTCTGCAAATCAGTTTTCTCTTGATTGTGTTCGGCGCATTGCATATATTGTTGCCTCAATTCATGCATTATTCGAGGATGTTCCCGCGATGCGATATGACAAGCTTTTGGTCGAAGGACGCCTAATCCAGCGGTGCATGCGGTTTATGGCAGATGTGGTCATCGAAGATCGCCGAATGAGAGTGCATTGCCCGAACTCTGGGTCGATGGCGGGATTGACCGATGAAGGCAACCGAGTCCGGATCAGCGGACCTCATAGCCAGCATCGGAAGTACCGTCATACTCTGGAGCAGATTCAAGTCAGACGCCCCGACGGCAGGCGGATATGGGTGGGCATCAATACCATGGTCCCCAATGTCATCGCCTACGAGGCTCTGAAAGCACACCGGGTGCCGGGGCTGGAGCAATATCGAACCATTCAGCGGGAAGTCAAGCTAGGCGACCACAGCCGTATCGACCTGCGTCTCGAGCACCCGACCTTGCCCGCGTGTTGGATCGAGGTCAAGAACGTGACACTAGTTGTCGGGGATCCAAAACAAACAAAGCCATTGAATGTCGGGAATATCGCAGCATTTCCTGATGCAGTTACCGCACGGGGCGCCAAGCATCTGAGGGAATTGGTCAGGAGGGTCAAAATGGGGGAACGGGCGGTGATGTTGTACGTGATCCAAAGGAGCGATGGGGAGCTGTTTGCTCCAGCCGCGGGTTATGATCCGGAATACGCCCAAATTTTGAAGCAAGCGGAAGCAGATGGAGTCGAAATACTGCCGATGACAGCCAGAGTGACGAAGACGGGAATTTGGCTGGGAAAGGTCTGTAGGCGCGTTTAGCAATATGTCAGGATCACGGGGATCTTGACCTACTCAGTACAACCCCCCTTAGGTTCCCCCCTTCAATAGAAGGGGGGAGGAGACTCTACCCCCTTTTGTTCCACCTTGCCAACGCACAGGGATAGTAGTGCCGTCAAGCGAGGACGCATGACAGCACGACCCCCCCCTTCTATTCCCCCCTACTTCGCAGGGGGGAAGCCATTTTTTCGGGTGGGGCTCCCTGCAGCACTAGGAACTGCTTTTCTATTCCTCCCTACTTCGCGGGGGAAAACCATTTTTGTCGGGTGAGGACAACTAACACCACTCGGAATCATGCCGAACTGCAATTTCCAGCTCCCCCCTATCCCCCATCTCATTACTCACATTCCTCGGATTGACAACGTCCTCATTTCTTTTGGGTGCGACTGGCGCAGTCTTTGCATGTTTAAAAACTGGTCAATACGGATTATGACGCCTCATGGGCGACAATCCCTTGTAGTTCCTACATTATCTGATATAACAATCATTGTGACAACCTCGTAGGTTATTTGCAGTAGGCAAAGATTACCAATCCCAGACGATTCAAAGGCAAAAGTTATCCGATAGGTGCAGAGTATGAAGGTCGTAGCAATTATCCAAGCCAGGATGGGCAGCACACGGTTGCCCGGCAAGGTCATGATGCCTATCGGAGACAAGAGCATGCTGGCGCGAGTCGTCAGTCGCGTCCGCAGAGCCTTGACGGTGAACGAGACCGTCGTGGCAACCTCCACCAAGCCTCAGGACGATCCGATAGTCGAAGAATGTGAGGCGCTGAATGTGGCATGTTTTCGAGGAAGCGAAGAAGATGTGTTGGATCGGTACTATCAATGCGCCAGGCAATGCGGGGCTGATGTCATCGTCCGAATCACGGCTGATTGCCCCATGATTGATGCTGGTATCATCGACCTGGCGGTTACCACCTTCTTCCAAAGGAAGGCGGATTATGCCAGTAACGGGCTACAACGAACTTTTCCACGGGGCTTGGACACGGAGGTTCTGAGTTTCGATGCTCTGAAGCGAACGTGGGAAGAGGCGAAACTCGATTTCCAGAGGGCTCATGTGACTCCATATATTCACAGAAATCCGAAGACATTCCACCTGGAACCCATCCTGGCAGGGACTGACACCAGTCAATTCCGATGGACGGTGGATACTCAGGAGGATTTGAAGTTAGTGCGGACTCTCTACGCACGGTTCGGGAATTCGGACGCTTTTTCGTGGATGGACGCATTGATGTTAATGAAGATAGATCCCAATCTGGCAAAAATCAATCAGCACGTCGAACAGAAACCAATGCAGGCAGGGTAACCATGAAGAAGTTATTGATTCGGGCGGATGCATATTCAGGCATCGGGATCGGGCATGTCATGAGATGCTTGGCTTTGGCTCACGGTTGGCAAAACCGAGGCGGGCGGGCGATATTTGCCTCCTCCATGTTATCGCCCGGGCTTCGATCCCGTTTGAGGTCAGAGGGTATGGATTACGAGCACATCGCGGCGTCACCGGGAAGCGCGTTCGATGCCATGCAGACCGCTGCGTCGGCGCTGGCAAACGACATCGAATGGGTAGTTGTTGATGGCTACCATTTCGGAGGCGACTATCAGCGGATACTGAAAGATTCGGACTTGCATGTACTCCTGATTGACGACAACAACCACGCAACCCATTACTACGCCGATCTCATATTGAACCAGAATATCCATGCGAACGAATCGATGTACTCGGGGCGAGAACCTTACACCAGACTGCTGCTGGGAACAGATTATGTGTTGCTTCGCAGGGAATTTCTGTCAGTGGCGGGCGTCAACCGAGGACCGGAGGGCTGTCAGGTGAGGACACCTGACAGCACTTGTTCCGACAACGCCTTTGCACGCGTAGAACGGGCCATTCCGGAGGTAGTGACGAATCTGCTGATTACGATGGGCGGCAGCGATCCTGATAACGTGACCTCGGCAGTGGTTCAGGCGCTGCAAAAAGTCGGGGTGAGTGGGCTGAGAGCTAAGGTAGTTGTCGGCACTAACTTCATGCATTATAATGAACTATTGGCAACGGCGGCGGAGTCACGGATTCCGATCCAACTTGTCGTCAACCCTGCTAACATGCCCGAAATCATGGTGTGGGCGGATTTGGCAGTATCGGCGAGTGGGACTACATGCTGGGAAATGGCGTACTTGGGCTTGCCTGCGCTCCTGTTAACCATCGCCGACAATCAGAATGTGACGGCGGAGACCTTGCACCGAGATGGCGCATTTGTCACAATGAGTGGCAAACAGCCGCTGGACGAGACGGCTTTCCAACGGACGATGCGGGAGCTGATATTCGGAAAGGACCTCCGCGAAAAGCTGAGCCGTAATGTGTCACAATTGGTCGATGGGCAGGGTGTGTACAGAGTCCTTGAATGCATACAAGAAACAATGGCGGTAGAGGCGTGACATGATCAAACTGCGCGACGTCAGACCGGAAGACAAGAACATGCTTCGCGACTGGCGCAATAAGCCGGAAGTCAGTAAGTACTTGTACAACGATCATCATATCTCTCAGGAAGAACACGACAAGTGGTTTCGAGGGATCGCAGTTGACCCGACGTGCAGGTATTGGATCATCGCTTGTGATGACAAGGATGTCGGAGTGGTGTACCTGTATAACGTGGACAATAAGAACAAGCGCTGCTATTGGGCGTTCTACGTGGCGGATCCCGACACCCGTGGCAAAGGGATCGGGAGCTTCGTCGAATATTCAATTCTGAAGTATGTATTTGAGGACCTGGAGATGGAGAAGCTGTGCGCCGAAGTGCTGGCATTCAATGAGCCCGTCACTAACATGCACAAGAGCTTCGGATTCGTCCAGGAGGGTTATTTCCGAAAGCACATCCGAAAAGATGACCGCCAGGAAGATATTGTTTGTGTGGCGATGCTAAGGGACGATTGGGAAGCCAGGAAATCGGAAATCGAACACAGACTGCGGAAGAAAGCACTAATCAAGTAGCAGAGGCGTTTCAATGTCATTGACCATTGGGGCATCGGCGACCATAAGCAAGACCATCAGCGATCAGGATATCGTCCGATTTGCAGAAGTCATCGGTGATCATAACCCGGTGCATTTGGACGAGACTTATGCTGCCAAAACGATGTTCAAGAGGCGGATCGCCCACGGAATGTTGTGCGGGGGATTGATTTCGGCGGTGATCGGGACCAAATTGCCGGGACCAGGAACCATCTATTTGAATCAAACATTGAGATTCACCGCGCCGGTGTATATCGGAGATACGGTGACTGCCAGAGTCACTGTGGCGAAAATCAGGGAAGACAAAGGAATTGTGACGTTGGAAACAGTCTGTTTCAATCAACATAATAAGAACGTTGTCGAAGGCGAAGCGGTCGTGATGTTTCGCGGCTGATTAGCCCTCGTAGGAGCTTAACATATTAAGCCCCTACCACATAGGTCATTATCAAGGAGGCTTGAATGGCATCTCCATTGCAATTCCGGCTCGCCACCCCGAAGGACGATCCTCGGATTCTGGAATTATTCCAAACATCCTTTGGGCGAGAGGTTCCAGGGGAAGTCTGGAATTGGTTCGGGCACCTTTGTCCGACCGGCGACAATCGCACGTATGTGTGCGAAGACACTGAATCGGGGAAATTGGCTGCCAGCTATAGTTTGCTGCCAATCAGGCTCTGTATGAATGGCACGGAGATCCCGGCATCGTTGTGCACGAATGTCAACACACGTCCGGAGTATCGGGGGCGAGGGCTATTCACCAAAATCGGGGAGTACGCACTGTGTGAAGAGCGGGATTTCGACGCCCAAATCTCGATCGGGGTGCCGAATAGTAATGCCTATCCGGGTCACATGAAGGTTGGATGGGAAGAACTTTTTCCCTTGCCATTCCTGGTCAAGCGGGAATGCAGGATCCAACCACACCGATGTCATGAAGTCGCGCGCTTCGACCAGCGATTCGATGAGTTCTACGCCAGGATTGCACAGAATTTCTCGTTCATCGTGTTGAAGGACCACCGATTCTTCAACTGGCGGGTGGTATCGCGCCCGGATCAGGAATACACCAAATACGTGTACGAAGATGGTGGTGACATTCGGGGATACTGCGTGCTGAAGCATTTTGAGGTCAAGAAATACCGAAAAGCACACATTTTGGACATCCATGCCGATTGTGACGAGGTGATGCATGACTTGTTGTGCGCGGCGGAATCATTCGCATGCAACTGCGATGAGTTGAATTGCTGGACCACCCCGCGCAATCCCTATAAGTCGGTCTTCTTGACACACTGCTTCTACGAGCGAGACAGCGACGACAAGCTGATCATGCACTGCAACTTTGGTGAGAAGAAGGAGCCGGGCGATGGGTACTGGTGGTTCTGTCTTGCTGACAACGACGTGTACTGAGAATATGTCCAAGTCCGATTGCATCACGATCAATGATCGGCTGATTGGTCCCGGGCGTCCGGTGTATGTCGTCGCCGAATTGTCGGGCAACCATCATCAGAAATACGACCAAGCGGTTCGAATACTGCAGGCGGCCAAGGCAGCAGGCGCCGACGCGATCAAATTGCAGACCGCCGATCCGGATACGCTGACTCTCGATTCGGAGGCGAGCTGTTTTGTGGTTCGGGGCGGGACATTATGGGATGGTCGGACTCTCTATGATTTGTATAAAGAAGTGTGTACACCGTGGGAGTGGCATCCGAAGCTGAAGGTGGTGGCATGTGACCTGGGCTTGGACTTTTTTTCCTCGCCGTATGATGTGGCTGCCGTTGATTTTCTGGAAGATCTTGGGGTGCCCGCCTATAAGATTGCGTCGTCCGAGATTGTGGATATCCCCCTAATTCGGAAGGTGTCGGGGACCGGAAAACCGATCATCATTTCGACGGGAATGGCGACGGTGGAAGAGATCAAGGAAGCGATAACCGCCGCACGTCAAGCTGGCACAGAACAGTTGGCGTTGCTAAAATGCACGACGGCATATCCAGCGCCTCCCGAGGAAATCAACCTCCGCACTATTCCTGACATGGAGGAAAGATTTGGAGTGCCGGTAGGATTGTCGGATCACAGTTTAGAGATTGGGGCGCCAGCTGCGGCGGTAGCTCTGGGGGCTTGCATAGTGGAAAAACACCTGACTTTGTCCCGCTGCGATCCAGGACCCGATACGGCATTTTCCCTGGAGCCGGACGAGTTCAAAGCAATGGTCAATACGATCCGGACTGTGGAATCAGCTTTGGGGGAAGTGTTCTATGGAGTCAGTGAGCATGAGAGGGCTGGGTATGCGTACCGGAAATCACTATTTGCGGTCGAAGACATCCAGGCGAATGATTCCTTCACGATCGATAACGTCCGATCCATTCGTCCTGCCAACGGCTTGCATCCGAGGTTCTTGCACGATATTCTGGGGCAGAGAGCCTCACGAGATATCAAGCGGGGTACCCCGTTAAGCTGGGATCACATCGGGAAATAGGACTCTCCTCCTTAGTGCATGAAAGGCGGAACCTTCGACGAAGGAACCGCCTTTTTTCTTGTCTATCTTAGTCACGTTCGACGAGCCAAACTCAGAGGCGGAAACACCCGAAGCGACAGACTCAGTTATAACGGAGATTTAGAGACGGGAGAAGCACCTTGGCTTTGCACGTCTGGGGTCGGTTCGAAAGCGAAGGGTCTGAGGTTAATCAGATATACTGCAGAGATGGCGACGATCCCACCGATCAGGGTTGAGAATCCCGGGACTTCGCCGAGCAGAAGCCAACTGATGAGCACGGCGCTGACCGGTACCGTGAAGATGTAGGAACTGGCTTTGTGCGAACCAAGTCTGGTGGACGCATAGAAATAGACGGTCGTGCCGAAGGTAGTGCAGAACACGGACAGAAATACGATGTTCAGCCAGAAGTTGCCATCGAAGGAAAGCGGCTGCAGGATATGGTGCGGTAACGCGAGGAAAAACTCAAGAAATGCGGCGATCCCGAACACATAAAAACTGAAAACCAGAGGCGACACGTGAGCTCGTGACCGTTCACTCGTGACAGTGAGGATCGCCCATGACAAAGATGCCAGGATGAAAAACAGATTGCCGGTCATCAGGAGCCTGGTCATGCTGAGCTGCCAGACTTGGAGCAAGATGAGTCCGCCGGACAAACCAAGAGCGATGCCGATGCTATCGGTCAAGGCAGGTCTGCGTCGCAACAGGATGATAGTGAGCAGGAAGGTCAAAATAGGATTCAACGTAGTCACCAATACCCCGCCAACATTGGCAAGACCCAGACTCAAGCCCCAGAAGAAGAACTTATTATAGCTATCGATGAAGACCGCCCCGATCAGGACCTGCACGAAAGCTGTTCGATTCAATCGCAACGGTCTTTTCGCGACCAGCATTATAGGGACGAACGACACGAATGTGACCAGGAATCGCCAGAAGGTCAGGACTTCCGGCGCGGCAGATCCGGCGATAACCTTACCGGAGGTCCAGCTTCCGCCCCAGGCGATCATCGAAAACAAAATCAGGATGATCAAGACACTCTTGCTTGGCGTATGTATCAGCGTCATGGAACTTGTATGTGTGAATCAGGTGATGGGTTCCCACGAACAGCCGTCGCGGCTATTAACTAAAGGAAGAAAACAGCCGATAAATTCAGGTAGGGGCTGAGCACGGTACACCTCTATGCGGACAGATCGATCTCATTGGAGTGATACCGCTCTGCTCATGCCGACTTGACGGCGTCTGATTACTGTTGCTTAGACGCAACAGACTGCTGGAGGACGTTATGACCGCGATCATCGGTCTGATTGTAGTAACAGTGTTCGTATTCGGAGGATTTGCCCTGTCCGGCGGGCATTTGACCCTGGTTTTCCGACCGTGGCATGAGTTCTTGATCATCGCGGGTGCGGCATTAGGAGGTCTAATCGTGAAGACCTCACCGCGGACATTGAAACTCATGCTCAAGCAGCTCGGAAACACGTTCAAAGGGAGTGTCCCGGACAAGCAACTCTATATCGAGACCATACAATTGTTTGACAAGCTCTCCAAGACCGCACGCCGGGAAGGTTTGTTAGTTCTGGAGAAATACGTCAATGATGCCGAGAATTCTCAAATATTCAAGGAAAGCCCGTCGATTCTGAAGCGTCCGGACCTGGTGGAATTCATCATCGACAATCTGAAAATGGTGGTGTTAGGCACTTCGCCCGATGAATTAGAGCAATTGGTCGACACCGATATCGAGACCCTGCAAGAAGAGTATTCCGCACCGCAACGCATTCTGGCAAATACGGCAGATGCCTTGCCGGGATTGGGAATTGTGGCGGCAGTGTTAGGTATTATCAAGACCATGGCTTCCATTTCCGAGGGTCCGGAAATCGTGGGTGAACGAGTGGCTGCAGCATTGGTGGGCACGTTTCTGGGAGTACTACTGTGCTACGGATTCGTAGGTCCCTTAGCCACCAACATCGAAATGTCCAACCTGGAATATCATCGGGTGCTGCAGGTATTGAAACAAGGGATGCTGAACCTGGTCCGAGGAGTGAATCCCCGAATCGGGGCGGATCACACCAGGCACGCGATATACAGCGAACAACGTCCCACCGCAGAAGAGATGGAAGAAATCCTCAAGGGGTAAGGGATGAGTACGACCGGCAGCCTTAGTTCGGGAAACAGCCAGCCGCAAACAACCCCGAGGCGCAGAAAACGCCATGAACAGCACTATGCTCACGGAGGTTCGTGGAAGGTGGCATATGCGGATTTCGTAACTGCGATGCTTGCCCTATTTATCGTGCTATGGATTCTGAACCAAGGCGAAGATGTGAAGAAAGCCGTGAGCGAATATTTTACAGATCCCGTGGCGTACAAACAACTCCTGAAGCAGAAGGGCAATGCCCCCACTCAAGGCGAATCTCCCGCCAGACCCAGTTCAGACAGCGCGGATGACCTACAGAAAAACGCCCAAACCGTCGAACAAGAAATCGAGCACATGAAGCAGTCGGTTGCAGAGAATCTGCAATTGAAAGAGATTCGTGGTCAAGTGGAGTTCCTATACACTGACGAAGGAATCCTTATCGAAGTCCGTGATGCTGCCAAGTTTGATTTCTTCGCAATCGGATCCGCACAAATGAGCCCCGAAATGGTGGAGTTGGTCAGGACGCTGACTCCAGAGGTCATTCAGATCAATTCGCGAGTGGTGATCACGGGACACACCGACCGGCGGCAATACGAAAGCAGTGACTACAGCAACTGGGAGCTTTCCGCCGATCGTGCGAACAGTGTACGGCGGAGGATGATCGAATTCGGCTTAGACCCGGACATCATCAGCGAGATTAGGTCTTACGCAGACACCCGCCTCCGCAATTCTCAAGACCCCTTCGCGCCTGAAAACCGAAGAGTCAGTATTTTGCTCTTGAAGAAACCTATTGCCGGTCCTGGCGACAAGATCATGGTCCAAACCAAACGGGCAGGAACAGCGGGATAGACCTGAGTTCTGTCCACAGGATGCTGAAATATAGGGCAGTTTCAGCGAAAAAGCAAGTGGTATTTTGACTCTATCCAGTCCAACTCGCCACAGCGCGGTTCAGACAGCAATAATCGCCCAATTCTCCTTGCTCGCCTTTCTCGCCTGATATAGCAGCAGGACAATCAAAAAGTGCCCCGGTGCATGGCTACACCGGGGCTCCCACATGGCAGGTAAAGGCTGCCCTCAATCCCTTAAGAGCATGATTCACCTGACCAAAGTCTGAATTCGGATTCCGTTCCACCACCAAATTGGGCGCCGTCAGGTGTCCTCACCTGAGGGAATCATGACTGTCATGTGAGGACACATGGCAGCACAATCAAAGCCCTATTCGGAAGGAGAATTGGCTTATCACTTGGCGTTGAGTATTGCCTCCACTTCCTCCTTGTCAGCATCCATAATATACTGGATCCCACTGATTTCAGAGGCTTCGTGCGTCAATGCCGCGATGTCGTCACGGGAAATGAGTTCCACGGAGAATTTGCGGCTACCGCACATCAATTGACGTAGTCCTTGCGCCAGGCGTTCGTAATAGGTGTAGAGCCCAATGGCGCCAGTGGGGATATGTTCGAATGCCAAATCGCCCAGTTCGTGTCGCAACTCGTTGGCGGTCACGAAGATCTCATCGATGGTGGTACCGAAACGCTCCACGTACACTGGCAGTTGGTTGTTCTGGATGGCTCGACCAATGGTCTTGCCAACCATCACGGAGGCGATCGGTCCGCGAGCCATACCGACCATCTTCACAAACGGAGCACCCAGGGCGATTCCTTTGAAAATCTGGTCTTCGAATGTGAAGCCGCCTGCAACGGCTAATGCCGGCAGGTATCCGCCCTTGTCGGAGATGTGCTTGGCATATTTGTAGAGCAAGGAATGCAACTCGACGGAAGGCACGCCCCACTCATTCATCATGCGCCATGGGCTCATGCCCGTGCCGCCACCAGCGCCGTCGACCGTCAGCAGGTCGATCTTGTATTTCGACGAGTATTTGACGGCTCTAGCCAGGTCAGCCGGACGGTAAGCTCCGGTTTTCAAGAATACATATTTGGCGCCGGCATTGCGAAGTTCGTCGACACGCTTGGCAAACGATTCTTCGTCAACCATTCCCACTCGGGAGTGCCGCTCGAATTCCTTGAAAGCGCCGCGCTCGAACGACTTGACGATGTTGGGATCTGTGGGATTGGGCATGACCACATAGCCGCGTTTGAAGAGTTCCTGAGCCTTCTTCAGATCACGAATTTTGACTTCACCGCCGATGTCCTTGGCGCCCTGCCCCCATTTCAGTTCGACGGCTTTGACGCCGAGCTCTTGGATCGCATATTCCTGGGTTCCGAGGCGGGTGTCTTCTACGTTTGCCTGCACGATGATGGCGCCGAAGCCATTTCGTTGATGGTCTTGATACAGCTTCACCCGTCGTTTCAAGTCATCGGTGTCGAAGACTTTGCCATTCTTGAATTTGGCCTGCATATCCATGCCGACCACGTTTTCGCCGATGGTCAAGCCGGTTCCGGCTAAGGCGCTGCCGATGGCTATGCCGTCCCAGTTATTCTTGGCGATATCGGTAGATCCGATGCCGGGGATAATCCAGGGGTAGCGGAACTTGATACCGTTGTCATGACCGATCCGGACTTCCAAATCGACATTGGGGAAGATTGCCACGTCGCTGTCCGCCTCGATGCCGTGGGCGCCAACCGCAGTCCCCATGATATTGAAATGGGAATAGTCCACCGGGTAGGATTTTTCCGCAGCCGTGGTAATCACGCCAAAAGGCTGAGGATAGATGACTTCATGTCCGCGGTAGGCAGATTTCCCGATCTCGCACATCCCGATGCAACCATCGACGCAGGTGACGCACATTCCAGACATCGACGCCACCGAGCCCTCGGTTCGGTTCTTGGTCAAAGTTGCAGCAGAGGTATTGACCCGTGATAGTGACGAAAGCATAGTAGTTGTGTCTCCTTTCCTGTACCGGTCGTCCTGGACGACTTGAAGGATCTCAGCCGAATTGACTCAAAAAGGCAAGCGATTCTTCACTGCGTTCAGAATGACCAAAGCGATCTATCATGTAGTTTTGACAATTTCGCAAGCCACACAGGGATCCATGTAGCACATCATGTCGTCGAATTGCTCTTTATCGACACATGGAGGGCTCAAGTTGGCGCAACCGCCGCAGATGGCTTTATCTGGCTGCGTGTAGGTGCATCTCAGGGTGCATGCGGGGCAGACGTAGATACATCCGCCGCACAGGCGGCATTCCTCCGACTTGATGTCGAAGGGTGTTCCGATGGATCGCTTCTCCCCGCGTCCGCGGAACCCAATGGCTTTCGCCATCATCTGCTGTTCGCACATCCTGACGCATAGTCCGCAGAGGATACAGTCCTCGAATTCCTGACGGAATCGCTGCTGCCGTACTTCAAATTTGGAAGCCAAGTCCTGGATGATTTTGGACTGCGGTGTCGATGCCAGCAACAGCTCCAAGATCATCTTCCGGGCACGCACCACGCGTGATGATGAGGTTCGGACCTTTAGTCCCTCCTGAGCGGGATAGGTGCATGATGTCACCAACTTCGAGTTCGGTGCTTTCCCGATTTCGACCACACATAGCCGACAGGCTCCGTAGGGGGTCAGCCCTTCCATATAGCATAGGGTAGGAATCGGAAATCCAAGGAACTGAGCGGCTTCCAGCAGCGTGGTTCCTTCCTCAACCTTCAGATCGATTCCATTTAGGGTGATCGTTATCACTTGTGCCTTCCTATTGCATTACTTTTTCTGCGGTTGCAGGTTCTTGTATTTTGATGGCTTGTTTGGTGAATTCCAGGTCGCATCTTAGGCAGCGCCGGGCTTCCCGCCGGGCATGGTCCTTGTCCAGAGCCATATCAACTTCAATCAAGCATTTGTGACGTTTCTCGACAGGGACTTTGGGCGCTTCGATGCGGGTCATATCCTCGATCTCTTCCTCGGTCATCTGCCACGGCTCAATGTAATGAGTAGGCAGATGCGGTTTGGCGGGCTGGCGCAATTCCTCGCCCCGGAGATAGCGGTCGATCATAACCGCGGCTTTGCTGCCCGCGGCAATGGCATCGACCACGGTATTGGGACCGGTAACGACATCGCCTCCTGCAAAGATTCCCTTCACATTGGTCTCAAGAGTCTCCGGATCAACCACCACCCCACCCCACTCGCTGGTCTTCAGGTCCCCGAGCCCGCCGGGAGTAATCGAATCGGTGTCCGGTTGCTCGCTAATGGCGATTATCAGCGTATCCAGTGGAATGGTGAATTCCGTACCAGGGACAGGGACAGGACGCCTCCGACCGCTGGAATCGAATTCGCCCAATCGGTTCTTAATGCATTCGATTCCCGCAATATGACCCTTGTGAGACAGGATTCTGGTCGGGGTCACCAGGGTGTTGAGGTCAATGCCTTCTTCCATGGCGGCTTCGACTTCCTCCCGGAAGGCGGGCATTTCTTGCTCGGTTCGGCGGTAGATGACGGTGACCTTCTCAACACCTTCCTGCCTCAACGCGGTCCGTGCCGCATCGACAGCGGAATTTCCGCCGCCGATCACTCCGACGCGCCCTCTTGCCCAGCTTTCGCCATTCAGATTGAAGGCTTTCAGGAATTCGATGGAGGGGAAACATCCGCCGGTATCTTCGTCTTCCAGGCGCAACCGCATTCCTTTCTGGGCGCCGATTGCCAGGAATACTGCCTTGTAGCCCTGGTCGAAAAGCTCATCAATGGTGATGTTTTCTCCCAGCCTCTGATTACAATTCATCGTGACGTTCTTATCGATGACCGAAGAAATTTCTTTCTTAAGGGTCTCTCGCGGCAAACGGTAGGATGGGATACAGTTCAACAACATACCGCCCGCTTCCGATTCCGAGTCGAAGACGGTGACAGGATAGCCCTTCAGCGACAACTTATGAGCTGCAGTCAATCCGGCGGGACCGGAACCAATCACTGCCACTTTGGGCATATTCTTTGACCAGGGACGTTCCCGGACCGGTTTGAATACCGACGGATCGACATTGTCGGTCACGAAACGCTTCAAGTCGCGAATTGCGACCGGATCGACGCCAGTGGTGCCTAAGCGGCAGTTCTGCTCGCACTTGTGATCGCAGACTCGGGCGCACACGGATGGGAATGGATTGGTTTCCCGGATGACTTTGTAAGCGTCTTCGTATTCGCCTCGGGCGATGTGAGCCACATAGCGCCAGGCTTCGGTGCCGATAGGACACGCATTCTGGCAAGGCGCACCAACCAGTTCTTTGCATACCCCGGCACGGCAGCGTTTGTATACGATATGCTCGATGTATTCATGTCTAAAGTACTTAAGCGTGGATAATACGGGATTAGAAGCGGTTTGCCCCAGCCCGCACATCGTGGTATCCTTAACCACTTCCGCCAGTTCTTGCAGCAGGTCAAGTTGCTCCAGGGTGCCAATGCCGTTGGAGATGTCCTCCAGGATTTCGTACATTCGCTGAGTGCCTTTGCGGCAGGGGTAGCATTTCCCGCAGGACTCGTCTTTCAGGAAATTCATGTAGTATTTGGCGATATCGACCATGCAGGTGCCTTCATCCATGACGATCATACCGCCGGACCCCATGATGGAACCCGCCTTGGTCAGGCTGTCGAAATCGATGGTCAGGTCGAACATGGTGGCGGGGATGCAGCCTCCGGAAGGACCGCCGGTCTGCACCGCTTTCAAGCGCTTGCCGGTCGAAGAGCCACCGCCGATATCGTTGACGATCTCCCCGATGGTGATGCCCATGGGGACTTCCACCAAACCGGTGTTTCGGACTTTACCCACCAGGCTGAAGATTTTGGTGCCGGTACTTCCCGGGACGCCGACTTTGGCGTATTCCTCTGCCCCATCCCGAATGATCACCGGAATATTGGACAAGGTCTCGACGTTGTTGATGCAGGTTGGGTGTCCCCACAACCCTTTTTCGACGGGATACGGCGGACGTTGCCTGGGTTCGCCCATATGCCCTTCGACGGAACGGATCAATGCGGTTTCTTCGCCGCACACGAAGGCTCCGGCGCCGCGAACGATCTCAACGTCGAAATCGATTCCGGTATTCAGGATGTTTTGTCCCAGCAAGTCAGATTCGCGGCATTGGCGGAGGGCAATCAAGGCGTGTTTGATGGCGAGGGGATATTCGCAGCGGACGTAGATTATGCCCTGAGTCGCACCAATTGCCACTCCACCGATGATCATTCCCTCGATTACAGCATGAGGGTTACCCTCCAAGAGACTCCTGTCCATATAGGCACCAGGGTCACCCTCGTCAGCATTGCAGATCAAATACTTTTGACCGGAACCACCTTTTGCCGCTCGAGCCATTGCCCATTTTTTCCCGGTGGGAAAACCCGCACCTCCTCTACCTCTGAGTCCTGACTTTATGACTTCCTGGACAATCCACTCTGAGTCCTTTTTCTGAAAAACCTTCAACAGAGCGCCATATCCGCCCTGTGCAATATAGTCAAAAATCCTGATAGGGTCGATTCGTTCATTACCCCCCATTAGCAGACGATTCTGGAATTTAAAGAATGGGATCTCGCTTAGGGTACGGAGACGCTCCTGATAAGTCGATTCCCGGTATAAGAGTTCTTCAATAACCTCCCCTTTTAGAACGGCATCAATGATCCGGGGGACATCGTCCATCTGTATGCGTGGATAGATTTCTCTAGTGGGCTCGACCAGAATAAATGGTTCAATCTGGCAAAATCCTTGGCATCCGGTGATTCGGATTGAGAGTTTTTCATGGAGTCCATTTTCCAGGATATGTCGTTTAGTGATCCTGATTATGTCGTTTGCACCACTGGCTTGACCACACGTTCCCGCGCTGATAACCAAACAGGGAACGTTGAATCGTGGTTCACTGATAATGCTATGGCGAAAACTCGCGAATTCTTCGACAGAATTGAAACGATGCATGCAGACATTCCTTACATTGGTCGAATTCTAACAGACGCTGCCGGGTGGGGACACCCCGCAGCGGGGTCGAAATCTGGCATTAGTTTAAATCAAGCAAATGCCCTTTGCAGCCCCGACGGGGGCAGATTTGGACAATTCCTCCTCCTCGAACAATCATGGGCACCATCAATGTGCCGCATAGTGGACAATTCGTGGAGCCGATCAGCTCGGTGTGGCAGTGAGGGCAGAAAAATTGACGGACACTGCCGATTTCGGCGGGGAATTCTTGTTCCACGTTGAAACTGCCGTAGAGGCAGGACAATCGGAGCCAACCATGACGTTGCCCCGATGACTGAGTGACACGAATCGAGGGGAATCCATCGATCAAGTAATCGGGATCCATCAGACTGTGATTACACCGAGAGCAGCTGACCGACACCGGGAAAACTCTGACGTCGGTTTTGACCTCGATCTTGTCCAAACCTTCGGTGGTCCTGCGCAGGATTTCGGTGACTTTCCGGGAATTGACTGCAGGGAAATAGTGACCGTCAACCACGACCACCGGACCCAACGCACAGGCGCCTAAGCAATTCACGGTCTCCAGAGTAAACATGTTATCGGGAGTGGTCTCCCCGGCATTGATGCCAAGCTGTTTCCGCAGTTCTTCGGCTACCCGGGGTGCGCCCCGGACATGACAAGCGGTTCCGAGGCATGCCGATATCAGGTGCTTTCCTCGCGGGGCAAGTTTGAAAGATTTATAGAAGGTGGCAACTCCGTAGATGTCGATCAGCGATCGTCCGGTCTCCTGCGCCACCAACTTCAAGGCTTCCTTTGGAAGATAGCTGTATTTCGCCTGGATGTCTTCCAGAATGGCGATAATACTGCCCATTCTTCCATTGTGTTTATCCAGGATTTTCTTAGCTTCCGCTTCGATGTGCCCTTCGAATTCCTCGCAGAACTGCACCGGGGCTTTCTGGCGTACCGACAGCGTACAGTCCTTTTCCCTGATGCACGTGATACAAAGTCCGGATCTCTTCGAAGACGACGCGGGACTTGGGTTCATATCTTGGCTCCAAACAGGTAGGTTTCAGTCGGCTACACTTTCGCCGTCAGGCAAAAATGCTTGTCTTTTGGAAGGGCATGCTTGACTTCCGGTTTCGGCGGCTTATTGGTACTCCTCGCAGTGCCACACGCCACCTTCCAGCCTGGGGAATGTACAGTCGGTCTTCAGTGCACAGGTGGCACAGAGCCCTTCGATCACACCCTCACGGGCAACCGCAGCCTCGCTGGGTGCCGAGACTGCTTTCCTGGAGGGTGGAGGAGCCACGACATTGACGGTCTCGGAAAATGCCCGTCCATCCATAGCGTACTCCTCACATTCCACCACGGGGTAACCGCTGTTCTTAGCGCTGACGCAATCGTCCAAAATACCGCATGTCGCGCACAATCCGGTGAACAGCAGGGACTCACTGATTTCAGAAGGCTGGGCTGCGCGCTTTCTGGTCTTGACGGGTTCCTTGCGGTTCATGATCGACTCCTTCAGAATATTTTCTCGCTTGTGATCAAGATGGTGAATGCTTGCGCCTGATGTAAAAGCAATCCTTGTGCCAAAAAGAACAAAGTTCTCACAGCCTTGTCGATTATGCGACTTTATGATTATGTATAATAAAGTATTAGGACAATGGAATTTCGGAGAAATTTCTTAAGGAGATAGTAAGGATTCTCGGAATAATCGTCAAGTAATGCGGGGAGATTTTCAGCGGTGGGGAAATATTCCCCATTACAGGATGGCTTGGATTCACTCAAGGAATAGCGTTTGCTCGATGGCTGAAAACAAGCAGAGCCCCCGAATTTCGGGGGCTCAGACGGTCTCTTGAGATCAGATGGAAAGATCAACAGTCGATCAGGGACATGATTTTGTCGAATAGCTTGCTCGGTGTGGTGATTTGGACGAAAGACGCGAATTCTCCAAGCAGTTTTTCGACGCGTGCGTCGTCTCCATCATTGATCACCACGCAGAACGGAATGGTTTGGACCTGGCAGTTGTGCACGATGTCTCTCAAGGACAGATTGATCCCCTCCACCGGAATGACCTTGTGTAGGTAACCCACCACCACGGACACCCTGTCTTTTTTCGTGAGTTGTGCGACGTTCGTGCCGTGCATGTCCATACCGTTGGACAATGGAAGGGTCTGGATTCCCTGAGCGGTTAGACGACTCAGCACAAGCGGGTCAGTGCCTTCGAGGTATCCGACAATTGCCATCGTTCCTCCGTTAGGTTAGGGTAAGGAGAGGTCTCAAAAGGTCGTTCGCGAATATCAATTTGCACCGAAATTCTGCCAAGTCAGGCACTGCCGCCGTCGCAATCAGACTAATCCTTGATCGATCATGGCATCGGCGACTTTCAGGAATCCTGCGATATTGGCGCCGTTGACGTAGTTGCCCGGTGTGCCGAATTCTTCGGCGCGCGCACGGCAGTTATCATGGATGCTTTTCATGATCGCTTTCAATCGGGCGTCCACTTCTTCCCGAGTCCAGGAACAGCGCTGGCTGTTCTGCGACATTTCCAGACCGGAAGTCGCCACGCCGCCGGCGTTCGCTGCCTTGCCGGGACCGTACAGAATGCCATTTTCGATGAAGATAGCGGCACCGTCCGGCGTGGTTGGCATGTTGGCGCCTTCCGAGACAACCTTGATGCCGTTATTGACCAAGTTTTGAGCATCTGTGGCGTTGATCTCATTCTGGGTCGCACTGGGGAAAGCGCAGTCGGCTTTGATGTCCCACAGCGGGTTGTATTTCAGCTTGGGATTTCCTGGCGTGAAGGTCGCGGTTTTGAATTTATCGACATATTCTTTGATTCTGCCGCGGCGGATGTTTTTCAGATCCATGACGAAGTCAAGTTTCTTGCTGTCGATGCCGGCGGGATCATAGATAAAGCCGCTGGAATCAGACAGAGTCACGCACTTGCCGCCCATCTGGTTCACTTTTTCGATGGTATATTGCGCGACGTTTCCGGAACCGGAGACCAGGCAGACCTTAGCTTCCATAGTTTCACCGCGGGTTGCCAGCATATTGGCGGCAAAGTAAGTGGCACCATAGCCTGTAGCTTCCGGACGAATCAGCGATCCTCCCCAGGTAAGCCCTTTTCCGGTCAAGACGCCGGTGAATTCGTTCCGAAGCCTGCGGTACATGCCAAACATGAAGCCGATTTCGCGACCGCCGACGCCAATATCGCCAGCGGGGACGTCGGTGTCGGGTCCGATATGGCGGAACAGCTCCATCATGAAGCTCTGGCAGAATCGCATGACTTCGTCGTCGCTCTTGCCTTTGGGATCGAAATTGGATCCACCTTTGCCGCCGCCCATGGGCAGCGTAGTCAAGGCGTTCTTGAAGACTTGTTCAAAGGCAAGAAACTTCAAAATGCCGAGATTGACGGTAGGATGGAAGCGCAGACCGCCCTTATAGGGACCGATCGCACTGTTCATCTCGATGCGATATCCTTTTTGGATCTGGATTTCTCCCTTATCATCCATCCAAGGGACCCGGAACAGGATCACGCGTTCAGGTTCCGCGATGCGTTCCAGGATCTTAAACTTCCGATACACTGGACGACGTTCCAAAACCAAATCCAAAGATTCAACGACCTCTTGAGCCGCCTGATGGAATTCAGGCTCGCCAGGGTTCTTGGCTTTCAACTCAGCCATGAAGTCAGACGCGAACTGGGACATACCTATCTCTCCTTCTATCACAATGTGTTTGGCTACCGATTGGCACGTAGCGCCCGGCAGCAGTGACTGATTTGGACTTTCTTCTTGGCAGTAGGGATTCGGATTCGCCCGTTCGGTTCGGGCTTGAATCCAAGGTGTGGGATTGAGACACGGTTTTCTCCCAAGAAGATCGGACAGACAGGTAATGGATTCTTGCGACTTGCGATCTTCAAGGGATTGAGTTCAGCCTTTCTAACGAGTTGATTTTATGGATATTGCCATGTGGGATTTTGCGCAATATCAGATAGCTCAAACTTATGACTTTTTCAAGCAATAATCAAGGGAAATGTCATTTTTTTCCTACGGAAGCGGAAGGGCGTTACTGATAGTCAGGATTATGGCGCAATCCCGGAATATCATTCGCTCATTGTGATTATTTGTGTATTTTTGTTAGGTTTAACTTTCCGAACAGAACAGTCACATCGAAACAAGTCATGGGGAGAATTTCCCCACATCGCACCAGGGAGCACTCAGGGTGACATCTCCAACTTCTTCCTGAGTGTCTTGCGATCGATGCCAAGGATTTCCGCTGCCCTGGTCTTGTTGCCGTCCACGCTGGCGAGGACATTGCGGACATACTCCGCTTCCACTTCAGCCAGCGTTCGATCAAATCCAGGCTTCCGCAAGGCGGAGAATCTCATCAAAGACGGAAGGTCGGGGACTTCGATGACCGAGTTGTCCGACATGACGATGATCTGCTGGACGACGTTTTGAAGCTCCCGAATATTCCCGGGCCAGTAATAGTTCTTCAGAACCTGAAGCGCCTCATCGGAGAATCGTGGCGCTTTCTTGCCGAATTCAGTGGAATATTTCTCGACGAAATGTCCGGCGAGGTGCAGTATGTCATCGCCTCGTTCGCGCAGGGGCGGAATTTCGATGGTGATGACGTTCAATCGGAAGAACAAGTCCTCACGGAATGACCCCTTCTCAACCAAGCTGTACAGATTCTTGTTGGTGGCGGCTATCACGCGGACATCGACCTTTCGCGTGCTGCTGGTCCCTACCATAGCGACTTCCTTGTCCTGTAAGACTCGCAACAGCTTGACCTGCATCGCCAGGCTGGTTTCGCTGATTTCGTCCAAGAAAATGGTGCCGCCGTCGGCAGTTTGGAAGAAGCCGGCTCGGGATTCCGTGGCTCCGGTGAAGGCGCCTTTGACGTAGCCGAATAGCTCGCTTTCCAGAAGACTTTCGGGAATCCCGCCGCAGTTGATGGGCACGAAGGGCGCCGATGCCCGCTTACTGCTGTAGTGGATGGCTCGGGCGACCAATTCTTTGCCGGTGCCGCTTTCGCCGGTGATCAGGACAGTTGCCGAGGTCTTGGCGCTTTTCTCGATCGCATCGTACACTTTGACCATCCTTGGCGACTTGCCCAGGATTCCGGCGGGAGCTTTGTACACGATGTGGGTCTCTTCCAGACCGGCACGACGAAGACGGAGCTTCTCCAGGGATCGGTTCACTGCCATCGATAATTCGTCGGCAGTGAACGGTTTGGTGAGATATTCTTCGGCGCCCATCTTGATCGCCTCGACTGCCCCCTGGATCGTGGCGAAGCCAGTGATCATCATGACTTCGACATCTTTGTAATTCTCACGAACGTGTTTGATCAGATCCAGCCCGGTAACTTTCGGCATCTTATAGTCGGTGATCACCAAGTCCACTGAGGTGGTCTCGAGGATTTCCAATGCTTCTTGAACACTCTTCGCGGAGAAGATCCGATATCCTTCCTCAGCCAAATTCCGCTGGATCACCTCAAGGGTATTCGGATCGTCATCGACCACGAGTATCGTTGTCTTAGCCATTATCTTTACTCATTCTGTGTTTTGTCAGAGTCGATCATATTCGAATTCAGGGGGAGGTTTACTGTGAAGCAGGATCCCTTATTCACCGCACTTTCAACCTCGATCGAACCCCGGTGCGCAGTGACAATGCCGTGCACTACAGACAATCCCAAACCGGTACCCTGGTTGACGTCCTTGGTCGTGAAAAACGGCAGGAATATCTGCTTGCGCACTTCGCTGCTCATCCCAATTCCTGTGTCTGCAACTATCAGCTGGACGCGGTCGCTCCTGCAGATCGTTCTCACCGTCAAGGTGCCACCCTCAGGCATTGCCTGGATTGCATTGATTATGAGATTGATCACGACCTGGGTCAGTTGCGCACGATCAGCGATGATGTCGGACATGTCGGGGTCCAATTCCTGCCGAAGCTGGATTCCCTCTTTTTCCAGACGGGTTTTGAAAAACGCCACACCGGATTCCACGACATCGTTGACACTGATCATGGTCTTTCGCGGCGGCGACTGGCGCGCAAAAAGTAGTAGCTTCTGAATGACTTCTCGGACGAACAGTGATGAGTTGATGATGCGATTCAAATCCTTCTGCACCTGATCCGGAACGTCCTTAGCTTTGCTGGCGAGCTGGGCAAAGCCCAGAATGCTCGCCAGCGGTTCGTTTAACTCATGGGCGACGCCTGCAGCAAGCTTACCGATGGTTGCAAGGCGGTCCGCATGGCGAAGCTGTTCCTGCAACCGCATTTTCTCTTCTTGATCCTGCCTGCGCTCGATAATGACAGCCACCTGCCGGGCGATCGCGGTAATCAGCTTCCTCTCCTCGATCAGGAATGGACCCTCATCAATGGTGGGCTTGAGTTCGGTGTACACGACCTCGACGAATCCACGCTTCACGCCATTCACGATAATGTCCGCCGACTGCTTCCACTGCCGATCCACGTAACCAGCGGATTGATACACGTTTCCGTCAAATACGATACGACCTCGGGTGATCTTGGGATATTGCCACGCTGGAGGAAGCAGATTGACGATTTCGGTCAAGATTCCTTCCAATGAGAGATCTGGCCGAATCGCCAATTGTGATATTCCGTACAAGCAGGTCAGTTCTTTGACTCGTTCGTGTACCGCTGCCCTGGTGCTCTGGTACGCCAGCGATACCGCGAGGGTGTCCGCGAATCCTTCGTAGAATTTGACATGCTCATTGTGGAAGAAATCGGAATGCTCGTGCTTTAGATGCAGCATCCCCACCTTTTGGTTTGCGACCAGGAGAGGAATAATAATATAAGATTGCAGAGAGGTTGACAGCCGCACGGTGGTCTCGTCGATATGTTGACCAGGGTCGCTAGGAATCGTGATTGGTTGGGTTGAATCGGTGATCCACAATGACCCATTTTCGGTGACAATCGGAATGTCGGGAGTCAGATAATCATTGAGTAATGCAAAGCACAAATTCATGTACTGAGATTGGTCATCGCCGTGCAGCAAATAGGCGCCACGGTCGTCTCTGGAGAATTCAAACGTCCCCAATTTGGTGGAAATGTTTTTCCAGTCGTAGGCACGGCATCGATTGCATTTCTCGCCCACAAATGCCCACAACTCCACCTCGGTACACCGCGAGAACTGCAGGAGGATAGCGGCCAATTCTCGGATGAAATCGCCCATAGGTTCCTCGACCCTCCAATGGTGAAGAATCTGATGGGACAAGTTCCGGAAATCGCTGGAAATCAGATTACGATGAGACTTTTTTCGCATGCCGACTTTATTCGCCATAACATCGAGACGCGGAAAGACCGAAGTGGGGAGTTTTTCTCCGCCAATATAATAGTAAATTATCGGAAAGTCAAGCAAAATCTTATCTTTGACGGGATCGTCATTTTGATATTCTGCTATGGAATTTTTCCCCAGTTGAAATGGTTACCCGGTAGGAAAATTGATGGAACCGATTGGCGCAGCGTGAGTAAAAGCACAGAGTAAGAAGATTACCATTACAAGCTGGAATATACTTTTTGACGCGAAAAAAATGGCATGGACAAGTGAAAGGTCATCATACAACTGGAGTGAGGCAAACATGGCAATCATACGATTGTTCTACGGAACGAACACTTACAATACGGAGCATGTGGCGCAGATGATCCAGCAGGAGATGGGTGACAAACTGTCGTCCATCACCGACATTGCTGATGCCAAACCCGAAGACCTGGCGTCTTGTGACGCGCTGATTCTGGGAACTCCAACCTGGAATTATGGCGAGCTACCCCGAGACTGGGAGAATTTCTTGCCGAAGTTGGATCAAGTCGATCTGAAGGGGAAAAAGGTGGCGTTGTACGGATTGGGTGATGCCTTAGGGTATCCGGATAATTTTGTGGATGCGATGGCGATCTTATACCAAGAATGCAAGAATCGCGGAGCTGAAATCGTGGGATATTGGCCCCTGGATGATTATGGATTCCTGGAATCCCGTGCGGTGGAGGATGACCATTTTGTTGGTCTTGTGATCGACGAAGACAATGAGCCGGACCGGACACAGGAACGAGTCAGGAAATGGGTGGAGCAGATCACAGTCGAACTTGCAGTCGGATGATATTTCCGAGTGATTGCTTGCGCCTTCACACGTCCGACGCCATTTTTCTGGCGACCATTGCCACGCGTCTGCCCAGTCTTGCGGCATTCTCCCTCGTTTCTTTGTCCGGCGATTTGATGCAGGCGACGCCGTAGTGTCCTGTTGCGTCCATAGGGTCGCCCATGACCATCATGCCGTAGATTAGCATCGCCTGCAGAATTGACAGGATGGTAGTCTCTTTGCCGCCCGTAGGATCAGCCGCGGTGGCAAAAGCGGCGCCGACTTTGCCTTCCATTCTTCTTCTTGTCCCGATTAGCTTATCGAATACCTCTTTCAATTCCGCCGCCATGGTGCCGAAATAGACCGGCGATCCGGCGATTATCCCCTCCGATTCCAGAAAATCCTCCTTCGTGACTTCGGAAGCCTCTTTCAAGACGCATTTCACACCTTTCACTTCTTTCACCCCTTCCGCAATTGCTTCCGCCAGGGCTTTGGTGTTTCCGGTTCGGGAATAATACATGACCAGGACTTGCATGGGCGACCTCTTGATTAAGCAATGTCGATGTTGGGATACGCAGGGCTAACCCAGCCTACCAACTGTGTCAGGATCACGGGGATCCTGACCTACCCTTTCTCGTGCGTATGATTCACTGCATAGATGTATGAAAAATGATACATCGTGGCATTCGGTAAATCGTTATATAACAATATCATACCTACGGGCACAGGGATTGCCTTTCTGATAGATGACCATGAAGTTATCCGACGAATCGTTTCACCAATCACAGGCAGGAGGACCAAAAATGAAAAAGAAGATGATCATCCTGGTCGCCATGGCAGCAGCGCTGGCGATGACACTGAGCGGGTGCAGTGCAATAATGTTCGGTCTCGGATCAATTGCTGACGCCTCGACACCTGACAGCATACTTGTCACGGGATGTCCGGTTGACACGCTGAGAGCGGGTACCATGATCCATGTGATAAAGACCGAAGGCGACACCATTTCTGGGAAATTTCTGAGAACCAATCCACAAATCGTCCACCAAGACTATTGGGCCCAAACACTGAGCGGCACGCAATTCAGCACTCCTGACGACCCCAACCCGGTCACTTCCATCTTGGTGCGGCACGACAAAGAGACCTCTGAGATTCCAGTTGATGAGATTGAGGGAATCTTATGGTATCCTAAAAAGAATAGCAAGTACGTGGGGCTGGCAATAGGTGCTTGCTTCGATGCACTCCTCATCTACGGGATCGCCACTTGGGAATACGATCTGCAGTTCGATTTCACAGGAAATGAATATTTCGGATCATATGGTCCGTAAAACGTCAGCGCTGAACACAATCCCCACGATTTCCGCCTCCAAAATTCCGATTTCGTATCAGCTGATTCCATAAACCGATTTCGGTGCCAGGTACTGAGGAAAGCGGTCGAGGAGGGACTTGCGGACGAGGTAGCAGAAATGGCAGGCGTCCACGTATTGATCTTGGTGGGGGACACTGTACACTTCTGCCAGGCGGGCGGGACCGCCTGCGATCAATGGTCCGCATATAGGATGGGAATGAGGTTGGTAGCTCCTGATTATTTCGGATAACGGCTCCTGCCAGATGTTGCCTATGCAGATACCCTGGCAGACGTGAAGATTTCCGAAACAGTCCAGATGCACGCGCGCGGGATGTTCCAGATCCTCATGGGGGCATTCGGTGAATTCCTGCCAGGATTTGGTGGGCAAGCCTTCGGTCAGTTTTTCGGCGGCGCGACCTTTGTACATGGGACCGTCGGAGGAATCCGGATTAGGTCGTTCGATGCAGATGGTTGCGGCAGGCATTTTCAACTTCCGGGCGGCTTTCAAAGCATTCTTCGCCAGGTTTTCCTTCACCTCGCCATAATGATAATAATCGTCGCTGATGCTCAGGTCGGAAATGCCCAGATCCTGCAACGGTTTCAGCCAGATCTTGGCGTCTTCCACCGAGGTCGCCCAATAGGCATTGGTGACGATGCCCGCGTCCAAGCCCATGTCGCGCGCCATACGAATTCCAGCCAGCATCAACGGGTAATACAGAAACGGCTCGCCGCCTTCGAAGTACACGTTGTCGATGGCTTTGACGTCCTTGATCTGGATCAGAGCTTTCCGCAGTCGGTCAATGGTGAAAGTGCCTTCTCTGAACGGACCGGAATGCAGGAAGCAGTGGTCGCATTCGTAGGTGCAGGCGTAGGTCAGGAGAAAGTGGATTCCGGTCAGCATTTAGTGCTCCGCTCGAGTGTGCTCAACTAAAACCGATAACCGACACCACATCTGGGTTGAACATAATCTGCGTAGACCAGATGGAGAAACGGATGCAGGTGCCTAAATAGCAGCACCTCGCTTCCTATGATCAAGCCGAACCTGTTTGGAGTGTCATACTTGGCTGCTGATATGCTCGGATAGGGATAGTATAACAAGGCAGTATCATAGATGTAAGAAGGGGCAAGCCAAAGAACAATCTCGTGTTCGTGCCAACCGAATTCCCTTTGCACTTGAATTGATGCAATCACGGATCTGAGGTCCATATGACGACCCCTCTGAAGTCTATCAATCCACAGAATCTCAAAATAGTGACCAGACAACGCAACTTGATTCCCCTCGAACTCAAAGACGTGTGCCGTGAGACCCGCACCCACTCCAATGCCACGATAATCACTCAGGGCAGATTCATCTGGATATTCCAGTCCAATGATACCCTCACCGGAGACAGTCAGCCTCCGGTTGATTGCATAACGTCCATATACCACTGGGTTCGCCCAATCCCCATGCGTGTTCTCACTCCCATTTCTGTGATAAAACTTGAATGCATAACCTAATTCCAGCTTCCCAGAGTCAATTGGCGGACCCATAACCTGACCGTGTGACTTGGCGGAAACTATCACAAGACCAATCACAGACAAGGCTATCGCAAGAGAGCTTCGAGGTAATGTCATCACTGCCTCCGATGAAATAACGAATGCTTCCTATCTCGTCAACAGAAGTTGCGACCCCATCGCGTGCAAGAGGTTAGCAGGAAACGGATTCCGGTGATCATGGTGAACTCAGATACTGGCACAATCGCGCGACGGGTCAAGTTAGACCGCGCCGCTGTTATATTATAACAAGCCTCCGGGTCAATGTCAAGCTCTTTCTGTGATTCTGTGGCGTTTAACAGACTAACTCCGTGAATTCCTTCATGTCTCGGAACCACACACATCGAATACCGTGCACACAGTGTGCACAGAACCACACACCGGTCACATTTCTTATTCTCAGGAAAACAATATCTTGAAGTGAGGCACAGGAATTGCCTATGTTTCCAATGGATATTCGAGTGACTGCTGCACTTTCAACCTGGAGAGACTCAGATGGGAAATCGGATTAGCGTTTACCTAATGTTTGTCGGTTGCCTGGCGGCGATGACAATTAGCGGATGCAGCCTGGGCGGTTTCTTGGTCGGCACGATCATCGACGAGTCGAAATCAGCTTTCGAGCAGGCGCCGCGATGGAATGTGGAATTACTGAAGGTGGGTGCAGATATCACCATCACAAAAGCCTGGGGCGGTGCGGTATCGGGGAAATACCTGGGCATTGGCTGCCTCACTCCAGAAGAATACTCACGAAGATATGCCATCGCTCAAGAACTGAATCGGGAGATGCCCATTTTGCCGGAGTTGTTCCATGGTGTCACTATCGTACGTGGCTCTTCACGATACACGCACGGAGAATTCCTGGGCTTCGACTGGCGAGGAATGGATCAAGAATGTGTGGTCATTCGGAAATCAGGAATTGAATCACCCGACACCCTCAATTTAGGTCAGATCAAGCGGATCGAGGACGATGAGGGGCACAGCATACGAGCAAAGGTGCTGCAACGACTGATGCGGGAAAAGAAGATACCAGTGCTTTCAGCGATGTTGATACTCTGCGAAAGCGATACGGTGCAAGTTCCATTTGACGAAATCGACGACATCGCGTGGCATGAGAGATCGAAGAGGGCAGCGCTTTGGGGGTTCCGGGTAGGTGCATGTATAGATATTGTTTCTTGGTTGGCACAGTCCCATTGAAGGAGGCTCAAGAATGGCGAAGAAATATGCTGTCTTGCTGATGGTTCTTGCGACCTCTGCGATGCTGATCCTTAGTGGGTGCACCGTGATTGGATACTCCATTGGATCGAACCTCGACAGACGCAGGATTTCCCCATCGCAAACAGAAGTCATCAGCAGCTCATGCGATATCCGAGTGCGAAAGACAAATGGCTCGGTCCTGAGGGGAACTTATCTTGGCTTGAGATACCTCAGTCTCGCGGAATATGGGGAAGCGTCCAAAGAATGTCAGCGACGGTTTGGGAACCATGTACTCATACCCGCAATTGGCGAGACTGTATCGCTTTTGGACGCTATGACAGGCGACATGAAGCTGGAGTTCCGGGGCTTTGGAGGCAGTAATCCGGGCAGAGAATATATGTTAGTCGGCGAGTGGGATCAGAATCAACCGCAGATACTCAGCCTCAGATGGGCGAAAAGCATCGTGGATATGAATGGGAATGTTACCGAGATTGACTCGATCCGGTCATGGCTGGCTCAGGGGAAAATCGTTTCAAGGTCGGCAATTGCGTTATGGAATGATCGCGGGGAGCTTCACATCCCGATCAACCAAGTCAGATCGCTTGAATGGACTCCAGCACGAACCAACACCGTGATTCTCACTGTCATGGGCGCAACTATCGACGCGTCAGTGATCCTCCTCGCCATCCTAATATATGAATGGCAGAGGCATCCTTGGTCGTTATTTGGCTCTGGCGATTGGTGAGTTTTGAGTGAGTAAGACTGAGCAATCGTTGCGATAGGGGTCGCCTGTCGGGACAACACGGAACCATGAACTACCGAAATAACGCGCCTTCCTGTGGGGAGGAAGGCGCGGGGATTTATGCTTCGATCTTGCCTATTTCAAGCCATTTAGGCAATTCCAATGTTGGGTTACGGGCGCGAGCCCTAACCCAACGTACTTGATGGCACACCAAGTCAAATTCCAAGCACCTTTCCCAAATTGCCGGATGGAAAGGGATCACTCCTTCTTGTCAGCCTCAATTCTCGCCAGTTCCTCGTCGGCGCGGCCGGCATAGATGTTGTCGGCGCGGTCACGAAGCCACTGCAGCAATTGAATGGCATCCTTGGTTTTGCCGGTTTTCAGATCGGCTTGCGCCAGGTACCATCTTACATGGGGTTGATACAAGGGCAGGATCAGGCTGTCGGCTTTCGACAACGCCTGGATTGCGTCGAAGTATCGTCCGTCCAAATAGCTGGCGACCCCAAGGTACAGCCACCATTCGCCCTGATCCGGTCTGTCCGCCAAGGCTTTCCGAAACTGACTAATTGCGCTGGCATACTTGCCTGCAGAATAATCGCTTATTCCGCCACGGAAATATTGGTCGCCCGTGATCAAGGAATTGTCCCGGAGCAGGGACTCTGATTCGCCGGAATAAGGCGGGCGAAGCGGATAAGGCAATTTCTCGTCGTGATTGGCAGTAGGGGAGCTAAGCAGAAGCACCAATGCGATAACCGTCACTGTCACTGCGGCTGGGACCAGGATTCTCGGACGCAACAGGTTCTCAAAGAATCCACGGACCGCCCATCCATCCGTCTGAGGCAGAGGACGCTTCTGCGACAGGGACGATAGGAGTTCCTGCCGCGCCTGCTCGAAATGATAGCCCTCCTCGTGGAGCTTCCTGACGATGACGTCCTTATGGAGCCATAGTTTGGATGCCAGAGGAGCCATTTTATCCAGCTCCGCACGGCAGAAGGTACAGTCTCTCAAGTGGGTTTCAAAACGTTCCCGATCTTGTTCCTCAAGCTGTCCGAATTCGTATGGAGTTATCAACTCACCAGTCTTTTCATCAATGCAACGATTCATTCCCTTACCTCTCCTAAAGCAGCGATACAGCGTCAATGGCTGTCAGGTGGGGACACCTGACAGCACTCACAAGCCTGATCTATTGGATTCTGTCAGGTGGGGACACCTGACAGCACTCACAAGCCTAATCTATTGGATTCTGTCAGGTGGGGACACCTGACAGCACTCACAAGCCTAATCTATTGGATTCTGTCAGGCGAGGACGCCTGACAGCACTTATGCTTCGCCATGATTGATTGTTCCTCTTACTTCTCATCCAAGTAAGCCTTCAGCATCTTGCGCAATTTACGACGGCAACGAAGCACGCGGACGTAGAATGCCGATCGTTTCAGTTTTGGATCTCGCTGTTCGACAAGATTTTTGATTTCTTTCGTATCAAGATTTTCCAGGCGAGCCAAGAAATATGCCTTGCAAAACGGATCCATTTTCCTGATGGCGCTCAACAGGCGATCCAGCAGCTCATCGGTTTCGAGACTTCGAGTGAAGTCGCTTTCCGGATCCGCAGTGTCCAGGTCCGTGGCGGCACCGACCTGGTGTGCAAAATCCTGCTCCTTATCTGCACTCAATGGAATCCCCCTCGGACCCTTCCGATGCCTTAACAGATCCCCGATCTTGTTCCTGAGAATCCGGTCGGCATAATACTGGGGATTGGAATCGACCAGATCCAGCTTTTCAATGAAGGTTTCCAGGCAGTCATGAAGAAGGTCTTCCAGCACTTGCCTGGGTTCTTTCTTCACTGTGTATTGAAGATTCGCCCACAATCTTACACGGATTTTTTGACAAAGCTCACTCTTGGCGTCCTGATTCCCCAGTTTCGTCTGTTTCAGGAGCCTATTCCAATTGATTTGCCCGGGATTCGTCAAACGTCAATCCTGAATTGTTGCGAGATTTACCAGATATCCGACAGGTCACTTTATCATCCAATCTCCGATGGCGACAAATCCGCCCCAATAGAAGGGGTGATCCGGCTTATGCTGTTGTCGAAGCTCCTGGATTCGACCGATTGCGATTCGGTGCATCAGCAGAGCCAGATTTCCCTCGGGAGCTTGATACAATTGCCCCATCAAATCGGCAGTGGCAGAATCTGACACTCGCCACAGGGCACTGACGATTGTTCGCGCGCCCGCCATCTGGAAGGCTCGACGCAAGCCGTACACCCCTTCGCCCGACATCACATCTCCGATTCCGGTTCTGCATGCAGACAAGACTACCAGTTCGGTGCCGCCCAGATTCATCCCTGCCACTTCCTCGGCGGTCAAAATGCCATCTTCGGCACCGGGGCGCTCCGAACCGGCGCCCTGAAGATTCGACCCGGCGAAGTATAATCCGGATCGAAGAAGAGGATTCTCGACGATGGAGACTTCCGACAAATACGGTTCCACCACTTGTTTATCGGGAATGGCGGAGAAATAGGCATGAGTCGCAAGGTGGATTACGCGTTTGCCTGAGCATTGGCTTTTCAGGTTCTCCTCGCTGGCAGCTCCGCTCAGATATGTTTCCACGGGCTCATCGCTGGCTCGTTGCCACTGGTCTGCGATGAGTTCGATTTCACGACGAGCTCCCGGCAATCCGGAATCGCCGCCGGAAGATTTGCCACAGCCACGGAACAGACCAAATGCCTCATTGAGGAAGGCGGCTATGGTTGACCCTGCGGATCGGTGGACGGCAAGCGACAGACGAAGCGACACGGATGCATCATAATCGGGATCGCCGATGGCAAGGAGCCCTGCGCCGCGAGTTTCTTCGTGCATCAAACGCAGCAGATCGCGCCCGGAAGACAGATAATGAATCGGCACCTTTTCGATCAGATAGTCGCCATCGTCATCGACAAGACCAGCGAAGGACACCAGATTCAAATCTCCATCCGGGGCAATGAAGAGGGTCGCGGCATGCGCCACCTTATCCCTAATGGGTCTGACGACCAGCCCATAGATTTCCACTGCGACTTTTCGGTACTCCTCCAGGTCGAGGCGCTCAGGATTCAAGAATTGAGCCTGATAGACGGCAACACAGGAGTCAACCTCCGCGGCTGATCCCAATGGTTGGATAGTTACTTCCCCTCTGCTTGACAGGACCACGGCAAGATATCGCGGTTCGGTTTGGTCAAGCTTCATTGTGCAATCGTATTTCAAGTATTCGACAAGCGCTGCGTCCTCGGGAAGGGATTCGATCACTTTTTGGGTATTGACATTCCAATACTCAAGTTCCCGGCTGAAGGAGGCGCTCTGCCTGGCTAATTCCGATTCCAGCCGTTGTTTCTCGACGCTAGCTCCCGACAGCTCCTGCCGATAGCTCTCATAGTTCTCTTTCGTCGCCCCTTGGACGTAAAGCTTAGCAAGGCGGAACCTGGCGAGGCGCAAGGAGTCCGCCAGGGATGCAAGCGAACTATCGCCGATTGCTGCATAGGTCTTGTTTCGGATCAAAATCCCATCTGAGACTGCGCCTTTGGAGGAAAAGACTACATCAGCGATCTCTTGAGTGCAACGGGAGTCATCATCACCAGTACCCCAGGGAATCGACAAATATAGACTGGCGGCGTTCTTCATGAATTTCGAATACAATAGGGCGTTCTTCTCAGACAAGACTTCGAAACCGTCCTGGAAGTTCTTCCGCCGGATGTCGTAGGCTCGTTTTCCGTACAGGCGCGCCTTGCCGTAATCGCCCGTGTCTCGGTACAGGCGGGTCAAACCGACCAGGCAGTTCGCAACCTCGGGGTGCTCCGAACCCATGGTAGTTTCCAGGACTCTCAATGCCCGTTTCAACGAGGTTTCGGCATCCGAATAGCGTCCCTCCCGGCGAAAGAGGTCCGCCTGGTTAACCAGGAATATCGCGACATGGGGATGATTGGGACCGAAGGCTTTCCTCTGGATGTCCAGTGCCCTGCTGTACACCGCTCCCGCCTCAGTATAGCGCTCTTCTTTGCAGTACAGCCTTCCCAGACAATTCAGAGTATATGCGATGCTGGGATGAACGGGCTTGAGCGCTTTCTCCTGAATCGACAACGCCTGCCGATACAGCGGCTCGGCATCGCCGTATAAGCCGCGCTCGTAATAGAGATGACCGAGGCAATTCATGCAATCCGCCACGTCGGGATGATCGGGTCCCAGAGCGTTTCCCAATATCTCCAGAGCACGGCGGAACAAGGGCTCTGCTTCTGTATATCTCCCCTGATCGCAGAATACATAGCCCAAATTAGTCAGGCATCCCGCCACGTCCGGATGCTCTTCTCCCACCATCGATTTCTGTATGTCCAGCGCCCGTCTATAAAGGGGTTCGACTTTGTTGTACTGACCTTGCTCTCCGTACAGGACACCGAGGTTCAACAGGCAATCCGCCACACGGGGATGATTCATACCGTAGGACGCCTCAAAGATTGCCAATGCCCGTTCATAGAGAGGTCTCGCATCGACATAACGACCCTGTTGGTAATAGAGGACACCAAGATTGACCAAGCAATCCGCCACTGCAGGGTGATTGGATCCAAGGACTTTTTCCTCAATATTCAGTGCGTTCAGCAGAAGCGGTTCCGCTTCGGAAAATTTCCCCTGCTGGTAACACAATACGCCCAAGTTATTCAAGCAATCTGCCACGTTGGGATGTTCCGGACCGAGGGTCTTAGTCCAGATGTCCAACGCCTGCCGGTACAGAGGCTCGGCATCGTTATAGCGTCCTTGTTTTCGATATAGGATCGCCAGGTTATTCAGCCCCCTGGCAACATCGGGATGATCTTCGCCCAGAGTATCAATCAGGATATTGAGCGACAGCCTATATTGGATTTCGGCGTCACCGTAGCGTCCTTGCTGCCAATACAGATTCCCCAGATTATTCAAGCAATCCGCCACTCGACGATGATTTGGTCCTAGAGTTTCCTTCCAGATTGCCAGGGACCGCTTATAATAATCCTCTGCCAGATCATATTGTCCCTGTGCCCAGTACAGCACTCCCAGGGCGTTCAGACTGCGAGCGACTTCCGGATGCCGGTATCCGTAATATTGTTCCCGGATCTTCAACGCCCGATGATGGATGCTGTCGGCTTCTGCGTAGCGGCTTTGATTGTAGCGCAAGATCCCCAGATTGTGCAGAGAGTTTGCGACCTGGAGGTGATCCGGTCCCAGTACTTTTTCTCGTATGTCCAGGGCGCGCTCGTAACACGATTCTGCCTGCTGGAAATCGCCATCCATTCGATAGCAGGTTCCGAGGACGTCAAGCACCGAGGCAACCGCGGTGTCGGATTTGGTGTATTCGGTTTGGACAATTCTCAAGGCACTCTTGGCAAGCTCAATGGCACGATCGATTTGATCTTCCTGGGAGAGGGAATCGGCGCGATGGATAAGTTCCGCCCATTCCTGGGCAGGGGCGGGGGCCGAGGAGAGCAGAAAGCTACCGACGATAACGGATGCGACAACAGTCGGAATGACTTTCACAATGTTACCTCATATCCCGGACGGATGCGAATCAGTGTTCCGATGATGGTGGTCGAGAGCGAGGCTCGAACTTAAATATATGCAATTTTCGATCGCAAATCAAGGAAATTCCATCGCTTTAGAGCGACATGTGGACGGGAAAACACAGTATAAGCAGCAGTAGGTGGGGGCAACTTGTTCCGGGCAAATCGGAAGGAACTCGCGCTCAAGCGAGTCAGAGTAGGGCGGTCAGATAATTTGGCGTGACCGAAAAGTCAGTCCAAAATTGAGCAATCATATCAGCAGATGCGGGGCAGTTGTTCGCCGCTGGGCATATCGACGATTCTGGTGGTGCCGATGGCACTCGTCATTGTCACCATTCCCGCATTCGAATTATGCACCTTGCCGATGACGGTTGCACCACTGCTCACCGGATGATTCCGCATGATTTCGAGAGACTGACTGGCTTGCGAGGGCGGCACGAAGCACACAAATCGACCCTCGTTCGCGATATACAATGGATCGAGACCGAGGATTTCGCAGGCACCTTGCACATCTTCCCTAACTGCGACGCTTGTTTCGTCAATATGGATACCGAGGCGTGCCGCTTCTGCGAGTTCGACCAATGTGCATCCCAATCCGCCGCGGGTCAAGTCCCGCATGCAGCGAATGTGGATTCCGTTGCCAATCAAATCCAGGACCACAGAAGACAGTGGTGCGCAGTCGCTCCGGATGTCACTTTCGAACGACAGTCCTTCTCGAACTGCCATTACGGCTATTCCATGACGTCCGATGTCCCCGCTCAGCAGAATCACATCACCCGATTCAATGCTTGCTGGAGAAATGAGGAGGTCATGTTCGATGATCCCGATTCCCGCGGTGTTGACGAATAGCCCGTCCCCCTTTCCCTTGTCCACGACCTTGGTATCGCCGGTGACAAGTTGGACGCCGGCTTCCCGGGCTGCTCTTGCCATCGATTGCGCAACCTGCCAAAGGATTTCCATGGACAGACCTTCCTCGAGGATGAAGCCGGCGCTCAAATACAAGGGGCGGGCGCCATTCATGGCGAGGTCGTTGACAGTCCCGTTAACGGCGAGAGTCCCGATGTCGCCGCCGGGAAAAAACAGTGGATGCACGACATAGGAATCAGTAGTGAAGGCAACTTTGTTCAATGGAAGGTTGAGTAATGCAGAATCGAGTTTCGCGGAGAGAGTCGGGTTGTCAAATGCGGATACGAAAACGGATTCGATCAGTTGGTGCATCAGCTTGCCACCGCCGCCATGGGCAAGTAGTACCTTGGGATAGTCAGAGATCGGCAGCGGGCAGGACAAGTTGAACTGGTTCTCGGTGGACATGGATGTGGATTACAAGCCTAAGAATCTGATGGACAGTCCGCAAAGCAGAATCGTACCGCCGGCGATGGCATGGATATACCGTTCCAAATGCTTCAAAGGCACCAAGGACACGCCGGCACGGAGCACGAATACCACGGCGGTCATGGTGGCGATCGTGACCGCACTGAAGATCCCCGCCACCATCGCGACTCCTGCGATATTGCTCTTGGCGGCGGGATACATCACCAGTGGAATCAACGGCTCGCAAGGACCCAGCACGAACACAGTGAAGAGAATCCAGGGGGTCATATTCGATTCGTCGCCTCCGTTGCCGACCGATACCGAGTTGGAAGGCTGATCTGTATGGAGGGTCATTTTGCCAATATGGAGATGACCGTGATGCCCCTGGTGTTTGATGGCTCGCCGTATGCCCCAGACCATATACACCAATCCGAAGGCGATCAACGCCCAAGCCGCCAGTTCGCCTCGCACTGACTCAATGGCTTTCAGCTTGGCAACCGCGGTCCCCAGGGCGATGCCGATGAATCCCAGTGCCACGGAACTCAACACGTGTCCCAATCCGCAGAGGACTGTTATAAGAGCAGTCTTGAGAGATGACCATCGGCCTGACCGGGACATCACCACGAACGGTAGGTAGTGATCGGGTCCGAGGACAGTGTGTACGAAACCAATGGAAGCTGCTGTGATGCTCAGCAATCGAATTTCAGCAGTCAAGATACATCTCCCATTTTCGTATCAATCGCCGATTCCTGCTGTTTTCCATAACGATAATAGGCGGCACAAGCGCCTTCCGAGGAGACCATGGTGGCTCCCAGAGGATATTCCGGCGTGCAGTCGGTTGAGAATGCCGGACATTCGAGGGGTTTCTTGACCCCCTGCAGTATGAGTCCGCTGATGCACACTGAAGGCTGCTCATCGGTGACAAGAGCGATACCGAAATAGGCTTCGGCGTCATAGGTTCGATATCGGTCAGTCAAGCCCAAACCGCTGTTCGGGATGACGCCGATGCCTCGCCATTTCCTCGGAACCACTTGGAATACGTCATTCATGATCTTGAGAGCTGATGTATTTCCCTCGCGTCGGACGGACCGGGAATACTGGTTTTCCACAACGTGCTGACCCTTCTCCAAATGGATCACGCAGGAGTGGATGCCGCTAAGGATATCGATGGGTTCAAATCCTGTCACCACAATGGGAACGTCATACTGCTCTGCAATAGCCTCGTATTCTGTGTAGCCGGTAACGGTGCACACATGCCCCGGTGCCAAAAATCCCTCCACTTTATTGCCGGGCGACGACAGAATCGCCCGCATTGCAGGCGGTATCAGGACTTGCGACACCAGCAGCTTGAAGTTTCCGATTCCCAGCCGATCCGCCTGATATACTGCCATAGCATTTCCAGGTGCGGTGGTCTCAAATCCCACTGCAAAGAAGACCACTTCACGATCCAGGCAATCCTGGGCGATTTTCAACGCATCCAAAGGCGAATACACGACCCGCACATCGCCGCCATCGGCTTTGACCATCAGCAGATTCTTGGAGGTGCCGGGCACACGAAGCATATCGCCGAACGAGCAGAAGATGACATTCGGGATCGATGCGATTTCGACAGCCTTGTCAATCAGTTCGATGGGGGTAACGCAGACTGGGCAACCCGGTCCATGCAGCATGGTGATCTCCGGCGGAAGCATCTCGTCGATGCCGAATTTCATGATGGCATGGGTCTGTCCGCCGCAGACTTCCATAATCACATGAGGTCGGGTTACCACACGTTGGATTGCCGCCGCCAGCTTTCTCGCAGCTCCACCGTCCCTATATTCGCTGACATATTTCATCGTCAATCACTTTCCAGGCGGAGGTCCTCCAGAGACTCCAAATCTTGAAACACCCGGTTTGCAGCGCCCTCATCCAATTGGCTGATCGCGAAGCCGGCGTGTACGATCACGTAGTCGCCGACGCCTGCGTCCGGAACATAGGCAAGATTGATGTTCTTCACGATGCCGCCGAAGCTGACCTTTCCGGTGCGCATGATTGGGTCATCGTTGGTGATTTGTATGATTTTCCCTGGAATTGCCAAGCACATCGCAATCTCTCATCAGAAAAGTGGCAGGACTTAATCTGTCGAACTCCGATTTGCTCTGAGGGCAGCCACTACCTGTCCCAAAGCGATTCCGCCGTCATTCGGTGGCACTCTTTGATGCCAGTATGGTCGAAATCCCGCTGCTCGCAGCCTGGTGATGGCAATTTCGGTCAGAAGCTTGTTTTGAAAACACCCGCCGCTCAGTATCACTCGTTCTTCCCCGATGATCTTTGCAACCGTAACGATAATTTCTGACAGAGTGACGTGGAACTTCGCCGCAATAAGTCCTGAAGAGACGCCGTTCCGCAGATCTTCCAGGATCCGAGATACCATCGGCTGCCAATCTACGACATGAGGCGTGGCGTGCTGGTCTATATTATACGGATAATATTCGTCATTTTCAACTCCATCCGCAAGAAATTCCAGGTCCATCGCCGCCTGACCTTCAAAAGCATTCCGATGACGAAGCCCCACCAGCGAAGCAACGGCGTCGAACAGACGCCCGGCGCTGGAAGTTCGAGGCGAATTGACCCCCTTCTCAAGCATGGTCAGCAAGTTTTTCAGCTCGAGATCGGAATACGCTTTCAAGGATTCCACATCAAACGATCCAGAGCTGGATTCCCGCTTTCGCGGGAATGACATTGCTCCAGGAGATTCCGACCGCATTTTGGCAGACATTTCGAACCATAGCCCAAGAGCAGATCGGCGCGGTTCCTTTATCGCCTGTTCGCCTCCCGGCAACGGAAAAGTGCGGAAGTGGGCGACACGTTCAAATGATCGATCCGTGATCCTCAGGAACTCGCCTCCCCAAACAGTACCATCCAGCCCATATCCAGTGCCGTCCCATGACACTCCTAAGGAGGAGTCTTCCAGCTCATTCTCAGCCATGCAAGACAGAATGTGGGCGTAGTGATGTTGGACACGAACGATCGGAATACCAGTTTTCTCGGCATATTTAGTGGAAAGATACTCCGGATGCCTGTCGCAAGCAGTAGTCGCAGGTTTTGCTGCATATAGGTTTTCCAGACTGTCGATAGTCTTCTCGAACGCCTCATAGGATTGGGCGGTTTCGAGGTCACCCAAATGTTGGCTGATGAAGATATCCCGCCCGATTCCAAGCGCCACGGCGTTCTTCAGATGCCCTCCCACTGCCAGGATTGGTTTCGTGGTCGATTTGATAGGCACCGGCAGCGGCGCATAGCCGCGTGCCCGCCTCATCACCAGCTCCCTACCTGCGATAACTCGAACTATTGAGTCATCGACATGGCGGACGATCGGTCGGTCGTGTACCAGGAACAGGTCTGCGATGCCCTTCAAGCGTTCCAAAGCGACGCGCTCATCGGTGCAAATCGGCTCTTCTCGCAAGTTGCCACTGGTGGCGACCACCGGGAATCCCAATTCCCGCATCAGAAGATGATGCAGCGGCGTGTAGGGAAGCATCACTCCTAAGTACGGATTGCCGGGAGCCACGGATGGTGCGATACCGACATCACCGGCAATTCGGCGCCGAAGCAGCACAATAGGACATTCGGGCGACATCAGCAGGCGATCTTCGATGGGTGACACGTCGCAGTGCTCTTTGACCGCCTCCAACGTCGGATACATCAAAGCCAATGGCTTTTCCTCACGGCGCTTTCGTTTTCGCAAAGTCCCAACAGATGCGCCATTTCGAGCGTCACACATCAGATGGAAGCCGCCCAAGCCTTTGACCGCAACCACTAATCCCTGGCGAACGGCATAGGCAGCAGCCAGCAGAGCCTCGTGACGCATGGCAACGCATGCTCCGGACGGATTCCACAGCTCCAAGCGGGGACCGCATTCCGGACACGCATTGGGCTGAGCGTGGAACCGGCGATTGTTCGGGTCCTGATACTCCTCAAGACACTCTCTGCACATCAAGAATCTCTTCATCGATGTATTGGGACGGTCATAAGGGAGGGCTTCGATGATGCTGTATCGGGGACCGCAATTGGTGCAATTAGTGAAGGGGTAGAGATACCGCCGGTTCAAGGGGTCGAATATGTCATGGAGGCAGTCGGGACAAATAGCGATATCGGGGAGTACGAGAGTGGTTTTTGCACCAGAGGAGTCGCTGTGCCGTATTTCAAAATGGTCGAATCCTATGGGATCGAGGAAAGTCGGTTCGAGGCTTTGGACAAAAGATCGGGGAGGTTTTTCAGATGGGATTCTGAGCAGGAATTCTTGCAGCGTCGCGGGATCGCCCTCGACTTCGATCATCACTCCTTGTGCCGAGTTGTTGACCCATCCGGAGAGTTTCAATTCGGTCGCAAGCCTGTACACGAAGGGTCGAAATCCCACGCCCTGGACAGCACCTCGGATGATGACCCTCAACCGTTGACATGGCACGTGTTCCATCATGCGCACACATCTTTTCCCGACTTTCCGGATCTATTGCAAATGGGGGGCACCGAAGACTTGACTCCGTTTGACTGCAAGCCAATTTGCGAAATCAGCCACACCCTCGCCGGTTCTTGCCGACAAGGTCATTAATTCGACATTCGGGGCAACAATCTGCACATCCGAACGGACTCGTTCCAGATCGAAATCCACATAGGGAAGCAGGTCGATCTTGTTGATCACTATGGCGTCCACCGCGGAGAACATGGTGGGATATTTCGCCACTTTGTCGTCTCCTTCGGGGATGCTGAGCAACGCAACTCTGAGACGTTCGCCCAAGCGGAATCCGGCGGGACAGACGAGATTGCCCACGTTTTCAATCAGCAGCAGATCGATCGCGTCCAGACGAAGGCTGTTCAGTGCAGTCGCCACCATAGTCGCATCGAGATGACATCCACCTCCGGTATTGATCTGTATCGTCGGCACGCCCATAGATTCAATTCGTTCACCATCTCTGGATGTTGCCAGGTCGCCTTCGATCACGGCGAAGTTCAGCCGTCCGCGAAGGTAGCCGGAAACTGTTTCTAACAGGGTGGTTTTCCCGCATCCCGGCGACCCAAGAAGGTTGACGCCATATGTTCCAGCTCGATCCAAACGGGAAAGATTCGCTTCCGCAATTTGATCGTTGGCTTTCATGATGTCTTTGGCTATAATGATTTCCATTGGTCAACCCTCGATAATTCCTGGACTTCGATCGATTCCAAGCACAGGTCGCGCCCCCCCTCTATCTCGACCTCGCAGCCTCCGCACGACGGGCACTGGAACAGAAGCTCCATTGCCTCGTGAGCCCTCCCTCAGGTCCGACACCGGCAGGTGATCCTAGGCTGCAGTATCACAAGGCGTGCGCCGCAAAACCTGGTCGAAAGGACCACTACGTCAAAAGCGAATCGAAGAGCTTCAGGACTGGCGCCGGACAGACACCCTACTCTAATGGTTATGGTGTTCACTTTGTCAACGGCGCCAATCCTGGAAAGTTCCGTTTCTGCCAGAGCGATCATGTCATTGATGATGGCGAGTTCGTGCATGATGCATAAGCAGTTAGCAGGAGTCAAGCGAGCAATTGTGAAAATAATCACAATTGACGATAACGCCTACCGGATATAAGAAAATGCGATTAGATCTATCGACCACACTGTCAAACAGAGGCGCTTGTTATGTGCTTTTGCGCCACTGAGCCAACGGGCGACGCATAAGAGTGCTCAGCACCCGATTTCTCGGAGAATCAAGCCAATGACATTCTCGGTGGCTCGTTCGACCTCGGGCGACAATCCCGCCCCGGTCTCAAAGTCCTTCCCTTCAATCCCGAACACGACCACTTTGGATGGCAGTCTTTCCAGCGTGCGCGCCAGCTCAATGGATTCCGACACACTGTAGGTGTGAGTCGAGAAATGCGGGAACATCTCCCCTGGTAATGGAAGCTGCGTGGCATTAAATCGCATCACCGTCCCCGGAGCTACTCCCGACGTCATGGCGTCGATCAGGATCGCACGATCGGCGTGTTTCCATGCTTCCATCAGGTCAGCCGCCTCGCCATTCTCCTCCAGCACCGTTACGTCAGAAGGCACAATGTCTATGAGTCGCTGTGCCACATGGCGACCAATCCCGTCGTCGCCCCGGAATGTGTTGCCAATGCCAACTATGACCTGGCGCATAAGCACTCTGCATTGCAGCGAAAGGGCGCCCTTTGCACTCTGGGCACCCTCGCCTCTCGTTTAGAAAGAGGTGCGCAGTTATGGGGCAGGGCAGCGATGTTCCGCGTCAGTTTGTCAGCATCGGGTACCCGCCCGCAGTGGGCTTGATAAGTGACTATATCAGCGACTGTGCAGCCTCTTCCTTAGCTTCTGTCGATATGCAATTTGAGAAAGTGGCAGGAACACGAGATGCAAGGATCGTAGTTGCGGATCACCTGCTCGCATTGCCATGTCAACTGTTCCTTCGGCATATCAACGTGATTCTGCACGAATTCGAAAAGATCTTGCTCAATCGTAGGCTGATTCTGCGATGTGGGCGGTACGATCTTGGCGCTGCGGATGATTCCGTCATTGTCCACCGTGTACCGATGATAGAGGATCCCTCGAGGAGCCTCGGAACACCCGCAAGCCCTGGTGGCGACTGGAGTCACCTCAACCCTCGGGGAAGGCGGCATCTGGTACTGCTCAATTACCCGAATGGCTTCCTCGCAGAAGTACAGCAACTCGACGGCGCGTGCAATGATTCCCTTGAACGGATTCCGGTTTGGAGGGGTGAATTTCACTCCTTTCGCTTCTTTCTGAGCCAAAGGCGTCAACTGCTCGAAATTGAGATTGAATCGAGCCAAGGGACCGACGAAATAGGGACCGCGCTCGATGATCGCGGAATGCAGCGATGTCGAATGCCTGACGTGAATCTCCTGGAAGTGATCCTCGTATTCCGAAATTGCGATATCCAATCCTTTGTTGGACACCAACCGCCCCTGGATAAGACCATAGGCATCGGGTTCCCGGATCGCCACGAATTCGTAGTCTCTTTCCAGATCCGGGAATGGGAATGTTGCGACCAGCCGGATCGTGTTCACCGAGGCTTCGACAGCCCATTTCAGCCGTTCGACCAACGGCAAGAGTTCCTTCTTGGTGGGCACTTTGTAAAATCCGCCGACGCAGGCACTCAGAGGATGGATTTCTCTGCCTCCCATCAAACGCACGATGTCATTACCCAGTTTCTTCAGATTCAGAGCCATCTTCACCACATCGCCATAGTCTTTCGCCATTTGCAGGACATCCTCATAGCCCAGGAAGTCAGGGGCGTGGAGCATGAAGATATGCAGGGCATGGCTTTCGATGTATTCGCCACAGTAGAACAGCCGACGCAGTTGACGGATTTGCGGATGGACCGTCACGTTAAATGCGGATTCGAACCCATGGATGGAGCTCATCTGATACGCGATGGGGCAGATGCCGCAGATCCTCGAGGTGATGTCAGGCGCCTCGGTATAGCGACGCCCCCTCAGGAACGCTTCGAAGAAACGAGGCGGTTCAAACAGCACGAGTTTGGCGTCTGTCACGGTGCCATCTTTGATCTTGACATGGAAAGACCCTTCGCCCTCGACGCGAGCCAGATAATCGCATTTGATGGTCCTGGTCTTCCCGTTCGACCCTGATTTCTTTCTATCTTTCATAAGCCTCGCTCTCCTTGCGGAATGGTTCAGCATAGGCATTGAAGGTCCGGTAGAAGCGGATGATGTCATCGGCTTTGGCGCCCAATTTGCCGAATTGTTCGCTCAAGGAAATCGTGTTAGGCGTCTCCTTGGGACCAAAGCAGCTGAAGCAGCCTCGATTATAGGACGGGCACAATGCCCCGCACCCGGTTTGAGTTACGGGACCCATGCAGGGAATACCCTGAGAGACCATCACGCACACGTTTCCCTTGCGCTTGCATTCAATGCAGACGCTGTATTTCGAAATGTTCGGTTTGCGGCTGTTCAGCAAGGCGTTGACGGTTTCGACCAGCTGGTACTTGTCAATGGGACATCCTCGAAGCTCGAAATCCACCAGAACGTGATCGGCGATAGGTGTCGATTTCCCGAGGGTTTCAATGTACTCGGGATTGGCGTACACGATTCTGGTGAAGTCAGCCACGTTGCTGTAGTTGCGCAGGGACTGGATACCACCTGCCGTGGCGCAAGCTCCGATGGTGATAAGCATTTTCGAGATTCGCCGCACCTTTTGAATTCGGATGATATCGTGCGGAGTGGTGATCGACCCTTCCACCAGCGACACATCATAAGGTCCATTGACCATGGCTCGGGATGCTTCTGGGAAATAGGCGATTTCCACTGCACTCGCTACCGCCAGGAGCTCATCTTCGCAATCCAGCAAGCTCAGCTGACATCCGTCACAAGATGCGAATTTCCAGACGGCTACTTTTGGTTTCTTTTTGGTCGCCATATCAAATCTCCTGTTTTTCTAATAAGTCTTTGATATGGTCAAAGCGGAACACCGGTCCATCCTTGCAGATGAAGGTAGTACCGAATTGGCAATGTCCGCAGAGCCCAACTCCGCATTTCATATTGCGTTCCATGGACACGTAGATGCAGTCATGCGGCAACGCACGTTTCAAAAGCTCGATAACCGTGAATCGGAACATGACTTCCGGTCCACAGACGAACGCAATGGTGTTAGTATGGTCGAACGGCGCTTTGGGGATCAAAGTGGTCACCACGCCGACATTCCCTCGCCAATCGCCGGTCCCCCGATCTACCGTCACATGCACATCCAGATCGAACCGCGAACGCCATTGTTCCAGCTCGCGGGGGTACAGAATCTCGTCTTTTGTCCGCGCACCGTACAGCAGTATGACTTTGTTGTATTTGTCACGGTTCTTGAGCAAATAGTAGATGGCAGGACGCAGGGGTGGCAGACCAATTCCGCCTGCCACAATGACCACATCTTTCCCTTCAGCCAACTCAATGGGCCAATGACTCCCGAATGGTCCACGGACGCCGATGATGTCGTCTTTCTTGAGCCTCCCCATTGCCTGGGTGACCGGACCCACCATTCTGGTCGTGTGGATCAGCTTCTGCGGGTTCAAAGGATCACCACTGATGGAAATGGGCACTTCCCCGGTTCCGAACACATAGAGCATGTTGAATTGACCGGGGGAAAACTTGATGCCACCATTCCCCCTTGCCGGTTTGAGTTCCAGAGAAAACGTGTCATACGTCTCCCGTCGAACTCGTTGAACCCGAAAGGATCGTGGCAGCATGGGATCGTTGACACGGGTATTCATGATCATCCTTTCAGGATTGAACTGCATAGATGTCCATCAACTGCAGCTTGGTCGCCTGGAGTTGCGCGATAATCACATTGGTGAAGCGTTTGTAAAATTCGTAGCCAAGCTGCTGGTCTTCCAGACATTTTTCTCTAACGCACTCACCGTCCATAGCCACGGTCTTGGTTTTCTCATAAGCGCGAGCGGTGAAGCAGTTGTTATGGGGCGGGACCAGCCAGCACCATCCTGCCACTCCGCCTTCCTCAATAGTTTGCACCGTGATGGGACCCCGGTGAGGTACGTTGACCTCTTTGCCGATCCGTCCCTGAAGCACCAGGTAGAATCCCTTGGCGGGTTTTCCCTCCCGATAGATAACGTCTTCTGCGTCAAATTGCTCGATGGTGGCACATTTGGCGAGAAGTTTCAGATATTTCGGATCCAGACCTTTGAAGAAGGCGTGTTCCGCTATCAGTTTCTCGATGTTTTCCATCTCAAGACTCCTTTGTTGATGCTGACATAGTATCTAAGATTTCGCTGACACGGATGATGCGGAGTTCCTCGGTAACGTCGATGCCGGCGGGGCACCAGGTGATGCATCGACCGCAGCCGACACATCCGAACGTCCCATATTGATCGATCCAGGTTGCGAACTTGTGCATCAACCATTGACGGTAGCGTGCCGCTGGAGAATACCGGACGCTGCCTCCGTGGATATAAGAATATTCCATCGTATAGCACGAGTCGCGCTTACGCGTCCGTTGGGCAGCTGCGCCGTCCAGGCTGGTAAAATCCTCGACCGTGGAGCAAAAGCACGTCGGGCAGACCATGGTGCAGTTGCCGCAAGTCAGGCATCTTGTGCCGACATCCTTCCATTGAGCATGCTCGATGTTGCGAAGCAGCAATTCATGCAGTCCGGACGTATCGAGCGACCTACCCATCTTCTTTACCGCTCCAGCGGTGACGGCGTCTGCACTGGCAGCTTGCTGCGGGCTGGCAGTGTCGTGCGGGATCCGGGCGATGAGTTCTTCGCCCTTCTTGGACCCGATCTCCACTACGAAATAATGGTTGTCGGACTCGACGATTTCCGTCAGCGCCAGATCGTAGCCGGATTCCGCTTTGGGACCGGTGCCCATCGAGGTGCAGAAGCAGGTGCCTGACGGGTTTCCACAGTTCACGGCGATGGTCATAATATTCTCACGCCGCGATTTGTAGCCTGAATCCGCGTACTCTCCTTCCATCAGAACCTTGTCGAGCGCCCCCAGAGCGCAAAGATCGCACGATCGAACGCCCAAGAATGCCAAAGGTTGCACCTGGCGGTCTGCGTCCGCGATTTTCCAACCATTCCGGCTTCGGGTCGCTTCGCTCAACCGTTGTTCCGGCGGATACAAGAATCTATTCAGCGATTCCGGACCCACCGCGTGTCCGAAAATGGCGGCATCTCGGCGTTCCTGCAACCGATAGGTCGATGCCTCTTGTGAATCCGTCCACCCTACCGGCAGTTCCTCGACCCGATCCAGCTCTTCGAGAGTGATGGCGCCATTCCGGACGATGGGTCCGACCATCCGGTATCCCATAGCCTTGATAGCTTCCAACAGGAGCTGGAGGTTTTTCCGTGGAAGGACAGCTAAATCGGGATGTGGCTTAGATTGTTGAACCATAAGGAGTCTCCCCTATTAGTGACTGGTTGTGGGGATTGTGGCATTATTCCACACGATAACTTTGTGAAATAATTATCATGCGTACCAAATATATGATTTTCGATGTTTATTGTCAAGCGTTTTTCAGATAATTATTGACAAAAGTAATGTCGAATTTTCCTACACTCCTTACCAAATATGGTTTTCCCCCCGGCACGGCTTGCATAAATACACAGGATTGTAGGAAAAAGCAATTGTCGGTATAGAATCTGGCAGGAATCCGATTGGCTGAGCGGCGGACTTAAGACTTGGCAGTGTTTGTAAAATCGTCACTTAGCATTACGGCGGGAGAGAAAAGACTGCCCGTGTGTTTCTCCCGCAGAGCCGGGTCAAAACAGACATGGGCGGGACGCCCGTGTTACGGAACTGGATCCCTGCCTGCGCAGGGATGACACCGAAAGGGGACGGAAAAGCGAGAGATTAACGATAATAGTATTTCTTCAGATTCTGGATGCGATCTTTGGAAATGAAGACACAGTCTTTCAGATCAGCCATGCCCGCGGCGACATCTTCCGCATGATCCCGACACATTGGGGCACCACACAATCCGCAGTTCAGACCGGGCAGGGCGGTCATCAACTCGTTCGATTTCTTCTTGCGACGCACGCGTTCATGGAGGTCCAATTTACCATCCTCCAATGCTCGGGGTTTCAGAGGGGCACGGAGCGAGAGGTCTTCCGAGACGTACCGCCTTTCGACTTCCAGAAGATATTCTTTTGTGGGGACGGGGATGGAGGCGATCAGGTTCAATTTTTTGGCTCGAGCGACATACATGTTTTCAACAGTGAGATTCCCGCCGATGCATCCCCCGGGGCAGGCATGGCACTCCAGGAATTCGATATTACGGATTTTCCCCTTTTCGATGTCGTCGAACACGTTGATGATGTCGGTGAGACCCGTCAGAGGTAGGTAGTGGCTCTCAGAGAGGTTATGGAATTCTCCTTCGGGATACCCCATACGAAATATCTTCCTGGACGCAGCACTATCATCAGCACCGGGCTTGGAACTCTCCAATCTTCGAATATTGAACAATATGTCATTATAGATTTCGGAAATCCCGATGGAGCCATCCAGATGACTTTTCACTTCTTCCGCAGGTTGCAGAATGGAAATTGTCTTCGCCTGGCACGGCGTGATATAGACTGCGGCGATTTCTTCCGGCGGAATTTTCAACTTCTCCGAGTACACACGCTTGATTTCTCGTCCGGCAATCTCCCGCGGTGCGTCAATCGGGATCAGCTGTTCTACCATGGTGGGATAAGACACCTGGACCAATCTCACCACGACCGGACAGGAACTGGATATCAGCGGAAAGGGACCGTTCCAGCGTCTTACGAAGTCCCGAATCGAGCGATTGATGAGCTCGATGTCAACCGCATATTCCCAGACGGCGTCGAAACCCAACTGCAGGAGCGATCGTCCTACCAGTTCGGGTGTGTCGGATCGTGCAAATTGAGTGAATAGCGCCGGAGCGGGCACGGCGACCTTGAATTTGAATCTGTCCAGGTCTGCAAAGGTCAGCGTGGCGGCGGTTATAGCGCCTGTAGGACATGCTTTCAGGCAGGATCCGCAGTCAATGCACTGTTCGGGAATCAGGCGAGCTTTGCCGTCCTTGACTCGAATTGCGTGGGTAGGGCACGTTCTCATGCACGCCATCGTGCCTTCACAATGATCATCATCGATGACAAAACCATGTGTCATTTCAGGCGTTCTCATGATGCCGCACCGTTGCATATACTGTGGTTCCCTTGCCGACCACTGACTCGACTCGGAACTCGTCGGAGTTTTTCTTCATATTCGGAAGCCCCATACCGAAACCAAATCCCATTTCCCGCATCTCGTCCGATGCGGTGGAGTACCCTTCCTGCAGCGCCAGATTTATGTCAGGGATTCCCGGTCCAACGTCGTCGATAATCAAATTGATCGCATCTTCGGTTACGATAAAAGTCAGAGTCCCGGACTGGGCGTACATCACGACGTTCATTTCGGCTTCGAAAGCGACGATCACGACCCGTCGAGTATAGGCTGCTTCAATACCGAGGTCCCTGAGGATGACCTTGATTTCGCTGGAGATTTCGCCAGCTTTATCGAAATTTCTTCCCTGGATCGCAAAGCATTGCCGCAGCAGCTCAGTCATCAAGACACGCCCTTCAACCCTCTGGCATAGAGGATCCCGCAGATATCGAACATCACCATCTTGGTCACAAGGACCGGGATATTCTTGCGCTTGGCAAATTCGATCACATTCTCATCAGGGCGTTTGCCTCTGCAGTAAAGGACAGCACTGACTCCTGCGATATCCGCGGTTCGAATCGATTGAATATTCGTCAGTCCTGTGATCATCAATTCATCGGATTTGGCGAACGCCAGGATTTCGCTCATGCCATCCGACGCGACGACAGTCTGTATGTCGATGAAGAGTTGGTCTTCGCCGTTCAGGACCTCACACTGTAGAATGCCGCTAATCTCGTGCAGAGTCATCGGGCTATATGGTCTCCGATTGGATTGTTATCTGAGTTGTTGGCTGTCAGGTGACGGCACCTGGCAGCACCAAAAAATCTTGTTGATCAAACAGGGACACTTGACTACGCATCAAGGTGACCCCCCTTTTGTTCCCCCCTGCGATAGCAGGGGGGAAACTCTGACCGCAGGGTGGGGACACCCTGCGGCACGCCTCAGAAATCTTAAAGACCGCTGTTCGTCAAGTATTGGTGCATGGATTTGGCGGCAATTCTGCCGTCGCCCATGGCGCTAATCACGGTGGCGGCGCCACGAACCACGTCGCCTCCCGCCCAGATATTGGGTCTGGCGGTTCGACCGGTTACGGGATCAGTTACTATGCCGCCTTTCTTGCTGATTTCCAAACCTGGGGTAGTCATCGGGATCAAAGGATTGGGGCTGTTGCCAATAGCGCATACCACTGCATCGAAGTCCACCAGGAAATTCGAGCCTTCGATCGGAACCGGTCTGCGGCGCCCGGAATCATCCGGTTCCCCCAATTCCATTTTCAGACATTCCATGTGAGTGACCCAGCCCTGCTCATTGCCAATCAAGCGGATTGGCAGAGTCAGGAGATCAAAGATGACACTTTCTTCTTCGGCATTTTCCACTTCCTCCAACCGGGCTGGCAGCTCTTGTCTGCTTCTCCGATATACCAGGTGCACTTCGTCCGCGCCGAGTCGGACTGCGGTGCGAGCCGAGTCCATCGCGACGTTTCCGCCTCCGATCACCGCCACCCGAGAAGGTCGTTTCACCGGCGTGTCGTACTCCGGGAAGCGGAATCCCTTCATAAGATTGACCCGCGTCAGGTATTCGTTTGCAGAATACACCCCGTTGAGATTCTCTCCTGGGATTTCCATGAACCAGGGCAATCCAGCTCCGGCACCGACAAAGATGGCATCGAATTCTTCCAGCAGCTTGTCCACCTTCCTGGTTTTCCCTACCACATAATCCGTGTATATTTTGACACCCAAACTTCTAACATAGTCCACTTCGCGGTTCACAATGGCTTTGGGCAAACGGAATTCCGGAATTCCGTAGATCAATACGCCGCCGCATTCGTGCAAGGCTTCGAAGATGGTGACATCATGACCAAGGATAATGAGGTCGTTGGCGACTGTGATCCCAGCAGGTCCTGCTCCGACGATCGCGACCTTCTTGCCGGTTTTCGGCGCCATGTCCGGAATTTCGATCTTACCCTCGCGGGCTTCCCAATCCGCCAGGAACCGTTCCAGGCGTCCAATAGCGACCGGCTTGCCCTTTTTCCCCAGCACGCAGACTTTCTCACATTGTTCTTCCTGAGGGCACACCCGACCGCAAATGGCGGGCAACGCGTTGGTTTCCTTGATCTTGCGGACTCCGGAACCAAAATCGCTCTCCACAATGCATTTGATGAAGCCGGGGATATCGATTCCCACCGGACACCCCGCGTTACACTGCGGCTTCTTGCAGCTCAAGCACCGTGACGCTTCTTCCACCGCAATCGCGTCGGGATATCCCAACGCGACTTCATCGAAGTTCCTAATCCGTTCCCAGGGATTCTGCTTCGGCATCGGACGCCGATTATAATCGACCTTCTTCTTTTCTTCAGCCACGCCAACAACCTCCGCCGGTATGGTAGTATTAATCCGGATCAGAAATGGGATCGACAGCTACTATGGCGCAAGGGATCCACTTCCTCAGGGTTATAGCTTTTTCTTCGAGCGAGGAATTCGTTCCAGTCAATCTGGTGGCCGTCGAAGTCCGGTCCGTCCACGCAGGCAAATTTGGTCTTGCCTCCGACCGACAATCGGCACACGCCGCACATTCCGGTCCCGTCTATCATAATAGGATTCATATTGACGATGGTTTTCCAGCCCAGCGGTTTGGTCACCTGAGACACCCGCATCATCTGGAAAGTGCAGCCATTCGCAATGACCAGGTCCGGTGTTACCCCTATCTTCTGAACCATCTCGGGAATCAGCCCGATGTGTCCTTTTCTGCCTTTGGTCCCATCTCGGGTTATCACGAATGTGCCGTTCGAGGCTTGAGCCAATTTGTCTTCCCAATAGAGCAGATAGGAACTTCGCGCTTCCAGTACGGTGTACACTTTATTGCCGGCTTCGCGGAAGGCACGAACTATCGGGTAGATGGAACCGATCCCATAGCAGCCGCCGACGCATAGTACAGTGCCGACTTTGTCGATGACCGTTTCTCTACCAAGTGGTCCGACATAAGTCGGTATGGTGTCACCAGGCTTCAGGCGAGCCAGTTTTGCCGTCGAACCACCGACTTGCATGAAGATCGAAGTGACCGTTCCATTGAACCAATCCCAGTCCGCCACAGACAGAGGAATCCGCTCTCCGTGTTCATCCGGACGGACGATCACGAAGCTGCCTGCTTTCACCGATTCCGCGACTGCCGGCGCCTCCACCACAAGCTCATGCAGGTTGGGCACGATCATCCGCCGTTCGACAATCCGATACATGTACATCCTCCGTGTTGACAGGTTGGAATCCCGCGGGTATGGGACAATCGCCTGTCTATCCGAACCAGAATCGCCTATTTCTTCCTTGCCTTCTTCGGAATACTGATATTGACCCGAACCGGATTTTGTGTCAGAGAGTATAGGGATTCCAAATCCATTCTATGCGACAGACCGCCGAATGTGACCGGCAACGTATAGTATATCACACCGCGATGACATTCTGTATCGCCTTTGGCGATTCCGGTCGCCCGAGCATCTCCGTCCCCAATCGTGACAGTCACGCTCTCGCCATTTTTCAAACCGAGTTCACTCAAGTCATCCAGATGCATGCGGAATCCCTCCTCCAGAGACAATTCGCACAATCCTCCCACTACGTGCACAATATCCATTCCGCGATGCCGATAACCGGCGGGTTCTGCCACCAGCAGGAACATACCGTCCCCCATTTCACCGTTAGATAGTCTCGAGTCCTTTGGGGGATTGTTCGAGGTCAAGCGGCGCGGTTTTCGATTCGGTTTGCTGGGAAATCCGGGGATGGTCTTGCTGATCTCCTTCAAGACGTCCTTGGGATTCTTGTATTTCAACTGATCGCTGCCCAGAGCGTTTGCCAGGTCGGAAAAAATTCGCCAATCAGGTCTCATGAAGCCATGGACTGTTCCTTCGGGGCGATTCTCCACCTGGACGACTTCCTGGACTCTGCCTTCGACATTTGTTAGAGTCCCCGAGGCTTCAGCAAAACTGGCTGCAGGCAAGAAGACGTCCACGGCAAAAGGCGGCTTATAGATGTCCTGCGCAATCAGGAAATCACAGTCCGGACGATCAAAGAACGGGGTCTCCCCCACCAAATATAGCACTTTAGGTTTGACTTTGCCATCCAGGATATCTGCCAGGCTGATTCCTGCCATCTTGGCGGGTCCGCCATCATGGTGCAAATCAGGAAAAACGCCGATTTCCAGGGCTCCACGGGCATTTGCTCCAAAGTACAGGGGGACGAAGAACGTTTTTTTGCGATGCGATAACGACAACATGGCTTCGAGCAGCTGTCTGACGTCAGCATACTGGAAAACCTGCGGACCGATAACCACAGCCAGATCGTCGCCGGCAGTCAACACTTCGATGGCGGTTGCCAACCCCTTGCTGTCCAGACCGGTTTTTCTGGCAGCGGCTGGCAAGCTGACTTTCTTCCCCACAAGGGAATCTGCGATAGTTTTCAGAATGTGCCCTTCCATGCCGGGAGTTGGCTGCAGCCAGTTGTCAGCATAACGTGCCAGGTTACTGTCGCGGGCATCGATGGTTACCAGTTTCGCACCTCGGTCGAGGGCTTTTCTCACTTTGACTCCGACAACCGAGAAGTCGAAACGACTGTCGAGCCCTATTGCGAGAATCCTGTCCGCGGTCGCAATCTCTCTGATCGAGATCGGTAATTCGAATAGCTTCGACCACAATCCAAGACCGCCTCCCAGAGCGATCCTTGCCGTGGAGTCGATGCTGTTGGATCCTAAACACGACCGCACGAATTTCCGAGCGGCATACAAACTTTCGTTAGTGAGGTCCGGCGAGACCAGCATCAGGAAATCACGCGGCTTGATCCCTCTCAATTTGTCTGCGACCTTTGTCAGAGCTTCGTCCCATGCCACTTCCCGGAAGTACTTGTCTTTCATCATCATCGGTCGTCGGGCGCGCTCGAAATGATGAGTGACTTCGGGCATACAGAATCTGCCACGGACGCACAGCTGCCCATCGTTGATTTCCGGATCGAGGTTCGCGGATGCTTTCGACAGGCGACCGTTCTTGTGCTCGAGTTCGACCTGGCAGCCGATTGGGCAGAACGGGCAGGTGGAAATGTACATTCCGTCAGGTTTTCCGTCCCATTTGGACGCTTTGTCAGCCAACGCACCGGTGGGACACACATCGACGCAGGCGCCGCAGAACTCGCAACCGGCTTCGGTATGACTGCGACCGAATGCAGGTCCGATCTTGGCTTTGGGACCGCGATAGGTGAACGCCAGGACGCCAGTTCCTCTCACCTCCTGACACATCCTGACGCACCGCCCACACAAGATGCAGATATTGTAATCGCGGTCATAGAAAGGATCGTCGTGTTCCGGTTCGTAGCCATGATAATAGATAGGATAGTCTATTTCAGTAATGCCGATTCTCTCCACGACAGACTGTAACTCGCACTGGTCATCGTTGGGGCAGAACCTGCATCCAGTGGTTACTCCGGTTTTCCGAATGGTACCCTGGTAGTCTTTGCAATTCGTTCTTTCATCGCACACAAGGCAGCTGGAAGGATGCTCACTGAGAATTAACTTCAGGATTTCTCGCCGCAGTTCCTTCAACGCCTCGGTGTCCGAAAGCACCTTCATCCCTTCCTGGGCGAATGTGGTGCAGGAAAGAGGATATCCGCGCATTCCCTCAATTTGCACCATGCAAAGCCGGCAGCCGCCAAACGGCGATAGGTCTTTATGAGAACAAAGCGAGGGAATATAGATTCCATTTAATTCCGCTGCTCTATGAACGGTAACGCCCTCTGGAAACGATACTGTGCGATGGTCAATTTCCATCGCCAGCATTTTTGGTTCCTTTAATGCCATGTTCAGATCCGAGACTTGGTGAGTGGTTCAATAAGTTATGTTTCCTTCATCACACGTTATCACTTATTAGGGGTTCAGGATTCGATGATGATGGCGTCACCGGCAATGGCATCGAATCGGCAGATTTCGTAGCACGACCGGCACTTGATGCACTTAGATCGGTCAAGATTATGGGGTTGGGACCGGGGACCCGTAATGGCTTGGGTTGGGCACACTGAGACGCATCGCATACAGCCGGTACACCTATCTGGAATGATGCGGAATGTAACCAGGTCGCGACACACCACGGCAGGGCATCGTTTGTCCACCACATGCGTGAGAAACTCCATGCGGAAATATCGAAGGGAAGTCAGCACCGGATTGGGAGCGGTCTGTCCCAATCCACACAGCGATCCTTTCTTGACAACGTTCGCCAGCTTCTCCAGTCTGTCCAGGTCTTTTTCTTCACCCCTGCCTTGACAAATCTTGTCGAGGATATCCACCATGAGGCGGATTCCCACCCGGCAGGGAGCGCACTTGCCGCACGATTCACTCTGGGTGAACGTCAGGAAAAACTTGGCGACGTCAACCATGCAGGTATCATCGTCCATCACCACGAGACCGCCGGAGCCCATCATCGACCCCGCCTCGGTCAGAGAATCGAAGTCGATGGGGAGATCGAGTTTGCTTGAAGGCAAGCAACCTCCGGACGGTCCGCCGGTCTGTACCGCTTTAAAAGCCTTCTTATTGGGGATACCACCCCCGATATTGTAGATGATAGTGGAGAGGGGCACGCCCATCGGCACTTCCACCAGACCGGAGTTGGCAATCTTTCCGGTAAGGGCGAACACTGCTGTTCCCTTGCTTTTCTCAGTCCCGATCGAAGAATACCAATCGGCTCCCCGAGAGATGATGACCGGAACGGACGCCAGGGTCTTCACATTATTGATAATGGTCGGTTTCCCCCACAGTCCTTCTTTTGCAGGGAATGGTGGACGCACTCGCGGCATCCCTCGCCCGCCTTCGATAGAGGATATCAAAGCGGTTTCCTCGCCGCAGACGAAGGCGCCGGCACCCTCGAAGACCTCAACATCAAAAGCAAAGTCAGATCCCAAGACTCCGGCTCCAAGATAGCCTCGTTCCCGGGCTTGTTGTAAAGCGACGCGAACTCGTTTGACTGCCAAGGGGTACTCGGAACGGACGTAGATAAAGCCCTTGTGTGCGCCGATGGTGTAACCGAGGATGATGAGCCCTTCGATCACAGAGTGCGGATCTGCCTCCAGAATGCTGCGGTCCATAAAAGCGCCGGGGTCTCCTTCGTCGGCATTGCAGATCACATACTTCACATCACTTTCCACGTTGCGGCAGATGTCCCATTTGATGCCGGTGGAAAAGCCGGCTCCTCCACGTCCACGCAAGCCCGAACGATATACCTCCTCGACGACCTCGTCGGGTTTCATCTCCAGTACGACTTTGCGCAAAGCCTTATATCCACCCCGCGCTTCGAAATCCGACACTTTTTCCGGGTTGATCTTACCACAATTTCGCAATATGATCCGTTGCTGTTCCTTGTAGAACATGATGTCCCGATAGTGGGGAATCTCCTCCTTGGTCGCAGGATGGCGATAGTAGCAACGTTTGACCGGTTTGCCGCCCTTCAATTGAGCTTCAACCAGACTTCCAGCATCTTCGGGTTTCACCCGGCAATAGAAAACCCCTTCGGGTTCAACAACCACAATTGGACCTTGCTGACAGAAGCCATGACAGCCGGTGAATCCAACCTCTGCCTTTTTCCCCAGCCTCAGCCGTTTGATGGAGGCTTCCAATGCCTTTCGAATCTCAGGAGATTTCGATGAAACACATCCGGTGCCCTCGCAAACCAAGAACGTCATTTTCCCATTTGGCGAAGTCTTCATCACATTATCCAATGGCAGGGTTGTTACTGCCGGTCCGTCACTATCCATTATCGCTCCCTACTTGGTTCTCGCTGACCGATTTTTTTAATGACTCCAACAGCTCGATGAACTTCACGCGGTTCATCCTCCCGTGCACTTCGTGATTGGTAACAACCACGGGCGCCAAGGAACAACATCCCAGACAGGCAACTCTCTCGAAACTGAATTTTCCGTTCGGCGAGGTCTCACCGTGGGACAGGTTCAGCTCAGCCTTCAGTACTTCCACGAAATTCAAGGCGCCTGATACATGGCAGGCCGTTCCGAGACAGACTTTGATATGATGCTCGCCGGGAGGATGAAAACGAAATTGGGCATAGAACGTCGCCACACCATAGATTTCATTCTCAGAGATCTTCAGCCATCGTGAGACCGCTTTGATGGCATCCGTATGAAGATAACCCAAAGATTCCTGCGTGCGCTGGAGGATGGGAATCAGTTCCCTACGCTCACCCTTAAATTCCTGCATTAGATTGGCTAAGGTGATGCCGGACATGACCTTAAGTCCTTTCAAACATAGATTTACCGAAATTGGCTTGCATGATTGTCGTGCTGTGCTCGACGGTTGAACTTTCGTCAAATGAGGGCGATGGACGGCACCCAAAATGGCTACCTTAGCCCCAACTCATACAGTTTCTTTGCAAGAGTCCAGGTGTCGCCCTCGAAACCAAGCAAACTGATTCTGGCTTTGTTAGCCAGGGCGATCACGTCATCCGCCGGTACTTTCCCGCGGGAGAAAACCACAGCGGATACGTCCACCAAATTGGCGGCAGCGATCAAATTCTTATGGGTCTGGAGAGTCACCAAGAGGTTCCCTTCTTTGGTGCCGATGATATCGCTCACCATGTCAGAGATGTACACACTCTTAATCTCCTTATCCTCGAAATCATTGAATTTCTTCAGACCTGCCTTCTGGACGATTTCCGAGACTTTCATTCTTTTTCCTTTCTGAGAGCTACGGTCGTGCTGGCAGACGCCCTCGTCTACCAGCGGATGCGAGCGTCACACGGAGGCGTGTGACGCCACATCTCTAATGTAACAATCCGCCGATACGAAGGGATTGAGCATGTCGAAGCCCTATTCTCGCAACCTATCGCGGGGATTCAATATATTTCGGTCAGACCTACATCCGCCAGGACAATTCCCTGGCAAGTGTCAGGGGATTTTCGATAGCTGCACGGCACGACTACAATTTCTTTCTCGGCTTCGCGGAGTCCTGCGTTGAAGTATTCCGTGAGAGCCCTAATTCCCTCCTCGCTGACGCACTTGCCGGCATTATGAGTGGTATCAGCGCACAGAGCGACATACACCCACCGCTTCTCGTCTTCCGCGCTCTTGGCGACCTCGAAAACACCGCAGTCCTCGTCGCAATTCATGCACAACATCAACGCCATCACGTCATCCAGATCGGTTTCCTGATTGCACTTTTCACACGTCAAGTCAAATTTGGACGCCTGGTAGTTGCCGAGGTGGCTCCAGAAGTGATCGCCTTCACGGTAGTCATCGATGGGCGGCACCGGTTCCTCGGAGAAATATGAGATGCGGCTTCGGCAATGGAAACAACCTTCAATGATCAGGTATCCGTTTCGGACATGGCACATAGACCATTTGTGGTCACACGAAGCATTTGTCATGATTGCTCCTATCTATGGTAAGGCTTCGTTTCCAGGGCAGAGACGCGCTGTCGGATATCTGCGTGATATCTGTCGTTGCAGCGAAATAAGTCAACAGATTGACCTCAATGGTCTAAGGCCGTTGCCAGATCACTGAAGTCAGAACCGTCGAAAGTAGTACAAAAATACCCAAAGTGCTATCCCTCAGTCGAAAAAACCGGCGGTGGGATCGCACCCTGGGTGCCGAACCGTGCGATCGTAACGGAAAAAGTGTGAGAAGCCGTGGAATCTATTTGCATCTGATCGGAGTATCGCTCGTCAGGAACAAATCGTCATCCAGTTCGTCGCGGGGTAGGAGTCGTTATCAATTCATCGTGAAAAAAGACGCAATCGAACTCACAATCTAGAGACAGACCGCTATTGTATTGCGTCTATATGCGAATGTCTTGACCTCGTTCTTACGTGAGTTTCAGGCGTTCTCCTCGAACACTCAAACTCCTGGATTGCCCTGCCAAAGGCGCTCTTGAGTGGCTCGTGAGGCTCGGAAGCATTTGGGCTGATTGCTGCCAAAATGCCTATCAGCAATCGTTACCTGCGTTTCAGGTACTAATATATAAACAAAACTGAAAATGTCAAGATGTTTGTTGCAAAGCCGAAAAACTTCGGGCAGCGAAGCCTACCACGACTGTCAGGTGGGGACACCTGACGGCACCTGGAGTGGCGCCCCGTTATTTCCCTGACCGGGCAGTGGTGAGAGATGCAGCAATTCCCTTGCCGAGAGCGCCGCTCGGACTATTTCAGCAAGACCATTTTTCGGGTCATGGTGAACGAGCCGGCTTCGAGTCTGTAGAAGTAGATTCCGGACGCCAGATTGGCGGCGTCAAAGGTCGCGTGATGAGGTCCAGCCTCCTGACGTTCTTGCACCAAGGTTGCCGCTTTCTGACCCAGCACATTGTATAGAGTCAGGGTCGCGACCGAGGGCTCCCTCAGGCTATAGGGAATTACCGTGATTGGATTGAATGGATTGGGGTAATTTTGTCCCAACGCATACTCAAACGGCACCAACTTCCCATCGTTCTCGACGCTGGTAGGCGACACGGTCAAGGTTACGGGCAACGTATCTTGCGAGCCGACCGCGTTGTGATGGAATATCAGATTCACATGATACGTATAAGGCAGCACTTCCCTGGCGTCCAGCAGCACCTGTAGGGTTTCCTGCCCACCGGCTGGAACGACGCCTTCATGTGGCGAATAGCTTAACCAGGCAGTGTTAGTGCCCAATTCCCAGACCGCGAACTGGTCCGACTCCTGCCCCTCAATCAGACCGACGAATACCCACACCAGGGGATTCCAGCTTCCGGTGATCATAGCGCCACCTGCTCGGTCGCTCGGTCGCCCATCCAGCTCCACAGCCAGTGCGATATCTCCGGTGGCAGGATTGAGCTTGTCAACCTGTAGCCTGGGATCGCCTCCGTCACGGCAGAACATGTACAAGTAGTGACCATCGGGGTCGTCAGGATACCACGCCAGACCATACACAGTGTGACCACCGGTCGGATACTCCCGCAGCAAGTTCCCCTGGCGGTCGACAACTTTGATGGCGGCGGTCACCGAGCCCGTGTAGAATACATCCTCGGCGGGATCATAAGCGATGGCGCGGTTCAACGACAAGTAGCCCAAGATGGAATCGACGTGATTTCCGTTGGAATCCACGGCGACGATGTACTCATTTTCGCTGCCCCACAAGTATTGTCCGTCCCAAGCCAGGTCGCGGAATCCGAATTCGGTCGTGGTATTTTGGGGAATCGATCCGAGGTAGTTCCCCTGGGAATCGAACTGATAGAAATAGTTCGGGGCGCCTACATCCTCACCGCCGCCGACCACCCAAAATTGCCCCCAGGCATAGCCGACTCCCTGCACCAGGATATCATTCGTGGTATCGGACACATCGACCATCAGAAGCTGATCCCAGGGACTGTCCAGGTCATCCACCGGTCGCACAGGACCTATTTCTTTGGATGGTGAGCTCCCTGGGGACAAGTTATCCTGCGTGACCATGTAATCCAGTTCGATCTCGTAGGTCAATTCTCCATTGCCGTTATTGTTGACATGGAAAACGACCGCCAACGAGTCACCCTGGTACAACTGTTCCGTTATGTCCTCGATGTCCAACTGGAATTCGGGATGAGTCAGGGAGAAGTTGCACTCCACGGTGTCATCGGGAATAAGCTGGACGTGCGCAGTGTCATCATTGTAGCCGTATTTGGAGCAGGTGACGACATAATCGTTGACGATCAAGTCGGGCATGAAGAAATGCCCCTGGGCGTCAGTCGTGTCCCAATAGGCGTTTTCCACCGAGACCAGGGCTCCCTGGACAGGCAACCCGTTTTCGGCGTCGGTCACCTGACCGATGAAGCTCCCGATTTCCATGGACACCATGTTCGTGAAGAGGTAAGCGCGTCCGGCTGCCAGGGTTGCAGCCCCAGGCGCGTAACTGTTCCAGTAGCTTAATTGCAGCCCATCGGTTTGAGTGGGATCTTCGATTCCGACCGTGGCGTAATCGTTATCGTCATAGGCACCGGTTGTGTTGTACACGGTCTGGTACTGGAATTTGAACATCCCGTCGCGGGTCAGAGTGGGATATTCCGACGGATCGTACAGAATGATTTCAAAGGTTTCAGTATTGCTGCCGGAATAGGTCCTGGCCCCCGACCATTCGATGACCAGGATGCCCTCACTCGCCAAATATCCCCAGCACACATGTCCGGATCCAACGACCAGATCGTCCCAGAATGCCGCCATCATGGCATCCGGTCCCTGCGCTCCCGGGATGGCGTGATTGCGAAAGTCCACGAATTCCGGTTGATTTCCCATCGCCGCCCAGCCATTGGAGCACACCGTTATGCTGTCGTAATCTATTCCGTACATTTTGAATGTGAATGGGAGAGCGCGCATCGTATTATCGTCAGCGCCTTCCCCGTTGTCGTAGAGCGGTAGATTTATCCCTGATCCTCCATGGCTCGGATCCACTTCGATCCATTCATAGATCGGAGCCATTTCGTAATTGACATCGAGATTGTCGAAGCAGTAATAACCGTATCTGTCCGGACCCGTGGGATCGGATTGAGCTGGCACGCCCACCATGATCTGGAAATAGGTCGTATCCCGGAAGCCATCGTTACCTGCGAAGGCGGCACCAAGCGTCGCGGGATGCCCGGGGAAGGTCATGGGATTTGCGGTCACTATGAAGGGAGTGGCAGAGTTGGTTCCGGTACCGCCCATAGTGATGGTTCCAAAACCGGCGTTGGGTCCTGGAACGGTGACCAACGGATCGGGCGAAAACAGGGTACCCTGAACACTGGTGACGGTGCGATGACCGGTGTTGCGGATCGAGAGTCGGAGATTTTCGGTCTCACCGGGATCCAGCCGATTGTTGGAAAGCAGAAACTGATGGGACACATAATCCGCCTGCCCTGACACCACTGTCAGCGACACGAGAGATGTATCTGTCGCCTGAGATCCCGCGATTCTGAGCATTAACGGGGTCAGATCCTCGTCTTGGGCGGTGATCGAAATCGCCACGCGGAACGCCCCAGTTGAACTTGCCTCAGATCCTGGCGGCAAATTAGGGAACGGCTGTTGGCTGACGATGACCTGCGCAAGCGAGGGTTCGTAACTCGACATCGTACCGACCAGATTTGTCGCGGTGACCGAGGACCCGTAGTTGTGGGCAGTGATGGTCATGTCAACGATTTCACCGGGATTGATTATCCCGTCGCCATTGCCGGACGAGCCACCGATGTTGTCATCATCGATATCGACGTTGGATACCGCGACCCACAGGTCCTGCTGAGCGATGGTGATGTTCGCCGTATAGGTCAAATAGTTTACCTTGGAAACAGTCAACCACAAGGTTCCGGCAGTCTCAGGGGTAATCGGCATTTCCAGATACCCAGTAGTGTCAGTGATCATACGTACCCAGGTCTCATCGCCCTTCATCAAGCAGACCAACGCACCGTCGATAGGATTCCCCTGATCGTCAGTCACCAATACCGGCACTCGATTGGCTCCCAATGCGATCTGTGACGGATAGCTTACTGTGAAGTCCGAGGGGGTCGATGTCCAGATTCTCAATGCGGGATCCCCCAACAGGTTGTTCCACTCGGAGAACGCTTGCACCTCGTAAGAGTGTTGCGGGTAATAGCTGCGATACAGCTGGAATTTGGCATCCATCAGCGCCACGCCCGCTTCTACGTCGCCCATCACAAAGAAACCGTGTCCGATTCCGGACGCGATGATGTTATTGTATCGGGTGTGAGTTCCCGAAGTCGCAGTTCCCACGCAGACCACCGCCCCGCCACCGTTGTTGACCGACCCGTATCGGACCCAGGATTCCGACAATGCGAGGGAGCCCGCGAAATTGCCCGTCCCACACGTGATCACGAACACGAATGGCATCATCCATCCGTTGGACAGCCCATTGATGACGTTAGTGCCCATCTCACTGATCCAGGCGCCACGCCAGAGGAAAAACGACCGACCCTGATTCAACGGCGGCTGAGCCTGTCCTGGATTGACTGGCCCGTTGTGAGTCTGGAGCAGCACATCCGTCATCCCTTCCTGCAACATGTGATGACGAATATACTGCATAGTCTGAACATTTGAGGTTATGTTGCCGGAAATCCCCGCCAGCAAATAAGCGTGGCTGAACCAGTCGGGTCCTGACGTATACGGATTCTGTTCGTACCTAATCGTTTTCGTCACCAACAAATCCATCGTGCTGGAGTTCTCGGCAGACAGCCGTCCGATGGCTATGTCTCCGAGAATGTCACCTCCTGCCACTTCTGTATAGGGGTGATCGGATCCTCCGTACCCGCCCGAGCTGGGGACATGATACGGATCACTGGGATTGCCGGTATCATCACCCATGAGCAGGACATATTCCAGCGGGGGATCCCAATCGTTATATGCAATTTGGATGTAGGACCGGATTTGAGAGTAGGTATCGCCGGTTTCGGTACGGGTGGCAATTCGGGTGGGGGTACCTTTCCGCTGTCTCCACTGCGCGATCTCGTTGGCGTAACCGAGCACAGTGGCATTATTTGCACAGATAATGAGAAAGGTGCCGGGGGGCGTCTGTTCTTCATCCAATCCCAGGTATTGATAGTTCTCCAATTGTTGGTACAAATTCATGAATAGGCTACTGGGATGAGGAAATGACCGCACTTTCTCGTTGGTTCCTGGACCCGGCGCCGGTTCGACTTGGACCTCAATGTTGCTGTATGTTCTGAGAGTCCCTGTCGATGGGTTATATTGCACCGGGCAGATCGACAGGGAGACTAGTCTGACATCGCGAAGCACTGCCGGATCGCCCAGCGAGGCAATTTGCAACGGATACCATGTATTCGTTCTATAGAATTCCTGATCCCATCGGAAATTCTCCGGAGCCGAAGGATTACCAGGTTCCGAAGGTTCTTCCATGGTCTGGAACGGATATACCCTTATTCCGGTGAGCTCGGTATATTCGGCATTCAATATGCGCAGCTGCACTGCACCCTGATCCGGTATTCCGATCACCCGATTCACAATCGGCAAGGAGGGTAAGCCGGGTTCTCCGGTTAGGCTTTCGCCTTCGATCCAGACGTCGACGAATTGTTCGTCATCGACGGTGACGATTTCGCGGGTCACCTGAGGATTGGCGAACTGCATTCCGGTTACACCGCGTTCCGGTGACGTCGTCAAAACGGAGATGTTCTCACCAGCAGAGTTGGGCTCGTGATACCGGTCGATCCCGTATCCCACTCCCGTCACCAGCAGGAGTACCAGGGATCCAATTCCCACAATGCGTCCAATCGGCTTTGCCATGACCTCGATCCTGTGGAAAAGTTCGAAAAGAGCTTATTTAATATAATAAAAAGGAAAAAGGACAAATGCAAGAGGCAATGCACACTTTTTCAATTTTTCGCCCAAGGCTCGCGTGGACTTGAAAGGGATGGATTGCCATTTTTCAATGTATTGAGTCAGATGACCACCAGGACTCGCTGCGATCGTCTGCCCTCGTCATCCATGCAGACTACTTCGTGACGCCCCACGGAGGGAGAGTAATAGATTGTTTTCCCGGGACTTCCTTTATAGAGTAATTCCCCGTCTACGAACCAGAAGACGGTCCTAATCCCGCTCGGGACGGAAGCGTCTAATCGAATCTGCTGATCTCGCAACGGGACGCCGCGCCGTAAGACGTATTGACAATCAGCAGCAGGCGAATTGATGACCGGACCCATTCCACCGCAGCTTTGACGGCACTCGGGATTGTGCTTCGGAATCGGTTCCGGGGGACAACCACTTTCCAACATCCAGGTCGCAATTTCCGGCGGGAATTGCAGGAAGGTTTCCTGATGGTGAGATCGACCGACCTGGCAGTAATAACAGAGCTTGAAACCTGACCTGTCATCGATGGCGTACTGTACGTGCATGGTGCACGGTTCCTTTGGGGAGCGCCCTCGAATATACAACTCCTTCCTGGTCGAGGGGCAATCGGGACCGGGGACCATGCCGGAAATGGCGCACACCTGTCTTTCACCGACCTCGTCAGGCATTTCGAACCATGATCCTCCGTCCGATTCCAGTGCGGTCATCAAATCAAACAGCAACGGGGTTGCGGCGTCAGCGCCCACCAGAGCCCGGCTGCCCACTCCGGAGAAATTCCCCAGCCAGACGCCGATGGTGTGTTGTGGCGTGTATCCGATACTCCATGCGTCCCGATGACCGTGAGAAGTCCCGGTTTTCCAAGCGATCCTGGGCAAAGATAGGGTGGCATCCCAGTCGGAAGGAAAATCGGGTCGTTGCAATTGAGAAAGAATTTCGGTCAAGATATAGCATGCCGCTGCGGACAGTAGCGAATCTCCGTTTCGTATCGGCTCGTCCGCCAGGAGCCGATAGGGGCGATACTTGCCCCGGTCGGCAAGGGTACCGTACAAATTTGTCAGTTCCAGCAGATTGATCCCGGCGCCGCCCAACACCAGCGTCAATCCATAGTATTCGCAAGGCTGATCCAGGGTATTGATTCCTCCGGATTTCAGAAAATCGTAGAATTTTCCGTATCCGAAATCCGACACCAACCTCACCGCCGGCACATTCATGGAATGAGTCAAGGCACGGGTGACGCTGACCATACCCTGGTAGGATTCGTCGTAGTTCAACGGACGATACCCGGAGTAGTCGTGTGGGACGTCGAATAAGAGGGATGAAGGCGAGATCATTCCAGCATCCAAAGCGATGCCATACGCGAAGGGCTTTAATGCCGATCCGGGGCTGCGCGGAGCCAGAGTACCATCCACCTGACCGTCGATACTCTCATCGAAATACGAGGCAGATCCAACCAACGCCCGAACTGCGCCGGAAGCGTTTTCGATAATCACCACTGCACCGTTGGTGATATTCTGGTCATTTAGAGGACGCAGGTGGCGGCTCAGCAAGTCCTGCGCTTGAGTCTGCAGATCAAGATCCACCGTACCGACAATTCGTCCACCCTGCTTGCCATACTTCGAGAATAGGTAATCACAGAAATGAGGAGCATGCACGGGGAATGGCTGGCGAGCTTCGGGCACAGGCTCCATCAACGCCAAGCGGTACATCTCCTGGCTGATAGCCCCACGCGCACGCATACGGCGGAGCAACTCATCCCGGCGACCAACAGCAGCTTGTCGATGCCGGTCCGGACGAAGTTGAGTCGGTGAGTTTGGCAAGACGGCAAGTAGCGCCGCCTCGCCCGGTCCCAATTCCCGTGGGGATTTTCCGAAATAGCTATACGAAGCCGCCACCACTCCGCGGATATTCCCGCCATAGGTCGCCAGGTTGAAGTACGCCTCGAGGATTTCGCATTTCGAGAAACACAGCTCCAGTTGGAAGGCGCGGAACGCTTCGATGATCTTAGACTTGACAGTTCGGGGGCGAGGCTCCATCAACCGTGCGACCTGTTGAGTAATCGTGGAACCGCCGGTCAGCACTCTTCCGGCGCGGAGGTTAATCCACAACGCTCGCAACGTGGAAACCGGATTAAGTCCAGGATGCCAAAAGAACCATCGATCCTCGAAACAAAGAGTCGAGGACACCAAATACGGCGACACTTCCTCGATCTTGCACGGCAAATGATATTCGCCCTTGGAGGACACATATACTCGCAGAATTCTCTGCTTACAGTCTGTGATCCACAATGACGCAGAAGGAGCCAGTCGCTCACGAGGAAGAGGGTACGCCAAGCACAGCAGCACCAAGAGCACGGCGGGGAACGCTGCACCGAGAGCGAGTTCCCGGATCAACCTTTTCCGGCGTAATATGACTGCAAGAATTCTCATCAAGGTTTGACCACCACGAATCCACTGGAGCTCACGCTCTTCAGCACCGGATCGTACATACATTCTGCTGATACCGGCGGTAGAGTAAAGGTACCCTCAGTCACAGCCCGCACAGAATAGTAGAACCGTTTCTTCGTCTTCTGTTCGAGATTGGTGAAGAGGAGCAATCGATCATCTCGTATATCCATGTAGTCAGCCAGGGTGATCTCTTTGGGCAACCAGGACATTGCTGCTCGCCCCGCGCGTGACGCCAATCTGGGATTTTCTATCTCAAATCCGGCGGGCAACATATCGTCGATAATCACGTTCTCCACTCTCTGATTTGGCGCTTCGATCTCGATCCGCGCCACATAGAGCTCGCCATGACGGAACTGATCCAGGTTGATCGGTTGACCGTTCGCGTCCAGGTATGTCCGCTGAACCGTCAAGCCCTTGCTTTCCTCACGGAATTGTTGATCGATGGGGATTCCTCTGGCTTCCCAGTAATAGTAACAGGTGCCATCCCCTTGAACCGCAATGCGAATTTGCCTGCCTCCCAGAGCGCTGTCGGTCAGCGCAAATTCGGCGGTAGTGAAGTCTGCCCGCGGTGTGCCGTCGATGGTCAGCACGCCTGTGTAATCCGCTTTTCCGGTGGCATGCAGCAACTTGCCTAACGCCATCAGCGTCCAGGCGGTTTCCTGAGTGTTGTACAACTGTTTCTTGGACGCTTTCTCCGAGAGGCTGGTGATCAGGTCAGGCACTGCGGGATTGTCGGGCGCCACGTCGGCAAGAATCGACAGGATGATCCCCTCCATCCGGGTTCCAGAGTTGAAATTCCCGCCGCTTTCCCTTTCGTCCGATTGCGGCTTATAAGACACCGGCAACAGTCTGTACGCCGTAATCAGGTCGCCGGTCAGAGCGAAACCGCCTGCCAGGAATGTCCTGCTGTCATCCTGCAGATACTCTTGCATGCTGTCGAAGAAGTAGTGCATCGAACCCTGGTCGGGATCGCCCATCAAAGCCAGGACGTATGCGGCGTAGGCTTGGGATCGGAGCTGCTGGATGATCCACCGTCTCTCCATTTCCGCATCGTATCTGCCCTGGAATGGCTCGAAGAAGCCCCAGCCTCTGTAGTAATCTGACCGCCGTTCTCGGTCGCGAACTACTCGCCGAAGGAACTTTCGACCGTCACGCAATATCTGGTCCGGGACGGCATAGCCGGCGTGGTCGGCTTCCGCCAGAAAATGCAGAGCGTATATTGATGCCCACACATGCCAGGTATGACCTCCGGGCCAGAAGCCAAAGGCGCCTTCGGGCAGCGCCATCGAAACCAGCCGCCGTATCGCTTCGTTAACATAGTACTCTGGAGCGTTCCCTTCGAAAAGTGCCGGCTCGACTGCAAGCGCCAGGTCTTTGAAATACAGGAGAGGAAAGGCACTCGATGTGGTTTGCTCCGCGCATCCGTAGGGATAACGGAGCAAGTATTGCAGGCTGTTCGCGAACTTCATCATGGGCAGCGACGACAATTTGATGGAATAATTCGCCGTCCCTGGCACCCAATTGGAGGGCAGGGTTATGACTGCGTCGCTGCCCGCGGTGACTGATCCGGAACCGGTTTCCGAAATTGGAGGCGCGGGGGGTCGAAACGGCAGATCCACCGTGTGGACGACTTTCGTCCCCTTCGATTCCGCCGTCAGGACGAAGGTAATTTTCCCCATGCCTCTGCCGGTCCGGACTCGGAATGATACGGACTCCTCTCCACGGTCAGGAATGGTGATCGTACGGCTCGGCTCGAGAACCTCCAGGTCCAGGTTACTTGTCTGCTCGAGCGTTAACCGGATGTCTGCGGTGTTGCCCGTCCCGTTGAAAACAGTGACCGGCACCAGGAAATCGTCATTCGACGAGACAAATCGTGGGATGGTAGGGGTTAACACTATCGGATTTCGGACCGTGACATCCGCCTCAGCTGATCCGAATTTCTCCTTGGACGCCGCCACGACCATGGCTCTCAATCTCCCATCGAACTGGGGGAGGTCAAACGCGATCTTGGCATCACCTCTGGAATTGGTCTTGACGATTCCCGACCACAACGCCACCGGTTTGACGCGCCGCACGGAAACCGGTATCAAGTGACCCAATCGAGCTGCCTCTCCCCTATCGCCCGAAGGCGAAGAATGGACTTCGGAAGTTGCCACTTCCGGCAACAGCCACGCAAACATGTCATACGTGTCAACATTCAGCTTCTTCTTACCATAGAAGAAATCCATCGGATCCGGCGAATCAAAGCCTGTCAACTGCAATATCCCTTCGTCAACCAGCGCCACGGTGACTTGCGCAGAAGATGCCGGTTTTCCGGAGTTGTCGGCGACATGTATGGAGATTTCCAGAGGCTTTAGGGGTCTGGATTCGGAGGGCAAGTCCGCTTGTACTGTCAGCTTTTTGCCGTCCGTACTCATTTTCAAAGGTGCCGTTCCATACGCTCGAGATGGGGCAAATTTCTCCGCGGACTCCGGCGAACGAATCAAGATGGCTGTCACATAAGCATTGGGGAGATATTCCGGTTTGACCTGGACCGGGATGGTCACTGTGTTGCCTTCCAGAGTGATCAATTTGGAGAAATGGACTTTTTCCCGTTCCACGGTCAGCAGCAACTTACCGGAGAAGGGCGCTTTCACCACAGCTTGCGCTACATCGCCCGCTCGGTACACGTCCTTGTCCAGTTCGATGTCGATCCGATCCGGATTTTCCATGGACCACGGGGCATACCCCCAACCGGAGACGAAGAACAAGACCGAGGTCGAAGATCCTGAGACGGGATCAGAGACCACTACCCGATAGCTTCCCCATTCGGGAGGAGTAAATGCAAACGTCCCCGGTTCTCCCGTGCTAACGATGTCTTTGGCGTCGATGAATTCGTCCCACTGATCAGACTGGTAACGCATGACTCCACCGGGATCGCGTTTGAGTACCGACTGCCACTGCACCCGGAACAACTTCGCGGTGAAACTCGGGAAGGAAATAGCATTCCCTTCGGTATCGACGGTGATGAAACGGAACGCTTCTTCTTGACCCGGGTCAGAATAACCCTCCTTCACCCGTCGCAGCCCTATGTACATAGGATATGCGTGCAGATCGGCGGTGGCATAGGCGTTAACGGCTCTTCCACCCTCTTCCCGCACTTCGCCGCGAACGATAATTCGCATCGCCGCCGGAGGGGTCATATTCGAAACGAGTGGAAACGACAGCGAGGCTTTGCCCTCCGAATCCAATGTCCGTTCGATCGGTTCGCTTTTGAACGATACTGGGTCCCGACGATTGTTCCCGAAGACATAGGAATTCCACTTCGGCGGCACGAAAGGCACCGACTCGATTTGGTATGAGACTTCCGATTTGCGCCCGGCGGCGGGTGGACCAAACAGCATGGTCCCGGTAATACCAACCCTTAGGGTATCTCCGGTCTTGTAGCTGGCTTTGTCGGTGGTGACGGTCACTTTGATCCGGTCCGGCATGAATTCTTCGACACTGAATCTTGTTGCACCAATCGGTTGTTTCCCGGCGCCGTACAGATTGGCAACATACCCTCCGGTCTTAGCATAAGTCGGAATCTGGACGGAGACATCCACCATGCCTTCGTCCTGTTCCCGGATAGTCTGATCCAGAAAGACCCGCCCATCGGGACCCAGGATTTCCAGCCGCAGAGGGAAAGATTTCGGAACCTCGGCTCCAACCCCTCTGACGATCGCAGCAGCATGCACGGTATCGCCGGGGCGATACACTCCGCGATCCGTGTACACGAAAGCTTCATAGCCCGACAGCAGGGTCGGTCGTCCCGTCACGTCGAAATCCGAAGTAGATACCCGGCACTGATCGAATAATAGATAAGAAAGATTATCCCCCGAGGTCCCCGTGATCAAATACGGCAGGAATTCGTCAGTCGGAGTCAGATTGAACTTGATCGCACCGTTGGTATCAGTCTTGCCTCGAGCCATTTCCTGGTTGTTGCTGCTGTACAGGATGACCTCCACCCCACTCAGAGGCTCCAAAGAAGACGTTGAGATCGCCCAAGCAGAGAGTTCCTGGGCGGTTCGTTTTGCAATCAATCCCACATCGGTCAAAAGCACGGTCTTGACGTCATTCATCCAATAATACTCATCACGCCGAATCGTAAGGCGGAAAAGCCCCGACGGATGTGCCTGAAGGAACTTTTCAAAATTGACCGTGACCGAAGTAGTCTGGTTCTTTATCGGATTGACATCAATATCTTCTTCGTGGATTCTGTATCCCAGATTGCGGGTCCCCTCCCACTCGCGAAGTCCCAAGTAATACAACAGGTTATTGGGATATATCTTCTCCACTTCGATGTGGATTTTGTCCACGTTCACGACATTGATTTCAACGTTCTTCAACCCTTTGGATGACAGGTACATTCCGGGAGATGCAAAGGTGACCGATGGGGGAAGGTCCTCCAGGACGACCCGTTGGCTGAACGTTGTTTCCAGCCTGGTCCCATCCATAGCTTTCAGTCCTTCGAGCACCTTGATGCGGATCTCCATGTTTGGTCGAATGTTGCCCGTCAATCGAACGGTGCAGCCGGCTTCTTCAGACGATGATTGGAATTCCAACGACGGATCGAATTCAACGAAGTCCTGCACCGAGGACATGTCGATGGGCGATGAGAATCGAATCCTGACCCAGAATCGTTCGCCAGCTTCGCGTCCTGCGGTCACGTTTTCGACAACCAACCTGGGCTTTCCGCCAATGGCGATGTCCTGCTTGAATTCTCTCTCAACCGGCATATTGCCGTTGACACAGTACCACCCTGGTTTCAACACCACCTGCAGGGTGCCTCGCTGATCCAGATTGGAAATCTCGTCGGTTTCGATACTGACCTGTTTGGCGGGCATTTCCGAGGTAATCGAGTACCCGACCGATTGACTGGCATCGCCGGACCGCCATTCCAGATCCAATTTCCCTTCCAAGACGGTGGGGTCAACGATTTCCGAAAAATCGAACGAGAGGGAGAACCTGCCGGCGGCAGGACGTGTATCGCTACTAACGATATTGTGCGACAGGCGCTCCACTCGAACCGAAGAGGTGGTGAATTCGAAATTGCGCTTGCCTTTCAGATACTGTTCCGACCCCTGGACGATAGATGGCAAGATCTCGACCTGGTATTTGGTGGCGGGATTCAGCAGTTCGGTGGGCAGAAATCTCAGGGTCCGAGTATCCACCCACTTGAATCGCCCGGGCACAGGGGGTTGAATTCGCACCGGTGCCTGATCCATCAGCACTTCGATACTGTCGGACGGTACGACACTCGAAGAAAATACCACCGTGATATTGGTGCTTTTCTGGGATTCGCCCTGAGGAGAAAATTCCGAAACCAGGACGGATTTCCTGCCGGACACACAGGACAACTGCAGACCCGAGAACAGCAGTGCTATTGCCAAGATGGGCAACAGTGACAACGCACATTTCCGAACAAAAGTCATGGCTCACCCCTGAAATTAGATATGGAAAGCACTAACTTCCTGGAATACATGATATCGGTGTGGGGAATGGGCATCAAGTATGGCATAAGCAACCTCGAATACTACACGTATGCCATCTCTCTATTGAAGAGAAAGTCGCGATCATTTGTTGAAAGGGGTAGTGGAAAGGAGGCGCCCCTTGGAGCGTAATATAACTCCCCTAAGTCAAAAAGGCAAGCACTATTTCTGGGAAGGAGACTCAGTCCGTTGGTGATTGGAGTGACCCAATTGGCTCAAGACCGCTATTTCAGGAGCACGATCTTCCGAACTTGCTCGTTGCCGCCTGACCGAAGGACCGCAAAATACAGCCCGCTGCTTAACCGCGAGCCATCAAACGCAGTCCAATAGGTTCCCGTTGTTCGCCAACGATTGACAAGTAATGCAACCTGTCTGCCGAGGACGTCATACACCAGTAACGTAACATACCCCGGGGTTGGAAGGGAATATTGAATGGTTGTCCTGGAATTGAATGGATTGGGAAAAGGCACCGCCAGACTGAATTCGAGAGGGCTGACGTTAGATCCCGACGGATGGACACCAGCCGCAGGAGCATTCAAGTCATCCATAGCATGGTGGATAAAGGCGGTGGCGGATGGCACAGTCATGTAGTACAACGGCACATCGACCAGTATCCAGGAGGCGGCAGTGTCGCCTCCTCGAAGAGCGACAGTTCGACCGTGGAAAATCGATGAGGTTCCGGCGGAGGCATTGAATGTCGCGATTTCGGTGACTCCCGCCGGAAACACCTCTGTCCAGATGGCATCACACAACGGAAGCCCGCTACTCCAGACCGGGAATCGGACGGAATCGAAAACCACGTCAGCATAGCCAGCTGTACCGATGGCTCCCACGAATTCCATCAGTGGCGGCGGTTGGACTCGGATGGAATCGATACCAGCCAGATCATAGAGGAAATCGCCTGGTGCGAAACCATGATCATATCCGGTTCGCCCTTCTATGGAATAGGACATCCGCCAGCCGCACACGAATATTAATCCTCCATTTTGAAGGTACTTCCGGAGCGCCGTGGTATCGGCTCCTATCGAAGCACTTAAGGCATCCATGTGCACAAAGGCCACGGAATACGGCGCCAGGTCGGCATCGGATATGTTGACAGCGATCGTCAGGCTGTCGTGGCGATCCCACCTCGCGGACACATCGAATGGCGTCAAAATCCCGTCGTAGAAATCATCGACATCCTGGTCATCAGGTGCGCCTGGCGCTCCGGAGCCGTCAGGGGTGGCATCGACGATAATGATTCCCAGATGGTGGGACGCCAATTGCCCTTCCTGCACCGCGGTGGGAGGACCGACAATCATATCCTGGGTGCGGGTCTTTACACGATACAAATATAACTGACCCATCTCCAGATTGTTGTCGAACCAGCTCGAGTCCGGATGCGGCACCACTGAGACTTGAGCGAACTGGCCCGCCGGGAGGCTGCGTTCAACGATGTATTCCAATATGTTAGGTTCCCCTCTCGGAGTCCAATGGAGGTCTACCCCGGAAATTGTGGAGGTCGTCTCGAAGTCTTCCGGAGGCAGAGCCGATTGAGGAGTTCCTGACGTTTCGAGGCTAAATGGCGAAGGGAGACCTTCCGGGTTCGACACGGACATGCTGATCTGATAAGGCTGATTCTCAATTAGACCGGTGAGAGCAAATGGCGAGGGGTCGGGCGTTGCCACGATATCTTGCCAATTCAAGTCGGTGGATCGGCGGACCGCAATGTACACCACACCACCGGCAGGTGGATTCAAACTGTCCGCCCAACTCACGATCAAGCTCTCTCCGTCACCGCCATTGGCAACGGCAGGCGTTGGAGGAGTCGGATCTGCAACTGCCAAAACCCCCGCTACTCCCAGGACCAATCTGGCGATCTTCCTTGCGTAGGAAAATGACATGTTTCCGGGGATGTCGGTGGGACCATGTTGATATGCCACGTCCTCGGCGGTCTCCATCACTCGGACGGAAGGATAGCCCAGGTTATAGAAGGACACATGATCGCCGCTGCGTCCGGGTCGATCCAGAGCGTTGACGAGCGTGACGGTCAATCCTTCGGAATAGGCTTCCCCCACCCATTTGACATAACGTGCCAGTTGGCGAGAGGACGATTCTTGGGGCGGACCGGAAAAGCACCGGACCGTCGTCGAATCCAATGCGCCCCCGGGATGGACGATGTGTCCTATCATGTCCAGATTGACCATGCCCGTGATCCTGGTTCCGGCATTCCAAAGCGACTGGGCATAAGCGTTCGATCCCAGTAATCCCTGTTCCTCACCGGCGAAAGATGCGAGAGAGACTGAGTACTGAAGAGCTTCACTGGATAGAATCCGTCCTAATTCAAGCAATGCCGCGGTCCCGCTGCCATCGTCATCGGCGCCCGGGGCGAATCCGGTGACGTCATTAGTGGATACAGTTCGGGAGTCCATGTGGGCTCCCACGACAATCAAGGGATCGCCGCCACCGGAACCGGGGATTACCCCGTCAACATTGTAGCACGGGTAGGGATTGCCACTCCAATACCCCATCCAGGGAAAGAATTCCGCAGGTACTCCCGATTGCTGGAAGTTCGACCACATCCAGCGGCGGGCGGCTCCGATGCCGGCGGTATTGGACACCGTGTCGGAATAAGTGTGGCGGGTGTAGAATCCAACCAGCGAGGACACATCCGCGTACAACGAGTCGGCGCTAACCTGCTCGACCCAGCTCAGGATGAGCGGATCCGCCGGCAAGGGATCGGGGTCTGCATAGGCAGTCAGCGAAAACAGCACCGCCGTAGTCAGCAAGCTCAGAACGAGATTCCCTCTTCCGAGATGTGTTGGTACTCTCATCCTGTCACCTCTGTCAGCCGAATCACAATAACGTCGAACGCCTGTACATAAGATAATCTGCAAATAGTTTCCGGTCAAGCGAAATCATCACGTTGATGCAAATTCGGGAACTGTCGATGTGATGTGGCGTTTGATGGATAGATTACGGTCGTGACCCAACATACCAGTATAGACCAGAGGGCAAGATATGTCCCGTTGCAATTGGTCAACCACCAGCGAATTGATGATCAAATATCATGATGAGGAATGGGGGGTGCCGGTGCATGACGATAGGAAGCTTTTCGAATATATGATCTTGGACAGCGCTCAGGCGGGCTTAAGTTGGGAGACGATATTGAAGAAGCGGGAGAATTATCGGATGGCGTTCGACGATTTCGACCCGGAGAAGATAGCGAAATATGACGGGAATAAGGTCGAGAGCCTGTTACAGGACGCAGGCATCATTCGGAACCGACGGAAGATCGAAAGCGCACTCAAGAATGCCAAGGCGTTTCTCGAAATCCAAAAGGAATTCGGCACTTTCGCTGCCTATATCTGGCAGTTTGTCGGTGGAAAACCAAAAATCAATTCGTGGAGAACCATAAAAGAAATCCCTGCCAGCACACCGGAATCCGATGCCATGAGCAGGGATTTGAAGAAAAGGGGGTTCTCCTTCGTGGGAACCACCATCTGCTATGCCTTCATGCAGGCTGCCGGGTTAGTCAACGACCACACGGTGGACTGCTTCAGATATCGTCAAATCATCGGCATTGCAAAGTAGCCGGCTTGCAGAAAACCGGAGGGGGAAAAACCCGCCTCCGGTTTGTAACTCGAAAAGATTGTCAGATGCTATATATTATTGGAGAACGTGGATTCTCTTCTTGGCACACATGTCGCGGAGGATCTTGGGCCATACCGTGACGCTGCATTCCCCAAGATGCGCCTTGCGAAGCAGGTACATGTAAGTCCGGGACTGCCCGACACCGCCGCCGACGCTCAACGGAATCTCATCGTTCATGATCGCTTGATGATAGGGCAGCTTCAAGAAATCAAGCTGACCGGTCATTTCAAGCTGCTGCTTCAGGGTGTCCTTAGTCACGCGGATTCCCATCGAGGTCAACTCATGCCGGCGCTTGGTCACAGGATTCCACACTAAGATGTCACCGTTCAAGCCGTGCATCTGCTTGCCATTCTTTACGATGGATGGCGTTACCCAATCATCATAGTCGGCGGCACGCATCTCATGCGGATAGCCGTCATCCAGCGTCCAGCCAATCCCAATGATGAAGACCGCGGGATATTTCTGCAGAACCTGTGTCTCGCGCTGCTTGCGGGGCAGGTCAGGGAACATATCCAGAATCTCTTCGGCATGTAGGAATGTTAGCTCTTCCGGAAAATCGGGATACTTCTTTGATTTAAGCTGCGGAAACATCTCCTGCGCTTGCTTGCCGGCGCCCACCAACACCTTCCAGATTCTCCGAACTACATCTTTCAACGTATCCAGGTTTCGCTGATCGGCGGTGATGACCTTTTCCCAGTCCCACTGATCCACGTAAGCGCTGTGATCATGGTCGAGGAAATAATCCTTCCGAACCGCACGCATATCGGTGTACAGCCCTTCACCGACTTTCATGCCAAAGGTCTTCAGTGCGACCCGTTTCCACTTGGTCGCTGCCTGTACTACCTGGGCATCGATGGGATGTTTATTGTAGTCGTTGGAAATATGGAACTCAATGGGGGTGCGAGAACCATCCCGATCCAGGTAGTCATTCACGCCGCTTTCCCGATCTACGATCAGGGGGCATTCGACCCGAATCAGATTCAACTCGAGGCAAAGACCGTCCTCGATGTAGTTCTTGACCGCCGTGATCGCCTGTTGTGTTTCGTTGGGACTCAGGAGTGAGTTGTAGTCGTCCGGCAACACGTGCACCAGATCGTCATAACTGCCAATGCCGGGTCCCGCCAGGTCTGCTTTCTTGTCTGCCATCGTAAGCCTCTGATTGTTAACTATTTGGATTCTGATCGCTTTCTGATTTCAAAATGTTGCAATTTAACGCATTTTGCTCACATTGTCAAGAGTTTTTTGATTTCTTCATTTTTCCTAACAATTATTGCGTGATTCCTGCCAATGGCAGTCAGATCAATCGAGAATCCATGAAGTGGGATAATTTTTGAAAACACATCATGTGCGACTGAGGGCGTCTGAGGAGCTGCGCTGATCAGACATGATTGGCTGGGAATCATGCCAAGGAAACCCCCCTTATATTCCCCTCTGCGATAGCAGGGGGGAAGAACTATGTCGATGTCCTCGACGCGGTCACCAAGACAAACGAAAAGCGCGGTTCAGCAAGTATCTTGACCTGTTTGATAATCTGGGCGTCAGTGTCGATAGCGATCTCACGACCCTGGGATTCAATGATCCACAGGCTTCCCACGGATTCCTTGACCCGCCCGCCGTTCCACGCCAGATTTCGACTCAACTTCTTGGGTAAGACTAACGACTCACCCACAATCTTCATCCAGCCCGAAGGCGAGATCAGGGACGGGAACGTCTTGAAATCCGGGACTACTTCTACGAAATTCGGTTTGTCGATGATGTACCACAGGAATTGCTGCCTTGAAGTGATGGCAGGATATCCGTAGCCGTCGGTCGCGAAATTCAGCGTTTCTTTGCAACGCAGGATCCCCATCGAGCACTGATATTCCCACTGCTCCGATTCTTTTCCCAACAGCGTCCAGCGAGCCTCGGACTCGTACTCGACCGGCGACACATCATCACCGGTCGCCGGTGATACATTGACACGGACTTCTCCGTTGACGGCGCCTTCCGAGAACTTTGCCGGCAGGGTGGGCGAGCCCAGAACAGGGCTGGTTTGCAGTTGGTAATGGATGTGCGGAACAGGAGATCGTCCGGAATTCCCGCAGTGCCCAAGAATTTGCCCGCGTTCCACCCGCTGTCCCAGGACGACTATGATGCTGCCCTGTCTCAAATGACTGAGTTCACTGAATTCGCCATTCCCGTGATCCAGCACCACATAGTTCCCCCAACTCCTTTCTGTTGTTGCCTCTCGCGGGGGATTGTCTTCCACGGCATTCTCCACGGCACACACGATGCCGGGAGCAGGCGCCAGGACAGGCAATCCAAAGGCATAGTAATTGGTCAGCTTTAATCCGAAATCCCGGACTTGTTTTCCGGAAGAATCGCGAATTACGAAATCCCACGCATACTTGCCGCTGCCTTTGTGCGTCCATTCGCCGTCATTCCCCTGGAGTACCGACCATGTACCCATGAAGGGGAACGTCAATACTGTCCGTTGTGTATATTGACGTCCCGCCCACCTCTTCATCCACCGCAGATTGGCTTCCGGGCTTTTGATGACCGCCAAAGGCACGGGTGTCAACCTGCGTCTCTCTGAGGAAGAATCCGTTTTCTTTAGAGGGTACAGAAATGCAAGGGTAACAACGTTGAACGCCAGCACAAGTGAAGGGAGCGCTTGTGTGTGCGCGCTCGACAACGACGTCAGCACCTGTACTACGGCAAGATCCACAACCCCCGCCAGCATAACGGCAAGAGATGCAAACACCCAGCAGTGAAAGTTGGTCACGACAAAGTAGCCGCCCAGCGCCAGTCCGGTCAACACGAAATTCAGTCCGTGGAAGCCGTCGATGGAGCCGTGCAAGAACTCATAAGTCACGATGCCCAGCATAGCAGCCCACACACTGTATAGCAATGATATTCTGGAATGCAGTCCAATGGCGATTAGTACCAGAACTCCTGAGATCAGGTTTTCCTGGAAAAGGATATTACCGAACATCTTCACGAATTGGAACAGCTCCAGCGGCAAATGCTGGAATACCCATTGATCCAGGAATCGCAGGAATGTGATCGAGGGAAAGACGGATGCGTCTGCTCGAGCCACACCGACGGTGAGCAGAATGGGCCAAATTACCAGCGCGAACGGCATGCTGAGTATCGGCATGTCCGATTTCGCCAGATATGCCACCAACAGCATCGAAATCACGCCGGCAGCGGCTGATCCCAGTAATAGGAACACCCAGAGTCTGACCGTGGGTACCGCGAACATCCCGAGCGCCAATCCGACCAGTGTGCCACTGATTCCGAAGATCCCGATGTTCCAAATCTGACGGTCGGCATGCATCCAGCGGGCGACAAGATTAGAGACGAGATTCCCGATCAATCCCATGATTCCAACGACCGGATGGAAGAAGGAGGCAAGGAGCACCAACATAGCAGGGATCGGATGAGCGGAAAAAGCCAGCGCCCCGTACGTCATCAACGACGCACGCAGGAACTGGCTCATGATAGCAGCAGTGTGGCGAGTTTTCGTGTCGGCTTTCAAGGAATGAGCTATTGAAATATCATCGCCGGAGGATTGTCATACGGAAAAGAGTGACGAAGAAAAATCCGAAATTCGAATCTCGAAATACGAAACAAATTCAAAATCCAAAATTCGAAGCTCGAGACGGGTCGAATTCGAGACTTCAGGTGTCTAAGCGTTGGCTGATCTCAAAGACCCCCCTTTTGCTCCCCCCTACTGCGCAGGGGGGAAAAGCTGTTCAGACTATTTCTTCCCTGTGTGATCAGTTTCCTTCAGCGCAAAATCGTCTGGCAGCGTTTCGAAATCCTGAACGTACTCTCGGGTTTCCGCTTTCTTGATTACAAAAATCTTGCCGTTCTCCACAGCGACCACTGCGGGACGGAGGAAGATAAATTGCAGGCTCTGACTCAGATTGTAAGCGCCGACATGCGGGATGACCAGAAGATCACCACGTCGCACCGGCGGAAGCGACACATTCTCGTTAATGACATCGATATTCATGCACAGTCCGCCGTACACTACTGTATTTTCCAGCATGGAGCCCGCGTCCTGAGCCGTTTGCATGTTGTAGCGATACCATCGTGCAGAGGACAACATGTTAGCTCCAGTGTCGAGAACGATCGCACGATTTCCCAGGGGTAAACGTTTCTGCGCCACAATCGTGGTAATCAAGGAGAACGGCTCGTCCACCAGGCATCTCCCGGGTTCTATCAAGAGCCTCGGCGCCTGATCCGCCGAAAAAGGTCCGCTAAGGAGCATCGGGCAAATCGCTTCCGCATACTGATCAAAGGTCGGGCACGTCTGTTCACCAGGCAGATACGCCCAATGCAAGGTGTTTCGAGATGCAAATCCCCCGCCCATGTCCCAGTATTTCAACGTCACACCAAGATTCTCTTTGATGTAGGAGTAGAAGCTGACGAGCCCCCGGGCGGCATTATAGTAGATCGTGGTATCATCCACGTAAGTGCCGTTGTGGATCTGCAGCCCCACGACTTTCACTTTCCCACCCGCCTCGGCTCGTTTCACTGCCTCAAACGCCTGACCACTCTCCACGTTAAAGCCGAATTTGACCCACGGCGGGTCGTTCAGGTTCATGTTGACGCGCACCCCAACCTCAAGAGTCTTGCCCAGCTCCGCTGCGATTTCCTCGATCACCTGCAGTTCGTCATAGTTGTCAATGTTGACCATAGCTCTGTCGAGGAAAGCCTGGCGAAGTTCGTCCTTTGACTTATAGGGACCGTTGAAAACGATTTGATGTCCGGGCAGGTCGAGATCTTTGGCGATGTCGTATTCAAAGCCGGACACGACTTCCGCCCAAGCGCCTTCCTGGTGCAAGATAGAGCAGACTGCCTTGAGGTAATTCGTTTTGTAGGAATATGCGATCTGGAATTTCGGGTATCGAGTTCGGAACGCCCGATCCAGATCTCGGTACCGTTCGCGAAGGTCTCGGACGGAAAGGACAAACAGCGGCGATCCATAGCTATCGACCAGTTCCCGCACATCGTATCCTTCCAGGCGATTCATGGGAACCGTGGCGGGGGGACGACCGAATTTGTTCAACACTCCGACGCTGTGGCGGACAATCGTGGGCTTGACGTAGGGCTTCTTTTCCATGTTATGATCGGACTTTCCTCATCAGGAGTGCGGGTAGTGCAACTCGCCTTGCACCGTCAGATTTTCAATATATTCCAGCGGACAGACGAGGTCGGTGGCATGCCGAACGAAGGTGACTCCGGATTTCGCCGGCGGCAACGGTTTGACTTTCCTGCCCAACGCCAGATTGACCACCACTTTTGGCAGATTCTGTTTGGCGCCGGTCCCCAGGAATATCCATGACGGAAATCTCGGATTAATCTCGATCAATAACAATTCTCTGGTATTGGAGACCTGCATGATCTCCAGCTCGCACGGTCCCGACCATTTCAACGCCTTCAGAGTCTTTTTGGTCAGATCGTGGAGCTTGGGGTTCCTCAACGTGATCGCCGCCCAAGCTTTCCCCTTGTCCGTCAGGCGGAGTTTTCGGATCGGCACAGCGCCCAGCAATTCCCCATCGCGGTCACCCAACGCGCACACATCGAATTCCTCGCCGGTTATCGACTGTTGAATCAAGACCGGCAGTCCCCATTGCACCCGAAGCTTCTCGAAATACTTCAATGCCTCATCGCGGGTCTGGCATCGGTACGCCTCGTAGAATATCCCCTTGACAAACAGGGGATATCCGATATCAGCCAACGCCTTGTCCAGATTGGCAGGGTCGTTGATGATGATCGTGGCTGGCGTCGGAATGCCGTGCGTTCGGCAGAATTCGACTAACCTGGTCTTGGCTCGTTTCTTGACTACGTCCTCGGGTGGGAGATAGGTGGAGATACCCGCCTCTTTCAACCGGGGCTCGAGCTTCTGGTACAACAGTAATTCGCTGTCCAATGTCGGGATCAGCACGTCGATACGAACCTGATCGTGGATATACAACAATCGTTCCAGGATCTGCTCGCTGCCTTGATTGGGATATGGGACAAGATAAGTGTGATCCAGAAGATCTCGGTCGTACACTCCCGTGTCAAATACGTCATATGCCAATCCGATAATCTCGCCGCTCCACTTCCTGGGGTGATGCAGGCAGCGAATCACGCCGATTCCCGGCGCAGGATTGTCGGTGGCATGTAATCCTGTTACAGCAACATTGATACCCATCAGTCGATCAATCCCAATTCCTTCAATTGCCGGAAATAGTCGTCCAGGTCTTTTCTGGCGGTATCCTCATCAATGGAAAACTCGTTCAAGATCCCTCTCAAGATGTCTTCGGCGTCTTTCTCATCCTGCAACCGGCGGAAGATGAACTGTCCGGTCGAATTCAACGAGTAGGTCAATCCGGTATTATGGTCGAACAGGAACCCGCTCTCAGTCAGGGTAACTTCAGTTTTCAGCAGCTTGGTCTGCATGGGTAATTCCTTGGTGGACACGGAATACAAGGTGCCCGCCAACACGGGCATGACACGTCGAAGCTTATTGATAACCCGCCAGGCGAGTCAAGAGACCGCTCTTGTAGACGAGCATCTCCTCCAGATGGAATCCATATTTCTTGCACCAGTAGCAATAGTCCAGGGTGCAATCGAGCTTGTCGACTTTCTTTCCCCAGATGGCGACTTCGAAGCTACCGCCCAGAAGATCGGGATCCACCTGGATCTCTTGACGGAAATTGCCCTGACCCAGTTCAACGAAGCTATGACGACCATTCACGATGGGATCAACGACACCGAAGGGGTAGAGCGAAATGCCCAGCCATGCTTTGGGCAAGACGGATGTTCCGGTGATAACGATCCGGGTGGGCAGTCCATTGTCTGCATCAACGACGATTTCGACTTTGAGCTCCGATTTTTCTTCAGCCAGTGCGGGCAGGGAGAGGCACAGGATGACCATTGCGATAGTAATCGATTTCCAGCGCATGAGGCAATCCTTATTACAACCTTAGCAGTAACCCGAATGCAAGATAACGCACGTGATAGTCCGTACTTCCATCAAACTGGAATACGGGTGTGTACTCCTTTCGCAACGCCTCGCACGATACGGAGAAGTTCCGGGAAATCTGAAACAAGACGTGTAGTCCGAACGACAGTTTCAAAATGTCCGGATTATTGTCTAACACCAGTAGATAAGGATCCAAGGCATACCGGCTTTCGCCTGATTCTCCGTATACTGTCGCGATAATACGATCCCCGAGGCGGCAAGAAACCTTTCCCGTCACTTTCAGATAATCATTCCCCATTGTTCTTTGGGCGGATGCAACTTCCCGAACCAGCATCGGTCCGTACTCTTGGCTGATGCCAAACGTCCATTGAGTAATCGGGAATTCAGTGATGACCCAGTAATCCGGCTGGGGCTCCCAGCCCTGGAATTCCAAATACGTGTAGTCCACCGAATAACCCAACCAGGGCAGATCGCCTTCCACCTGCGCCCCGATCAACCATCCTTCGCTGACCGAATTACTCTGGGAGATGCCGGCGACGCTGCCCAACCGGAATTCGGGTCTCAGCCAGAACACTCCACGAAATAACAGGTTGTCCTGCCGGTAGGTACCGAAGTCGTCGGTAATGGTTAGATGTTCGTAGCCAGCCACTAACATATCTTTACGGCGTCGATCCACAGAAACGAAGACTTTTTCCGATCCGTAATGCCGATCCGTCGAATAATCGCCCAGGGTATAGATTCCGCTGATTCCCAGATTCCACGGATACAAAGAAAGGAAAAGAAGAGCACCTTCGCCGATCATCTCACCAGCACCATGGGTCTTCTGATTCTGTTATTGCCAATCCGGACTTCATAGAAATACATGCCACTGGCGACAGGGATGCCAGATGCATCCTGCCCGTTCCAATGCAGCAAATGGTATCCTGGCGCCATATTACCAGCGAGAATGCCGGCGACAATCCTGCCTTGGACATTCACCACCGACACTTCCACGTCCGACTGCCGCGTCAACTGCAATGGGATTGCTGTGGTGGAATTAAACGGATTGGGGAAATTCTGATGGACGGAAAAATCCGGCGGCGGAGCGCTCTGGCTTATGGACGATCCCTGATAGGCAAAGAGGTAGAGTATCGAAGTGGTGTCGGGGTAATAGATATTGAACAAGATTTCGGGAGTATTGTCGCCCTCCAGGTTTCCAACGTAGGGACCAATCATGAAGCCTTGATAAACCGAGCTCTGGAATTCGATGGAGCCGGTCAAGCAGTCCAGGACGTAGAATTTGGATACATAGTACCCGGATGGCGACTGGTAATCGTTCAATCCAAGGACGACCTCCTTCTGACCGTCGCGGTTGATGTCCTGGGCATCCAGATTCGACACATACCCGGCAAAATCGCCAGTTTCCCATATGGGATAATTGCCAAGGACGTGGTATCCCAGAATACGGGTCGCCACATCCTCTGCCACATTGTTTGCCAGAAAAATCGCCATGCTGTCGCCGCCATCGTACGTTTGATAGATGTCCCAGAGAATCAACTCATCGTGGGTATTATTCACTACCGACCACAGCACCTGATAATTGTTCGCCCCGTCATACATGGTGACCGTGTTGAACAAGGACTTCGTCAATTCCCGCGTTCCGTCTTGGTTCACGTCGAAGCGCGACGTACCCACTTCCCAGTAATTCTGACTCAGATGCCACTCCTCGGCATACTGAGCGTCGAGGACCAACGGCACCGACAGTAGCGACAACACGATCATCAGCTTCATAAGAAATTCCTCCCAATCAATTGGTGATCGTCCCTTTGTGTCATCAAAGGCAGTCATAATCGAAATCAGGCGAAAGGTATGCTGAAACCGGATTCAAATTTTAAATATACCAAATTTATTCCTCAATTTCAAATCATTTTCTCCTTTTTTCCCACTCGAGAATCTCCTTCATACGGAACGAATTGTCCCCAAAAAGAGTTGAAAATGACGCTCCTATAGGTTATATTGTGCTTTTGGAAAATCACCTCGATCGGACCTGGTTGTTATCAGAGGATCAGATGACAGTAGATTCAACCAATTCGGAATTAGACAGCAACAAAGACTCGAACATGAGCAAGAACCACACGGCAGAATCCGATGCAGAACCGACCTACGACTTCATCCGCACCATTGTGATCGAGGACATCAAGTCGAGCAGATACGGGGGCAAAGTCCATACCCGATTTCCACCAGAGCCCAATGGGTTCCTCCACATCGGGCATGCCAAAGCTATCTGCATCACCTACGGCATCGCGGAAGAATTCGGTGGACTGTACAATCTGCGATTCGACGATACGAATCCCACGAAAGAAGAAACCAAATACGTCGAATCGATTAAACAAGATATCCGATGGCTGGGATTCGACTGGGGCGACCGAGAGTATCACGCCTCCGACTATTTCGACATCTTGTACGAATACGCCATCAAGCTGATCAAGAAAGGCAAAGCGTACGTGTGCGACTTGAGTGCGGATCAGATTCGGGAATATCGCGGAACGCTGACGCAACCGGGGAAAGAAAGCCCGTATCGCAATCGAACTGTGGGCGAAAACCTCGTCCTGCTGGAACGCATGCGGAAAGGCGAATTCCCCGACGGCGCTAGAGTCCTCCGTGCCAGGATCGATATGGCATCCGGAAATATGAATATGCGCGATCCCGTGATGTATCGAATTCTCCATGCCACTCATCATCGAACCGGCGACAAATGGTGCATCTACCCCACCTATGACTTCACTCATGGGCAATCGGATTCCATCGAAGGCATCACACATTCGCTGTGCAGCCTGGAATTCGAAGACCACCGCCCATTGTACGATTGGTACCTGGATGAGTTGGAGATCCATCACCCGCGGCAAATCGAATTCGCTCGGCTGAATGTCAACTACACCGTCCTGAGCAAGAGGAAGCTCTTGCAATTGGTCAGAGACGGCTACGTCACCGGTTGGGACGATCCACGGATGCCGACATTGTCCGGACTTCGCCGACGGGGCTACACGCCGGAATCGATTCGGGATTTCTGCGATCGGATCGGAGTCGCGAAACGAGAGAGTGTTGTTGACATCGCATTGCTGGAGCACTGTCTTCGGGAACAATTGAATCGGGAAACGCCGCGAGTCATGGGAGTGTTGCGACCGTTGAGAGTCGTCATCGACAACTATCCGGAAGGACAGGCGGAGGAATTGGATGCGGTCAATAATCCTGAGGATCCTAACGCCGGAACTCGAAAGGTCCCATTTTCGAAGGTGCTGTACATCGAGCAGGACGACTTTCGAGAAGAGCCGCCGCCCAAGTATTACCGATTAGCGCCAGGGCGGGAAGTGCGGCTGCGGTGGGCATACTTCGTGACCTGCGTAGGAGTGGTCAAGAATGAGACAACCGGCGAGGTTGTCGAAGTGCATTGCACCTACGATCCTGCCACACGTGGCGGCGATGCTCCCGATGGGCGGAAGGTCAAAGCCACCTTGCACTGGGTTTCCGCCAAACATGCACTTGATGCCGAAGTCCGCCTGTACGACCACCTCTTCACGAAAGAAGACCCTAACGAAGTGGATGAAGGCAAGACATGGCTGGACAATATCAGTCCCAAGTCGCTGGAGACTCTCACGAATTGCAAGCTGGAGCCGAATCTGGCGAATGCCAGACCGGGCGAGAGGTATCAGTTCGAGCGGCAGGGCTATTTCTGTGTAGATCCTGATTCCACCGGTTCCAGGCTTGTATTTAACCGAACCGTCACGTTGAAGGACACCTGGGCGAAGATCCAAAGATCGACGACGAATATTGGCGAATTGTAGCCCAATTGGCCAAGGGCGACACAGCAGTCTATTGACCTTTGGGCAGGAGAAGATTCAAGAGGAGTCGCTATCATGAAACGGGTATATAACATATACTGCGATGAGAGCTGCCATCTAGAGAACGACAAACAACCAGTGATGGTATTGGGAGCACTGTGGTGTCCACAAAGAAAACGTCGGGACATAGCAGTAAGAATCAGAGACATCAAGAAGAAACACCGCTTATCAACGGATTTCGAGATCAAATGGACCAAGGTCTCCAAAGGAAAAGAGAGTTTCTATTTGGATCTGATAGACTATTTCTTCCAGGAGAGCGCTCTGCATTTTCGCGCGCTAGTAGTCCCTGATAAGTCGATCCTCAGTCATGAGGATTTCAACCAAAACCACGATACGTGGTACTATAAGATGTACTTTGACATGCTGAAGACCATCTTTCGTCCGGACAGCCAATATTACATATACTTGGATGTCAAAGATACGCGCAGTATGCGCAAGAACCACATGCTGCATGACGTCTTGTGCGCGAGTCAGTATGATTTCAACAAAGAAATCATCCGCAAGGTCCAAACAGTTCAATCATATGAAATTGAGCAGATGCAGTTGACAGACTTGATGATTGGTGCAATATCCTATGCAAACAGGAACTTGGAGACCAACTCTGCTAAGGTGTGTTTGGTGGAGAGAATAAGAGAACGGTCTGGATACAGCCTGAAACAGTCTACACTGCTAATGGAAAGAAAGGTGAACATCTTCGTTTGGCGGGGCGCCAGTCGGAGAGACCAATGAGCACGACTGCCAGATGGTTGCCCCCGATCATAGATAGCTCGGAATACGCTGACTGGGACAAATTCCTCGAAGAAATCTACCGAATTTTCAAGCGTGATTTTCTCGAAGGGGATACCCTATCTTACCGATCGGCCCCAGTGATCATCAACTCCGATTTGGAGCGCGGCAAAGAAAAGACCTTCTGGCACTTAACTCACAGGACAGAGAAAGGCAAAAAGTGGGGAAAAAGGAAAATCCGCGATGTATCGCGGGCAGAAAGACTGCCCTGGATACGGCCCGTAATTGCGAATTCTGGAGAAAAAGACATTCTGGATTTCGATTTTTTTGAAGGCCAAGGAACGGTAAGAAGCTACCTTTGGCTAAAGAAATGGAATTTTGTGGTGATTCTTGAGTCCCAGAACCAGAGCTACTTGCTTGTTACCGCCTATCATCTCGACCACAATAGACAGGTTCAGCAATTGGAAGACAAGTTCAATCATAGAATCACATAAGACAACTAACGCCACCCAAAATCGGGTGGCGCCGTCGATCTCTTTCTACGCGTGGTAGATGAGCTATATAAATATAATTCTCAAACCGACCTTTGTCAAGACTTTTTTTGCGTTTTTTTGGAGACTATTTACAACCCTCATTTTCTTCCCTTCTCGCTGCACTGACAATTCTATGGTGTATGGGCTTTCTGTGACACAGATGTCTCACTGAGCACTTATACATCACCGTGTTGGAAATCGTTGCCAACGTGAGAAACGGGAGGCAGATCGATCTGCCTCCCGCTTTCTGTTAGATGCGTCAGTGAGACCCGTTAATGCTGAGAACGACTGCGAACCGCCGCCGGAGCATCGTCGCGTGGCGGTGTTCCTGTGACAATCCTTGGATTCTGAGGAGCGGTCGGTTGTCCCACTACAACTCCGTCGGTGTCCACCGCAATCACCTTGTAGAAGTACATCAGATTGCTGAGAGTCACTCCGAGATCGTCGTAAGTCGTATCCGGAGGAGTAGTGAATCCAATGGAGTCCGATGGCGAAGGTTCAAAGTCCGGATCGACGTTGCGATGGACGCGATAATAGTCCACCTCCAACGGATTTCCGGACGTATCCTGAGTCACCTGCGACCAGACCAACTGAACGTCGTTGGTGTAGTCGATCCTGACGATGACCAGGTCATCCACTGCCCTGGGTACCGGCGCCGTGGACGGACCCCAGGTCAGGTAGAAGGTGCTGGTCAGAGTGCGATCGGCTGACCCGTTCTTCCAGACCGCCCAGCCGAAGAACTGAGCTATATACGGGCTGGCGATGGTGAAGGACTCATCACCGCCGGCGCCGGCTGAGTTGCTGAAGCCGCCCGGGAAGTACTCCGACTTACTGAAGTACGTGTCGCTTCCATCGTAAAGCGAGGTCCCGATGTCGGCGTTTCCTGCAACGACATCCACCATGAAGTCATAGGAGCCGGATGGCGCATGCACTTCCCACACGCCCATCACGCTGCCATTGCCAATGGTATAAGGACCGTAGGTACCATAGGAATAGAAGGTGATCTGCTCGTTCGCTTGCTGAATAACGAACTGACCGATTCCGGGATTACTGAAATCTTTAACCACGCCGACGTCCATAGTGCGTTCGCCCGCGTAGATATCATTCGCAAGCACGAAGTCGTTTTGACCTAATCCCCATCCGGAACCGGCTTCGGTCAAGTCGAATCCAGTCTCACTGTTGACCCAGGGTTGGTGCAGCCTCAAGTTGAAATCATCGCCAGCATTGAATGGCAAGATTCCTACTGCACCCCAGTAACCTGTGGTGTATTCGAAACCATCGCAATTGGGGTAAGTGCCGGAACCGTACTGTGGCAGGGCGCTGCGAGTAACCGGCGTATAGTCGCTCAGGATATACGGCGTCCAAACGAATTGCCGCGCGTACCAGTTGTCGGTCTCGTTAGTCTCCGGAATGCTGTCTCTGTAGTCAATGTACACCCCCATGGTGTGTCGACCGCCGCGGACCGGATTAGCCAGACTCTGGATGTTTTGGCGAAGCCCGAATTCGGTGGGCAGAATCGGCGGTGATTGAACCGCACCGTAGTACCACACACTGTCTATGAAAATATAGTCGTAGTACTGCTTAAGCACCGGTCCCGGACCTGCATTGTATGACGAGATGTTGTAGAAGGTATTAGCGGTATTCCCGGGCAGAGAGGCAGTTACCGTACAGTTGTTCGGGGTCGCTCCGCCGACGTTCCTTGGCACAATCGGATAGCTCCAACCTGCAGGGGTAGAGTAGGTCAGATTTCTCTGGTTCAGCGTTACCCTGAGGTCATAGATGTTCTGCGGAGCCAACTGGTCGTAGGATGGCTTGAACACGACTATGACATGGTAGGAACCAGTGGCTGGGGTGTAGTTGATGAGTTCGTCGGGACCGACATTATTCGAGTAGGCGACGTACTCCGCTCGGGAATAGTATCCGTAATTTGGTCCGTAGATTGCCAGGGCAAGGTCAGCCGTTCCGGAGATATTGTCGAGCTCAATCTCGTACGGAAACCCGCTCATCATATACGCTTCATAAACGTTGAGGATCTGGTAGGACGCCAGGGTGTCCCGCATCGTGTTATCGCTCTCGGGACTCAGGATCTTGCCATTCGCATCGATGGCTTCAATGACATACTCATTATTGCCGGTTCCCAGGAAATCATATACGCCCGGATACACAGTGCCGGCAACATTTGAAAAAGTCGCTACCACGAAGTCCGTAAAGCCGGAGATCCAGTAGGAGCCGACCCGGAGCGAATCGAATCCGACCAGCGAACCTGTGTAGTCATCATAAAGCCTGAGATCGTAGTCGAGACTGCTGAAAGGACAGATGCCGACACCATAGGCATAGCTTCCAGTCCGGATGTATTTGAATCCGTCGCAGTTCGGTTGAGTCCACATGGTACTCAGCGGAGGCGGCGGCGCGCGGAAGACGGGCGTGCCGTTCGTCAACTGCAGAGGTGACCAGATGAATTGCCGAGGCACTGTGTTGTCCAGTTCATTGGTCTCGTCGATAATGTCGGTGCCATCCAACCGGAGTTCCACAGTGTGTTTGCCGCCTCGAATTGGGGTGGTATTCGTCCAATTCAGGTGATACAGAGTGTTTCCTACGCTCAGACCTGTGCTCCAGGGACGATCGAAGAAGGAGCTGCCGTCCAGGTAGAGTTGGTCATAGAATGTCACGGGCGGCACTGCCACAAATCCGTTGTTCAACGCACTAAAATTCAGATAAGTGTTCGTGGTGTTTCCCGGCAAAGTGGCGGTAATATGACAATCGCCCACGCCGGCGCCAGCTGCATTTCTGGGTACGAATTCGAAATCCCAACCAGTCGGAATCGTCGTCACAAGATTGGGACGCCCAAATTCTATGGTCAGGTCGTACACATTCGTCAAGGGCAAGGCAGCGTATGCCGACTTGTGCACGGTGATGACGTACCATGCCGTGCCTGGACCTGCCCCAGCAGTCGCCGTATACACAATCTGTTCGTCCGAAGACCCCGTCCAGGACGCGGCGGCATATTGGGTGGCGCCACGATAACCATATTCCGGTCCATAAAGCGACAGGTCGAGATTCGCGCTTCCCGAAATGTTGTCCAATGTGATGACGTAAGTCGAATCCTCGATAAGATACGCTTCGTACACGCGGATGTTGTGATCGGTAGCCAGGGTATCGCGGATTGTATTGTCTGTTGGTGTCAAGATACGGTTGTAAGAATCAGTGGCTTCGATGACATAATTACCGGTGCCACCTGAGAATGCGTACACATCGGGATAGATGGTGGACGCCACTCCAGTGTAGGTCGCGACGAAGAAATCCGTGTACCAGCCCGCCATATAAGAACCAACTCTCCAGACATCGAATCCCGACAGAGAGCCGACATAGTCATCACACCCCTCAAGGTCATAATCGTCCGTAGAACCTCGTGGCGTGATCGCGACGGCGTAGGCATAATTGGGTGTCCTGTTGAATTGGAAGCCGTCACAGTTTGGTCTGGGGAACATACCACTGTACGGAGGTGGAGGAAGTCGATCCACAGGCACGTTCTTTGTCATCACATACGGAGACCACACGAATTGTCGGAATGCGCTGTTGTCTGATTCATTGGACTCAGCGATCGTGTTGGTACCATCCAATCTCAACTCCACGGTATGTTTTCCTCCTCGTATGGAGTTTACTGATGTGAAGTTGAGGAAGTAATGATTGCTGTTAGCGTTCTCGCCTCCGCTCCAGGGCAAATCGAAAAAGGAACTGCCATCAAGATACAGCTGAGAGTGGTAAGTGATGGCTGGAACCGGATTGGCATTCCCGCTTCTCACCGTGAAATTCAGATTAGTACCAACCGTGTTTCCGGGAAGGGTGGCTGTAATATGACAATTGTTGAAAAGCGCACCGCCGGCATTGCGGGGCACGAACTCGTAATCCCATCCTGTAGGGACAGTTGTTACCAAATTGGGATAGGATGTGATTAGAATGTTGTAATTCCCCGAGACACCGCTTTGATTCCAGGCGACTAACGTGTAAGTTGTGGTTGCGTCGCACACCCAGGAGAAAGACTCATCGACTCCAGCTCCGCCGGAATAAGAATACTGGAAGTATTGGGATCTGCTCTTGTACATGGCATCCTTCCGGAACAAGCCGATCCCCATATTCAGGCTCCCGGATGTTATGTCCCCCGTGAATTGATATTCGACTCCGTTAGTCAGAGAGACATCCCACGCCCGTACCACGTCGTCGGTGGCGAACGTGAAGGGTCCATTGGTTCCCATGGACAACGTCTCGTCCGTATCGTCAGCATCCAGGACATAGCCTGAATTCCCAGGGTTGTTCGCCCATTCGTATACCATCGGATAGTACCATCCTGCGGGAAACGTCGCCTTGTTATAGAGGACAAAGTCCTCCGTGGTACCACCATAGGTTGATCCGACCAGGCTGGCACCCCCGTATGAGTACATCGACTGGTTATATAGATAGATGTCGTAGTCGTTACTGGTGTTGGGTCTAACACCCATGACGCCCATGCTTGTGCCGGCATTCAGATAGCTATAGAAATAGCCGTCGCTGACCGTGACGTTGCTGGCTTCACTGAGAGTCGCCGAAGTTCCGGGCGTCAGGAGCTCCTCGACGGAGATGTCCATGACTCCGTTTCGACCGTTATTATTGTAGATGACGAATGCGTACCAGCCGGTTGAGCCGGTGAGGGTATAGGAAGTTGCTTCATCACCGCCGACGCCTGCAGCATCTATGTCAAAATAGCTCGTGACGCGGTTCCGGAAGATCAAGCTGCCTATCCCGGGACCGTGCAACGACATACCAAGGTCCACCTCTCCGGAAGCCATGTCGACCTTGAAAGTGTAGCGGTGGTCATATTGCAGGTAGATCTGGATGATGTGCACTACGTGGGACGATTCCCATTCATAATCCGCATGGTACATGGACCCGATGTACACTTCAGATGCCTGCTGATATTCTGCCGAGAACTTTCCGGTTCCGGAATATGTGTAGATCCGACCGTAATAGTCTGAGCCGGATGTTGGTCGGTTGTACGCCAGAACATAGTCGGGCTCGTCGCTTCCATAAGCGCTGGTCGCCAGGATGGTGCTCCCGTCGGTATCGATCCACCGACAATCCAGATCGAGCGTCGTGTGCGGGCGAGTCGCCACGATTTCCCAATTCCCATTGGGCGGCGGCGCCAGTCGGTAATCCTTCGTTTGACCGGCAGTCGTATGCATGTTGGACCAGCGCAAATTCCCTTGGAGATAAGGAGTCGTGTAGGAATGTGCCACAGCGCTCCAGGCATTGACGCGACCCCAGCCGTACCGATTGTCGTAGCCCTGAGGGTCGGTGGCAATCGGTCCCACCTCGTCATCCGATGTCTGCTCGAGCCTATCGCGCACCTGTAACGCCGTCAAAGACGAGTTTGAAGCCAAGATTAGTCCGCAGAGCCCGGTCACATGGGGCGCAGCCATCGATGTCCCGGGCTTATAGGCATAGGTATTGGGTGGGATAGTGGAATAGATGTCGTCGGCATCCCAGGGCAATGATCCTCCAAATCCACCGGGAGCCACCACCGTCACGTCATTGCAATAGTTAGAGTAAGTCGCCATCACATCCCACGGATCCGTCGAACCGACACAGATGAGGTTGTTCAAATCGGATTCATACTGGCAAGGATACCGGCAGGTCGAAGATCCGTCATTATGGGAAATGGTCACAAACGGCACGTCATTGCTTTCTGCGGTTTGCAGGGCGGTAAGAACGATACCGCTTGCGGACCCACCGCCGCCGGAATAGTTCATTACCACGCGATAGGACGGATTGCTGATCTGGTAGTTCGTAGCGTAATTGATGCCATCGCGTAACGCCTCGTAGGTGCCATTGCCGGCAGCATCAAAGACCTGAATGATCAAGAGCTTGCAATTGGTAGCCATCCCTGCAATTCCGGTGGAATTGTTGGTTTCAGCCGCCGCAATGCCCGCCACGTGGGTCCCATGGCTATTCTGATCCGCCACACCGTTGCCATCCCCGATGTAATCCGGACCCAGGATGATCCTGGATGTGGGATTGTTGTCTAATTCGACATGATTCAGGACCAAGCCCGGGATTGTCATGTCGATTCCAGAATCCAGGATTGCCAGCACTACATAGCTGCTACCGTGGTTCAAATCCCATGCCCAGTCCACGTCGATATCGGCATCAGGGACACCGTCAGGCGGATTCTGCCCCGTGTTCCGCAGCGACCATTGGGTGCCGTTAGTGAAAGACGGGTCATTGGGATTCCATACTCCGATGGTGGCGAGGAAATTCGGCTCGGCAAATCGAACCGATGGATTCTGATAAAGCTGCTCGCACAGCGCGGGAATATCAGCGGTCGCCTCCACCTGTATTTTGGCGAAGCCATCATCTTCCACGCCGCGAACCATGGTCCCCCCGATACTGCGAGCGATGTCTGCGCCCGCTACATGTCTATCCTGAAACATTACCAAGATTTCTCCGGCAATGTATTGAGCAGGCTCACCCTGCCAGGTACCGTTTATGACCGGCTTTCCCTGGAACATAAGCTGTTCAGCCAACGCAGTTGAAAACAGCAAGCATAGTAGTGCTGCGACAACCGCGATGGCGCGAATCGAATACCTTTCGGATTTCACGTCATCCTCCTTGTGATTACTGGGAATGCGATTATCGCGTAGGTTGCTGTTCCGTACTGCGCTGCTGCTCACTGCGAGCTTGATCCGCAGCCGGATTGGCAGCTTGCCGGGTGACAGGATTTCGCAGCATGTCTGCCGCACGCTGGAATTTCTCTGCCATTTCGGTGTCGCCACGCGCCAAATACTGTTCGTGCCGGATCTCCAGGATCGATATCTGCGATTCCTTCTTCACGTCGGAAATCTGATTTTGAATCGCCTCCACATTCACGTCAGTCGACTGTAGGGAGTTTTGCAATTCCTGGACTCGTGCCTGTGCTTCCTGCTGTATCTGAGCAATCCTGGTTTCAAACTGTGCATCTGCAACTGGATCGATTGTGGGAGCCGCAGCAGCGTCTCGAGTAATCACATCTTCCTGTTTCGTATTGCCCGGCGTCGTCACATCGGTTTGCGCCGTAGCCAACGAAACGCACATCAGCAATCCCAAGGTTCCAATCAGAACCAGTGTAACAAGTGATTTCCTCTCATCCATGACATTCTCCTTCTGTGTTGGACAACATGGTAGCAACGAATTTTGGGAGCAAAAAAGGTACGACTGAACCGCTGTCTCCATATCGAGTGTGCTTCAGATGTACCTTAGAACCCAAGTAAGATCAGCTTTCTTGAAACTTACACCCTAACGGCAGGATTCGCCCCTCGGTCATTTCTGCTCGTACAGTATAATAAATACATTGCACAAAGTCAAGCATTTTTCTCTGCGAGAGAAAGAAATCTCATCTCCCAACTAGAACTCCGCGCCCTCGACAACATTCGCAGTGCACGAAAACCCCATCCGCCAATCCCATAGGGGAAATGCCCTGAACGGATGGCTACTTGACGTACACCGTCTTGATGTTGACGAATTCTCGAATGCCGAAATAGGATAATTCCCGTCCATAGCCACTTTCCTTAATCCCGCCGAACGGCAAACGCGGGTCGGACTTGACGAAGGAATTCACAAAGCAGCAGCCGGCTTCGATTTCGAATTCTGCGATCCTCTCCCCTTTCGAATGGTCACGAGTAAAGACCGCGGCGCCCAATCCAAATACAGAGTCGTTCGCAATCCGGATCGCGTCGGCTTCATCTTTGGCAGGGATGATTGCCGCGACAGGTCCGAATAATTCCTCCTCGTAGGCGGGCATTCCTCTCTTGACATCGGTGAGCACGGTGGGGGGATAGTAGGCGCCTTTTTTCTTCGGAATCTCACCTCCCAGCAAGCATTTGGCGCCCTTCTTGATGCTCTCAAAGACCTGGCGATGCAGATCGTCCCGGAGGTCATGTCGAGCTTGGGGACCCACGTCAGTGTCTTCCTGTAGAGGATCGCCCATCTTCTTGGCACGCATGTATCTAACGTACAGGTCTTCGAATTGCTTCCTTACGGACTCCACCACGACAAAACGTTTGGCGGCAATGCAACTCTGACCGGAATTGATCAACCGGCTGGTCACGCAGGTTATGGCAGCCGCCGGCACATCCGCATCGTCCAGGATAACGTAGGGATCGCTGCCGCCCAGCTCGAGCACGGTCTTTTTCAACATGTCGCCTGCTTTTTTGGCAACTGCTCTTCCGGCTGGGGTGCTGCCGGTCAAGGTGACGGCTTTGACCAGAGGATTTTCGATAATCGCGTCCACCTGTTTGCTGCCTATCAGCAAAGTGCGGAAGATATGCTCAGGAAAGCCGGCTTTTCGGAAGACATCTTCAATCGCCAACGCACAGCCCGGGACGTTCGAGGCGTGTTTCAATACGCCGCCGTTGCCCGCCATCAGAGCTGGTGCCGCGAAACGGAATACTTGCCAGAATGGGAAATTCCAGGGCATCACTGCAAGCACTACGCCGAGCGGTTGATAGGACACAAAGCTTCGCGATGCGTCGGTTTCTATCGTCTCACGCGCAAGGAATTTGTCGGCATTGTCGGCATAGTAATCGCACACCCAGGCGCATTTTTCGGTCTCCGATCTGCCGTCGCGAATCGGTTTTCCCATCTCCAACGCCATCACCCTGGCGTATTCCTCGACATTATCCCGCAGCACCTGGGCTGCTTGCCTCATCAGTGATGACCTTTCGGAGAAGCTCGTTTTTCGCCAGAACAGGTAAGCGTGGTGAGATTTCTCGACGGCGTTCTTAGCCTGATCAGGGCTCATCTCGTCATACGTCTTGATCGTCTCGCCGGTGGCGGGATTGACGGCAACGATGCTCATGACCTCTCCTTCCAAAATGTATTCAGTTTTTCCACCAATTCGTCGTTGACGCCCTTTTCGACTGGGATTTCCACCACAGATAGCTGCTTGGAGCCAAGCGCCTCTCGCAACTGCTTTCTTAGCTGAGCCACAGTCCTGGGCTGGTATCCCTTGATTCCGAAACTCTCCACATAGGCTTTGAAATCAGGATTAGATATGGTAGTATAGACGGATCTGCCCCGGGATAGTCGCTGTTTCCAGCTAATCAAGCCATAGTCATTGTCGTTGAAAATGACCACGATGAAATTGACGCCCAGACGTTTCGCAGTTTCCAGTTCCTGCGAATTCATCAGGAAGCCGCCGTCACCCATGGCAGAGACGATCTGTCTTTTGGGTTCAACCAGGGACGCCGCGATGGCTCCCGGCAGAGCAATTCCCATGCTGGCAAGCCCATTGCTAATCAGGCAGCCATTCGGGCAGTGCGTGGGGAAATTCCGCGCAATCCAGATTTTGTGACTGCCCACGTCGCTTATCAACAGCCCACAGTCATCCATCGCCTCACGGATGATATTCAATGTTCCGGGAATTGTAAAGGTATCACCTTCTTTCAGATCGTAGCTGCGAATGTCATCCAAAATCCGTTTTCGCATTGGCATGTACCATTCCTGCTCGAATCCGAATTTCTCGCCTGCCAATTTCTGGTTGAGTTCCCAGAGGCTGCCGGAAATGTCGCCCACGATTTCGACTTGCGGCTCATACAACGCATACACCTCGGCTGGAACGAAATCAATGTGGATGATGATTTTGTCGCCTCGCTCGTTCCATTTCTGGGGTGGGAACTCGGCGATATCATAACCAATCGTGATCACCAAATCCGCTTGCTCCACGGCGGCATGGACGTAGTCTTTGAATCCAAGCCCGATGCAAAGAAGTGATTGTCCCATCTTGTCTGAGATGGCGCCTTTGCCCATGAAGGTCGATGCCACCGGGATTCCATGAGTTTCAACCATCGCAGTCAGATGCTTGCTGGCGAGTTTTCGGATGGCGCCGTTTCCGGCGATAATAAGAGGTCGACGCGACGACCGCAGTAACTCGATGGCACGATTAATTGCCTTGTAATCCGGACCGGGACGACGAACACGTTCCGGAGCTATGGGGGCCAAATTCCTGAGGCACTCTTCCTTTGCCATATCTTCCGACAGTTCGATGTGCGTGGCGCCCGGTTTCTCGTATTCCGCGATCTTAAAAGCCTTACGGACTACTTCCGTGACCACGTTCGGTGCGGATATCGCCGTATTCCATTTGGTGATGGGCTTGAACATGTTGACAATGTCGAGATTCTGATGGCTTTCGTGGTGCAGCCGGCTCAAGCCCCCCTGGGCGGTAATGGCGACCAAAGGCGCCTTGTCCATGTTGGCATCGGCAACACCAGTGATCAGATTGGTGGCGCCGGGACCCAACGTGGACAGGCACACTCCCGCTTTGCCGGTCAACCGCCCCCACACATTGGCAATGAACGCCGCACCCTGCTCGTGTCGAGTAGGGACAAAACGAATCGACGAGTTCTCCAGGGAAAACAGCAGGTCTTCGTTCTCTTCCCCCGGGACGCCGAAAACGTAGCGGACGCCTTCGTTTTCGAGGCACTTGACGAACAAGTCGGAAACTTTCATGATCGTACTTCAACCGTGATTATGTTAGGTAACGACTTCTCCAAGATATTTCAATCATCATCGGTGCAAAAAAGTGTGGTGAGTTCATTGAACCGGAACACCGTTACACCTTGTCACAATATATACCAGAATTTTTCGAAATCAAGAGTTTTCGGCGGAGAATGATGACAATCCCATTGACATACGCAAGAACCCCGCCGGAAGACGGCGGACGACCAATCGCGGTCACCATTTGCGAGACCTCTGCCGCAGGATCACTGAGAAATATCAAAATTGGAAATTTCTCTTGACATTAAAAATTGCGGTTACTATATTGTACCGAATTTGTAGTACAATAGGAGTACAACGTGCCATCGGATCGAGTCACTTTGAAAATCCCGAGACCCATCTATGATATGATCAAGGAGATCATCAAGCCTTCGGGATTCAGTTCGGTCAACGAATTCGTCACTTTTGTTCTTCGGGATCTGGTGTCTCGGGCAGACGCCCCTCTGGATGCCGAATTGACCGCCAGAGAAGTGGATATGATTCGCAAGCGCCTGCGGGGTTTAGGGTACCTCTAATCAGTCAGCACCGTTCTGGGCTTATATCCACATTCTAACGCGGACCACGGAAGCAGTTGATAGACGCGGATAGTCGAAACACCATCCCCGGAGTACTCCGAGCATACTCCTGACTCTCCGGATGTCCGTCGATCGCTGAATATTATTGTGAGGTTCACATGGATGGTCAGGCTCACCGGTTGCTTCGCGTTTTCGTTATCGCACTTTGCCTCATCGGGCTGGCTGGTGGGAGGGCAACCGCTCAGCGCACGCGTACGCTCATTTTGGGCGCCTATACGGTGCCAAAGGAAGCTTACGAGCAGGAGATCATCCCCGCCTTTCAAGAATTCTGGCAAGTGAAGACCGGCGAGAAGGTCAAGTTTCAAGAGTCATACATTGCTTCCGGGGCACAAGCTCGAGCAATAATCGACGGCTTCGAAGCGGATATTGCAGCATTGTCCCTCGAAGGAGACGTGGCGAGAATCGCGGAAGCGGGACTCATCACACATGATTGGAAGGCGGGCGTCACCAAGGGTATCATTAGCCGCTCGGTGGTCGTGATTGGATATCGTCCGGGAAATCCAAAAAAACTTCGGGACTGGGAAGACCTCACACAGCCCGGATTGGTAGTGTTGTATCCGAATCCGAAGACCTCCGGAGGCGCCATGTGGTGCGTGAATGCCATCTATGGCGCCGGACTGAAGACGACACAGGCGAATACCGGAACGCCTGATTCGGCATACGCCGAGAATCTGCTCTATCGCATCCAGAAAAATGTAAAAGTGATGGACAAGAGCGGCCGAGAGTCGGTGACCACCTTTGAACTGGGCACAGGCGACGCGATCGTGACGTACGAGAACGAAGTGCTCCTCAGGCAATTGGAGGGAAGGGATTTTCCTTTTGTCATTCCCCGAGCCACGATTTTGATCGAGAATCCGATTGCGGTAGTTGACAAGAATGTGGATAAGCATGGAACACGGGCTGTGGCGGAAGCGTTTGTGGAATTCTGTGTCACGGAAGAAGCTCAACGTTCGTTCGCCAAATATGGTCTGCGACCGGTTGTGCCATCGGTATTCCAGGAATTCCAGAGCAAATTCCCGGTGCCCGAGCTCCTTTTTGACATCAACTATATGGGAGGCTGGTCCGGAGTATTTGAGACCATCTATGGCTCTAAAGGCGTTTGGACGCGGATCTTAGAGAGACTCGCAGCCAAGAGATAGCCATGCAGAGCCGACCGACCCATTCCATCCTGACCGGGGACGTGATCTTGAGGACGACCGTCTTCAGTTATGTCGGGCTCCTGGTCATTTTGCCGATCCTGGTGATTAGCTTTCGAGCATTCGCGTTGGGATTCGGTCACCTCTTGTCGGACATATTCCAGCCGCAGGCGCTATATGCACTGAGGTTGACGTTTGTGTGCGCTTTTGCCATGGCGGTGATCAATGCGGTGACCGGCACACTGATGGCGTGGGTCCTGGTCAAATACACTTTTCCCGGAAAATCCATCGTCAATTCGCTGATCGATCTGCCGTTTGCGCTGCCTACAAACGTAACCGGAGTGATGTTGGTTGTGCTGTATGGACCGGTCAGTCTGTTGGGCAAATATCTGAAAGTCCATGGAATCGAGATCATCTATGCCCAGCCTGGAATAGTTCTGGCGCTGCTTTTCGTCACTTTCCCTTTCGTGGTGCGCAGTGTGCAACCGGTATTGATGGGATTGGACAAGGAGATCGAAGAAGCGGCAGCCACGCTGGGCGCGCGAAAACTCCAGACATTCCGGAAGGTAATACTGCCGCACTTGCTGCCTTCGATTCTGACAGGTGTGGCGTTGGCATTCAGCCGGGCATTGGGCGAATTCGGCTCCGTCGTGGTAGTGGCGGGCAATATCCCCATGAAGACCCAGGTGGCGCCGGTTTTCATCTACGGCGAGATAGAGAGTTACAATCCGCATGGCGCATTGGCGGTATCTCTGGTGTTGCTTATCAGCTCTTTGCTCATACTGATGCTTCTTCATGCTCTGCAACGCTGGGGGAGGGAACGTGGGACGTAACGCTCAAAGCCTGCAGATTCCAGCATCCGGGAACAATCCTACCGACCGGACCCGTCCGTCTACAAGGCGGCTGCCATTTGGTCGGTGGGGGATCACCGCAGGGACTTTGGGGTGGTTTTTGATCCTGGTGCTCCTCCCGGTGGGAGCTTTGTTTGAAGTGGCATTCAGGGACGGTCCAGGGACATTCTTTTCGGCGTTGCAGGGAGAAGCAGCCCGACATGCGTTCATTTTGACGTTAGTCACAACCGTTCTGGCGGTGGCAATCAACACCGTGATGGGAATTGCGCTGGCGATCCTGTTGGTTCGACACAAGTTCCCTGGCAAAGCATTGTTCGACGGCATCGTGGATCTCCCGTTCGCGGTGTCACCGGTTGTGGCTGGGTTCATGTTCATAGTCCTATACGGACCGCACGGATTATTGGGACGGTGGTTTGAGTCTGGAGGGGTCAAGATCATCTATGCACTGCCCGGGATCATCATCGCCACACTATTCGTGACGTTGCCGTTCGTGACTCGGGAAGTGGTTCCGGTGCTGCGAGAGATGGGCGACGAAGCGGAGGAAGCGGCGTTCACTCTGGGTGCGAATTCCTGGCAGACATTTTGGAAGGTGACCGTACCCGGCATCCGCTGGGGATTGGTGTACGGTGTGACATTGACTGTCGCCCGGTCCCTGGGGGAATTCGGAGCAGTATTAGTAGTCAGTGGGAATATCATCATGCGGACTCAGACCGCGACCCTGTATGTGCATCAGGAATTTATAGATTTTAACTATCACGGAGCCTATTCGGCATCGGTAGTTCTGGGGGGGATCTCTTTCATCCTGTTGTTGCTGTCCGAGTATTGGAAGAAGCGCACGAAGGAGATATAGATGGCGATTGCAGTCAGCAATTTGACCAAGCGATTCGGCGATTGCTTAGCGGTGGACGATGTCAGTTTTCTGGTGGAACAGGGGGAATTGGTGACGCTGTTGGGTCCCAGCGGATCAGGGAAAAGCACTATCCTCCGGATCATCGCTGGATTGGAGGAACCGGATGCCGGGACGATCTATTTGTATGGCAACGACGTTTCATCATCGCCGCCTCAGAAACGCAACGTCGGATTCGTGTTTCAAAACTACGCCCTGTTCAAGCACCTGACGGTTCAAAAGAACATCGCCTTCGGTCTGGAAGTGCAGAAGCGTCCCAAGCACAAAATCCAGGAAAGGGTGAAAGAACTCCTGCATCTGGTGAAGCTGGAGGGATACGAGGATCGATACCCCTCGCAATTGTCAGGGGGGCAACGCCAGCGGGTCGCATTGGCAAGGTCACTGGCGCCAGAGCCTAAAGTACTGCTGTTGGACGAGCCATTCGGCGCGCTGGATGCCAAAGTTCGACAGAATCTTGCCACATGGCTCCGGGACTTGCATCGACAGATTCACATTACCAGCGTCTTTGTGACGCATGACCAGGACGAGGCAATCGAGATCTCGGACGAAATCGTGGTCTTGAACCGCGGTAAGGTGGAACAGATCGGGAAACCCGAAGAGATCTACGACCGCCCCAGGACGAGATTTGTGGCGAGTTTCGTGGGAACTGCCAATGTCATTGAAGCCACGGTGCGAGATGGCAAAGTCGTGATCGGCAATGACGGAATGCAATTGCCAATCCGCGTAGGTTTCCCGGATCATGGAGAGGTCGTTGTGCTGGTGCGACCTGAAGATATAGCGATTTCCCGCGACGTGTCGCATGGTGATTTGACCGGGACGATTACCGGCGTCAGGTACCGGGGCGACGTATACGAAGCCACTCTGGAGACGTTTGGATTGTCCATTCACATGATTCAGCCGAAGGAAGGATTTTTGGAACAGAACTGGCAACTCGGCGAAACCGTCGCGATTCTGTTCGACCGCTTCAAGTCATTTCAGGCGGAAGAAGGACATGAAGCCATTCGGGAACGCCTTCGCAGCCTGGGATACATCGAATGAGCCTCCGCCAGTCGTTTGCCGATTCCTCCTGACTTCGCCTCATCCGTTGAAGCTGAAATGATACAATGAGTCTGCGCATTTTCGCGAAGGGAGTTCTCGGCTTGAGGTGGCATCTGATGCGTGGCATAAGTTAGATCAATGAATGAAGCGGATACTATGCAGGTCTTTTCATAGCATTACACGCTGGATCGGCATCCAGATTCCCCGAAAATCAGCTACAGGCGGTGTTCGCGCCACTTGGTGCCCTCCGGAAAACGACAGGTCGGGCAAAGACGGGCGGCTCCAGAGCCCATAGAGGACTTTTGTTTCCTATTTCAAAGTAACGCTTGACATTGTGAATTTAATTTCTTATATTTATCATCGCTTGTATACGTACACACCGTGTCAAGAAACGGATAGTTAGTCGAGTTGGCTTTTCCCAGGGTGAGCCGACCTGTCGTGATGGATTCGGAAGGTTGAAGGCATATGCAGATCCACCTGGGCGACCGGAACCCGATATGCCTTTTTTCACGTTAAGGTCTGCTTCTGCCGGAATCTTGACCAGCGCAGTGCCGATCTGACTTCAATGTCACGGCATTGGGCGGAAACTCGGTGGTTGCTGTTCCAGGGCGTCGGAGGAGATCGACAGGTTTGCTTGGGGAGAAGAGGAGAGAGCGCAGAACACGGGGATAGCTTGCTGGCGTCGAGATGAGCGTGTCAGGAGCCAGCGTACGATTGCAGGCGACCCTTTGAGATGCGTGGCACGAGAGGGAACCCGACTCTCACGGGGTTTTATATATATAAAGCACGGAACCGGATGTAACTCAAATTAACCCATGTTCAGAAAGGGAAATCGAGTAACTCCTGTATTTCCTGAACTACAATCCACACACAACCCATTAAGGAGGAACCTATGGGTCAGCAACAACTTCTGCTATTAGTCCTGGCGGTGATCATCGTAGGAATCGCGATTGTCGTCGGTATCACGATGTTCAACTCCCAGGCAGCCAGCTCCAACTTGGACGGTGTCACCAACGATCTGATGAACCTGGGCTCTCGGGCTCAGCAGTACTATGTGCGACCAACATCGATGGGCGGCGGCGGTCAGACTTTTGCTGGTATGAGCATCCAGCATTTGACGACGCAACCGACCAATGAGAATGGTACGTACACGACCACAACTGGTGGTCAGCAAATCGTCATTACGGGTGTTGGCGTCCAGGACGGTGATCGTAATGGCACCAATTGCACGGCAACATGTACAGTCTTTGCAAATGATTCGATCAAAGTTGCAGTGACTGACAGGTAGTCAGAATTGGGATTGGGGCGGGCGGCAAACCTGCCCGCCCCACCGTGTTTGAAATGTCTTTGGAGTGCACTAAGAAATCATGGCTGAGTTTCGCTACATGGGTATGGGCGTCAATGGACGTATCCTGCAAGGCGTCATTTCCGCGAACGGACGCCGCGATGCAATGAAACGGGTGGACGAGATTGCCCGCCATAGGAAATTCCGTTTGCAGAAGCTGGAACGCAAAGCCACCTTCATTTACCGCGTTCGTCGCGGTCAGGAAGCGGTCATCAGCGGTCAGCAGAAGGCTTTTTCTGCCGAAGAAGTGCGCCGGGCACTGGAGAAAATGGGATTCAAGATCCTGTCGCTGCAGAAGAAGCTGTTGGCTTTCCACCTGAAGCCACCCTCCCGGGACATCGTCATGTTTATCCGCCTGTCCGCCGATCTGCTGCGGGAAAAAATGGCGTACAACGACATCTTGTTCCTGTTGGGCAATGATATCCAGAACCCGACGCTGAAGCAAGCCATACGCGAAATCGACCAGGACCTCAAAGATGGTAAGGACGGTGAGGAGGTTTTTGGCAAGCAGGCGGACATTCTGGGGCGCTTCCCGGCGCAATTACTGGGCGTGGCGACCAAATCCGGGAATATGGCGGAAATCTATGAGTCAACTGCCAAGTTCGTAGAACGGAATGACGATTTCAAGCGTAGTATGAAGGCAGCATTGATCATGCCCGGAATCGTGATCCTCGCTCTGATTGCGGCGGTTGTTTTCTACGTGGCGTATATTTTCCCTGAAACGGCGAAGATGTTCCTGAAGTTTGACATCGAGATGCCTCCGATGACGGCTTTTACGTTGCGGATGTCCGAATTCCTGCAGGCAAATTTCTGGTGGATGCTGGGTGCGTGTGTTCTGGCTGTGCTTGTGTTCGCTCGATATGCGACCTCACAAAAGGGCAGGTTCGTGCTGTCCAAGTACTTGATCAGGATACCGATTATCGGACCTCTCCTGCATAAGACGTCCATTGAAATCTGGTGCCGGGTATTCTACTCGCTGTATTCTGGTTCCGGGGAGAACGTGGAAGCGATTCGCACTGCAGCGGAAGCATGTCGGAATCCGTACATGGAGCAGCAAATTCGAGACATCGCCATCCCGTTGATGCTGAAGGAAGGCATGGGATTGGTGGAAGCACTCCAAAAGACGGGGGTTTTTACCGAAAACGCACTGCAGCGCCTGCACGCCGGTACAGAAAGCGGTACGGTCCGCGAAATGGCTCTGCAGGTCGCGAATTACTATGAGAAAGAAACCACCTATAAACTCCACAATATTATTGACATGATTCAAGTTGGGATCGCAATATTGATCTTGATCGTGATGACAGCAATCACCATCGTCAGCGCAGAAACGGCTGTTATCAAACCTCAGCATAATAGAACTATAAGGTGACCCATGATAAGTCGTGCAGATATACTGAAGATGACCCGTGCCGCCAGAATGCTGGTGGATCGGGGAGTGATAGATGAAGATACGCTCGAGAAGGCACTGGTATTGCAGAACTCCGAGAATGGCGGACGTCGACGGAAATTAGCGGAAGTTCTGGTGGAAGACCTGCAACTGGATCGGCACACGGTTTACAGTGAGATGGCGCGGGTTTTCGCTTTCAAGGAAATCGATCTGGACAGCGAATCCTTGACGGATCAGAAGATCGAATTCATCAAGGGCATGTTCGACCAGGTGGACAAAGAAACCCGCGATGAGCTGCTGAAGAACAATATTCTGCCCTACGAGGTCTCCGAGCGCCGCCCGGATTCACTGATAGTGCTTACGGACGATCCGACCAACCGCGAGCTGCTGAACCTGGCTCGCAAGTTTCCGTTCCGGCACATTGACATGGCATACGCCCGGCGGGAATCGGTGCGCAAGTGGCGAGATACTATCTATCCGCCGACCAACGAGTATCTGCAGCTTCTTGAGGAATCCACAGCCAAGATGGAGACGATCGACACGGAAGCCGAAGCCGAGGCGCTGGATGAGATCAAATTGGATCAGGAGATCAACAAGTCCCTCCTGATTAATCTAATCGAGGGTGCATTGATGGAAGCGGTGCGGCGCGGGGCTTCCGATATTCATATTATCCCCGGCGAGGAGAACCATACTTCGCTTTGCTTCCGAATCGATGGTAAACTGCAACAATGGCTTGAGGTTGATTTTGCCAAACCGGAATCCTTGGCAGCTGTGGTCAAAGACCGATCCCGAAACGTGGATCGTTTTGAGCGGGAAACCGCTCAAGACGGTTTCATTCAGCGCAAGGTGGATGGTCACATCATCCGATATCGCGTATCCATCCTTCCTATCATCCACACGGAATATCAGCGTAAGTTAGAGTCCATCGTGATCCGCGTGCTGGATGACCGCAATGTGATCACCGATCTGGGCAAGCTGGGATTGCAGAAGCAAGCCAGGAACGATTTTGAGAGGGCGATCCGCAAGCCACAGGGTATGGTTATCCTGACCGGACCGACCGGATCAGGGAAATCTACTACTTTGATGGCGGCACTGCACCACGTGATGACGCCCGAGCTCAATGTCCTCACGGTGGAAGATCCGGTCGAGTACGTGGTCCGAGGGGCTCGGCAGCTCAAGATCGGACCGCACCTGGATTTCGACGGGGCAATGCGCTGTATTTTGCGTCACGACCCGGATATCGTCATGGTGGGTGAGATTCGAGATCGCCTGACCGCAGAGATCGCAATCAAGCTGGCAAATACCGGGCACCTGACGTTTTCGACGCTGCATACCAATGATGCGCCGTCGGCGATTTCCCGATTGTTCAAGATGGGTGTGGAACCGTTCCTGATTGCTTACGCAATTAACCTCATCGTCGCGCAGAGGCTGATCCGGACGTTGTGCGACAATTGCAAAGTGGTGAACGATGACCTGGATCAGGCGGTGCCACGCGCATTGGGCTTCACGGACGCGGAAATCAAAGCGACCAAGTTCTACAAACCAGTGGGCTGCGAAACCTGCATGCATGGATACAAAGGCAGAACCGCGATCACGGAAGCATTATACTTCACCAAAGAAATCCGGAGAGTCATCCTGGAAGCGGGCAGCGAAGTGGACGAAGAAGCCATTCGCACCCTGGGAATCAAGAACGGGATGATGAGTCTACGAGCGTCCGGTCGCGAACGCATCAAGGAAGGAGTCACTACCTGCGAAGAGATCATGTTTGCAACCACTGAGGATTAGTGGCTCCAGCAGACAGACGAGATAAGAATGTTAAATACAGGTCAAACGATGCTGGTTTTGGGCGCCATTGTGCTTTTTGCAGTGCTGCTGCCCTCGTTGAACGAGGCGATCTTTACCAGCGACTCCACCCAGGTGGTGACACAGGTGGAGAACAGCGCAATGGCTGTCGCTCAGGGAATATTGTCAGAGGCAGCTACCAAGAAATTCGACGAAGTATGTATCACGACCTTGCCGCAGAATCCTTCCCAACTTACTCCAACGTCAGGGTTGGGCGCGGATGCCGGGGAGTATTATCCCAACTACGACGATCTGGACGACTATGCGAGCCTGTCGCTCGTTGATACAACCACGTTGTTGTCGGTGCCATTCACTGTGACCGCCGAGGCTGACTACATCGATCCGGATAACCCGGGCTCGACGTCGTCGTCTCAGACATTTGTGAAACGCCTTCGAGTCACCGTCACCAGTCCCTACCTGGTCGATCCTGCTTCCCGAGATTCTCTTTCGATCACGTTGCAGCGGTTGTATGCGTTTTTTTGATTGATTCCTGGTATGAGTTACTTCCTTGACATAGTTGGATCCGTGATTATTGGCGGGCTTCTCTTGTTGGCGGTCATGACTTCCTACACGAATGTCAACCAGGTCGCTCTGGACAGCAGCCTTGAGCTGACGGTGCAGGAAAACCTGGACGAATGGATCGAGATCATCCAGCACGATTTCCGCAAGATCGGATATCATGTGCCTAATCCGGCGTGGGCGGTCCAAGCCTGCGATTCGACATCGATCACATTCATGGCGGACCTCGATAACAATGGCACGATAGATTCAGTGAATTATTTCCTCGGGACGCCGGATCAAGTTCCGGGGACCGAGAATCCCAACGACCGGACACTGTACCGCCAGGTGAGCGGTCAATTGACCAGTGGATCCTTAGGTTTGACTGGCTTTCGATTGAGATATTTCGATAACTCGGGTAATCCAACATGGACGCCATCCGACGTCAAGGCGGTGGAAGTCTTCATTCAGGTCGAAAGCCCGTTTGCAGTGGACTCCACATACATTCAATCCAATTGGCAGACGGTGATCCACCCATTGAATCTCCAATGATCCAGAAACTATGGATGACATGGTGAGGCCACAACAATAATCGGGAGCGAATTATGGGACGAAATGCATTGATTCTTGTCGTCGGATTCGCGATCATCACGGGGGTGATGCGCTTGTCACTCAATCGGGGTGAGCGGTCAGTGAGTCAGATCGCGTACGACCGTTACGAAGACCTCACTGCCCGCAACGCGGCGCACAGCGGCGCCAATCTGGCACTCAATACCCTGCATGAGAACCCGGCATGGCGGACTGGCTACAATGACCTGGACCTGTTCGGCGCGAATGTCGATGTGCAGGTTTTCGATCACGTCAGCGACTCGACCCTTGGGCAGGACACGCTTCGTATCGCAGCTCAGGGCTCAATTGGCGAGGACACTGCCGACGTGATTCTGACCGTTGCCATGGACTACGCGTCCTTCTTAGGCAATGTCTTTTCAGCCATCACCGGCAATACCAATATCAAGACGCTGGGCACCATGATTGTGGATGGGCGTGATCATGACTGGAACGGCAATGTCATCCCCAATAATGGCACGTATGCGATCGTTACCACTGCCACGTACATTCAGGGAGGCAATACCTTCTTAGGAGGCACTCCGCTGACCGGAATAGACTTGGCGCCCTGTCCGAGCGGATGGGAACCGGTAGTCCTCCAGAATTATGTGTGGCCCGGACCCTATCCCGAGACACCCGAAGAAGTGTTAGGAGGTTCGGCGGCGGGGATTCCTCCGGGATTTTTCCGAGCAGTCGCGATGAGCGGCTATAATGGCAGCCAATACGTGACCAATCCCAACAACCTGACTTTCCCGCTGCATGGTGTGACTTATGTCGAACTGCCCATCGGAGAGGAATGGAATCCCGCCGATCTGGGCACAGACAGTCAGGGACTCTTGATCGTGCACAACACGGAAAAATCCGCCATGATGCAAAACTTGGGCGGGGACGTATTTCGCGGCTTGATTATCGCCGACGACATGATGCATATTCACGACAATATTCTTGGAGCCGTGTTTGTCCTAACGAACGATCCAATGGCAGGCAACTGCATCGGGAATGGCACCGGCGACGTCCTGTTTTCTCGTATTGCCCTTGACGAAGCTCTCGGCGGCGTCTTGAATCTCGCCACCCTCTCAATTTTGGATTACTGGGAATAAGACGGTACATATCGCGAACTCACCACTAACACCCCCACTCCTATGACACAAATGCCCTCAGCCTTGGCTGAATCCAAGGAAAACCACGACCGGCTTTCCGCCGTCCATCGTGTGTTCGCCTCCATCGAAGGCGAATTGCATCCCTATCTCACCGGATCAGAACGTCAGAGAACAATCTACCAGAGACTGCAGACGCTCGAGGCATCCGACCGAGAAACGCTCCTCGAACTAATGCACTCCTTTCTGCACCGCATGATCGAAGCAGAGGCTTCCGACATCGATTTTGGAGGACAGGGATCTCAGAGCCAGGTTTGGCTGCGGGTTTTCAATGACAAGCGCCCGGTGCCGGAACTGGGGACCTATGGACTGGACCAGTTCAGCATTCTCTCGTTGAATCTCCTGACCCCGCGCCAGGCAAGGCACCTGTTTGCCCATCGCAACCTGGACTTTTCGTTCTCGATGGAATACAAGGGTATTCGGGAACGCTTTCGCGGGTGCTTGTATTTCGACCTGGACTATCTGGCGCTGAACATGCGCCGGATCAACAACTTCATCTGGCCCTTCCGCGATTACAATTTCCATCCCAATGTCATCCGATCGTTGTCACTGGAATATGAAAAGCAAGGCATGATCCTGATCACCGGGATCACCGGCTCAGGTAAGTCCACGACTCTGGACAGCATCATCGACGCCAACAACCGCACGGTCAATGCCCATGTCGTCATCATCGCCAGCCCTGTGGAATGCGTGCATCAGTCCATCAAATGTCTGATCCGCCATCGGGAAGTGGGCAAAGACGTGAACTCGTTCCGAGAAGGCGCCGTGCAGTCTTTGCGCCAGGACCCGGACATTATCATGATCGGCGAAATGCGCGATCCTGAGACTATCGTCACGGCAATGGAGATCACCGACACCGGTCACAAGGTTTTCTCAACCCTGCACACCGGATCTGCGGTAGAGACGATCGACCGAATCGTGGCTGAGTGCCCCGTGGCGGAACAAGATAGAGTCCGCAACCGCCTGGCAGATGTTCTGAAAATCATCATCTCTCAGAAATTGGTCCCTTCCCTGGATGGAAGACGGGTCTTAGCCAAGGAAGTGCTGGTGGTCAATGCCTCTGTTCGCGCTGCCATCAAGAATAACAATACCGGCGAGATTTATCAGATGATCAACGAGTCTGCCAAAGAAGGCATGGTGACAATAGAGCAAGACCTTCGTCGGCTGGTTCGGGATCGTCGCATATCACTGGACGAAGCGATGAATTTCGCCAATAACAAGAAACGGATGCAGGAACTTCTTGAGTTTTCAGCGTAGCTTACCGATATTATGATAGCTACTAACCTCATTAGCTGACGGTATCTATGAAGAATCTGATCGCGAGAAAAGAAGCTCTGGGGATCATGCTGGATGGCAGGGATCTGCGCATCGCGCATCTCGGCTGGAAAAACGGCAAAATTGCAGTGTTTGGAGTGGAACAGACCACACTGCAACGTAGGGTGGGCGGCGTGAGCCATAGAGATTTCGACACCGAAGGGGAAACATCGAGCGCGTTCGGGGTCAGCCCCGATTCATTAGTTTCCGATGCCTTCGGAGAAGAACAAGCCGGCGACGTCTCTGGAACCTTGGTCAGTCTGTTGTCCAAGTACCCATTGAAGAACACCCTGGTCGCGGTGAATATTCCCGACAATCAGGTTTCATTCCACCAGTTCAAAGATGATTTTGGACTCAGGGGGAAAGCGTTGAAGCACCACGTGCGCGAGGCGATAAGTATGCCCGCAGGCGATATCGCTGGCAGCGAAATGCTCGACGTATTCAAATCAGCTGACGGCGGCTTGACCGCCGTGGCTTTTGGCGGCAGTATCCCGCTGGTGGAAACTTTGTTGGACGTCCGCAGCTTTCTCCCGGGTGGAGCGTTGAACTTCACTTTGGTCGAAGCCAACGAAGTGGCGCTGGTTAATCTGGCACGTGCCACTATGGATTTCGTGCCGGATGAGGTCACGGTTCTGATTTACATCGGGCGGGAGTATTCCAGCATTGTCGTGTTGAATGGCGATCACCCGTCCGCTTTCGTTCAGACAATCCACGAAGGATACCAACATGATACGGTGTCCAACACGCTTTTTTCCAGAATTCTTCTGGAACAAGAGGAATCCGACCTGCCGGTGATTCACCACATTGTACTGGCTGGGGAAATCGGCACCACTCGAGCTCTGGAATTCTTCAAGAAGCAATTTCCAGAGGTCGATGTCAAGCCCATGACCGTCGACTGTTTGGACACCACGAGCTTGGCGAGCAAAGACATCGCGTTCCTGCCCAAGTTTGCGATACCAATTGCCATGGCATGGGAGGCTTTGGATCGCAGGAATCCCCGTTTCCTGCGCTTGAATTTGACGCCGGACTCGATTCGGACTGCTCAGAAATTCTTCACCATCGCGTGGCACGGATTCGCCGTGCTGGGGTTGATTTTCGTGTTGATGGTTGGTTTGTCGTACGGCACCCTGGTGCGCCTGTCCGATATCGGCACCCTGGAAACGTCCATTCAGCGAAAGCAGGAGACTCTGGTGTCGCTTCAGGCGGATCTGACTCGCGTGGGGCTCCTTAAGGAGCAGATCGATAATTACGAAGCTAACCTGCGATTCCTGGATTCGCAGATCGTGGATCCGGGGAAATGGAGCCGATTATTCTCCGACTTGACCCGGGATTTCGCCACAATCAGTCGGATTTGGATGGAGAGTATTGAATCGGTGCCGCAGGGATTCAGAATTGTCGGGAAAGCACAATATCGGAAGCCGATTCCACGCCTGGCTTATCTGTTGCCCAAAGCAGACTTGAAACGTGTCACTCGAGTAGTGTCTGAGGAAGGCGAGTTGACGTATGAATTTGAGATGACCGCGGGTATCCCACCGGCGGAAGCAACTGGGGAGGGTGCAACACCAAAGACCACCAGTACCACAGCTATGAGCGGAGGGGTACCGGACGGAAAGTGGGCATTGGAACAGACCGGAACGACGAGTTCAGCGCCGTCTGATACCGCCCAGTCCCAGTTGAGAAGGCAATAACGCCGGTCACCGGACCACGATCGTGGTGACCTTGACATAGAACATCGACCTCGAACAAACAGGTTACAACCTTATGCATCCTTGGCGCAGCACATTGATCTTGGGAGTCTTCTGGGTTTTTCTCCTCTTGGTGGGAACCTACTATGTCGAAGGCTACCTGAAGAGTAAACAGAAGAACCTGAAAATTCGCGATGACAAGCTGCAGAGCGAGTTGGTTGTCAAGCAGGACTTGGTCGACAAGGCTGTGAACATGCAGGAGACGTTGGGGACGATTCGGAACATCTGGATGTACCGATCCAAGGTGATCCCGCGTTCAGAAACAGCGTACAAGACCTATGAGTATCTTGACAGGATTCTGTCGCGCCGCGAGACCAGCTTGAATTTTGACTTTTTGCAGGGCGACATCAAGGACTCTGCGGGCGTACACAGTGCCAACTACAAGGTACTTGGAGAAGCCAAGTACGAAGACCTCTATTCCTTTATCTGGTATCTGGAGAATCTCCCACCCTATCTGCGTATCAATTCAGTCAAGATAGAGCATGCGACTCAGAAGAAGAAAGAGAGCGCGGAGGGTCGATGGGTGAGCTTCGAGATTAACCTGACTGCCATATCCGCTGACCGACCGGGCTTTGAGACGTTAGACTATTCGATTGACGTTTCCGCTCCAATCCTGGGATATGATCCGTTCCATCGACCGGCAAAAGAGGTCGTGCAACTTCCGGCGAATACGAAGCAGCTGCCGAACGTGTTCGAGACCAAACTGCAGGCAATGACGCCGACTCAGGCGTATGTTATAGATCAGACCGGTGAACTAAAGGTGCTTAGCATGGGCGACGAAGTTTACTTGGGATATCTGTCAGAGATTCTGCCTGACGAAAACAAGGTGGTGTTCTATCTCAGCCAATTGAATCCGCCCCGCAAAGTGACTTTGTCCATCGGGAAAAAATAGTTGAAACCATACCTGGAAGGACGGGAATATTACTATGCGATTTCTTCCCTTCGCTATCCTGATTGCTGTCTTGACGGCGATGACCGCCTTGGCACAGAACCGACTGCCACAGGAATATGTCGCGCCGGATGAGATTATCACGCTGTCGGCGAGCTCCTCATTCGAGCAGGCGTTCGAGATTCTTTCCAAAATTGCCGAACGAAAGGAAGGAAAGACGATCATCGATCCCTTACGGCATCAAGGTCAGATCGACGTGGAAATCGTCAACATGCCTTGGAAGAAAGCTCTGGAAATCATCCTAAAAGCGAACCGCTTAGCTTACGTCGAGCATGAGCGGTTCTACGAAATCACCGGAGAAGCGGCAAAGGTGAAACCCGAAGAGGAACCGATCACATTCGGTAGTCGGGAGATTTTGATTGAGTCGATTTTCTTCGAGGCAAATCTGCAGGCGATGGAAGAGGTGGGAGTTGATCTATCGGCGTTGATAAGCACCGGAAATATCGACTCGACCGGTATCATCATGAGGGGCGGCAGTCAAGTAACCGAGAATATCGCGGAAGCCCGGGGCAGCTATAGGAGGGACGGTCTTCACATTGGAGATTGGGAGTTTAACCTCAACCTGGACGGGATGCTGCGCGCTTACGAAAAAGATGACCTGGGGCGGATCCTGGCTCATCCTAAATTGGTGGTGCTGTCAGGCAAGGAAGGTCGGATTCAAGTTGGACAGGACTTTTCCATCAAGACATTGGATTTCGCTGGGAACATCATCGACAGATTCTACTCGGTCGGCACCATCTTGAACGTGACGCCAACGGTGTACACCGAAAACAACGTGGACTTCATCCATTTGACCATCCACATGGAACGGTCCAACGTCTTGCCGGATCCTATTTCCACGATAGTCAACAAGTCGGAAGCGAATACTCAGGTGTTGTTACTAAATGGCGAGACTACGGTGATGGGGGGGCTGTATTCCCGAGACACCCGCGATTTGCGCAAGGGCGTTCCATTTCTGAAGGATTTGCCGTGGTGGGTGCTGGGGCTCAGGTATGTCTTCGGCTACAGCCTACAGCAGACCGTGGATCGGGAGTTGTTGGTCGTCCTTCGAGCCAGTCTGGTTCCCAAGTTAGAGGCGCGCACTGCCGGCATACCAGGCACCTTGCACGACGTCTTGAAGGATGGCAATCAGAATATGAGCAAGACATTACAGCAGAATTGGGAGGCTCAGTCTGACACTACCACCACCCAGAGCAAAACGCCGGGCAATTGATTATTATTCAGGCGGAGTCCTGGCGTCATCACCGACGTCGTAACTAAGTCAAGACCGGTCGGCACAGATCCGACCGGTCTTTTTCATTGCCAGATCGCGTCAAACAAGTTGCTTGAGGTCACGATTCTTCAGGCATGTATTGTCGTCCCCATCGCCTGCCGAAGCAGGACCAAGGCGCTCTCATAATCGAACAGCGCCTGGATATTGACTATATCGGCGTTACTCAGAGCAGTCCGTGCGTCAGTGATTTCGATCGCAGAGCCCACCCCTGAATCATAACGCGCTTCCGCAAGCCGCAGATTTTCCGCAGCTTGGTCAACCAGTTGTCGTGTCGCGCCAATCCGCTGCTCCGCCTCTTTCAATCCCAGGTAATATTCCTTGACCTGCAGAAGAATCTGCTGCGTCAGAGCATTTATCGCTGCCTGCGACTCATCCACGTTGGCTTGGGCTTGCTGCACTTGCGCCGATATTCCGAACCCTTGAAACAACGGGAGACTCAGGGTGAGACCAGCATTCCAACGGCTCTGCAACGGAAATTCGAAACCATTCCAGGAATAACTGCCGGACGCCAGCAACGACGGCAGGTGTTGACTCCTGGCGGCTGCGACAAAAGCACGATTTTCCAATAACCGAGCCTGCGCCGAAAGAATCTCCGGATGCCGAGTCACGGCGATTTGTTCCGCAGAATCCAACGGCACGTCGAAGGGCTCAATCTTAAAAGTGTCCACGACGGCAAAGTCGCTGATCGATTGGACACCCATGTCATTTTCCAGTTGGACGTTAGAGACTTGCAGCTGATTTCGGGCGCTGATCAAATTGACCCTGGCGTTCGCCAGATCGACCTCGCCTCGTGTAACGTCAAACTGCGGGCGTTTGCCCACCTGGTAGAAAGCTCTGACTTGAGCCAGGTGCTTCTCGGCTTGATCCACGGTTTGGCTATCGACGTCAACCACCCTTAGTGCCTTGATTACTTGAAAATACGCGAGCTGCACATTCGTCACTACGGCGTCGCGCATGGACTCGAAATCGAATTCCGACACTTCGACACCGCTCTTGTTCGCGGAAACACGTGACCAGGTCTTGCTGAAATCGAACACGACTTGCTCAGCCTGGATTGCCGCTGTGTAGCTGTTGTAAGATTGCTTCCTTGACGGGAAATTGGGGTTGAACACGAAGTAGCCGTCAATCCGAGAACCGCCGGCCGTAAGATTTACACTGGGAAGAAGGTTTGATTCTGTTTGACCCAGTATTGCCTTCGACGAGCGAATCCCCGCTTCAGCTGAACGCAAGCTTGGATGATACTGCAGTGCCAATCTGATGGCGTCATCCAACGTAAGCTTCTCGGGAAGCTGCAAAGCGGTCTGGGCATGCAGATCCGGATGTAGCAGCACGACCAGCAGGACACTTCCCAATAATCGACTTACAAAACGGCAGTCCATTCGAGTATCTCCTTATAACTCGTATCCCCTCACCGAAGCATAATTGATCCGAGGAACTGAACACACTGACGCGGTCACACTGCCCCATGTTACAGACGCAGGCATCATACCCTACTCCACATCTTTGGGTGCCAGTTTCCTTTTAAAACGTTCTTCGAAGACGGTATAGACTGCGGGAACGAGAATCAACGTCAGCATCGTGGAGACGGTCAACCCACCGATAACCGAAATTGCCAACGGAGCCTGGGTTTTTTCGCCGCCAAGCCCAAACGCCATCGGCAAAAGCCCAAGCACGGTGCAAAGAGACGTCATCAGGATCGGTTTCAACCGCGTTCGTCCAGCCTTGACTACCGCTTCACGCAATCCCATCCCTCCGAAACGCAGGCGGTTCGTGTAATCAACCAGCAATATCCCATTGCTCACCACGATTCCCACCATCACGATGATGCCCTGGAAGGAGATGACCGACAAGCTTGTGCCAGTGAAAAACAGTATCCAGAGCACTCCGATCAGCCCCAAAGGAACGGTGAACATGATGATAAAGGGGTCCAGCAGGGATTGGAATTGCGAGGACATAACCACATACACCAACAGAATCGCTAATAGCGACGCCAGCAACAAGTCACGGAACGTCGCTTTTTGCTGGGCGACGTTCCCGCCCAGCACAATTTCGAACCCAGGCGGGATGCTAATCTGACTCAGCTTGTGTGCGACATCTGACGCCACGCTTCCCAGATCGCGCCCGCTGACATCGGCAGTCACCTCGACCAAGCGTTGTTGGTATTTTCGATCGATTTGCACCGGACCGCTGGTTCTCTCAATCGTCGCCAAATTTCCCAGCAGCACATCATGTCCGTCGGCTGTCGTCACAGTCAAATTCTTGATGTCGTCAATCTGGTTGCGGTATTTTTCGTCCAACCGAACCAGGATGTTGGACTGATTCCCGCTGATTGGGTCTGTGTACAAAGACGCCACGGATCCGTCAATGTAGGTATTGATGGCGTTTGAAATTTCCGCTACATTGACCCCGAGAACCCCGGCTTTGTCGCGGTCAATCTTCACATTCAATTCCGGCGAATTGTCGTCACGACTAATCTGGACAGCCACCGCACCGGGTACAGTTCTGACGGCAGAAGCGACTTGCTTTGCCAAATTGGATCCGGTGTCCAGGTCGAAACCTCGGATCTCGACGTCGATCGGTGCCGACGAGCCGAAATTGAGCAGGAAACGCAGGAATCCGCCGGGTCTGACGAAAATCTGTGCTCCGGGGACTTGTGCGAGTTTCGGTCGGATGGAGTCCATAATCTGGAAGACCGAACGCTTCCGATGGTCAGACGGGGTCAGAGATACTTGCATACTGGCAGCATGGCTGCCCGAATTCTGACTGAAAAGCATCCCACTGCGAGCGGAGGGCACACCAATGTCAGCAAGAACCGCATTCATTTCGGGCACATTGTGACGAAGAATATCTTCGATCTGTTGCACCACCTTCAGAGTTTCCTCCGACCGCGATCCCACCGGCAATTTGACGGTGATGGAAAACTGGCTTTCGTCTTGGTCGGGGAAGAATTCGGTGCCGATGAATTTGAACAAGCCCAACGAAACGACCGCAAAAAGCACAATGCTGCCGATGACAACCCGCCGATGTCCCAGAGCCCATGTCAACCGCTTTTCGTACCAGCGATCCAGGGAATCAAGACTATCGTGCGCCCACACTCTCAGTCGATCGGATAGCTTGTCCGACCCGCCATCCAGCGGTTTTTCGGGAGGCAGGAAATTCAGACACATCGTTGGGGTGATTGTCCGGGAAATGAAGAACGACCCGAACAGGGCGATGGCAACTGTGATGGTAAGCGGGATGAAGAGAAGCTTGGCGATGCCGGTCAGAAAAACGATGGGAAGGAAAACGATGACAGTGGAAAGCGTCGAAATAAAGATGGGAGCCGCTACTTCCTTTGCGGCTGCCAGCGTAGCCTGCAGTTTGGTTTGTCCCGGCTCCTGCTGATTGTAGTGCCGAGAGATCGCCTCCAATTCCACGATGGAGTCGTCCACCAACCGTCCTACCGCCAGAGCAAAACCGCCCAGAGTCATGATATTCAACGTGATATTTCCGAAACGGAACATGATGAATGTGACCAACATGGACATGGGAATCGCCACCACGATGATCATTGTTCCCCGAATGTTTCGTAGAAACAGCATGATAATGATCATGGCAAGGATGGCGCCCAGCATTATCTCCTGTTTCAGTCCATTGATGGTCTGTCTGATATACAAAGACTGATCGAAACTGAGAGACATTTGCACACTGGGCGGAATACCAGTCAGCCGAGGGAGGGCATGAAGCACGTTGTCCACCACATTCACGGTATTGGCTCCAGCCATCTTTTGCACGCGCAGGGTCAATCCAGGCTTACCGTTAATGCGGACAATCTCCGTCTGCTCCTGATAACTGTCCTCTACCCTACCCACATCTTTGATTCGGACCGGAACGCCATCAATGGTGCGGAGCACGACATTTTCGATCGGTGCCACCACATTGAAACGGCTGTCGGTTTTCAACGAGTAATCGAAGGGACCGGTACGCAGATTGCCGGAAGGGATGATGAGATTGGCGTCGGCAATCGCATTCAGAATCGTCTGCACCGGCATTTTCAAAGCCTGGATGCGATTGCGGTCGAGTACGACGTGGATTTCTCGGATCCGTCCGCCTAACACCTGAGCCGATGCCACTCCGGGCAGATGTTCGATCTGTGGCTCGATTACATTGAGCGCCAGATCATAGAGATCGCGTTCGTCTATGTCGCCCGAAACCGCCACATTGCAAACCGGCAGGTTGGTGATATCAAAGCGCAGCACCGCTGGCTGCGAAACACCGGTGGGCAGTTGATTGATAACCCGATTCACTCGCTGAACCACGTCCACCAAGGAGACATCCAAATTGGCATTCCAATTGAAATTGATGCGCACCTGGGAGATACCTTCCCGGGTCGAAGACTGCACATAATCCACATCGTTGACCGAGCTCACGCCTCGTTCGATGTAGGACGTGACGCTCTGTTCCATGTCAGTGGGACTGGCGCCGCTGTAAAATGTGATGGTGGAGATTACCGGTATCGTGATATTAGGGAGCAGATCGATGGGAAGCTGCGATAGCGAGATTAGTCCCAGGACCAGAATAGTGACTGCAATCAGGAAGGTTGTGATCGGGTATCGAAGCGCCAGACGCGTCAACCACATGTCAGGATCTCCTCACGATTCCACCTTGACTTTGGCGCCGTCCCGTATCAACTGCTGCCCTGTGGTGACGACGTTTTCTGTGCCGGAAAGCCCACCGATGATCTGTGTGCGATTATCTTGTTCGATGCCGACTTGCACCGGGGTGCGTTTTGCAGCATCGTCCACAACTACATAGACAAATGTCCCCTGAGCATCGCTTAATATCGCCGCGGTGGGAACAGTGATCGCATCGGGGTGCACAGAAATGACCAACGTAGCCGTAACGAACATCCCCGGCTTTAACAGAAGATCTGTGTTTGGAACATCGATCTCCACCGCCATGGTTCGCGTCGCCAGATCGACCGCTTGGCTGTATCGGGCGATCCTGCCTTCGAACTTCATATCGGGCAGAGCATCTGCTACGATGACTGCCTTCTGCAATCTCGGAATAATCGGCGTGTCTTTTTCCAGAACATTGATGGTGACCTTTACGGTCGTCAAATCCATCAACGTGAACAACATGGTATTGTCGGTAGAAATCGATGCTCCGGGATCCACATAGCGTTTGGTGACATAACCGGAAAAGGGCGCTGTGATTTGGGCATAGCTCAATTTTGTTTTCGCCAGCTCAAAGTTTGCCTGCGATATTTTCAAGGCAGTCTCCGCATTGTCCAGATCCTCTTGCGCCAGGAGGTTTTGATCCATCAGCTTTTTGGTTCGATCATAATTCAGAAGGTTGTTTTGGTAGGTTGCGGACGTTTCAAGCGTCTGCTGGTACAACTCCACAGAATCGATCACCGCCAGAAGCTCGCCTTTCCGAACCACGTCACCGATATCAACGTTGACTTGCTCCAAAGTGCCACTGACTTTGGAATAGATATTCGCCTGCTGAATGGCTGCCACATCGCCGTTGTATTGCAGCTGGTCGGTGATCACCTCACGAGTAGGCTTACTAATTTTGACCGGCGGCGTAGCCCGACCTGAGGGCGCATCCTGACCCAGGTGCCGGCTGATATTCAACGCGACAAGAGCTGCTATGACCAAAACGGCGAACACAGCTAATACAGTCTTCCAGGACCGCTTCATGATAGTCTCCTCGCCATAATCTACTCCAAGAGAGCCCGGCGTTCCTTCACGATTCCCGGGCATCGAACCACTCGGACCGCATGACACAAATGCGCAGGATCTCCAATACTTGGAAATTCCAATCGAACCGACCTTCTAAATTTTTGAAGGCTTGCATTAATAACCGCATACGGACAAAACGGGTTCCCGTACTCGGTCATTTATTATTGTTCACGAATGATGAGGTGATAGGTATTCGAACCTTCGAGTGTCTTCGCTTTGTCAGGGATGAGGGCGCCGCCGCAGACCCAGTCGTGGTTCTTTCGGCGGTAGGCGTGGTCACAACTGAGGTAATGATGATGTGTCAGAAGAGATGTTTGGGGCTGACGTGGTCGGGCAGATGAACAGGATGTGCGTGTATTTGGGTCTGCATCATGGGCTTCCAGCCCATTACCTTCCACGGGGGGGGACACCCGTGCCACTGAGGAGCTTGTTGTACCCCGAGCTGTTGTCTGAAAGTGAGGGTAGGTTGAGGGTGAGGCAAATTGCTCTATCTGGGTGGGTTTTCCATACATGGCAATCTGAATACGGTCTTGATCAATGACCGCTCTGTGAAGAACGGCTCCTATTAAGTCCTTTTGCTTGTAAGGCTGAATGTGATCAAATACGTCTCCAAATCTGCTGAGTGCCAAAACCACCAATTCCTCGTTGACGGACTCCCCTTCGATTTCTTCTATCATCAGTTCCAGTGACTTGACACCATCATCGATGTCCTTTCTTCTTCTACCAAGTTCATCCAGCTTATCCCTTAGGAAGACACTGCTCTCCTCGCTGGCTAAATCCACCCATTTGCCCATAATGCCATCGGCAAGGGCTTTGACATCTTCAAGCTCCTTGTGCAGGAGTTGCCGTTGCTGTCGCAACTGTGGAAGTTCTTTCTGAAGTCTCCTATTGGTACCGGCTACTATAGCTCTCAGCATATCCTCTTGTTTTGACATCGCTTTGATTCTATCAATTACGACATCCTCAATTTCGCTCGCTGAGACTTTAAAACCGCACGCTTTGTCTTTGCAGACATAATAGTAGTACCTGATGCGTTTCTGACCCGTGCCTGAACGCCCTTCCATTTCATTCCCGCACACAGCACACCACAATAAGCCGCCATTCAGGACATAATTATGTCTGATTCGAGCAGTGCTATTATGTCGAGTTCGGCAGTTCTTCTTAATCAGTTCCTGAACCGCCCAAAATTTCTCTTCGCCAACGACGGGTTCCCAAAGGGCATCGACGATCTGATATTGCTCATTCTCTGGCAGTTTAGACTGCTCTCGCCTTTTCCCTCGCTTGTTGATCTCTTTCTTGCCAATATAGGCATAGTTGGTCAACATCTGCTGGATCGAAGAGTAGCAGAATTCCTTTGCCGCTCGCAATTTCCCGCTACGTGTTGAATACTCCTTGGTCCTGTATCCATGCTTATTCAAAATGTTCGCTGTCGTGAGGTAAGATCCGTTCTTCAAGTATGTGTCGAATACGAAATTCACCAGCGCCTTTTCTCTATCGTTGGGAATCAGATGACCTTTCTTTTTGGGATCCAGATCATAACCCATGATCTGACCGCCATTCCAGAGTCCACGCTTTGCCCTGGCATAGGTCGCCTCTTTGACCCGCTCCGATGTCTGCTCCCTTTCGAATTCCGCCAACGCCATCAAGTCTGCCTTGTGATGCTCTTGGCAATCGGCTATTAATTTGAGCGAGCCACAAGACACGTTGGAAATATTCCTTGACAAATCGTCACTTTTCCATTATATTAGGATCCAGTTCTCGATCTTCACAGGGAGTCTTCATGAACACCATTTTTGAAGTAAAACCATGTGACCTATCCAACCTTGCACCTGACAGAGTGGTAGACTGCTTTCGACGTCTACTATGGAATGAAAGCGCAAGAGTTGGAATCAATGGTCACCTGATCAGTGTTCCTCATTGCATAAATGTACCTGATGGAGGCATTGATGCCTTGATATTAAATGCCCACCCTACTGACAAAAGCTTGATTCCGTCCGGCATCACTGGATTCCAAATCAAATCCACCAATTTGGAACCAGCAGCTTGCAAAAAGGAATTGCACATTGATGGTAATCTTGATGCTCCTTTAAAACCAGAGATAAAAAGAATCCTGGAGGCGGGAGGGAATTACATTCTTGTGCTATTTGCAGAAATTACATCAAGGCAATGGAGAATGCGAAATGAGGAAATACACCAGGAATTATCTCGGTTAGAATATCAAGATAATGAAGTCCGTGTATATTCGGCGGATCAAATCGCACGTTTTATGGAACAATATCCTGCATTAGTATTATGGTTTAAAAATATTGTGAGTGAAGGATTATTCTATTCATCTTGGTCCCAGCGCCTCGATATTGCTAAACCTCGAAACTTTGTACATGATGATAGCAGAGACACTTTCATTCAAGAAATTAGAGATAAACTAAGGAATCCACAAGGTGAATGTAAAGTTATGAGAATAACAGGATTATCTGGGCTTGGCAAGACACGATTGGTTCATGAGATTTTGAATGCTGATGACTTAAGAAGTCGTGTGATTTATGCACAATCAGACGTATTTGGGTATTCGGGATTGCATTCGTTACTTCAGAATGATGATAGACTGCATACAATTATGGTCATTGATGATTGCGAGTTAACTGACCATGATAGATATGTCCGTTCGTTTGCCGCAAGAGGGTCACGCTTGGCTTTAATAACAATGTCATATGAAAGGGTTGAAGTGCCTGTACCTACCATGAGTTATGAAATACGTCCGCTTTCAGCTAACAAAATAGAACAACTAATAAGAAATGAAACAGAAATACTTCCAGATGATTTAGTACGGCATTTGGCGAGTTTTGCGGACGGCTATCCTCGAATTGCTATGTTATTAGCTGAGAATTACCTGATGTCTGGCGGTGGGGACACGAGATTCATCGGCATTAGCGATGGTGTTCTCATGAATCGATTAATTGGGGGGTCTTTAGACTTCAATTCTGAATCCTTTAACAACATCAAGAAAGTTCTGACCGGTATATCGCTATTTCGAAAAATTGGTTTCAAAGATGAACTATCGATAGAAGCAAAATGGGTTTCTGAATACTTTAATATTGCCTGGGATACGTTTGTTGAAATCGTCAAAACCCAATTGAAAAGAGGTACTATTCAGGGTCAACATTATATCAATGTAACACCATTCATGTTGAGAATACACCTGCTAAAGGAATGGTGGTATTTGCATGGGTTTACAAAAGATAATTTTATCGAATTCACTAATAGTATTCCCGAGGCAATAAGACACGACATGCTAATCCGGTTTTTCGACCACCTCCCTTATATCACAAGCATTGAAACAGGTAGAGAATTTGCAAAATCTATCTTGGGTTCAAGTGGTCTTTTCTCTGACGGTTCTTTGTTGAAATCGCAATTGGGTGCCTCTTTCTTTGCCAAAATTGCTGAGGGAGCTCCAGAAGAAGCCCTTAGTTGTCTTATGAGAACCCTAGGGAAATGGAATAAAAACGACCTCTTTAAATTTGATATTGGTCGAAGAGATGTTGTATGGTCTCTTGAAAAAATAGTTATGTGGCGAGACTTGTTCCCGGATGCCGCGCGGTTGCTTCTTGCTTTAGCGGAAGCCGAGAATGAGAATTTCGCCAACAACGCCACTGGTGTCTTTGTTGGATTATTTTCACCAGGTCCCGGAAAAGTCGCTCCTACTGAAGCGTCCCTTGCAGAAAGATATCCTATCCTGAAAGAAGCTTTGGAATCCGAATCAAAAGACCGAAGGATATTGGGACTGAAAGCTGCTGAACACGCGTTGGAAATCTTGCATTTCGTAAGGTCAGGGGGCGCCGAATATCAGGGATTACGAAAGGAACCCCAATTATGGGAACCAAAGTCAGACAAGGAATGGTGGGATTGGTATACAAGCGTATGGGAGTCACTAAAGAGTCGCTTAAATTATATCTCCGAAGATGAACAGAAAATGGCTGCTGACATCTTCTTGAAGAAAACCAGGGGGTTAATTAGATATTTGCCGGATATGATTATTGATACTATTTCACTTCTCGTTCAAAAACAATTGGTTGATAAGAAAGTTGTCCTTGAAACGATAGCACATATTCTTCATTATGATTTGCATAGAATTCACCCCGATACAACACAAAGGTTAAAGCAACTAAAAGAGGATCTATTTGGAACAAACTACTCGGAATTATTGAGACGCTATGTTGGTATTAGTATTCTTGAGGACCTTGATAGCAAATGGGAGCGAACTGAGAAGTTTAGATCGGCAATATTTCAACTGGCAACAGAGTCTGTAACTAATATCGCACAATTCCGTGATGAACTGAGTTGGCTTGTTACAGTTACTACTCCCAATGCTTACGAATTTGGACAAGAATTAGCAAAACAAGATGAGAAATACATCCTGCTCCCGGAAATCATTAATACCTTGAGAACCGTCGAGAAGCACAATAACAACTTGATCAGTGGATATTTCTTGGGTATTTACAAGAAAGACAAAGACAAATGGGAGCAAGAATTAGAGATGCTCGTTACCGATGACAAACTCATTAACTTAATTCCTGAACTGACGCACAGGTCAGGTATGACGGACAGAGCTGCACTGAGGATTCTGAATCTTGCCAAAGAAGGTAAAATCCATCCGGCTCAACTTCGAACATTTAGTTTTGGACGTGTCATTATTACTATCCCTGAAAATATATTTCAAAAGTGGTTAGCGTTTCTATTAGAGAGTGCTGACAAATCAGCAGCATCGGTTGCGTTAGACCTATTCACTTTCTATTATATAGTAGAAAAGGAATTCAATGATAAGATTCCCAAGGGCCTTACATTGCAGATACTAACTCACGATTCCTTGTTCGATAAGGAATTCGCGGATAATAGCGGACAACTTGATGAACATAATTGGACAGAAATCGCTAAGCATTACATTACACTATTTCCAGAAAATCAAATGATAATTGCAGAAAAAATGGTCGACCATTTTCAGGAAGAAGGTACAATTCTTTCCGGATTTATTTCCCTAACTACCAATGTATTCAATCAAATAGCCAGACAACATCCCGATGAAATATGGGATTTAATCAAAACCCGCATCGGACCTCCTATCGACCATCGTGCTTTTGGATTAAGAGAATGGCTTCGGGGTACAGATATGCCTGAGAAATTTTACGCAGGAGGTCTCCATTTATTCAACCCAAAGAAAATATGGGAATGGGTTGATGAGGATATTGAGAATCGCGCCTGGTATCTTGCCAATTTCGTGCCCAAGGAACCCTTTAAGTCCGAGGAAAACATTTGCACTCCACGGGAAGTTCTTATTCGATATGGGGATCGGGATGACGTACGACGAAATCTGAGTGCCAATTTTGGTTCCGAAGGGTGGAGTGGTCCAGCCAGCATACACTTTCAAAAGACAAAAGCACATTTCCTCAGTCTTAAACAGAACGAGACTAATGATAATGTTAAACGCTCGATAGACATGCATATTGCAGAAATAGATGCACGAATAGAACATGAAAAGATCAATGAGGAAAGGGGCTACTATTAGTGTTCGGCTGCGAATTCACGCCCATGCCCTCCCATTTGCACTCTCCCTGACCGACCTAGCGGTAAACCCGCCAAGGACTTGAACGAACTATTCACACTCAAACACAACGGCAATATCGAGTCGTTCCACCGGGAATACCAGCAGCTCCTTGACCAAGCTCAAACCCTCTTGGAATACAAGATCACACATATTCCTAAAGACACTCCGCCACGAGAGATCCACAGAGTGCTTGAGCCAATCATTGGCGAGATCGCTAAACTGTCGGAGACCGAACAGACCATCCACATTGACCTGATCATAGATCACTTCAGAGGCAGGATAGCACTTAGGCGTCACGATCTAAGGCAAGAGATCAAACAGATCCAAAGACGACTTAGACGACTTTCAGAAACCCAAGAAGACAATGTTGAGATTTTGGAGGACAGGTTTGTGAAAGTGTCTCCTGCATTGGATTTCGTGGATGATGCCGGATATGTCTCAGTGCCGCTCCACGTGCTTGCAGATGGCAAATTGACCCAGCGCTATTTTCTTCTGACGAGTCAGAGACAACGGCTTGCGTTAAGCAATGCCAACCTTTTTCACAATCATAAAATCATATTTCAGTCCATGCCGAATATCCTGGGCGATAGCCGATGGTCACCACGGGATATCGACAAATTCCTGCGGAATGAGGCACAGACGGACCCGGTGGTAACGTTTATCGATATTAGAGAAACCTACAACGAATACCTTGATTTCAAAGAACAGCACACCGCGGACGTTCTGGCAATTTGGACCATGGGAACCTATGTTTTCCCGATATTCGAGAGTTATCCTTACCTTTTCCTGCGTGGGGAAAAGGGAAGCGGGAAAACGAAAACCATGACCGTGGCGGAGAAGCTGTGTTTTAATGCAGAACACTCCAGCAACATCTCCTCGGCTCTGCTATTCAGGATTATTGAAGGATCGTCGTGCACGCTGCTGATAGATGAAGCGGAATCACTGCAACATCGGAAACAGAATGAGGACTTGCGCTTACTACTGAATTCTGGCTATAAGAGAGGTGGTTCCGCCTATCGGGTGGAACCGGAGACCATGCAGTTGCAGAGATTCGAGGTCTATTCCCCGAAGATGATCGCCAACATCGGAGGCTTGGAAAACGTTCTGGAGAGTCGCTGCATCAAGATCATAATGCTGCGCACAAAGGACAAATCGAAATCTGACAAGGCGGTGATTGAACGAGGCGCGGATTGGGCATATTTGCGGAATCTGCTCTACTGCTTTGGGCTCACCTATTTTCCTGAAATTCGAGAAATCTATCTAAACGCAGCACCGCGGTGGAACCTAAAATCCGTGTCAGGGCGAGAAGGCGAGCTCTGGTTTCCGTTGTTGTCCATAGCTCTGTGCCTCGACAGAAAAGGATATGATGGTCTGTATGACAGAATAAAAGAAGTAGCGATGATGAAAAGCCAAGAAGCCAAGGACACTGGATTGGATGATTGGAGCAATGCACTGCTGCTGGCTCTCAAAGTTATCACTCTCTCCCAGGAAACGGATATCCAGAACAGGGATATTCGAGAAAGGATGAAAGAATACTTCGATGATGATTCTGCGGCACTCACAGGGCGCTGGATCGGTAACGCTTTAACCCGATTTAAGCTTGTTGCTGAGAGAAAGCGAACCAATCGCGGTTATTGTTATACCATTAAGCGAAAAACAGTGGAAGATGTGATCGAACGGTACGGCGTCTAACGTGAATGACCGTGCATTTCAAATGAATCAATTATGTATATTCTATGAATGTCGGGTCTTTTATAATGCCAATATTTATATCAAGTTGTACTAAAAGGAGTGAACTTGTGAACATAGGATTGCAGGAAGGCAGAGACAATTTTTTCGCATCTTTCGTCTCGAGACAAACAAATGCAGAATCCGACCATCGCCCTATTTCCGCAATTAACATTCACATGTTCACCTCTTCATACCGAAATTGTTAATTATTGAAGAATTGCACAATTGTGATATCCAGGTCAATCTTCACCGAATATTCATCCCATGATTCACTCGGATCGTGCTGAAATCCACCAGAAGATACCAGGAGGCTCATATGAATGAATTGGAACAGCTGGAAAAGGACTTGGAGTTGGCTGGAGCAAGGGGTGGACGTCCTGAATTGCTGCGAAAACTGGCGGCGCAAATCGCAAAGCTAAGGGACCAAGACATCAAGACCATGACTGAGACCACCCCCAGCACGGAGACGCAATTTGACGAACTATTCCGGTCGGCTGACCATGAAATTCAAGCCCTGCATGTCGAAGGAACAGACGAGTACATCAGTTATAATCATCCTGATCTCGACCTGCAGATCGCTGATGCAACAAACAAAATGCACGAAATCTGGAAACAGGGGCTCAAGGGGGAGGCACGTATCGATGATTTCGATGCGGCATTGAAAGAATGGAAATCGCTTCATATCAAAGCAATTGAGCTCTTTAAAGCTGAAGAGAATAAACCTTTTTAGCTTCTCACATGTATAATGATACATCACTCTTTTTCTTACTAAATATTCTTAGCACACTTTTAAGATATTACTATATTACAAAATCTTTATATTAGGAATATAAAGAGTAAATATTGAACTTAGCTTTCGTCCCGGTCCAGAGACGATGCCTAGATAGGCATTCAAGGATAGCTATTCTCTATCTCGTCCACCATAAAACGCCCTCTTTTTGCGGTTCACACGCGTGCCTTGTAACGGGAATATACCCACCGTCTCCTGACCCACCAAGATCCCCTGCCAGACAAGATACTCTGCATTTGCACACTCTTCTGTTAAGCCAAATTCAATCTGCCTCATCATGACCCACGGACGTTTACAGACCGTGGCATCAGGCTCACCAGGATTTCCCATAACAATCCATATCTCCATTTCCGCCGAAATGTCGATAGGTTACCCTTTGCTTGCTTGAATAGAGGGTATTCTTGCTCCTTTTTGGTGCAACGATAGATCGAATGATGAACCTCTTGACATTCAACGCCATATTGTTATAGAACTTCCAATAACCATGTGAGAAATCCAAAATTCATCCAATGTATAGAGTGGGGACTGATCACGCGAGCACAACCGACCGACGAGAAGTGGATGTGTGTCTCGGCAGACAACCCGAGTGCATATGGTGCTCAGTCCAAAACCGAACATTGCATGCTTTGCGGATCAAGCCATTTCTTGTTACACTTAACCCGCAATTGATTCCGGGTTCCGTAGGGAGTCTAGTCGGAAATCAAGATGAACCTCGTCAAACGTAAAATCCTGAGGCTGGTCCGGAGAACCCTCACTCCAGAGCAGATAGAACGATCTCTCATCTATTGGCACAAGAGAGTCCTTCAAAAAGGCGATTTTATTCAAGCCGGTCCTCAAACCGTTGCGATGCCTTTTGAGGGAACGATGGTCTTCGTTGATCTTGCGCCGCGGGCGAATTGGGCGCATCCGTGTCTCTACATGCTTGTTGATAACGACGCCCGCAACGCAGAAGTCATAGAAGCTTCCATACCACCCAACATTGATGAAACCGACGAAAGCTATATCATAATACTTCGCTACGGCCAGAAGCCACCACATGAGCACTATTTCAGCGCGTTCGATAATTGAAACATTAGCGAAAGGAGTCCGACATGAAACTGACTGCTGTTGTCAAATCGCAAATTCAGAGCGACGCCCTTGAACGGGCGAGGCAACTGAAGATCGACAAGCGAGCCAATCTCTATGCCCACGATGAAGTATTGGCGGTGGGCGAGAAACTTGGAACAGCCGCTTTAGTGGCCCCCATCAAACGCGAGACGGCTTTGGTCTTCGTCGACCTGGCACCGACATGCAACTGGGCGCATCCGTGCGAGTACCATCTTTATGACGCGAAGACAGGAAAGCTGTATCAAAAGGTCCGTGCCTCGTTACCACCTTCACATCTTATTCTTGACCGGAAGGCAAAGACAGCATTTCACATGCCCGTGAAGATGGTCGATACGCGGAGAAGACGCGCCACGTGGAAGAAGCGTATTCCGCCGATCACAAATGCTCCGAGTGCAGCACCCGGCGAACGCTACGCGATTCTTTTCGCTGGCAAAGCCGAGAATAGACACACCAATGATCTGGAGTTTCTTTATCGCACACTTATCGATGTCTACGGATTCAACGCTGCCAACATCCAGGTCTGCAACCATGATGGCACGTTGAATTATTTCCTGGGACCCGGCACGTCACAGACGGTCGGCGCAAATCTGGGAAATTGGCCAGGAGATGGCACTGCCTATCGAATGATTGTCAACCAAGCCGGAACTCGGGCTGGTTTTCAGGCTGCTTTCAATGCAATTGCCGCACGGCTCAAACCAGAGGATTTCCTGTTCATCCATACCAACAATCACGGCGGTGGTATTGGAGACCAGGGGCGAAATGCCCAGGGACCATTCAATCTAACCGATTTCTGCATGTTTGTCTATGATGCAAACGGCTCTTACTGGATCCCTTACTACGTGAATGATTTCATTACTGACCTTAGTGTTCTGCCCCGGTGTGAGGTATTGATGACGATGATGGAACAGTGTCGGTCAGGGGGTTTCATCAATCCCGTTATTAACAATAGCCCTGCGACATGGACCCACATCGGGACTGCCGTAGCGGCGGCAGACTACTCCGACGCTGGGGCAGACTTCGATCCCTTCGCTGAAGACTGGATCGCGGGGATCAATGGTCAGTACTCTGATGGCACCGGGCTACAGCAGATTGTCGATGCAAACAACGATGGCCGAGTATCGGCAGTCGAAGCATTTAACTATGCCGATGCAATTGTGCAGGGTGGAGATACCCCGACTTCATCTGATTCACCGAGCGGACAAGGAGCCTACATTTTCCTCGGATTGCCGGCACACGATCTCTATTTGCGTGATAACCTTCAGGACCACGGACGCGAACCATTGATTGGTGGTGGCATCTCATGCAGCCCGGATATTGTCATTTTTAATCAGGAACTTCTCGACCCTGAGGCGACATTAGGTGCACCGGCGGCGCAACAAAGCGACACGTTGGGTGAAAGTATCGAAGCCGGACAAGACAACTTCATCTACTTGAGGGTCCAGAATCGTGGTACTCAATCTACCAACGGGACAGCAAAGTTGTTCTGGGCCTACCCATCTACATTGCCCACACCGAACTCTTGGAAGGAAATCACCGATCCCACGCATCCTACGACCATCCCCGCCGTTGACCCACAAGAGATGAAGATCGTCGGCCCCATCACATGGAGGAAGACGGACCTTCCAGGGAAAGGCCATTATTGCTTTATTGGCTTGATCAACAGCGGCAATGACCCTGCACCCGATCCGGCAACGATTCTCACCATTGATGATTACTACAATTTCATCCGCCAAAGCAACAATGCCACCTGGAAGAACTTTGACGTGGTTGACTTGTTCAAGAATTCTCTGACGATCATGGATTTCGCAATCCAGGGATGGTCCAGAGTCAGGCTCTCGGTCGACCTGAGGATAGACCTTCGCCAATTGCCCGGCAACATGAAGGTTAGGCTTCGGATCTTGAAGCGCTTGAGTTCGTCTGCCTCGATTGAAAACGCGAAAATGCTTAGAGAATCTTCGACACATCAGCTATTTGAACTAGTGGCAGGCAAACAGGCATTCTTGCACAAGGTGGATTTGAAGACATCCGACAACACTCGAGCTACGCTTCAGATCGCCATCCCGGAGCAGACAGCCGACGGGAACTACCGATTGGCAGTTGCTGAGATTGTTGACGGAAGGGAGATGGGGCGGGTCACGCGAATGTTGGCGGTCGGAAGTTATCGGTATATGGGAAATCGCCGTACGCATGAGGTCCATCTGGCGAACTGTGACTGGGCAGCCAAGACGAGCCCGCGAAATAAAGAAGCATATCGGGATCTGGACCGGGCGCTGAAACATGGTTATGACGGTTGCCATTACTGCCTGCCCGAATACAGCAAAGACTAATTCGCAGATCAGGATTTGCGCAATCATGCCAACAATTCCGAGTGCCCAGGTTCTTCACTTACAGAGTTATGGCATCACGGACAGATGGTCAGCGCTTGGTTTTTCGGCGGAGCGACGTTGTCGGATACTCTCAGTCATCACACTACTCCTGCAGAATTGTTCAAACCAGCTCGAGGCTGGGAGTTACTTATCACGCCAGCGTGAAGGGTGAACACTGGACTCCTATCTGCCGAAGACCAAGGACCTGTGCGGCTCGATCATTGGCATTGACTAATGTCGAAGGACCCATTGACCGATTTTGCCTCCTGCATGAAAACGCTTGCTTTCTGAAATTCTTCTTCGTATATTCCGCCTAGGGAAAGTCGCCGTATGAGGGGCTACCTTCCTCGGATTTCCTTTCCGGACATCACAGGCAGTTACTTGTCAGGTTCTTGACCGATAGGTTTCAATTTGTGGGGATGATCCTGTGACCTTTCTTTTTCGCCAGCTTCTCAACCTTCGCGGACGCAGACCCCTTCCTCCGAGCGAAATCTTGACCAACGCACTGACGGGTTTCTGCGGAACTCGACCTACACTCTGCGGAAGTAATTCGACCACATCTTACTGGAGATTATTATGAGAAACGTTCGCCTCAGTACGTGTGGGCTGACTATTGTGCTGTTTCTGGCTATGTGGAACGTCGGTCAGGCGCAGGATAGCTTGGGGATGCGCTATTTGTCAGGTCTGGAATACTGGCAGGGCGCGGACAAAATCCAAATGGTGGGTGATTTGGTGTATATTGTTGGTTGCTCGGCGATGCACATCGTGAGTCTTGCCGACCCAGCGAACCCCGTGACGATTGGACGTTTCACCTGGTATCAGTGGAGTGGAACTACCGGTGGAGTCTATGTGCTCGGCAATCGCGCTTATCTTGGTACGTATTATGCCGGGTTTGTACTTGATGTCTCTGACCCGACGCATCCGGTGCTGCTTGGTCAGTGGGGCACTCAGCAGGAAGAGCATATGAGCGATATCTCGTTTGTACACGGAGACTATGCCGTTGCCCAGTCGGACGAGGGCTTTCCCTATGTTTTGGACGTCTCCGATCCGGGCAATGTACATCATATCGGCGACTTCCCCGGTAATGGAGCTTATGTGGGAGTGGGCCTGGCGGGTCAGTACCTTTGCATGACTGGGTGGCCAGGGGGTCTGCGTCTTTACGATATGAGTAATCCGGCTGAACCGGAATGTGTCGCCTCGATAGATACCACCTTGTGGACACGCCACGCCACTATTTCGGGGAACTATGCCTACGTGGCAACCCTTTACGACGGACTGCGCATCATAGACTTGTCGAATCCTCTGCAACCGGTGGAAGTAGCCGCCTGCGACAGCGGTGGAGATACTCGGGATGTAGCGGTGACGGGGTGCCATGCAGTCACCATGAAATACTCGGGAAACGACGCCTACTTGAATATCTGGAACATCGCCAACCCAGCTCACCCGGTCTTTGAGGGCACGATTCCTACGCAATTAATTGGATCTGCCAGAGTTGCCAGCTCGGGGAATCTAGTATGCACGACAAATGCAGACCCCTATTACTCGGTAATGGTCGTGGATATTTCCAATCCTTCGGCACCGATGGAAGTCAGCTCCTTCGGTCTTGGTGGGGGCGTAAGCCGCATGGAAATCATGGGCAGCACAGCTTACGGGGCGGGGATTGGAGTGCGGACAGTGGATATCTCTGATCCGTATTGCCTATCTGAGCTTACGCACACTTATCCAATTTGTGGAGCGGGCCTGGACGTCGCCGTCCGAGGAAATTATGCTTATTTGGTGGAGCACCAATCGGGTATGGGAACTGATGGAATGGTGGTCTTCGAGATCAGCAATCCGGCAGAGCCGGAATCTCTTGGCTGCGTGCTCCAAGAAGGTGTACAAAGAATCGTGATTGCGGGCGATTATGCTTATGTTGCCGCGGGGCAATATCTCTTTACCTTCAGTTTGGCGAATCCCGCACTTCCGCAGTGCGTGAACGTCTCGAGTCCTCCCATAACAGATACCGATCTCGGATTGGCAGTGCTGAGTGGATACCTTTACTATGCCGCTTGGTCAAGCCTTTATGTGTACAGTCTATCCAACCCGGCAGCGCCGCAGTTGGTGGGCTCTTGCAACTTTGGCGGTGGCAGTTGGGTGTTTGATTTAGCTGCCGCTGGTCATTATGTCTATGTGGCACGTGGCGGATATGGTGGTATGCGAATCGTTGATGTCGAGGATCCAACGCATCCAAGCGAAGTCAATTGGATTAATGGATTTTGGGTGGTTTCCGTTGCTGCCGATGGAAACATAGCGATTATGGACGATAGAACCAGGATCAGTATATATGATGTAACCTATCCTGAGGATCCCAGATTAGTGGGTTATTATGCAACGGATGAATACATAACCGACATGGAGATACAAGGACAGCACCTCTTCACCACCAGCGGATTAGAGTTCCGGGCGTATCAATGCGACGCCTTGAACAATGTGGTTTCACAATCCCGACCCTTTCCTACCGAATTTGCCCTTCTTCGCCCTTATCCCAATCCGTTCAATAGCCAATTAACCATTCCGTTCACTATACCCGCACAAGAGGAGGTGATCATAAACATCTACAATATCCTGGGGCAAAGAGTGCAGGAGTTCACTTTACCGCATCTATCTTCGGGCATACATCGTGTGATATGGAATCCTGACGAGTGCGCCTCAGGAATTTATTTAGTGCGGATGGTTACAAATGGTCAAGAATATGAGCAGAAGGTGGTATTGTTGAGGTAAGCTGACAAGTCAGCAAGTTGACATGTTGGCAAGTTGAAAAACCTGAGTTCGTCCCCAACAGTCGGAACCGTAGCACATCACCAGCTTTGTGTTTCAGGTGCCAAGAATCACAATCAGCCTAAGGAGGGCAGAAATGAACAAACGACTATCGAGCCTGATCCAGGCAGCAGTGGGGGTCTTAGTGCTCATCGGAATCTTCTGGTCGGTTTCGGACGCTTGTACCTTTTCAGCTTTTGTGCAGCACCCTATTTTTCAGATAGATAACGGGGAATATTCTCGTTGGGCAGCATATCTGCAAAATAGGGCACAAGCGATGACAACAAACGCTGGATTTAGTGTGGGTTGGTATCCGCACTCCTCACCATCATTGCAGTGCAATCGCTGGTGTGGCGGTAGTGAACCTACTGAGGAGTGCCCTTGGCCAGGTCCATATAATCCCTATAATGGCATAGGGGCAACTGAATATTCTACTGCCATTGGCGATGCCTACCAGGTCAATTCTACCGTGGTAATTTGCCATGCAAGACTTTCGCCCAATCATCCGCAGTGGGCAGATCCACATCCCTTTATTTATGACAATTCTCAGAATCCACCCCCCGGACGCCAGTACGGCATAATGGGAAAGTCATACGCCTTTATGCACAATGGGAACCTGTATATCAATAACCAGAGCGGTGTTACCGGACTCCGCAACAAAGTCAATGTTGCCTTCAGCGCCTTGGATTTATTTGAGCACCGCTATTATGCTGGCTGGCGGCAATATGATGAGCGCGTTGACTCCGAAGTCCTGGGGCAATTAATTATGAAGTATCTTTTAGCGCAGTATAACTACTACTGGGACGGTCCTCCGCCAAACCACACACCATCGAACACGCCTCCTGTGCTTTCCCAAGAATATTCCATTGAATCACTCGAAGAATGGGCAATACACAGAGTTGCACAGACTTTTCCTCCCACTGAAGGGAACTGGAGTTATCCCAACAACTCAAGCATCAATGGCGTTCTAACCGATGGATCTCTAGTCTGGGCGATTGCACGGTCAGACAACGACCACTACCATTGGGTGTGCTATAAAGACGCCCAAATGTACAACTGCCAAGAAATTGTGAGTGGATACAATCCCAATTTACAGCTCCCACCAGGGTATTATAATCTTGATGCGAGCTCTGGAGGAAACGTCCTTCGCCTGACCGGGCAAACGACACCGATGGTACATTCCATGGCGGACATTCTGACTGATCCGACTGAGCTGCGCATCAACTCTCGAGGTCATTCCGCCGGCGACCAAAAAGAACCAGCGATTTCAGTCGACCCTGATAGCGGCAGTTTTGTACCAGTGTGGGTAGTTTCGGATTACATCTTAGGGCGTCCTGCCATTGCTCATAGTCCTGACGGTTTCACCATCACCGTGGTCTGGACTGAGAAAGTTCTTCCTGAAGTGCCATTTGACCATCCACTGCTCGTCGGCCGCTGGTACAATCAGATGGGCATGGCTGAAGCCGACCAGTTCGCGATAGCAGGGTACGATGACGTCCCCCAGATTGACGAAGGTTCCCAATTGCTCCGGCGCTCATTCGACTGGGATCAAGAGACGCATTCGTGGAATCAGCAGGGCAGCGTAGTTCGAATTTGCTCCCACCCTTCCGAACAAGGATTATCCAATCCTACAATCGCCTATTCTGCAAGCGGTGATTATGCGATCACTTGGGAGGCGATTGTCTCCTCGCAGCACCAGATTCATGTAAGGAGCTTTGATTCCAATGGTTCCGCAATAACTCCAGAATTGACTGCGCCATCATTTGCAGGTGGGGATACGTACGAGCCAGATATAGCCTTTTTAGCAAACGTTGACGGCATGGGTGATGTTTTCGCCATAGCATACAGCGAAATTTCCAACTCAATTCCCTATTCGGAAGCTGTCCTGTTTCATTCACAGCCTGAATCACCTAACACCTATTTTGGTTCGGTGGCGAATATATCACAGAATGGTTTCCATAGCCAGGTTGCTGCTTCAAATAATTCTGATTTCTTTGTTGCTTACAACTTCGACAATACAACGAACCACCAAATCAAAGTGCAGTATTGCTACACAACTGATTGGGATGCCATTGTCCACTCCGCTAATCCAGTAACTGGAGAACTTATATCTTCTGATTCACGACCGGATATTACGACTCGTAGAAAATTCAACTTGCAAACCGACCATACCTACTATGTCTGTTACGAGGTTGGTACTGCTGATAACCACGATATTCACTGCCAAAGGGGCGATGTTGAGGCTCTATATCCTCCAATAGAAGCTATTAATCAATTTACTCAACACGACCAAAGTCATCCAGTGATTGCCATTGCGCCAACCTATCCAATTAATCCCACTTCTCTATACGGCAATCCTCCTTTTTTCCCTTTCTATGGGTATCATGCAAGCGAAGATGCTGAGCAGCGCAAATTCGAAGTTCGGCGGATGATTGTTTGGCAGACTTTCGGTCAGGACCATGATGAGACCCCGTATGATTGGGGCATTGCTGGTCAGTTTCGAGGAATAAAGACCAATAATAATCTTTATGCGTGGTCTGAATTGGATACTTTCCATACCAACTTTGACTCCCCTGTAGAGTTAGAAGGCATTATAAGTGAATCCATAACCATCTCCGACCCAATGGTCTATATGGGAAATGTAGATGTAATGCCTGGTGCTACCTTGACTTTTGCTTCCGGTGTTACGGTTTACGCTGCCCCTGCGTGTTCCCTGCGAATCGCGGGAGGATTAGTGGTGGAGCCAGGTTGCCAGTTCACTATGTTAGAACCACCCAATCGCTGG
>Ga0153916_10000006_pt1 | contig 169280 bp, 119 predicted proteins | sample Opewatmetagenome_FD_109642 | JGI IMG/M metagenome (GOLD analysis project Ga0153916, IMG submission 109642) | Freshwater wetland microbial communities from Ohio, USA - Open water 3 Core 3 Depth 4 metaG | ecosystem: Environmental > Aquatic > Freshwater > Wetlands | place: USA: Ohio, Lake Erie...
GCAGGGGCAGGATGCCCGTGCCACGATAGAGCAACCCCCCTTATGTTCTCCCCTACTGTGTAGGGGGGAAGGCAGGGGCAGGATGCCCGTGCCACGATAGAGCAACCCCCCTTATGTTCCCCCCTACTGTGTAGGGGGGAAGGCAGGGGCAAGATGCCCATGCCACGATAGAGCAACCCCCCTTATGTTCCCCCCTACTGTGTAGGGGGGAAGGCATGGGCAAGATGCCCATGCCACGATAGAGCAACCCCCTTATGTTCCCCCCTACTGTGTAGGGGGGAAGGCAGGGGCAAGATGCCCGTGCCACGATAGAGCAACCCCCCTTATGTTCCCCCCTACTGTGTAGGGGGGAAGGCAGGGGCAAGATGCCCCTGCCAAGCACGATTGTCTTTCAGGGTCTTGACTTTGTGACCCTGCTGCTTGGAGAAATTATGAATCCTCAAATTTTCCGTGAATATGACATTCGGGGTGTGGTGGGCAAAGACCTGACCGACGAAACCGTCCTCGAGCTCGGTCTTGGAATAGGAACGTATCTCAAGCAGAAGGGGGTCGAGCGCATCAGTCTTGGGCGGGACGGTCGCCTGTCTTCCGAAAATATCCGCGATCAATTGCTGTCAGGATTGACCGGTGTCGGTTTGAAAGTGGTGGATGTGGGTTGCTGTCCTACGCCGGTTCTGTATTTCTCCATCGCCGAGCTGCGAATGGATGGCGGCGTAATGATCACCGGCAGCCACAATCCGCCGGAATTCAATGGATTCAAAGTCTGCTTCGGTATAGATTCCATCTATGGAGACGAGATTCAGGTCATCAGGGACATCATCGAAAGACGTGCCTTCGCTCAGGGTATTGGAAGCGTCAACAGCTTTTCCGTGATCCCAATCTACCAGGAATTCTTATGTAATAATTTGGAAATCACCAGACCTCTCCGCATTGCCATCGATTCCGGAAATGGAACTGGCGGCATGGTGGCGCCTGAGATTTTCCGAAAGTTGACGTGCGGCGTCCACGAACTCTATTCCGAAGTAGATGGGAATTTCCCGCACCATCATCCCGACCCAACCGTGCCCAAGAATCTCGAAGATCTGATCAATAAAGTCAAGGAGCGCGGGCTGGAATTGGGGATCGCTTACGACGGCGATGCAGATAGGATCGGGGTCGTGGATGATTTGGGGAATATCCTGTGGGGCGACCAACTGATGATCCTGTTCGCCCGAGATATTCTAAAAAAGCACCTCGGTGCAACCATCATCAGTGAAGTCAAATCGTCGCAAGTGTTGTACGACCAGATTCGGGAATATGGCGGGAAACCGATCATGTGGAAAACCGGTCATTCCTTGATCAAGAAGAAGATGCACGAGGAACACGCGCTATTGGCAGGGGAGATGAGCGGGCATATGTTTTTTGCCGATCGGTATTTTGGATTCGACGACGCGATCTACGCCTCGGGTCGCCTGTTGGAAATCATCGCGAAGTCCGAGATCCCTTTGCACGCAATGCTTGAGGATGTGCCCAAAATGCACTCCACACCGGAAATTCGCGTCGATTGCCCTGATGACGTCAAGTTCGCCGTGGTGAATCGCGCTAAATCGGAATCATTGGGCGAAGAAGACAAGGTTACCATCGATGGGGTGCGGTGGATTTTTGATCACGGCTGGGGGTTGCTTCGAGCCTCCAACACCCAACCGGTGCTGGTGCTCCGATTCGAAGCAGACACCGCTGCGCACCTGAAAGCGATCCGACAGAAGGTGGAATCGCATTTGAAAAAGTGGATGGAAGATTAGTCTTGAGGCACGATATCTCGACTGGTCTGGCGTAAGCAGCATTTTTCTGTCAAACGAGACGTTTGACAGCATGATGCTGGATGTTTGTCAAGTTTTCTCGAGGGGCGCCGATAGAATCAACGATACTGACACGGAAGGCAGAGGCTTCTGCCTGACCGGACAGGCAAGAATGCCTGTCCCCAGGATTGCGTTGCAGATCCTTATTTTCGATCAAACGGTTTAGCTCACGGAGTGGTCAATGATCTGTAGCTATTGCAAGCATGAAATTCAACCCGGGGAGAAGCAATATATCAGCAAGCAAGCTGGGATGGAAGGAACCTATCACTGGTCCTGCTTCGTCGATGCTTGCAAGAAGACGAAGAGGCAGACCGATGACTATTCGGATTCCTCGTTCTTCAGCAGTGACATTGATGCCCCCTTCATCGGTTCCGGGAATTCCACTTCCAATTAATTGATCCAGGCTCACCCAAAATCTCCGAGGGAGAAGATCCTCTCTGCGTATTCTGTCATGATTAGCTGTGCCTCTGGCGATGGCACGGGCTTCCAACCACCGCTTCAAGCATGGGCATGATGCGCATGATACGTTTTTGTATGACACAGGCTTCCAGCCCGTGTATCAGGCATGGGCGGGACGCCCATGCTACTTCTTAAGTTCCTGGCATGGTGCGAAAAGCTTCCCATTATGAGAATTTCGTCGTCGTTTCGTTCCGTCAGCCGCGCCGCATAAGGGATGCATTGGCGTCCATCTATGCCTATTGTCGGCTCGCAGATGACCTGGCTGACTCAGGCGATGATCCGGGGCACGCGATTGCCGCTATCGATTGTTGGGAGAACGACTTTGACAAGGCGCTGCAGGGATCGCCCTCTCATCCGATCTTGGAATCAGTGACCGTCACCATTCGTTCTTTCGACCTTCCTGTGCAACCCTTTCGTGACCTGTTGACAGCATTTCGACAGGACCAAAAGCTGCACCGCTACCAGACATTCCAGGAGCTGCTGAATTACTGTCGCTTTAGCGCCAGTCCCGTGGGCAGAATCGTGCTGGCGTTGTTCGGGTATCGTGACGAAAGACTGCATCCGGCATCCGATGCCATTTGCACTGGTTTACAACTGGCGAACTTCTGGCAGGATGTGGATCGCGACGGTGCAAACGGGCGTATCTATATCCCACTGGAAGACCTGTCCGCATTTGGCGTGACCGAAGAAGATATTGCATCACGACGATTCGATGACTCTTTCAGGCAATTGATCGCCTTCGAAGTCGAACGGACTCGAGGATTACTTGAAGAAGGGAAAGCATTGTTGCGGGATGTAGGGAGGAATCTGCGCTGGGAAATCGAGATGTTCCGAAGGGCAGGGATTGCGGTGCTGGACTGCATCGAACGAGCGGAATTCGACATCTTGTACCATCGACCGACCATATCGCGGCTGAAAAAGATGTCGATCGCCATCGCCAGTCTGCCAGTGTTGTTCGGGAGCGCCCGCCATGGACGCTGAGCTCAGGAAAGCTTATCTGGCTTGTCAGACTATTGCCCGGAACGAAGCAGGCAACTTCTTCTGGGCTTTCCGTTTTCTGCCAAGAAGGAAGCGATGGGCATTGAGCGCGGTGTACGCCTTTTGCCGGATTGCCGATGATCTGGTGGATCATGCTGCCGATCCGCACAAAGCCAGGCAGGATCTCCATCAGATGCTGGCTGATCTTGATGCCGCCCTGTCTGGAACCACCAATGGAACAATCTACCTCGCGTTGGCTGACGCCTGCGGAAAATTCGATATTCCCCGCCAACTATTCGAGGATCTGATTCGCGGCGTGGAGATGGACGTGGAAGGAATCGAGTACGGTTCCGTCGAGGACTTGGAATTATACTGCCGTCGGGTCGCTTCCAGCGTAGGATTGATGAGCATAGCAATTTTCGGAGCTCGGCATCCCGATTCCAAGAAGTATGCTGACGAGTTGGGTGTGGCGCTCCAGTGGACGAATATCCTGCGCGATGTGGGCGATGATGCCGACCGGAACCGAGTGTACATCCCAAACAGCCTGCTGAAGCGGCGCCAGATTAGCCGCGGCGATGTGCTGACCAAGTCCAATAGTGTGCCATGGGATCAACTGTTCGACGATGTATACGGACTTGCGCTAAGCCACTATCAACGAGCCCACGATTGTCTGCCCCGGTCTGACCTTCGGAAGCTGGTGCCGGCGGAAATCATGCAGTCCATATATCTCGCCACTCTGCACAAGATCAGACGCCTGAATTATCCGGTATTCCACCGCCGGGTGTCACTTTCCATCCTGACCAAGATCGCAATTTCGCTCTGGGTGGTGTTCCTCCGTGGAATACTTGGAGCACACCCCCGGTTTCGCTGTTCCGAAAAATAACCTCCATTTCCATGATTCCACTGAAGCCATCGGGAAATCGTCCCACCATTATTGTTATCGGCGCGGGACCGGCGGGATTATCAGCCAGCGCCGAACTTTTGTCCAATGGTGTCCGAGTCATCCTGATCGAAGCGGGGCGGAATCTTGGGGGACGGGCTGCTTCCTACCTACACCCGGAATCGGGCGGAATCCTGGACTTGGGTCCCCACACCATCCTTGAATCTAACCAGCATGTTGTTGGACACCTCACGCGTGTTAGCACGCGTCATCTGATCCAATTCTCTCCGTCTTTAAAAATCCAATTCGTCCATCCTTCGAAGGGGTCTGCCGATTTCCACTGTCCAAAGCTGCCCGTCCCGTACGGATTCTTGTTGGGGCTCCTGACCTACAAGTTCCTGTCGCTTGGAGACCGGTTACAGGCAATCCGCCTAGGGCGGACTCTCACATCGTCCTTAGACCAACTACCCGATATCTCTGTGAAACAGTGGTTCAACGAACGAAAAGTCTCCGAAAGGGCGAGGTCTTTCTTTTGGGAGCCTTTGATCTACGCAACATTGAACAATGATCCGCGCAAGATCAGCCTCTGGTCTCTATCGGCAATATTCAAAATGGGATTCCTTGCTCCTGGTCAAACATCAGGCTTGGCAGTTCCTTCGGTGGACTGGGGCAGGCTCGTCACCGGAAATCTGCCGGATCAAATCGCTTCTCAGGGTGGTCAGGTGATTCCAAGAACCCGCGTCGGAAAAATCTGGATCGAAGACGGACGAATTAAAGGTGTGATCCTATCGGAGAATCGGCGAATTCCATCGGATGCCGTGATTTCTGCTTTGCCTCCCTGGAATCTGGCTAAGCTCTTGCCTGCCGTGCCTGGGTGGCTTGCGCCTTCCCTCTTATTCTCGTGGTCTCCGATTGTTTCGCTGCACTGGATCAATGTCAATCCACTGCCAGTGGTGACTCCGGTGGCGGTTCTCGAAAGTCCGATCCAATGGATATTCAGCAAACCATCAACTTCCGGCGGTGGCAAAGTCGTACTTTCCACTATCACCGGCGGCGAGGGATGCCAGGCGCTCCTCTCTGACGAGAAGCAGGGGAAACAGCCGGTGGTTAGCGATATTGCGTCAGTCATACGCGACCTTTTCCCGGCTTGGCATCCTGGCGAAAAGAATTGGATGGTGTTGCGAACCATTCGTCATGCCACTATTACCATCGGACCCGGGCAGAATCATCTTCGACCCGGACCGGAGACTGATGTGCCTGGATTGTGGATTGCAGGCGATTGGACCAATACGTCGTTGCCTCCAACGCTGGAAAGCGCGGTCGCCAGCGGCGTTAACGCTGCCCATCATGCCATCAAGATGCTTATGTTGCACTGAGGCAAAAAAACACTTGCTTTTTGCAACAAAATCCACTATTTTATTACTGGTGAAAAAGATTCGATAATCGGATTGTCCATCTGCCTCGTAGGGGCATCAAGTCATGCTGATCTTGCTTCTGAGAACTGGAAATTGCAGAGGAGGCGGCTCATGAGTTCGCGGCTTAATGTATCATGGCTGCAGGTGGGGATAGTCCTCATACTGCTGTCAGTGCTCTGGCAGCCCACAACGGCATCGGCTGCCTGGCACCTTCTCTTGAACGACTACTTTGAAGATTCGCCGGCAACTTGGCCCTGGGGCAGCTGGCACATTCAAAACGCAAACCCGTCCTGGGGGATCGAGAGCACCTATTGGCATGTCGGAATTGGGCAGCAAGCGTGCTGGATCATGGGCTACCCGTTCCAGAACGGTCTTGACCCGGAATATGACCAATATATCCCCGGTTACTACCGCTGGATGTACTGGGGACCGTTCTCTCTGGTTAATGCCGAGGATGCGCAGTGCACGTTCTATCTTCTGAATCAAACCACCTATGCCTTTGGTGACTCCTGCTGGTGGGGAGCCGCTGTCAGCAGTCCGACCAATCCGCTGTCTTATCGTCAGGGAGGTCATCATTCGGGGGTGATGAACCAGTTTGAGATCCGTACCTACAGCCTTTCGGAACTGGATTCGGCGGACACCACGGTCAGCTATTGCGGTCGTCCCACGGTATACATCGGATGGTTTTTCCGGGCAAATTCCGATCAGAATGTCGATATGGGTGCGATTATTGACGATGCAATCCTGGCTTGGGATGATGGAATGTTCGATCTGCGCGCTATGTTCCTGGCGATGACTGATCTTGATACGCTTCAATTATCCCAGGATCCTGTGGCGGGGGACACGATCCTGTTCGAGTTTCAGTGGTTCTGTTCCGGAAATGACACAACACCTCCGTTCAACTTAGAGGGAATGATAAACGACAGCACCATTTACTCCGAACGTCTGACGGCGCTTGGGGAAACTACATACCATACCTACTCCGCGCCGTGGGTGGTACAGCCTGGAGATTGGGTTTTCCGTTGGGCATTGGATGTCGATAGCGAGATCGTGGAGTCCAGCGAAAACAACAATGAGCTCGTGAGTGATACGTTACACGTAGCGGTACCGAATGTGCCGCCGATAATCGTCATTCTGACGCCCCCCGCCGGTGGTGAAACCGCCGATCAAAGCTATCTCATCACCTGGCTGGATGAGGACCCCGACGACAACGCCCTGATCTACTTGTTCTACGATACCGATACCCTGGGTTATGAAGGCGTGTATATCAATCCAGGTTACCAAATCTATGAAGATTCCCCCGTCGACAGCCTTCGGTGGAACACCAGCGCTCTCCCTCAGGGTATGGAATACTGGATCCTAGCTCGGATCGACGATCCCTACAGCTCCTATATGGTGTATAGCAGCGGACCGGTGACGATCAACCATCTGGCAGTGGGTCCAAACGAGGAATCCGGCATTCCCACTCACTTCTCGCTGTCGCCCGTGTATCCTAACCCGTTCAACTCCACCACGACGATCAGTTATGGAATTCCTTATGCCTCGAAGATTCAACTGGTGGTGTATAACCTTCTGGGTCAGCGGGTAGCGCAGATACTGAATCAGGAAGTCGCTGCCGGTATCCACCGCATCCAATGGGCGCCCGACAACTTGCCGTCCGGTGTGTACTTGTTGCGGATGCAGACCACCAGCTTCAATCAGACACAGAAAGTAGTTCTGATGAAATAGGCGGAACGTAACATGGGCATCCTGCCCATGTTTGGGGCACGGGCTGGAAGCCCGTGCGACGATATAGCAAAGGCTCCCAAATGGGAGCCTTTTTGTATGTTTTCCCTGCGGCATGAGCGGGATGCCCATGGTACTGCATAAAGCACCGGCTGGAAGCCCGTGCCACGAAAGAGCGACCCCCCTTATGTTCCCCCCTACTGCGTAGGAGGGAAAGCATGGGCGGGATGCCCAGGCTACAGGCATTACGCATGGGCGAGATGCCCATGCCAGGTTGACTGAATTACCTCACCAGAATCATATTCCTGGTCTGACTCCACCGGTTGGCTTCTATGCGATAGAAGTATGTCCCGCTTGCGACGGGGATTCCGTTGGACTTACCATCCCATCTGACGTTGTACCGTCCCATGGGCTGGATCTCGTCTTTCAGCACCGTTGCAACTACACGCCCCAGGATATCGTAGATCCGGACCGTCACCTTCGATGTCCCCGTCAGTTGATACGGAATGTACGTGTCCGGATTGAAAGGATTGGGGTAATTCTGATCTAACCGGTAATCCGAAATCGGTTCGAGAGGCGACGCCCAGGCGATCACATCGTAGATGTCCACAATCCCGTTGATATCCACGGTTTCGATCTTGTAATAGTATGTGATCCCCGGAACGTATGCCACCGGGTCGCTATACGCGTACTGTGTGCTGGTCGCGATCGTCCCCTGACCCTCAAGTTCCGGACTGGTCTGATAGGAGGCGACCACGACGTAGTTCCCTTCCCGTTGAGTCGAACGAAGCAGCTTGAATCCCGCATTATTGGTTTCGCTTTCCGTTCTCCATTCCAGAATCACGGCTCCATATCCAGGCGTTGCGGTAAACGTTGTCAGCTCCACCGGCAATGGATGACCGCCTCCGGTCGATCCCATCGGGAAGGTACCGTTGATCTGGCTGGCTCCCACATTGATGTCGCTGGGGGATTGAATCGTCGCCAACACGTTGTCCGTAGGCTGGGCAGTCAGTGAGACATCGATGGTAAAGAAGAAGTACGAATAGGACGTCCGGATCGTCCTGCCCAGGGTGGCGAACGTCATGGTCCCGATATTGAAATTCGCCAGCGTCGCGATCAGCGTATCGGATGCCGGGTCGAAGTTCCCGTCTGCGCTGTACCACAGCTTGTTCCCGTTGGGTTGGATGTCGGTATCGTCAGCCGTGCCGCTCATAGTAAAGGCGATGGATTGAAGGGTGGTGGTGGAGGTATTGGTATGGAGTCTGAGGAGGAAAATGGGGTTATTGGTGGATCCTGGGGCGAAGGCTGCGCCTTCGTTGACGTCGTTGCCCACCGCATACACAATGATGCCGGTGGTATAGGTGAAGCCGCCATTTTCGGAATAGGCGATGGCGTTGCCCAGGTCATCGCGGTACTCAATCCGTACCGTGTAGATGCTCAGATTGACCAATTGGTTTCCCCCCACCACGGACAGCACGCCGGGGGTGCTGGACAGGTTATTGGCTATGACCGACAGGGTTTTGTTGCTGCCGGATGCGTAGTTCGACAGGGAAAGGATATGTGGCGATCCGGCGTCGATGGTTCCGCCGGTACGAGTAAAGGTCAGCTTCAGCGAGGAGGATTGAGCGGTTTCCGGTTGGTCGTATTGCACCGAAATCGGTGATCCCGACGAGGACCCTGCCGACGGTAAATCCAAAGTGGGTGTGGCGGTAGCGTTGTCGAAAGTGACGTTGGTGGCAGCCGTGCTGGTGGCTTCCGGGTTCCCGGCGGCATCGCGGTACTTCACTACCACCGAATAGATGGAACTATCGACCAGGGTATTATTCTGCTGGGTGTTGCCTCCGCCAGTCACCGCCACCACTTCATTCGTGGCGATCAGATCGGTCCCGATCAAGGAGAATCCTGCGCTCGCTGTGGAGCTCAACGTCATGTCATGATAGGTCGCCGGGTCTGCCGCCCCTCCGGTCCGGGTGAATACAAGCTTCACGCTTCCGGATAGCGCGGGTTCCGGCAGTGTGAACGCCACGTAAAAGCTATTGTTGTCCCGGTCGCCGGTGTCCGGTTCCTCCAAAGTGGGCGGCAAGGTTTCGGTATCTCGGAAGTATGTCCAACTATTATGAACCGCTTGCTCCTCATCGTTGCCCATTTCGTCTTTGTATTGCAACGTCACGCGGTAGATCGACCTCATGACCAGTGAATCCACTGCTCCCCACGGGTTGCCGTCCACATAAGGGCTATTGGTTCCAATGTTGCCGCCATCCAGATTGAACTGATGAAGCCCAGCAGGTCGGGCGCCGCTCCATAGCGTCAACGTATGAGGACTGCCATTATCCTCGGTACCGCCGGTTCTGGTAAACAGCAGTCTGACATAGCTGGCGGCTTCGGGCAGGGTGTAATCCACTGCCACCGTGGTATTGGTGCTAGATCCTCCGGCGGCGGGCGTCACGAAGATCGGCGGATACGTCTCATTGTCATACAGGATACCCGTGTTGTCGTCAGAAGCCGCTGGATTACCGGAAGCGTCCTGGTACCGGATGCAGACGGTGTAAATGGAGCTATCCACCAACGCGCCAAAATTGCCAGACTCGGATGCCACGATCGACGACTGAGAATTCAAATCCGTTCCGTCAAGCACAAACGAGTGCGTCCCCATGCCTTCGTAAGTGGAAGTCAGGGTCAAAGTATCGGTGTCGGTGTACGGGGAATGAGAACCGCCGGTTTCGGTAAAAATCAGTTGCACGGTTCCGGACGAAGCGGTTTCGGGCAGAGTGAACGACACATTGAAATTCTGGTTGTCCCGGGCTCCTGTCGCCGGGGTCGTCAGACTAGGGGTTAGGGTTTCTGTGTCTGCCTGAAAGACCATGTATTCCTTGTGATTTGGGTCCACTGGATCGTTACAGGCAGTGTAGGATCCAATCGTCAAGTAAGAAGTCCGACGATCTCCATAGACGTCTTCCAGGTTAATCTCGTCAAACCCCTGCAGTCCGAATAGGATTTGGAATGATTGCGCATCGTTCGGTGCACTGGAAGGCACGGTGAATTTGAAGGAGAACGTATTAGCCGAGTTGTTCGCCTGCACGTTGGTCGGGATGATCGCCGCGCTGGTGATCAGCGATCCGCCACTGGGCGGAGATGCCGAGTAATAATATATCCTGATCCTGTCTAGCCCGGTGCTGGTGTTATAATAAACGTGATTGACCGCCGTGGTGTCCTCTGGATGGGTGAACTCCCCTACTACGTACACCGCATCGCCCTGTCCCACCGTGGAGTCCAGGGTGGCGGATGCACCACTCATGCCGATCGCCATGACTCGCGGGCTGGTCGCCATGGCTACACTGGCTAAACCAATCCATAGGAGCACAAAGGACGAAATGATGAGCAAACGTCTCATGATGTCCCCTACCTGTTAATAGGTTATTCCGAAATCAGGTGTTTCCCAAACGAACAAAGTCAAAAGTACCGAAGACGTGAATTCCGGGTGTACTTTTCCCGCACTCCCGCTTCGATTGAATTCAAGATTTACATGCAAGTTATGCCCGAGTACACTTTGTCAAACAATAATAGCAATTTCAATCCTAATTGTCAAGCGTTTTTTCATCGATCTTGGATATTTTCCTCGCTGAAAGTATAGTATCTCTATTTTGCGAAACTGAAAAACCAGTCGTGTAACCTGATTGTCTTTGTCATTTGATAAGGACAATCGGTCGCGCGGTGTGGGTTCCCGGTGCGTCCAATCGGCAATAGTACGTGCCGGTGGCTAGGGGTGTACTATTGATATCGAACGTGTGCAGCCCTTGCTTTAGGGTTCCCTGGAAGATGGTCAAGACTCGCTGCCCTAAGACGTTGTACAACTGCAAGGTGACGTCCTGCTGCCGATGGGCGATAAGCTGGATGCGGCCGAAGCTGTTAAACGGGTTGGGATAGACCGGGGACAGTTCCAGGTCGGGAATACACGGGCTGGAAGCCGATGTGACGGTGCGATAGGGGCGCGGGCTTCCTGCCGGTGCGACGGAAGCGTACCGGGCACGGGCGGCGTCGATATGGGTTTGCAGAGCTGGCAGATCATCGCCGGCTGCTACCGCGAAAGCCGCAATGGTGCTTTGCCCGGGGGATAGGGAAAAGGGACCGGCGGCGATCAGCAGTGACCAGTCGCCGTCCTGGAACCCGTAGTCAACCACGATGCCTTCGGACAGGTACTGATATTTGACGGGGTCGGGGAATCCCTGGAGATAGACGACCTCGTCGTTATTGACCACTCGGAAGGACGCGGGCGTTCCATCGACCCTTGCAATGCCGACATAAGGGGACGGGAACACGGGATTGGACATCCAGCCGAGTTGGTGGTCGGGATCCCATCCGGCAAGATTCGCCAGATAGGGTCCGACATCCCAATCGGTATAGAGTGCGACGTAGAGGGACGACCAGGTCTGGCTGGACAGGTTCTGGACGCCGGCTTCCACGATGACATAGTCGTCGTCAGGGGGATCTGCCCAGGCGAAACTGCGCTGGGTTACACGGATTCCCATGGGATTGGTGGCTGTGGAGTCGTTGAAGGCGGCGAAGCCGTCCTGGTCGGAGATGCCTGGGGTGGAGAAGATTAATTCTCCGTCGGGCTCGGTTTGGAAGTCGCGGCGGCTGAAAGACGCATCCCCGTAGGCGTCGTCCGAGACGTGATCGGGATCGGCGCCGACCATCAGGGATCCGTGATAGAGCCAGGACAAGCCGTTGTGGGGATATTTGAAGCCATTGCCGCGGGGTTCGGCGTACTCCGGGACGAGATATTCCAGGTAACCTATGGCGCCGAAGCTGGTCACCGTCAAGACGACGTTTCCCACGTTATGATCGCCGTAAGACGGACCGACGACGAATTGGATGGGGATGCGGCGGAGCCTGCGGTCATTATGATCGCGAAGCTCCAAGGATAGGCGGAACTTCTGATTGCGGCTGGCGGCGGGGTTGATGCTGAATACGAACGGGCTCGAGATGTTGCCGGCGATTCCGCCTGATGGGACGGCGCCGAAATTGGAGAGGTTGGCGGTGATGGTCAGCCCGGGGTCGTCTGTCAGGATTTCGCCTGTGACCTGGTTTTCGGCGGCATGGTCGTTACGGATCCAGACGAGCAGACGGACGGTCTCGCCGGGGTCGGGGATGCCGTCGCCGTCGCCGCCGAAGGTGTCGTCGTAGCGGACGCTATCCAAGCAGATGCCGCCTCGACCGCCGTCCACTGCGCGAAAGGCGTTGACACTGCCGGTGCCCAAACCACTGCCGAAGAACGGATTGAGGTCATCGATGGGATCGCCGGACGCCATCACCGCGCTCATCAGCTCCTGGCTGTCCCACTCCGGATGCACAGATGCGACCAACGCCGCTACTCCGGCGACGACCGGCGCTGCCATCGAGGTGCCGCTGGCGTACGCCCACTGATTGCCGGGGATGGCGCTCAGGATATTGATCCCTGGGGCGGCAATATCTACCCAGATGCCGTAGTTGGAGAATTCTGCCTTATGTCCGGTCTGGTCGATAGCTGCCACTCCGATTACTGCGTCGAAGGCGGAAGGATAATGCTCGCTGGAGGTGGATTCGTTGCCGGCGGCAGCCACTAGCACACATCCGCGGGATTGCGCGTCCTCAACCACGTCTTGCTCGAATTGCGAATAGCCATATCCGCCCCAGGATAGTGATATCACTTTGGCGCCGGTACGGGCGGCATAATATATCCCAGCATATCCTTCGAAGATCTCGTTTCCGGTTCCGGCTCGTACTGACATCAATCGACAATCCCTGGCTATACCCGCAATTCCTGCACCGTTGTTGGTGGCTGCGATGGCAGTTGCGGCAGTGTGCGTCCCGTGAAAATCGCCCTGTGCCGGTCGGGGATCAGGGTCGTTGTCCACGAAATCCCAGCCGTAAATGTCGTCTATCCAGCCATTTCCATCGTCATCCACGCCTGGAGTTCCCTCCAGTTCCGGTAAGTTCCGCCACAATATTTGTGCCAGATCGGGGTGATCCAGATCGACGCCCAGGTCCACGTTGGCGATCACTATGGCGGAATCGCCGGTTACGATGTCCCAGGCTGCCGGAACATTGATGTAGGGAAGCGCCCATTGCAGCGGGAAAAACGGATCATTAGGCAATTCATCCCCACCCATGGGGAAAGATTGTCCCCTATAGAGTCCGCTATTACGTTTGATCGTTCTCCGGTACTTGGGCTCGGCGTACTCAACTTCGGATAGGGACTGGAGTCGGGAAACGAACGCCGCTGGATCGGTATCCGGGTCGCCGGATACTTCGATTATCCTTGCCAACCCGTAAGGGTCAGTGGCGTTTGTCCTCGGACAGAATCGTTTGACGCTGCGTACCCGGCAGGCATCCAGGGCATCGTCGACCTCACGGACTCCGGTTCTGCCGCCGGACAGATCTTCCCGAATCGAAATCCCTGACCGCATCTTGACTACAAATTCTCCGGGGATAATCTCTGGCTGCTGGGCGGTAATCTGAGTGCTGAGGAGTATCAGCCAGACGGACATCAGGTGCAACGAACGGGAAAAAACCGTTGACATTGAAGGAATTTGTTTGTACATTTGTTTCCGCTTTCGGGATATAGTGATACCTTGCGACCAATATTCTGCCGTGAGGTCGCAGAGATAAGGCTCAACTGCTGAGTCTCTTTGAGATCGATTTCCCAAACCCCAATTGGGAAGAGTTATTGACCTTTAGGCGACGTCTGCCCAGGCTGTTTAGCTTCGGCTGGCACCGGTTTCTCGGCAGTCTTGCCGACAGTGAAAGGAATCGTGGCTAACGTGTTACCCTCGGCGTCCATGACCTTGACTTCCCAATCGCCGGTCCAGTTTTCGGGAATGGTCTTGGAACTGTAGGTACGCCATGAAGCGCCTCGAACCGGGAGTTCAACGGTCGCCATCTCTTTGCCCTGATGGTACCAGACGTGTTTGATGGTTGTCTCGCCTGCGGCGCCCGTGATTTGACACCAGAGATAGACTTTCCCGACGTCGGCGGTGAATGAAGTGGCTGTGCCCACCGGCATTCGGTTTTCGATGGATGTGCACAGTTTCCCCTCCACGGTCATTGCAGGTTTTTTCGCCGCTTCCATCTGCCCAAAAGCGAATGCAGTCACCGTCAGCAGGGCAACTGCCGCAATCACGAGGTTCTTACACATGATCATTCTCCTTTTCCCTTGAGGATCGAACACTCCTGAGGACAACCTATGAAACGAATTTCGGAGCTAATTACCACGGATCACATCATCCTGGATCTGGCAGCCCAGAACAAATTCGAGGCGATCACCGAGCTGATCAAGACACTTGGGAATAGCGAATATGTCATTGATCAGCAGGAATTTACAGATCACACCATCCAACGGGAAAAGGACTTCCCCACTGGTCTGGAAAACGGAACGGCGCTTCCTCACGCGAGAACGACTGCGGTCTCCGACCTCGTCATGGCGTTCGGGCGATCCAAACAGGGCGTTGACTTCGGCGCGCCCGATTCCAAGCCCGCTCATCTGATATTCCTATTCGGTGTGCCTCGCGGCGAAGTCAAAGACTATCTAAAAACCATCGCTCAGTTGTCCCGGATGCTGAAGCAAGATCGCTTCAGGCAAGGACTGATGGATGCCAAAGACCCGAGAGGAATTCTGTCAGAGATTCAAGCTGCAGAGAGGCGGTTGAACGAGCTTGTGGTGTGACCGGACGCGTCTTCTTTAATAACTATGGTTTCGATGTCGAAATAATCCGCCCCCCGGGCGGTTTTCTATTTATGCCACGCTCGGTGACGTCCCGGATAATCATGTCGGTGAATGCTACGCCCAAGTCTTTATGTTGATCGGGGGTGAATCCAAAGTATCTCCCGGCTTGGCTCACTGCAACGTAGTCGACGGAGATCCCCTTGTACTTTTTCGCAGGATCTAAAGACTTCCCATTCACGATAATATCTGTGGGTTTGCCCGTTGACGCATCAATCCTATAGGACAGCCCTGACACCTGCAAGATCTCGCTCCGTTGGCTGAATCCGGCTTTAGCGTTGGTGGTGACCAAAGTTGAAAGCTGCGAGCTGGTGCATTCAAATGACACGACCCGATTGGCGAAAGGCAACATCTCCTTGATATCCATGACAGTAATCGGACCTTTCAGCAGATCCTTACGAATCCCCCCGCTATTTACGACCGCGAAATCGCCCTGACCATATTCTCTCAATCGGTCCGCCAACCAGTCTCCCAATGCGCTTTCCTGATAGGAATCCCGCGTCCAATCTTCATCCAAGGTGGCAATAACCCCTCCGAATTCCTGTCCGATGATACCCTGGTACTTCTCGACGAAAGCCGCTGCCTCCGGTGTTGGCTGCAGAGAATCCGCCCATAGCGGGATTAATTTCCCGTCGAATTCCGTTACCTCATCGTGTTCGACTTTGACCCAGAGCCGCCCCAGATAACGGCAGTAGGCGCCAGCCTGCACCACAATGACATTGTTGAATTTTTTCGGTAATTCCACCGGAGTGTGACTGTGTCCACCCACGATGACGTCCACACCATTGACCTCCGCCGCCAGCCGCTGATCTTCCGCATAGCCTTCGTGAGTCAGAAGAATGATCACATCCGTGCTGGGATCGATTTGTTCCACCACGTGTCGGACTTCTTCCGCCGGCGGGGTAACTCGAATCACATCCATCTGGGACTTGCTTATCTCAGTGGCAAGATTTTCCATCATCAAACCTATAACCCCGACTCGAACGCCTGCAACGTCAAATATTTCCCAACCTTTTCCTGTCAGCAGTTCGTCAGTCGAATTCTCGAACTTGCCGCCCGATTCTGTGATCCAGAGGTTTGCAGAAATGATTGGAACCTTGGAAGCTGCCACCAACTTAGTGGCATTACCTATGCCCAGATCGAATTCGTGGTTTCCCAGCGTCATCGCATCATAGCGCATCAGGTCGAAAAATTCCAACATGGCGCCGCCTTTTACACCGTCGACCAACAGGTCGGTGATGGGATTTCCCGTCATGAAGTCGCCGGCATCCAGAAGCAGCATCGCCCCATCTCTGGAACGTTCGATGGCAATGGCGCTGGACAATGGGGCGAATCCACCAATTATGGGGCGGCTCTCGATCCAATTAGCCTGACGTGGCAGGAAGGCTCCATGAATGTCATTGGTGTGTAGAATTACTACTTCGCCGTCGCCCGCGAGAAGCGTCGACCACAGGCAGACTACGCCGAGCAGCGCAAAGATAGCGGCAGATTGTATTCTCGATGGTTTTCTATGCATCTCTATAGCCCTTTAGCCGCGGAATAGGCGGCTTGATTCGCTTCGTGACAGGCATTGCGCACGTGCTCCAAGCCTGCTCTGAGCAGATTGGGCTCAATTCCGAATCCGAGGCGGATGTGCGCCGGATGCTCGAAGAAACCACCTGGAGTCACAGCGATATCCCAATTGGCAAGCAGGTTTTCCGCCAACCTGTCGCCCGAATCTCTGTCCCCGACCTTCGGGAAGAATATGATCCCGCCGTCCGGCATCACCCATTCCCACTCCGGCATCGAGGTCAACCATTCGTCGAGAATCGACCGATTTTCCGAAACGCGTGCCTTGATCCGCTGCCTCATGGCTGCCGTGACTGTTGCCGACGACAGGATTCGATAGCCTAGGTATTCTGAGATAAACGGATTGTGGACGCTAATGTAATCATTGATCTCCCGGGCGCGGCGGATGATAGCGGCGTCGCCAACTCCCCATCCGAATCGAAGATCACCCATACCATATACTTTCGTGACGCTGGCGGTGGAGATCAGCCGTTCCCCGATGGACGCAGCCGGAATCGGATTATCCAGGAAATCCAGGAACACTTCATCCACCAAGACCCAGGCGTCATGTGCAGCGGCGAAATCATTCAGTTCCCTTAGCATCGCAACCGGGATGTCAACGCCGGATGGATTGTGTAGCCTGGTGATCACGATCAGCCGGATGTTCGGATTCCAAACCGAGTGGATTTGATGCAGATCGATTTCGTACCGGTCCTGGAATCGGCGCTCCAGTCGTTTGATCTTCGCGCCGGCGCCCTGAATCGCTCCCAATAACGGCTGGTAGCACGGCGATTCTACCACAGCCTGTCCCCCGGGAGACTCAAAAATCGCCGCGGCGATGAGGAAATTTGCCGAGCTCGATCCCTGAGATGTCATCACCTGATCTGGGTGCACACCATATTTCTGTGCCAGAAGCTCCCGAAGAGGCATATATCCATAAAAATAATCGCCGTCCCCTTGCAGCTTGATGGTATCCAGCCCGACACCAAGTTCTGAATCGCTTAGCTGGCAGCGCAACCCGCTGGAAAACAAATCATATTTGACATCATGATTCAGGCGTTTCGCCCAAGCCATGAAATGTGGTCCCGGAAAGGGCATCGCATTCTTCCGTGGTGAGATTGTAAATCTGAATACTCGATTCCCTGTGAAAGATAGTCAACCTGTGACTCAAAGTCAAGTGTAATCTTAAACTTGTTGCGGACATCCGATAGGTCAGACCACCCTGCCCATTAGTTATCGGGCAGGGACCTTGAGAGTCGTGTGCCACAACAGCAGCGTCAGAATGGCAAAGGCGCCCAGGGAGATTATCCCATCCGCTGTGCCTTCAGCTATCTTGCCTATTAGTGGAGTCTCGATGTTGTGCAGGATCGCCAACTTATCTTTCAGATAGATAAACAACGCCAGTAAAATACCGATGGTGGCTTCTCCGGCGATCAATCCCGAACTCCACAGCACACCATTTTCCCGTCTCTCCTTGATGTCCGACTTAGACCCCTTGCGCTCCACTATCCATCGAACAATACCTCCCGCCATGATTGGTGTGGAAAGGCTGAATGGGAGATACAGACCCACCGAGAATGGGAGGGACTGGATTCCGAGCAATTCAACCACGATGGCGATGAAAGCTCCACACAAGACAAAAGTCCATGGGAGGTTCTTGTCCATGACTCCTTCCACTACTAATTTCATGAGGGTGGCTTGAGGCGCCGGCAGTTGTTCACTGCCCAATCCGAAGCTGTGGTGTAGCAGAATCACTACCCAACCAATGACTGCGGCAGATGATACAACACTAATCAATTCAATAATCTGCTGGGTGGATGGTGTGGCTCCCACCAGAAAACCGGTCTTAAGGTCCTGGGAGATGTCGGCGGCGCAGGAAATCGCTACGCAGACTACCGCTCCAATCGCCAAGGCAGCGAACTTACCCGTGGGTCCGGTGTACCCCGCCATAGTGAAAACCAGGCTGGTCAGAAGCAGCGCCGCAATGGTCATGCCTGAAATGGGTAGAGATGATCCACCAACTAACCCAACCACTCGCGCCGAAACGGTCACGAAAAAGAATGTGAAGACCACCATCAAGATCGCGCCTATCAAATTGATCTTCAGATCCGGAACCGCCCAGATGGCTAATGCCAGCACCAGGCAGCCCCCCAGAACGAGCCATCTTGGGAGGTCTTTTCGGGTGCGGAGTGCAGTTTGCTCAATGGTTCTGAAACCTCTTCCAAAAGAACGAATCATCATAGGGAAAGAGCTCACCAGTGAGATGATGCCTCCGACTGCCACCGCACCGGCGCCGATGTATCGAATGTAGCGATCCCAGATGTCGTAAGGGTCCATGTCGCGGATTAGGGTGACGGCTGGATAGATGGCTGTGTCGGAAGCAGACCCCAGTGCGCTGATTAGTGGGAGCAGGACCAGCCAGCCCAATGCTCCGCCTGCCAGCATCAGGGCAGAAATCCTGGGTCCGATGATGTATCCGACGCCTAAGAGTGCCGGATAGGTATCCATACCTACCGCGGCTGAACGATAATATGGAAGTCTCCCCTCGGGGCTGTCGGACCACAATCCGCAAGCACTGCTGTCCATCAAGAATTTGTATAAGGCGCCGATGCCCAGTCCGGCAAAGACCTTTCGAATGCCGCTGCCGCCTTCCTCACCGGCGACCAAGACTTCGGCGCATCCGGTGCCTTCTGGAAATGGCAGATTCCCGTGTTCCTTGACCATCAGCACATACCGCAGCGGGATCATCATCAACACCCCTAACAGCCCGCCCAGTAAAGCAATCAAGAAAATGGTGGTCATGCTGGGAGTCATATTCATCAGAATCAGCGCGGGCACGGTGAAGATGATTCCGGCTGCTAAGGATTCTCCGGTGGAGGCGGACGTCTGAACCAGGTTGTTCTCCAGGATCGTGCCTTTTTTCAAGACGCCTCGTAGAATTCCCATGGAAATTACCGCAGCCGGAATGGAAGCGGTGATGGTCATCCCCACACGTAGTCCCAGGTAGGCATTGGCTGCCGCAAACACAATTCCCAGGATATTGCCCAGAATAAGTGACCTGATGGTGAATTCCGGGGTGCGCAACCCGGCAGGGATATAGGGCTCGTACTTGTCGCCGTCCACGCCGCCATAAGCGGAGGGACCAAGTCCACGGGATTTCTTGCCTGCTGCCATAGTGGTAATGGGATTGGTAGGTATTGTTGGGATCCCAACCGGGAACCTGTGACCTCGATGGTGGTGATTCACACAGGGATTTTCGGCAATATACGGAAAAATTCCCCAAAATGCAACGGATATAAAATGTTTGGATTCTCTCTTGATTTTGGGCGTGGAGTTTTATATAATATGGACATAATCAGTGGTGTAATCGAAAAAGACCAGGAGGGGTAATATGCGTTGTCTTTACCAGGGTAAATCAATGCGGGGAATATTCCTGCTATTGTGTGGATTGTCTCTTGTCGCCAATATGACTTATGGTCAGAGCGAATACGACTATCTCAAACGGAATTTCGAGAGAGGCGATCCCGATATAGCGCTGCGGGCAATGGATTCGCTGGGGCTCGAGTCGTTAGCTGGCATGGTGGATTCTTTGGTGATGTGGTTAGGTGATGAGAATAAGAGTGTACGATGGTACTCAATGGTGGCTATGACCAGAGTCGGATCTCGGGCAGTGGATGCATTACTGTCTGTGTTGGATAGTGACAATGTTGAAGCTAGGGAATTAGCGGCAGAGGGTTTGAGTAGAATCGGTGACTCTAAAGGGGTTGAGCGATTGATAGCATGTGTTAGATTTGAGCAGGATCCTATGGTACGCTACTTCTGTGCAGGCGCCTTGGGAAATACGGGTGATCCCCGTGCAGTCGGCACTTTGATAGAGGCGCTTCATGATAAAGATGCCACAGTCCGCAGTTGCGCGGTTGTTGCACTGAGTGTTTTGGGCTGCGAGGAATGTGTTCACAAAGTTATCAGTGCGTTACATGACGAAGACGAGAATGTAAGAATGACCGCAGCGGAGAGGTTAGGATTCCACAAGGGCGACGATGTCATTGACGCGTTGAAGTTCGCAGCCAACGACGAAGTTGACCATGTACGACGAGCCGCCATGGAGTCTCTGATTGAGATGGAAGATTCTGGTCTCAGTGGGTTTTTGGTTGGACTATTGGAGAGTCCTCATCCGGATGTGCAATTCATGGCAATCGAAGCCTTTGGTGACCATGCGATCTACCGAAATCCGGATGCTGTGGAACCGCTGATTCAATTCCTTGCCAATGAAGATGAATACGTGAGGATATATGCAGCGGAAGCGCTTGGTAATATTGGGGATCCGCGTGCGGTTGAACCCTTAGCGTCTCTGTATGAAGATGAACGGGAATCAGTTCGACGGGCGGCTGAAAGTGCGCTTTTAGATATCGTTCGCAGTCGCGGTGCCGATGTCTTGGTCCCTTTGCTCGATCACAAGAATTCCGAGGTGCGTCAGTTCGCGTCAAGGTTTGCGGGCATGTATCAAGCATCGAGTGTAACAAGATCTTTGATCCGTCACTTGAGCGATTCTAATCCCTCAACGCGTGCTGATGCCGCTGAATCGCTGGGAAGGTTGAAAGATCCTGGTGCTGTTGAGCCCTTGATTGCCGCCATGAACGATAATGACGCCAGTGTTCGTGTGAAGGTGGCACAATCACTAGTATGGCTGCATGATCGTCGGGCAAAAGATGCGTTCGTAAAGGCATTGGGGGATATCGACCCTAAGGTTCGAATGCATGCGGCGAAGGGGTTGGGGAATTTCCGGGATGCCTCCGCGATCGATGTCTTGACAGGTGCATCAAGTGACTCTTGTCCTGAAGTCCGGCGAAATGCGGTACAAGCCTTGAAGAGAATTGGAGATCCTCGGGTAGTGGACGCGTTGATTCCCCTAATGGAAGATCATGATGACGGTGTGCGGACGGAGGTGATGGCTGCCTTGGCGGAATTTGGGGATACCACCGTTGTCAGAATATACATCAGTAATCTCGGGAGTGATGATTGGCGTGTGTCCGGCGCTGCGAGACATGTGCTGACGGAGATAGGAGAACGGGCAATCAAGCCACTAATCAGTGCGCTTAGAGATCAGAATCCACGCATACGCGGACAGGCGGTTCAAATGCTTGGGGAGACCAAAGACCTTCGTGCCGTTGATCCGTTGATCACCGCATTGAGCGATGAGAATCCAGACGTTCGATATAGTGCCACATTTGCGTTGATGCATATCGGGGATGACCGAGCGATTGATCCCTTGATCAGGGCGTTACAGGACGAAGATTACAGAGTCAGGCAATGGGCGGGGTATGCACTTGGACAACTACATGCTGTTAAAGCGATAAATCCGCTTATCGGTCTATTGGATGACGAACATAGCGACGTCCCATTCTCAATAGCGAGGGCGATTGGATCAATCAATGACCGAGGCTCGATCGATACGTTAGTAGCTATCTTGCATAATGCAGAACCGAAGCTGAAGATGAATGCGGTCCACGCATTGACCAACCTGAACCCGCCAGCTTTTGATGAATTGGTGTTGGCGTTAGAGAGTCAGGATAGGGATGTCAGATATGCTGCGGTGTGGGGACTCAGGAATATCGGGGACCCGCGAGGTGCGTTTCCTGTTACTGCTTTACTAAAGGATGAAGACGTCGAAGTCCGAGTGCGAGCTGCTCAGGTGCTTGAGAATCTGTGCAGCCCGAGCTATGTGGAATTCAGAGCGAAAGGGATTGACGATTGGACTCCGGAAACGAGAAAATTAGCGGATGAATGGCTGAAGATGATGCCAGATGATCGTGTGGTTGAGCCGTTAATATCTGCCATGGATGACGAAGACACTAGGGTTCAGATTAGTGTAATCAAAATACTTGGAGCCACGAAAAATCAGAGAGCAGTCGATTCTCTGTTGGCGCATCTTCACAGTGAAAAGACAAAGGTAAGAGAAGTCTCGGCGAAAGCGCTTGGCAATATCGCTGATCCTCGGTGTGTAAGTCCGTTAATCGAGTTGCTTGATGATGAGGAGGAGGACGTACGTGAAGCGGCTGCCGGTGCCTTGGGACAAATTGGAGACTCGCGCGCTGTGGAGCCGTTGATCAAGTCTATTGACACGAGAGAATATTGGGAGTCGAGGGAAGCCATCAATGCATTGGGGAAGATTGGGGGTGTTCGTTCGTATGAGTTTCTATTGTCAATACTAAGATGGGATGATGATGGTAATGCGAGTATGGTACTTGAAGCGATTAGTAAGATTGATGATCCTCGTGTAGTTGACATACTGTTGCCGTTGGTGCGTGGTGAGGGTGGGCTAAATGCAGATATAGCAGCGAACTCTCTTAGTCGATTCCACGACCCGCGAATTGTCCCTGCGCTGATCGCCACACTTGGTGGTGGATCTACCCCACGTGAATCAGTGATCAAGGCGCTTGGAGAAGTGGGCGCCCCAGCGCTACCATATCTTGATGATGCGTTGAAGAACAGAGACTGGAAGATGCGGAAAGGGGCTGCCAGGGTATTGAACCGATACCACCGAGACTATGCGAATTCAACGTTTCGAGAAGCTCATGATAATCTTGATTTTGCGATAATAGCCGGCGCCTATTCGTTTTATTTCGAAGCAGATATCAAGGTGCCTGACAGTATCATGATCGATGCCTTGTACAAATATGGCGATGAGGAAATGGCGAAGTATTATCAAGCCTGCAATAATCAGAAGTTGTCCGACGCGTGCGGTGATTGGATGGCTGATTACGGCAGTTTTTGCCGCTAAGCTGAATGATGGGTTGACAACGTGGGTTCCATGAGCAGTCGCAAAACTCTTGTATTGGCGTATACCTCAAAGAACGTACAGAAGCAGCACCTTTTTCGCGCGATGATCGAGGACTCCGCTCTCTTGAGCGAGCGAGTGGATTTGGTCATCGCTTCGACCGAAGAAGAAGCAGCGGCAGCTTTGCCCGATGCCCACGTCTTCCTATGCTATCGGTTCCCACTGGACTGGCTGCCTAAAGCCAAAAATCTTCGTTGGATACATGTCGGGGGCGCCGGAGTTGACCATCTGCTGACCCCGGAGTTCGTGAAAAGTGACATCCGCATCACCAACGCCCGCGGCGTCCATGTGGAAGTGCAGTCCGACTACATTCTTGGCACCATGCTGATGTGGTCCCGCAAACTGCTCTGGGTGGAACGATTTCGGCAAGATAAGCGTTGGATGGAATGGAAAAAACCCATGATCATGGGGGGACAGGCTTTGAAGGATCAGGTGCTGCTGATCGTGGGATTGGGCGCCATCGGGAAAACCTTAGCCAGGAAAGCCGCGGGTTTGGGGATGGTGGTGCATGGTGTGAAGTTGCATATTGACCCGGGTGTGCATTTCTCCGGTGTCTCTAAGCTATGGAAATCGGAAGAGCTTCATGAGGCGCTGGAGCAAGCGGATTTTGTGACTTCTTTAGTGCCGTATACCCTTGAAACTAATCAGATATTCGGGCGGGAAGCATTTCGAAAGATGAAATCATCTGCATTCTTCGTCAATTCGTCTCGGGGAAAAGTCGTCGATGAACATGCGCTCATTCAGGCGCTGCAGGAACACTGGATCGCGGGCGCGGCTTTAGATGTGTTTGAAAATGAACCACTTCCGGAAAACTCGCCCCTTTGGGATTTGGAAAATGTGATTCTGACCCCCCACATCGGTGGAAATTACGAGCAATATACTATGGACGTGTATCGCCAATTCGTGGCGAATTTGGAGCGATATGTGCGAGGGGAACCACTGCTGAACGAGATTGACAAGCAGTTGGGGTATTGATAGTTGAACGCCGCCGGGTGGGGATACCCTGCGGCACCAGGAATTTGGAGCGATTCGTGCAGGGCGAACCGTTTTTGAACGAAGTTGATAAGCAATTGGGATATTGATTTAGTGAATCAACCCATTTCGCTGGCAGACGCCCGCGTCTGCCAGTCGCCGTCACACGCGGGCGTGAAACGGCGGAATGCTTTCCATATTATGAGGAATGAGGTCATCGATGGGATCAAGAGAGGAGTTACTTCGGATCCTTAAGGAAAAGTCGATTCTCCGCGGCGAATTCACTCTGGCATCCGGCGCGAAGAGCAATTTCTATATCGACGGAAAACGGACGACATTCGACCCTGATGGTGCGTATCATGTAGGTCAGCTATTCGTGGATGAAATCGAGAAGCTGCCCACCAAGGTGGATGCGGTGGGTGGGATGTCGATTGGGGCTGATCCCATCGTGACGGCAGTGGGGCTGGCAGCACGGGAACGAGGTTATCCCCTCAGGATCTTTGTCACGCGGAAAACAGTTAAAGATCATGGTACCCAGAAAAGCATCGAGGGAGACTTCCATGCGGGTGATCGGGTTGTAATGGTGGAAGACGTCATGACGACCGGCGGATCGACATTGCAAGCGATTGAGGTCGTTCGACAGGCGGGCGGAACAGTGGTGGGCGCGCTTGTTATCGTGGATCGAGAGCAAGGCGGACGTGAAAATCTCCTGAGGGAAGGAGTCCAGTTGATCTCTCTATTTTCAATAGATACAGTATTGACTTGAATTATGCAAACTCTCCCTTGCATTGAAGAAGATATTTCGCTATATTGTCTGGTCAACGGCGAGAAAGTGAGATGTGGCAGCGAGAGCCGTCACTGAGATGTGCTCCGTTGGCAGACGCCCCCGTCTGCCAGGTACCGTCACACGAGGGCGTGTAACGGCGGAATGCCATTTATAGCCAACAATGAGACCCTTGACTGCGCACAGAATGACCCTGCAGCCCATCATTCTGAGCGAAGCGAAGAATCTCGCTGCCGCGAGAGCCTGAGACTCTTCACTGCATTCAGGGTGACCTAATTGAGGGGCAGCTCAGGGTGACTGGTTTGAGCGGGCGTGGAGTAACGCTGCAGGGAAACTGATGGTGGTTGCACGATGCGTATCCGACTGATCATAAATCCCAAAGCCGGCATCTACACTAAGGCGAAACTGACCCCTGGTTGGATTCGAGAGAATTTCGCAGGCTCAGGGCATCGGGTTTCAATCCGGGAAACCACCAAAGCAGGCGATGGCGAAGAGATCGCCCGCTATTCCGCGGAGAAGGGGTACGATTTGGTGGTGGCGGTGGGAGGGGATGGAACCTTGAATGACGTGGCAAAAGGACTGATTGGAAGTTCGACCGCTCTGGGAGTAATTCCCCTGGGCTCCGGCAACGGATTCGCCCGCCATTTCAAGATTCCGCTGTTCCTGCCGTGGGCATGTCAAGCCCTGTGGGATCCCAAATTTATAACCATCGACGTCGGCGAGATCAACGGCAAGATCTTCCTGGTCACGTGCGGGTTAGGTTTGGATGCGGATATCAGCTTCTCGATGGACAAGGGGCAGGTTCGGGGAATGCCGGCGTATGTTTGGCATGGTGCAGTGGGGCTGGCGACCTATCGAGCGCCTGAGGTCATCATTGTCTGGAACAATGAGATGATCCGGGCAAAGCCATTATTATTGACGGTGTGCAATCTGTCGCAATATGGTGGCGGGTTCCGGATCGCACCCGGTGCAAAATGCGATGATGGGAAGCTGGACCTGTGCTGGATACCGCCGCTCGGCACGTTGCCGTCGATATGGAATCTGCCACGGTTCTTCGGAGGCAGCGCCGCTCAAGTCCCTGGCTATCAAAGAAACCTGATTGAGCACGTCCGACTGATTCGCGAAAACCCCGGTCCGGCTCATGTGGATGGAGATCCGATCTGGGCAGACGCTGAATTGGATATCAAGGTTATCCCTAAAATCCTGAAAATCGCCATTCCCCGTGAATCGTTCAAACGGGTCGTCTTTCCCAATCCCATCCTGCCAGAATCAATCACCAAATCTTTCCAGGATCTGAATCAGCAGCTACGATCGCTTACTGGTCAAGACCAAGGAAACCACCAACAGCGCAAAAACCGCAAGTGATCCCACCGCCGCCCACGACCCCATCCAACCCTCCGCGAACGTAAATCTCCACCCCACCGTAATAAACAACGCCAATAGAATCCCAATCAAGGCTTCCCCTGCAATCAGACCGGATGAATATAATATGCCGGCATCCTCCGCCATTTGTTTCTTCTGTTTGCCGCGATCCGCAATCATCTTCACCAATCCCCCCACCATCACGCCGCTGGACAAGCTCATGGGCAGGTACAACCCCACCGCGAATGCCAGCGACGGAAATCCCATGAACTCCACAATCACCGCCAATCCCATTCCGGAGAAAATCAGTCCCCATGGGAGGTCACCCTGCATGACGCCTTTGATGATGGCAGCCATCAAATTGGCTTGAGGAGCCTGTAATGGCTCGGGATGGGACGCGTCCGGCACGAAGCCATAGGCATTGTTCAAAAGGTACAAAGTCGCGCCAATTGCCGGGGCAGTAGCCAGGGCGCCAATAAGCTCCCCGACCTGTTGCTTGGAGGGTGTGGCGCCGACAAGATACCCGGTCTTTAAGTCCTGAGAGATATCCCCGGCGCTGCAGATGGCGATACAGACGATTGCGCCCACGGACAAGGCAGCAACCATACCGGTAGGTCCGGTATGACCTAATGCCACAAAAATCAAGGTTGTCCCTAACAACGTAGCGATAGTCATTCCGCTGGCGGGATTGGAGGAGGAGCCTACCAAACCCACAATGCGGGATGATACCGTGACGAAGAAGAAAGAGAAAATCACCACCAGAATTGCGCCGATCAGGCTGCTGGGGGTTAATAGCCATACCAGAATGGCTATGACAACTGAACTGACGAGGATAAAACTCATCGGGAGGTCGCGTTCGGTCCGTGGGATCTGTTCTACCATCGCTCCCACCTGACTTCTGATCCCCGAAAGACCTTCTGAAAGGGACCGAACGATGATCGGTATGGCTTTGAGGAGCGATAGGATCCCGCCTCCCGCCACTGCGCCTACCCCCATAAACCTCACAAAGTTGCTGCGGACTGCGTCGCCTGACATTTCGGAAATGGGACCGCCCGCGTAGTGAAGAAAGCCGGTCATCGTGTCGCCGAAATAACTAAAAAACGGCACCAAGATTACGCCACTCAGCGCTCCTCCCGCAAACATGATCGCCGAAATGCGAGGTCCGATGATATATCCGACTCCCAAGAGTGCAGGAATCGCATCCAATGAAACCACGAAGTTGCGGATAAATCGGATTGGAACTGTGACCGTTTCTTGCCAGAAACCGAAACCGCTCATAAGAAACTTATACACGGCGCCCGCACCGACACCCAGGAAGACAGGAGTGGCTTGAGCGCCGCCTTTGTCGCCTGCTTTCAGGACTTCCGCACACGCTGTGCCTTCCGGATACGGTAACGTCGTGTGCTCCCGTTGGATCAAATGGCGGCGGAGAGGAATCATAAACACTACGCCCAGACACCCTCCCAAACAGGCGAGGATGAATATCTCCATCAGCGACGGCTTGGAAATTCCGGAAAATTCTGCGGCCCAAATAAAGAGCGCGGGGATGGTGAAAATAACGCCAGCTGCCTGGGATTCTCCGCTCGACCCGATGGTTTGCACAATGTTGTTTTCCAGAATGGTTCCTCGGCGGAAAATCCCCCGCAGAATTGCCATGGAGATCACCGCGACCGGGATGGAGGCAGAGACCGTCATCCCCACGTACAATCCAAGATAGGCGTTAGCCGCACCAAACACGATGCCCAAGATGATGCCAAGGACAATCGCCTTGACCGTGAATTCAGGCATCGATTGGCTTGAAGGCACATAAGGTTGAAAAGTCTCGTTTTTCTGGTCGGTTGTGGTGTCCAAGAGACCTCCCAGGGTTGGATGGGCATGATAAATCTGACCGGAGATCCGAAGAGCGGAAATTTGATGTCCGGTATCTGGAATAAGCTAAGAAATAGTTAAACAAAGTCAAGGGAAAAATGCAAGATGGGCATAAAATAAGGTGTGCAGATTGCTTGACTTTGCCAAAAAAAATTCGTATCATAATTATTTAAGGTGACATGGATCCGCTGCGCTATATCACTCTGGGACGATACCTCGCCATCGATTCCCCGCTTCACCGTCTCGATCCCAGGACAAAGATGGCGGGCACGCTGCTGTTGATGGTGCTGGCGTTTGTTCGGGATTCGCTTCCCGCTTTGGTTTTTCTGGGCGTAGTGGTGATCGGATTGTCGCGGTTGACGAAAATTCCCAGCAGCATGCTCTTTCGCAATATCCGCCCTTTCGCCTGGCTACTCGGTCTGACCTTGATTTTCCACGGTTTCTTCACGCCAGGCGACGTGGTGCTGTCGGTTCCCGCAGTTGGGTGGAAAATCACCATCCAGGGAGTCCTGAATGGCGTCGTGTACGTGCTCAGGATTTCGTACATGATCTTGCTGTCCGCGGTGATGTTGTATTGCACCGCTCCTCTGGAAGTAACTGATGGCATAGAGTCAATGCTGTCGCCCCTGAAGCGGTTTCGGGTGCCGACCGGTGAATTGGCGTTGATGATCTCCATCGCTTTACGATTCCTGCCCACATTGATCGACGAAGCGGATCGGGTTCGGAAAGTGCAAGTGTCGCGTGGATTGGACCTTGAGGGATCGCTGATCAAGAAAATCAAGGGATTGGTGCCATTGATTCTTCCCTTGATCATGTCGTCGCTGCGCAAAGCCGAAGAACTTGCAGTGGCGATGGAAGCCCGAGGATATCGGGGTGGTGAAGGGCGAACCCATTATCACGAATTGAAATATGAAGCCAGGGATGGAATCGCTGCACTTGGTCTGATTACGATTATCGTGGTGTTCTTGATTCTGCCACCGAGCTTCACTTAGTCCGCACTTGGAGTGCGGCAGTTGCGCTTTCGGCTTCTCTCGTACTGAAAAGCACGGCTTCCCGGGGAAAAAGCGCAACTATCCCTGCGCACTCCGTGCCCTGTGACGTCCCTATGGAAGATGCCATCACGTATCGGCTGCTATTGGAATATGACGGGACGCAGTTCTACGGATGGCAGCTTCAGGTGGGACGAAGGACGGTGCAAGGCGAGTTGGAGAAGGCGCTGGAGCCTTTAATGGGGGAGTCAGTTCGTGTGACTGCCGCCGGACGTACTGATGCCGGTGTGCATGCACTGGGACAAGTGGCTCATTTCCGGAGCGTCAAACATCGACTGGCTCAAGTCATTGTCAATGCGTTGAACGGCACTCTTCCGGCGGACGTGCGAGTCCTGGAAGCGGCGATAGCGCCTCCGGATTTCCACGCGCGATATTCCGCCAAGTGGCGCCATTATCGCTACCGATTCCTAAGACGCCCGGGAGCTCTGGATCGCAATCGCGCCTGGTTCCCGCCGTTCGACGTGGATTGGGATTTGGCAGTCCAGGAATCGTCAGACCTTCTTGGATTGCATGACTTTACCGCCTTTTCAAAAACCGGCGGAGACAGCGACAATTCAATGTGCCACATAGAGTCGATTTCCTGGAATCGCGACGGCTCCGGAGTTCAATTCGATATCCGGGCGAACCGGTTCCTTCGCCACATGGTGCGTTCGATCGTGGGGACTTTGATGGACGTCGGTCGCGGGAGATTCGAATTGGGAACCGTGAAGACGCTTCTCGAATCGAAAGATCGGGAAGGCTGCGGCCTCACGGCTCCCCCTCATGGGCTGTATTTCGTTGAAGTCGGATACTAAATGCCCCGGTATAAAATCACAGAATACCGGCATTTCCCAACCATTCAGAGGTCATTATGAAGTTTTTCCTGGATACTGCCAATATCGAGCAGATCCGAGAGGCGGCATCGTGGGGAATCCTTGACGGCGTTACCACCAACCCCACTCTGGTTTCCAAGGAGAATGGAACTTTTGAACAGATCCTTCGTGAAATCTGTAGGATCGTGAACGGACCGATCAGCGCAGAGGTTGTGAGCACTCAAGCCGACGGCATGGTGGCTGAAGCAAGAAAATTAGCCGCCATCCACCCCAACATCACCGTAAAAATCCCCATGATCCCTGAAGGGTTGAAGGCAGTTGTCAAGCTGACTTCGGAGGGTATCAAGACCAACATGACCCTGGTGTTTTCCCCGGTACAAGCTTTACTGGCAGCCAAAGTCGGCGCCACGTACCTTAGCCCGTTCGTGGGGCGGTTGGATGACATCGGGCATGTGGGAATGGACGTAGTCCGGGACGCAGTGCAGATCATGGAAAATTACGGCTTTCCGACGCAGGTCCTGGCGGCAAGCCTCAGGCATCCGACCCACGTCTATGAAGCTGCGATGGCAGGCGCTCATGTTGCCACCATGCCCTTCAGCGTCATGACCCAATTGGTCAAACACCCGCTCACGGACATCGGTTTGGAACGCTTTCTAAAGGATTGGGACAAGTTTTTGGCGTCCCAACGCGGTAAGTAATCCCGCTTTCGACCTTTGGACCTCTGTGGAAAGCGAGGCAAGTCAGATATGCGGTTATTGAAATTCTTCCTTTTCGGGGCTGCCTTCGGCGCCGTGGCGTTCGGAGTGGGTCGGTGGGTATACCTGGACAAGCTGCCCGGCGTTCGGATGACGTCCGCCTCTTTGCAGCAAACTCTTCCGGCTGAACATACCCAATCAACTCCGGAGCAATCACAACCGAAGCCGGTCGATCGGCAGCAGATCACCGAAGAGCTCCAGAACCAGCGGTGCAATGCCATCACTCGGGCAATTGGTGAGGCGGTGCCGGCGGTGGTAGGCATCAGCGTGACCCAGGTCCGCGAATTTGTCGCTCGCAGCCCGTTGTGGGAGGATCCTTTTCTGCGTGACATCTTTCCTCCCACAATCCTCCGGCAGCAGGTGAAGAACCTCGGCTCGGGCTTCATCATTTCCCCGGACGGGTACATCATCACCAATGAGCACGTAGTGCATGGCGCCACTGAAGTGGTGGTGACGTTGACGGGTGGGGGTGATTACAAGGCAACCATCGTTGGTTCTGATCCTTACTCCGATGTGGCGTTGTTGAAAGTAGACGGCAAGGATCTGCCACATCTCAAGTTTGGGGACAGCGGCAAAGTGATCATGGGTGAGTGGGCAATCGCCATTGGTAATCCCTTCGGCTTGTTCGAGATCAATGATACGCCGTCGGTAACTGTCGGCGTGGTCAGCGCCACCAACAGAGATTTCGATCGTACTGCGGACGGACGTGTATATTCGGACATGATCCAGACCGATGCCTCGATCAATCGCGGCAACAGCGGCGGTCCATTGGTCAACTGCCTGGGCGAAGTGATCGGGATGAATACCATGATTTTCACCGAAGGCGGTGGAGGGTCGCTGGGCGTGGGATTTGCGATTCCCATCAATCGGATTCGCGAAATCATTGACGAACTCCGTTCCACCGGAATGGTCAACCGAAATTACTGGATCGGATTATCGGTGCAGAATTTGAATCCGGCAATCGCCTCAAGTCTGGGATTGGATTCTGACAACGGGGTGATTATTAGCGAGATAGGTCCCGGCAGTCCAGCCCAGAAAGCCGGACTCAGAGTGGGGGATGTCATCATGGAAATCGCTGGCATTCGGGTGCAGAACTACCGATCCATTCAATCAATTATGGACAAGGTGGACCTGCGCGTGGGTGACAAATTGCCCCTGAAGATATCCCGGGATGGCAAGACGATGATGATGAATGTTCTGCTTGAGGAGGTTCCAGGGTAGTGATCGAGCGATATACCCTTCCGGAAATGGCTCGGATCTGGAGCCTGGAAAACCAGTACGGCACCTGGCTGCAGGTTGAAATCGCTGCTTGCCAAGCCTGGGCGGATTTGGGGGCTATCCCACCCGCTTCTCTGGAAAACATCGAAAAGAATGCTGGATTTGAGCCTGGCAAAATCGCCCAGATCGAGTCGGAAGTGCATCACGACGTCATCGCCTTCCTAACCAATGTGGGTGAGCATGTGGGAGTGGATGCCCGTTTCGTGCATATGGGCATGACGTCTTCGGATGTGCTCGATTGCTCCTTGGCGCTCAGGTTGAAAGATGCGGGAGCCCTTCTGCTGAACGAACTTCACCTGTTGTCGAAATCCGTCGGGCGAAAGGCTCAGAAGTACCGCCATACCGTGATGGTTGGTCGATCTCACGGAATCCATGCACAACCCATTACGTTGGGGTTGAAATTCGCCGGTTGGTACTGCGAACTCATGCGTGACATCGGGAGATTGGAAAATGGGATCAAGGAAATCTCCGTCGGCAAAATATCGGGAGCCGTAGGAACCTACGCCTACGTGGATCCCGGAGTCGAAGAAGGCGTCTGTCGGCGGCTGGGTCTTGCTGCCGAATCGGTGTCCACGCAGGTCGTTCCTCGGGACCGACACGCCTCATTCCTTAATATCCTGGCAGTGATCGGTGCGTCCCTGGAGCGCTTCGCGGTCGAAATCCGGCATCTTCAGCGCACGGAAGTGTCCGAGGTGCTGGAACCGTTCGGATCCAAGCAGAAGGGGTCATCCGCCATGCCCCACAAGCGAAATCCAATCCTGTGCGAGCGCGTGTCAGGGATGGCAAGGTTACTGAGGGGCTACGCCATAGCAGGGCTGGAAAATGTCGCACTTTGGCACGAACGGGATATTTCCCATTCCTCTGCGGAACGAGTGATTCTTCCCGATGCCACCATTGCTTTGCATTATATGTTAGTCACTTTTCGCAAAATCATGGATGGATTGGAGGTGCGAGAACAGCGTCTTCGCGAGAATCTGGAATTGACGGGGGGCAGCATCCATTCCCAAGGCGTGATGCTGGCTCTCGAAGCAAAAGGCGTCGCGACCGAAGATGCATACCGATGGGTACAGGAAGCGTCGATGGATGCGGAACGCCGGCACAGGACATTTGCGGATACCATTCAAAACCACCAAGAAATCCGCAGGCATCTGGACATTACTGAACTGGATAGACTTTTTCGATCCGATTCCCTGCTCGCAACGGTAGATTTGATCTTCAAACGAATTGGCTTAGACAGCGCATTTGTGTCATGAATCAAACCATCGGAGGTCAGGCATTCTGGTCTGACCCCTCGGAGGACTTCCGTGGAGAAGAAAGAACTTCTTTATGAAGGGAAGGCAAAACGCCTCTACACCACCGACAAAGAGAACTTGCTGATCCAGGAGTTCAAGGATGACGCCACGGCGTTCGATGGCGCTAAGAAGGGCAAAATTCCTCACAAGGGTGAGATCAATAACTCGATCTCATCTTTCTTATTCGAATACCTGGACAGTTACCACATCCCTACCCATTTCGTCCGGAAAATCAGCGCGACCGAGATGCTGGTCAAACATCTGACCATTATTCCCATTGAGGTGGTGATCCGCAATGTGGCAACCGGCTCGCTGACCAGGCGGTACGAAATCCCGGAAGGCACTGTCCTGGAGTATCCGATCCTGGAACACTATCTGAAAAACGACAAATTGGGCGACCCTTTAATCAACGAGTACCACGCTTATGCGTTCGGATTGGCTACGCCGGAGGAGATGAGATCGATCTCCCGGGTCGCGTCCAAAGTCAACGCCATTTTGAAATCGTTCTTCGATCGGCGAGGGTTGATTCTGGTGGATTTCAAACTGGAATTCGGTAAGTTCAACGATGGGATTCTGTTGGGCGATGAGATTTCTCCGGATACCTGCCGGATTTGGGACAAGAAGACCAACAAGAAATTGGACAAAGACCGGTTCCGCCATGACCTGGGCGGGGTGGAAAAAGCGTATCGTGAACTGGAAGAACGGCTTCTGAATCGAGGATGAGCTTGCCGGTCGTGCCAACAGAATGCCGGAGGTTTTTCGGGCTGGTCGCGGGCTTGTCCGGTGCATTGTGGGGGGCAACGGTTGTCAGCGGAAAGGTCATCGTCGCGGTATTCGCGGTCTTTGCCACCGTGTTGATGGGGTTTGTGCTGTTCTTTTTTCGCGATCCGGAACGCCCAATTCCGGAAGGTGACGACAACTTGGTGTCGCCCTGCGATGGGCGAGTGATTGCCATCGACCCTGCGCCGGACGATGTGCTGGGCGTCCCGGGCAAGGTCATCTCGATCTTCATGTCGGTGCTGAATGTGCATGTGAACCGGAATGTCTGTTTTGGCAGAGTGTTACAAGTCGATTACCGTCCGGGGCGACTTGGTCATGCCGGAAAAGACCGGGCGGCACGGGAGAATGAGCAAAATCGGATTCTGATTCAGCATCCCCTAACGCGCGTGGCAGTGACTCAAGTCGCCGGGTTTCTGGCACGGAGAATTGTCTGCCGGCTGAAACCAGGGGACACGATCAAGAAGGGGGAGAGGTTTGGAATGATTGTATTGGGGTCAAGACTTATGGTCTGGATCCCCGATTCCGCAATAATATCGGTCCAGATAGGTCAGCGAGTTCGTGCCGGAGAAACCATTATCGGAGCATTGAATTGACCGTGCTGTCATGTGTCCCCACATGACAGCCGTGGGACCGCCAGGTGAGGACACCTGACGGCACCCAAGAGAAGGCGTGCAAGTCCGTGCCGGGGAAACCATTATCGGAGTATCCAATTCATGAGAACAAGCCGTGCCCTGTGGCCCAATCTGCTCACCGTCACCAATCTGTTCTTCGGATTCGTCGCGGTGCTATTGGTGTTTGATAGTCGTTTTGTGGCGGCAGCCTGGATGATTATCGCCGCAGGAATCGTCGACGCTTTGGATGGCAAACTCGCCAGATTGGTGAACACCCAGAGCGAATTCGGGGTGGAATTCGACTCTCTGGCGGATGTGTGCTCGTTTGGCGTCGCACCCGCCATCCTATTGTATGTATCTTATTTTAATCAACTTGGCGGATTGGGTATTCTCCTGGCGTTTTTTCCGGTGTTATTCTGCGCCGTCAGATTGGCGAAGTACAACGTGACGACCCAGTTGCCCGACGAACACATGGAATTCGTGGGACTTCCCACACCGATTCAGGCATGCACGCTGGTGTCGTTCCTGTTCTTCAATTATGCTGTGTGGGGCATGCTCAAGCAGGGTGCGTTCTTTACTCCGTTGGTGATTCTGACCTCTCTTCTGATGATCAGTCCTATTCCGTATGATTCGTTTCCCAGGCTGTCGTTTCGCGGGTCGCGCGGCAACCGGGTTCGATTGCTGTTCTTGATCTTCGGACTGCTCTTGGTCTTGTACAATCCTTCCGTGATGTTCTTCCCGGTGGTTGCTGCGTATGTGGTCGCGGGTGCCGTGAAGGGCTTGATTCAGATGAGAATTCGTGAGGCGGAAGAACTGCCTGAAATCGAAGAGGTTGAGGACGAAAGGTGGGTGGCGTAACTCTGGTGTGGCACGGACATCTTGCCCGTGCATTGGCTTAGAATATAGTGGTGTTAAGTGTCCCATTTGACAGCACAATCATCTGGAGGTAGGGGCTTAGCATGCTAAGCCCCTACAAGATTTCCCTCTCGTCGCATATCGAGTCAAGGCGTTGATGATGAGATTCCTATGAAAGCCACTGTATTGGTCCGATTGAAAGCCGACATCCTTGACCCTCAAGGCAAGGCAGTGCTCGGTATCTTGCAGAACCTTGGATACAAAGGGGTACGAGGCGTCCGGGTCGGCAAATTGATCGAGTTGGAGCTGGATGACTCCGAGCAAGACCATCCGGAAAGTCAGCTGCAGGACATGGCAAACAAAGTATTGTCCAATCCCGTGATTGAGTCGGTGGAACTGAAAGTGGATAGGACCGGAGAGCGCTGATGACCGTCGGTATTATTGTTTTTCCGGGATCCAATTGCGATTATGACTGCTATTATGTGTTGAAGAGAGTACTGGGTGTTTCGGTACGCTATTTATGGCACAAGGACACGGATATTTCCGGCTTGGACATCATCATATTGCCCGGCGGGTTCTCGTATGGCGATTATCTGCGTACTGGAGCTATTGCCAAATTTTCGCCGATTATGACTGAGGTCAAGCGGTTCGCAAACCACGGAGGGAAAGTACTTGGGATCTGCAACGGATTCCAGATACTGGCGGAGACCGGATTGCTGCCCGGCGCCCTGATTCGAAACAAGACCTTGCGATTCATCTGCCGGGAAGTGTACCTTCGCGTGGAAACCGATCAGACCCCATTTACCGGGCTATATGTCCCTGGCGAGGTGATCCAGCTTCCTATCGCTCATACCGACGGGAATTATTATGCGGATTCCAAAACCTTGAAAGAATTGGAAGAAGACGGCAGGGTCGTTTTGCGGTATTCCGATCCCCATGGGTATCTGGATGACGAATACAACTTCAATGGGTCATTGAATCATATTGCAGGGATTGTGAACGAAGGCAGAAACATCCTGGGATTAATGCCCCATCCGGAACGTCGCGTGGATCCCATCGTTGGTGGAACGGATGGCGCAAGGCTCTTTGAATCCATATTGGAACTGGCGGCGGTCTGAGAGGGATCATGGCACGCCACCAACCCAACTCCATGTCTTTCATAGAGCATCTGGAAGAGCTCCGAATCCGGATTATTCGCTGCCTGGTCGTGGTGGCAATCGCGACTATCGCTGGATACGCGGTGGAGCCCATGGTGCTGGCTTTCTTGATCACTTATTTGATGAAAGGCGCCGGAGATTCTTTGGCGTTGCTTGCCCCCTTTGAGGGCTTCATGGTCAAGTTGAAACTCTCTCTGATCATGGGGCTCATTGCATCGTCGCCCGTCATTTTCTGGCAATTCTGGAGGTTCGTGAGTCCGGGATTGTATCGCCGGGAGAAACGACTAATTCTTCCAATCGTCTTTCTGTCCACCATATCGTTCCTGGTGGGGGCGTCGATTGCTTTCTATATTATGCCGATTGCGACCGAGTTCTTCCAGTCTTTCGCCTCGAATGGAATCAGGAACACCTGGTCGCTGAGCAGGTATATTGATCTGGTTTCTCGGATGATCCTGGCTTTCGGACTGCTGTTCGAATTGCCTCTGGTCATTTACTTCCTGAGTCGGCTGGGTCTGGTGACCCCGAAATTCCTGTGGGAAAAAGTCCGTTATGCTATTGTGATTATTTTAATTGTCGCCGCGGTGGTCACTCCTGGTCCTGATATTTTCAGTCAGCTCGTCCTGGCTATTCCGTTGACAATCTTATATCTGTTCTCGATTTTGCTGTCGATCATCGCGGTCAAACAGGCTGCTCGCAAAGCCAGTCAGAGGGATACGACCAGTTAGTTTCTGCCACGGACGGGAGTTCCGCTGGCAGACGCCCTCGTCTGCCAGACGCCGTCACACGGGAGCGTGTGACGGCGGGACACTTTCCAAATGGAGCAGCTATGCCGATCGGAACCTGGGAACTAATCGTTATCTTCCTTGCCGTGCTGTTGCTCTTCGGAGGGAAGAAGATTCCTGAAATCGCCCGCGGGTTAGGAAAAGGCATTCGAGAGTTCAAACGAGCCGCCAGCGATGTCCAAAGAGAGCTCGATTTGGACCGGCTGGATGATGACATCATCAAGAAGCCCCATTCTGACATCCCCGACAAGACGCTCGACACATCAAAAGAGGTCGCTCCTTCAGCCACAGAGAATGCAGGGACGACACCGGAGCCGCGCACGGGTGCGACACCCGAACTGCCCGGCAGTGCCCATGATCCTGGACCGGAAGTCGAATCAGAAGAGCGGGCGAAACAGTCGAAAGAATCCCCTGGCCCAGCGCCGAAGAATGGGGGTTCTTAGGTCGGTGGTGGACCTGATTGAGTACGCGGCACGGGCGTCACACCCGTGCAATCCTCGTGCTGACCCCTTTCTGTGGGTGGCAGGATAATTCCAGGTAGATATTGCTGTGGGCCGCGGAGGGTCGACAGCATGTTTGTAAGTTGGAAATGATTGTGTTCCCGTTCGTGCACGGGCGGGACGCCCGTGCGGCAGCATACCGCTTGATAGCGCTGGTCTTGGTGGTGCTGTCGGCTCCGGGCTATTCCCAGGAAACCTGCAGCATAATTGTGGACTCGGACCCGGAGGGTGCGGACGTGCTCCTTGACAGCGTGAGATCGGGGACTCAGACCCCGGCGCGACTGGACAATATTACTCCGGGTTACCACGTGATTCGGCTTGAAAAGGGCGAATTGGAAGGGGAGAAAACAGTAACCCTTCAGCCCAATGTCGTTTCCCGAATCATGGTAACTCTCACAGTTCGAAAGACCCTGCTGATGATCACTTCCGAACCTGCCGGGGCTGAAGTCCTGATTGACGGTCAACCCCGGGGGCGGACACCGTATCAGTTTGATGCTGAAGGGATGCGGACCTATAAGATCGGCATCCGTTCCATCGGATATCTTCCGGAAGATCGTGAGGTGGAGCTTTCCAAATCCGGGACAACTACTCTGGACGTGGCATTGCATCGATACGGGGAACTCAGCGTGGAGTCGAATCCGTCCGAGGCGGAGATATATGTCGATGGGGAATTTCAGGGACGGACGCCGCAGGATCTTCGATTGAGCGAGGGTGTGCACACGCTGCGGCTGCACCGAGCGGGGAGCCGCGATTACACACGGCAAGTGCAAATCGAGGCTGGAAAGCCGGCGGATTTGGTAGCCGAGCTGGTTCAGGATCAGGGCGAACTCACGGTGCTGGGTCTTCCGAATGGTGCCCTTGTGACTCTGGACGGTAATCCGTTGGGCACTGCGCCCATCGAACGTGTCACCGCGCCCGTGGGTCCGCACTGGCTGCACTACAGCGCCGAAGGGATGGAACCCCTGAGAAAGCCGATCTGGATTTCGATCCAGGGGCAGCAGGAAACGATTGTGACCATCGCCGTGCAGGAAAAGACCCGTTGGAATGCGATCTGGAGGAGCATGCTGTTCCCAGGGATTGGGCAGATGTACTCGGAGCAATCTTTGAAGGCGATTCTTTTTCTGAGCGCCGGCGCAATCTGCGCTGGTACCACGACGATATTGCATCTACAGGTCAATGACGCTCAAGACGCCTACCAAGTTGCCCACGATCGGTACGCCAAAGAAATCAGTCCTTTTGGAATCTCAGCCGCGCGGGAAAACATGGTCGCCAAACACAATTTGCTCCGGCAAAAGGTGGAGCGTCGGAATTCTCTGATGATCTCCACCGCAACGGTGTGGGCGCTGAATTGTCTCGATCAGGTGCTTTTCTCGTCCACTCCATGGAGAGGAGGGATCCGAGCGACCACCCGCCTGTCTCTGCACACCGTGATTGACCAAGAATCCATTGGGTGTCAGCTTGCGCTGGAATGGTAGGATATGCCTGGCAGGGAGATTTTCTTTACACGGGGGGACGCCCGTGCCACTTTAGCACTGGTAGCCTCGCTCGCAATCGCTCTGGCGGTATTCCAGTCTGGTTGCGACGTGGATCCGGAACAACCAGAGTACACTAATCCATTCGATCCGTTGAATCCCATCACGCATGGCGATCCGTTTCACTTGGAAGCATCAAACACCCTGGAAGGCGTCCAACTCGGCTGGAATCCCCTTCCAGCCTCGGTGATAGACGGGTATCGTCTGTATCGAGGGATCATGGATTCAACGAACCTCAGTCTGATGGCGGAACTCGAGTCCGATTTTGCGCAATACGTTGATATGGATGCGCCTACCGCATCGGTGGTCTTCTACCGGATTTCGGTAACCTTTCCGGGCGGAGAAAGTGCCGCTCAGCCTGTGGAAGCCGTGAGAATCTATACCTCGCCCGAGCTCTTTATCGATGCTGACAGTTCCTATACCAATCACGAGAGCGTAATCCTGGAGATCGATGCGCCTCGAGCTCGGTGGATGTGGCTGTCCAATTCGCCCGATTTCGCCGATGGTCAATGGCAGCCTTTTGCTCAGGCGCCGCTCTGGGAGTTGCCCGGCGAGGATGGGCAGAAAGCGGTGTATCTAAAGATCAGCTACGACGATTCGAGCATGTCGTTGCCGGTGAGTGATCAGATCATACTGGACCGGGTGGCAGTCATTCTCGCGTTTTCCGTGGATTTGCCCGAAAGTCCGTTGGGTCTTTGTGACTGGATTGGGGCAACCTTGACGACGGCAGACACCAATGGATACGCCTGGTTGGAGTTCCGTTCGTTTTCCGGTGTATCTCTCTATCCTCCGGCATATTTGGCGCAACTGGAGCCTGGGAATTACTCAGGAGGTTGGGAAGTCCGATGGGGCGAAGATGGTTCCGGAATCAGCGTGGAAGGGCATTTTGCGGATCTGGCAAGTAATATTGCCACCCCGATATCCTGGGGACAAACGTTCGATCTGGCGTTGGGAATGGTCGAAGTTCCAGCCGGTACGTTCACTATGGGCATCGACGGGTATGATCCTGTCGAAGGTCCGGCTCATGAGGTGTACCTGGATCAGTACTGGATCGACCGCTATATGGTGACCAATTACCAGTACGCCCAATTCCTGTCGGACGGGAATTCGCAATACTTTCCTAATATGCCCCAGCAGAAGATCGAAGAGGTCGGCGGCGGGCAATATCAGGCTATGCCTGGATTCGAACATTTTCCGGTCGTGATGACGTTGTGGAGTGAGTCGCAAGCCTATGCAGCCTGGGCAGGAAAGCGACTGCCCACCGAAGCGGAATGGGAGAAAGCCGCTCGAGGAACCGACGGACGCGTGTATCCCTGGGGCAATTCCGAACCCACCACGACCCAAGCCAATTACCTGTTCAGTGGTGATCCTTGGGAGGAATTGTTAGTGCCGCCCGAGTCGCCCTGCGGATACTACAACGGTCGGAACTATAACGGCTTCCAGACCACCGATACGCCCGGTCCATACGGCAACTATGACATGGCGGGCGACGTCTGGGAGTGGGTCGCGGATTGGTTCGATCCGGAGTATTATGCGTCAAGTCCTTACGAGAATCCCCAAGGACCGGTGACTGGAACGTTGAAAGTGCTTCGCGGAGGGGATTGTTTCTCGCTCCCCTTTTTCCTCCGATCTCACGTTCGATATGATCCTTGGAATATGGAAAATCGGAATTCCAACGTAGGCTTCCGCTGTGTGCGTTCTCATCCTTGAAAACCTGCAAATCTCTGCCGAATCGAGGTTTCGCTCGTAGCCGTGCCAGTTATTTGAATTGTGGATGTCAGAATGGTCTTATCTGAGATCGAAATCGCCGGGTTCAAGTCCTTCGCCCGGAAAACCAAGATTCCGTTTCGCCCCGGTGTGACTGCAGTAGTCGGTCCTAATGGCTGCGGGAAAACCAATGTGGTCGATGCTATTCGATGGGTGCTGGGCGAGCAGAAGACGGGTGTCCTCCGTTCCGACCGCATGGAGAACGTGATCTTCAATGGCTCGAAAAACAGGAAGCCTCTCGGACTGGCGGAAGTGACTCTCAACCTCTTGAACACGAACGGATTGCTGCCCATTCCCCAGTCGGAAATCAGGGTCACTCGCCGGTTATTCCGCGACGGGCAGAGCGAGTACCTGTTGAATCAGAACGTCTGCCGCCTGAAGGATATTGTGGAGTTATTCCAGGACACCGGTATCGGACCGGATACGTATAGCGTCATCGAATTGAAGATGGTGGAAGACATCTTGAGCGAAGATCCGACGGAACGCAGGCATCTGTTCGAAGAGGCGGCAGGCGTGTCCAAGTACAAATATCGCCGCAAACAGACCGCCAAGAAGCTGGAAAACGTGCACGAAGATCTGGAAAGGTTGGAGGACATCCTGCGGGAAGTCGAGAGTCAGGCAACGCACTTGAAACGCCAGATGAGCCGTGCCGTCCGATATCAGAAGATGAAAGACGAATGGCGACAAGGTCAGGCGGCTCTTGCCCGGAAGAATTCCCGGGATCTGATGTCCAAGCTGGAGACCCATCGGAAGCGTTTGGACGAGCTGTCAGGAGAGTCTGTCCGCCATGATGGTCACATCACCGGAAGCGAAGCCTTGTTAGAACAATTGAAGACGGAAAGCATCCAGAAAGAGGGCGCGCTCAAGGCTGTGACCGGGCAACTCGGCAAACTGGAATCGAATCTGATCCGAACCGAAGAGACCTTGAAGTATTTGAAAGAACGTCGGACGTCGCTGGAAGAAAGCCGCAGTCGATGGGAGCGTGAGAAGCTCTTGCTTGATGACAAGAAACTGCGTCTCCAGGAAAATCGGGAGGCATTGGAAGGCAAAGTCTTGAAGGCTCGAGATCACCACCAAAACTGTCGGGAACGGCTCCGCGATGCTCAAGATGTGCTTGCAGAAGCCCGGCGTGATCGGACCATTGCACGGGAAAAACTGGAGCAAACGATCAACGATCGCGATCTGCGTCGCCAAGCTTTCATGGAGTCTTTCCAGAAGCGGTCTCGGATCGAAGCCAGTATCGAACGGGTCGATGAATTATTATCCACCAACGCTTCCAGGTTGTCGCAGCTTGAATCGCAGCTTTCTGAATCTCGAGATCAAGCAGACCAGTTGGCGGCGCAACTGAAAAAGCTGGAAGAGGAACTGAAAACGTCCGGCAAATCTTTGGACAATGCCAAAGCCAGACGTGAAAACCAGCGGAAGTTGTTGGAGACTTCGCGCTGGGAACACTCGGAATGCAGTCACGGAATCGAGAGGGTCGAGACGCAGCTTAAATGGCTGCAGACAGCCATCGGGGAAGGCAGCAGCCAACAGGAAGCGGTGCAATGGTTACTTTCGCAGAACTTTCCCGGCATCATTGGTACCATGGGCGATATTATCGAGGCACCCGAATCCTGGCAGCGGACCATCGCCGCCGTATTGGGTGAAGAGGGCTCTTGGATCGTCTGCCAAACACGTGCCGACGCACTGGAAGCCATTAAGCGGCTCAAGGATGCCCGAAAAGGGCAGTTGACCTTTCTGCCTTTGGATGGTGGCAAGGCATCGCCGACCGACCGAACGGACAGACAGGAAATCCTGTCCAGCCTGGGACTCCTGACTGGTTCTGGCGGGACAGGGTATGTGACAGATGTTATCACCAATCCCGAACCGATGTTATCTTTGCTGAAAAGGCGGTTGGGCGCCGTCGTTGCGATTGACGGAGATCCGGATGAAAACTTGTGCAGACATGCCGCTTCCCACGGTCTCACGCTGGTCACTAAGTCCGGCGACGTCTTCTGGGCGACCGGTGCTCTAAGAGGCGGTGGGGCGTCAGGCGACGGGACTGTGGCGGTCGGCCGTCTGGCGAAAATCAGAAATCTGGAATCGCGGCTCGCTTCTGAAAAGGCTAAGCTCCAGCAGATGTCCAAAGAGGTTTCGAAGCACGAACGGGAGCTCGCAGCCCGCGCCCATGATCTTGAGCTCCGGCAAGCCCGGGTCGACCAAGGGAGAACCCAAGTCGAGGAATGCAGGATCGCCCTCAATCGTATCCTGGCCGTGCGCGAGCAGGTTGAAACCCAACACGACAAGCTGCAGCAAGATATTGAGCACCTCAATACCCAAAAAAATGAGCTCGCCCAAGACCTGTCGAAAGTGAACCTGGATCGGGAAGAGAGCCAAAAAGCCATCGCGGGACTGGAGAAGCGGTCAAAGGCGGCCGAGCTTGAGTTGAAACGGGCGGAACAGCAACTTGAAAGCGTCACCGCTGCGGAAAACCAGGCATCGATGGCATTTGTGGAAGCTGCCAACCAATTGAAGAATCTGGAAGACGAGGCTGCCCGAATCAGCCAGCAGCTCAAGGAATTGAGCGAATCGGTGGTCAACAGAGAAGAGGAAGTGCATCGTTCCGTTCAGGAAATAGAGAATATCGATTCCCAAAGGCTTGAGGCGGAACGTGGGCTGGTTGACCGTTTCAAGGAACGCGACAATCTGTGGTCGTCCCGGGATCGACTACAGGAGGAAAACGAAGAGCTCCGTCAAAAAATACTGCAGGAAGAGACACGACTTCGGGCTGCCCGGCAAGTACATGAAACGACGGCGGAGGAAAGGCATCGTATCGAAATCGAAATCACTCGGATCGAGGGTGAAACCCGGCAGTTGCATGAACGGCTTCGGGATCTGGATATCCCATTGGAGTTGTTGGAGCAAACAGATGGCGGTGACGCGGAAATCGTTCCCAATGAGGAAGAGCTGGCGCAGATGAAACGCAAGATCGAAAGTATGGAGCCAGTAAATCTGCTTGCCATCGAAGAATATCAAACCGTGAATCAGCGATTCCAATTTTTGAAGACCCAACATGATGACCTGGTGGAATCGAAGCAGATGCTGGAGAACACCATCCAGAAGATCAACGAGGTCGCTCAGCAGAAATTCTTCGAAACCTTCCAGGTGATCCGGAAAAACTTCCAGGAAATCTTCCGGCAATTATTCGGCGAAGGTGATGCCGACCTCCTCCTTTCCGGTCAGGACCTTCTGGAATCGGACATTAGTATCTGGGCAAACCCTGCCGGCAAGAAACTGAAGACTCTGGCATTGATGTCGGGCGGGGAAAAAGCATTGACATCTATCGCACTTCTGTTTTCCATCTATCGGGTCAAGCCCAGTCCGTTTTGCGTGCTGGACGAGGTGGACGCTCCGCTGGATGATGCCAATATCGATCGATTCCTACGTATGATCAGAGACTTTTCGGAGAACACGCAATTCATCGTGGTCACTCATAACAAACGCACCATGGAATCCGCCGACCAGCTTCACGGGATTACGATGGAAGAAGAAGGCGTGTCCAAGCTGGTCTCAGTGCGCCTTGAGAAAACCTAAGACCGTAGGCGACTGTCGCTGTGAATCGTTGGGGTCAACCTCATGATTCCCCCGCACCGCAGCGTATGGAGGTAATATGCGCGCCATATCCATCATCATAAACCCTGCCCGGGGAAATCCCGCTGGCAGACGCCCTCATCTGCCAGCTGAGTCTTTGTCATTCCGTCACACGAGCGCGTGCGACGGCGGTGACAGGGGGGAACTGTGGCGATCTCTAAGACGATCAATGATAATAGCAACAATAGCTATTGGGTTGTTGGTGGGAACACCTGGCTGGTCGAAGATGCCGCTGTTCTCAGTGGACGCTGCTTCATACAAAATGCCTGAGGATTGGGCATTTCTGGAAGTGTATACCCTAACGCCTCGCAGGAATCTCCTGTACGAAAAAGTCAATGAGGGTACCGATTCCGCAGCATTCCAGGCATCGATCGAGCTTGTTTGCTCGGTCATGTCCGGCGAAACCGTGTTGGCAAGTGATACTCTGGATGCGGTCGATATGACTGCAGATACCGCTCTGATCACCGATTCCCAGAATCTTCCCTATGTATTCACGTATCAAATCCGCGCCGGCAACTACAAACTGAAATGCCAAATGATTGACAGAAAACGCGGAATCGGTGACGTCACCGAAAACGACCTGGTCATTCCTGATTACCCCGACAAAGGGTTAGCCGTATCCGACATCGAACTGGCAATCAGCGTCGACCGAAAAGAGCAAAAGTCTAAGTTCTGTAAGAACGGATACTTGATATATCCGAATCCCCAGAGCATCTATGGAGAATCGTTGCCAAGACTGTGCTACTACGCGGAACTGTACAACCTGAACTTCAATGGAGGGGCGCGTGGCGTGTATGCCGTCGATGTGGATGTGTTGAACGCGGATCAGAAACCTTTCCGAAGTTACGAACGTAAGGTCAGACCGATCGCAGGAACTTCGATGGTGGAAGTGGGGGGATTTCCCGTCACAACGTACGAATCGGGTGTGTACTACCTCAAACTGACCTTGACAGATTCCACTACCGGAGACAGGACATCTCGGCTGAAGAAGTTCTTCGTGTTAAATCCATCGGAGCTCGCCCAAAGAAGGACCACGGACGAGAATGCGTTGGTCCAGACGTCTTACCCAACCGACTACGCAACCCTTAGCGAGGACGAGATCAATACTGCCTTGACTGACATCAGCTACATCATAACGCCTGATCAAGAACGGCAATTGAAGAGATTAAACCTCGAAGGGAAACGACAATTTCTTGACCGTTTCTGGGAATCACGAGACCCTGATCCTTCCACCCGTGAAAACGAAGCCCGCGCCGAACATTACCGCCGATTGGCAGAAGCCAACCAGATGTTCGGCTACCTGGATATTCCGGGTTGGCGGACGGATCGAGGACGGGTCTGGATCCTGTACGGACGCCCCGATTCGGAGGATTCCCATCCCATGGAGATCGATGCACGCGCTTACAAAATATGGTATTACGACCATATCGAGGGCGGAGTGGAATTCGTGTTCGTGGATCACGCCAGTTTCGGAAACTTCGAGCTGGTGCATTCCACAAAGAAGGGCGAAATCTACAACTCCAATTGGTATGAGATGGAGGTCCAAGGATACCGCACGAGGGAAGGCGGTCGCAGCCTGCAACCCTCTTCCGAAGACATGTACTTCTGGCGAGACTAACCTCCTGGACATCCGGCATCATATTCTCCTCCCTACGATGGCAGGATGGAAAAGAAAGGGATATTTTCGGAATGCTGAAGCCGTGCTTCAGCGTTTCCCCAGCAAGGTTTGCTAATATGGAGTCGGTGTGACCTCGAAATTCGTGGATCCTGCCACTTCTGACCGTCATTGGATCGAAGTCCGGGGATTGACGAAATACTTCCTTGATCCCGCGCGCGGCACCGTGCGAGCCGTCGATCATATCACCTTTCGGTGCGAACCGGGGATGGTGTTCGGGCTTCTGGGTCCAAACGGCGCCGGAAAGACCACGACACTGCGCATGCTTTCGACCGTGTTCAAACCCACCGAAGGGACTGCGTTGATCTGGGGACACGACGTGGTGCAGGAACCGGAATCGGTGCGACGGGTGATCGGTTTCCTGTCAGGCGATACCGGACTCTACGGAAGATTGTCGGCTCGAGAGACCTTGACCTACTTCGGAGAATTGAACGATCTACCAGCGTCCCGGATCGGCGAGCGACTGGAGTACCTTGCCGATCGGCTCGACATGCGTGCCTTCCTGGATGCCAAGTGCAACCGTCTGTCCACCGGTCAGAAGCAACGAGTGTCCATCGCCCGCACGTTGATCCACGACCCGCCCGTGTTGATTCTTGACGAACCGACTGCTGGTTTGGATATCATCGCATCGGCGGATATTGTCCGGTTTATCCTGGACGCCCGTGCCGATGGGAAATGCATCATATTCTCCACCCATTACATGCGGGAAGCGGAGCGGCTCTGTGACCGGATCGGCATCCTCCATGAAGGCAGCCTGCATGCCCAGGGTACTCTCGAAGACCTTCGCAACCAGACCGGATGCCATGACCTGGAAGACATCTTCATGAAACTTGCCCGACCGGACATCCGCCAACAATGACCATGCCGACGACAACTCCCAAAACCACCAGCACGTATCGGAGAGTCCTCGAATTCTTGAGCGAGGACATCTGGCGGTTGGAGGCGAGCGACTTGGCTCGAATCCCGGGCATGCTGCTGGGTTTCCTGCAATTCTTGCTGATCGCCTTGCGGAAATTCGTCACGGACCGGGGGCTGATGATGGCTTCTGCACTTACTTTTTCCAGCTTGCTCGCCTTCATCCCCCTGCTGGTCTTGGTGTTCACGTTCTTCTCCTTGCTGGGTGGTGCGGAATGGTTGGAAGCTCGGATCCGTCCCCTCATTTTCAATACCTTAGCCACAGGCACCGGCGAAAAACTGTCTCAAAGCCTATCCGAATTGGTCAGAAGCGCGCGGTTGGGCACTACTGGAACCGTAAGCTTCGTGTTGATGATTATCACGTCCTTGTCCCTATTGAACACCATCGAAGGGGCTTTCAATCAGGTCTGGAGTGTCGCGGAAAGCAGGTCGATAGTAAAAAAAATCCGAGACTACTGGAGTGCGCTCACCATCGCGCCGATACTAATAATAGTATCGTTGTTTCTTACCACCAGCTTGGGTAAGATTCCCATCATCCAGACTGTGTTGTCGCAGCCCTGGGTGGATCACTTCTTCACGGTATTCGTGCCTCTGCTGCTGCAATGGCTGGCGTTCTATTTGTTCTTTCTCATGGTACCCAATACTGTGGTGCGGACGGCTTCTGCCGCTTTGGGGGCTTTGGTGGGCAGCGTCCTCTGGGAAATCGCCAAGGGCGGTTACTTGACGTACACGGCGTACGCAGTGAAGTACAACCTGGTGTACGGGTCGATCGCGTTTATTCCGATCTTCATGATCTGGGTCTATCTGACCTGGGTCGTGATTTTGATTGGAGTGGAAATATCGTACGTGCATCAGAATTTCGTGTCTCTTCGCGGGCAGAATCGTCGGATCCAGTTGTCCTTTTCGCAAAAGGAGACCGCAGGTCTGACCGTTATGGCGGAGGTGGCAAGACGCTTCATGGCAGGACAACCGCCGACCACCATTTACGAGCTCAGCCACGAGTTCAGACTGCCGTCAGAGCACCTTCGATCCGTGGTGCAGCTATTGCGAGAGCGGAAACTGCTAAATGAGGGCGACGATGACGGTCCCCTCGTGGTGACCCGGGAGTTGGACCAGATTTCGGTTCAAGCTATGCTGGATGCGCTACGAGAGGGCGGTGGCGGCGACGCAGTAATGGTCGATAATGCCCTGTACCATTCAGTCGGTAATGCAGTGCAGCAATTGATAACGCCTACCCGAAAGCTGTTGGCGGAAACAACGCTACGGACATTAGTTACAGAAATCACCAAACACCAATCGGGACCGAGCGGAGGATAGGTATTCCTGCCACTCGCACGCGGACGGAGAACACTCTCTTCCGTCCCTTGCTCCGGTAGGAACGACCAACCTCAACGGAAAGGCATGACTATGGGACAGATTGCTGACAAGAAAAGGAAAACACATCAGTTGTTGGTGATCGAAGATGACGCCGACACCTTAGAGCTCCTTCGGGAACTGTTCGTGGAAGACGGGTATGATGTGATCACCGCCAAGGACGGCGGCAGCGCAATTCAAATAGCACAAGGCGCCGACCTGGACCTGATCCTTGCCGACTACCGACTTCCCGACATGACCGGCACCCAGCTTTTGGAATCCTTGAAATCGTCTCACTCCGAGGCAATTCGGATCATCATGACCGGTTACGCCGAAGTATCCGTGGCAATGGACGCCATCAATCGCGGCAAGGTGTATAAATTCATCACCAAGCCTTTGAATCTGGAAGACTTGAAAATAATCGTCCGTCGGGCGTTGGAGCACCTCGATGCCCTTCGCGAAAAGAAACGTCTCGAAAAAGAAGTCGTCCAGTATAGCCGATTCCTTGAAAAACAGGTCAATACCCGCACCGCCAGCCTCTTGGCTGCCAATGCCGAATTGGCGCTGAAAAACCGCGAGCTTGTCCGTCAGAAGAAGGAAATCGACCAGCTCTACCGTGAAATCCAACGGAATTATCTGGGAACCATCACTTCCCTATGTGCGGCGATCGAAGCCAAGGATAAGTACACGCGCGGTCACAGCGATCGGGTCTTCTATTATGCCCTGAAAATGGCAAAAGAGCTCCGTTTGAGTAAGCACAACATCGAGCAACTCCGTTACGCCAGCTTCCTGCATGACCTGGGGAAAATCGGAATTCCCGACTCCATCTTGATGAAACCCGGAAAGCTAACCCCTGAAGAATATGCGCTGGTCAAAGAGCACCCCAAGGTCGGCGAGCAGATATTAAACCCCATCCGATTCCTCGAAAAGACCAAGAATATTATCCGTCACCACCATGAACGCGCCGATGGCAAAGGCTATCCGGACGGCATCGACTTCGATAGCATGACCATCGAGGAGCGGATTATCGCGGTCGCCGATGCCTACGATTCCATGCGCAGCGAACGCCCGTACCGAGATCCTCTGAGCAAAGAGGAATCCCTCGAAATACTTAGGCAAGAATCCGGGAAACAATTCTGTCCCCGGTGTGCCGAGGTGTTCATCCGAATCATTGAGCGAGATGGGGATCTCCAGGACGCGGAAGAGGGTTTAAGAAAGCAGGTGGAATCCAGAGGCGAATACGATATCAGTTCTATCGAGGAACCTTCCCCTGCGCTGACAGAAGTTAATTCGGAAATGGTCTCCTCCGAACAATCTGCCCCGTGAAATAAGGAGACCATCACCCACAGAGTTGCTCGGCTGGAGGTGTCATGCTAAAAGATGACCTGTTGAAGATCCTTGCCTGCCCGAAATGCAAGGGCGACCTGGAGTACGACAGAGAAAAAGGGAAACTTATCTGCCACGCCTGTCGTTTAAAGTACGACATTCAAGACGATATCCCCATCATGCTCATTGAGGAGGCTGAGCCTTTTTGAAAATTGGGACTTGACATTTGATTTGGGTTTGGTTATCTTCTTAGTTTAAGGTATTGAATCGGAAATCCTCATCGGATTTCCCGATCCCGGCACGGGCAATTCTTGCCATTTAATCACTCCCAGCCGCCGGGGGAAACCACCGTCTTGATCACAGCCTGGCTTTCATCGACGTCATGCCATCGGAGTCAGGCGGTTCTTCTGTCTTGCTTGCGACTCGTGTTCTTTCGTTCCGCGACCTACAGCGGTGTTTCTGAATGCACTGAATCGATGTCCGGTCCTTGTTTTCGAGAAACCTCATATGATTCGGTCCCGCCTTCCCGTGATGATATTAGCCATCGGCGCCTGGTGTGTGGCGTGCGCCCCCGTCTTGGCTGCCATCCCTTCCGATATCCGCATCCTAAACGCATCATCCGATGGTGTGGAGTTTGTCTATACCCCGACAGGCGACGGACCTATGGTGTTTCATGCCAACGACCGCACTTACACCCGGTTCGCCTGGAATTACATCGATGGTGAAGGGCAGGTTGGGCAGCCCGAAATCCCGGTACGCAACTTCTTGATCGCCATACCACCGCAAGCGTCGCCACGCGCAACCCTCATCCGCGACAACTCCAGAATACAACGTGGAATTCGGCTGGCGCCAGTTCCCACCCGCTCTCCGGGGCAGAACCGGGTTGATATACGGGAGTATGTTGAAAACCCGGAATCTTACGGCAATGTCGCCCCAATCCCGTCCCAACAGATTGCGATCTCTGAGCCTTTCTCCTACCGCGGCTACCGCCTGGTTCGCGTATCAGTCTATCCCGTCCAATATTATGCCGTTGCCAGTCAGGCTCGCATTTCCGACCGGGTCCAAGTGCGGGTGGAATGGACCGGCAATCAATCCCCCTCCCGTAGTTCCGCCGCCAGAATCGATCCGTTCGTCCAGGATATGGTGATCAATTCCGAGCAGATGGTATCGTGGCATGTGCTGCAATCTAGCGAAGTCGCCCCTCCCTGGCCCAGCGGAACCATGGTCAAAATCGTCATCCGCGAAGAGGGCATCTTCAAAATCACCAGTCAGGACTTGGAGCAGATTGGCGTGTCGCTGACGGGGATTAATCCGGATCAATTGCGGCTATTCAATAATGGAGGCAGAGAACTGCCCAGAGCCGTCAGCACTCCTCGACCCGATTCCTTGATTGAGAACGCCATCACGGTCGTCGATAACGACAACGACGGGTCCTTCGACCCCGATGACTATCTACTATTCTACGGGCATGGAGTCACCGGCTGGGATCAGATGGACGGCTTTTTCCAGCACTATATCCATCATTACACCGAGGATAACATCTATTGGCTGCAACTGGATCCAGCAGCCCCTCCCGGAAAACGCATGATTCCGTTTGGTCTGAGCCAAGCTCCGGATCAAACCGTCGCGACCACCAGAGCCAGGATGTTCCGCGAGGATGAGGATTTTATCTACAACACCTCGTCCGAACCTGAGTCCGGCACCAATTGGTACATGGCGCTATTCAGTGACAACCAATCCAGGTCCTACAATATCACCCTTTCCGACGTGGATCAAAGCCAGCCTTTTCGAATTCGAGCCCATTTCAAACATCTGACCGGAGGTCACCAAATCCGGTTCTATTTGAACGGTTCCCTGGTCAACACCACGACTTCCATCAGCTTGGTTGACTTCACCGGCAGCGGCGCCGAGCTGCAAAACGGCACCAACACTTTGCGAATCGAACATCTCCTGACTCAAGGCGCCACTTCCCGGATGTATCTGGACTGGTTCGAATTGGAATACTCGCGATCCATCGCCCCCGTGCAGGATGAGTCCGCATTCGAATCCCCCGTGGCGAACGGCATTGTGAGGTACGAACTAAGCGGATTCTCCAGCTCGCAGATTTTCAATATTACTGACCCATACAATGTTGCTATAACCACCGGGTCGGAGGTGACAGATTCCAGCAACGTGCAAGTTTGGAGGCGTTATTTCGCGGTCAATTCCGGGCATTATCGCACGCCGCTTTCCATGCAAATCCAACTGCATGGCGGCGATGAATATCAAGACCTGCGCACGGACCTGCCCACCGGCGTCGATTATATCATCATCTCGGCGGATGAATTCTATTCGGTGCTGGTGCCATATGAAAACCACCGGGAATCTTTCCAGCCGGGCTTGAATACGATCCGGATCCGCTTGTCCGACATTTTCGATCAATTCAGCTGGGGGCTCTTCGATCCCACCGCGATCCGTGACTTTCTGAAATACGTATCCGTGAATTGGCAACCACTCCCCGAGTATGTGCTCCTGGTCGGCGATGGCGACTACGATTACAAGAACCGAGTGTCGGGACCGACTGGGAATTGGGTCCCTCCCAACGAGGACGGCAGCAAGTGCACGGATGATTGGTATGCCTGTTTCTCTGATTCTCCCAATCAAATGCCTCAGATGGCGATGGGACGATGGACCGTGACTTCCATCGAGGAGACGGAAACGATCATCCAAAAAGTGATCCAATATGAGGAGGAACCGTTGTACGGTCCCTGGCGGCACCGCATCACCATGGTGGCTGACGATGAGTATGGTGACCGTGGTCAATACAGTGGATGGGAGGAGAACCACACGACGGATAGTGAAAATATCGCCGAGAATATTTTCCCTCGGTATTTCAACTTGACCAAGATCTACCTCATCAATTATCCAGTGGTCTGGGATGCCGCAGCTTTCGGTCCCCGAAAACCCCAGGCGGCTGACGATTTGGTACGATCCATCAACGACGGTGCGTTGATCGTCAACTACGTGGGTCATGGCAATCCTCACGTATGGGCACATGAAGAAGTTTTTACCACCGAGCGTGATCTCCCCAGAATTCAGAACGGGAACCACTTGTCCGTTTTCATTGCTGCCACCTGCAGCTGGGGATTGTTCGACGATCCCGTGGAACAGAGTTTCCCAGAGCAACTATTGGTGGCTCCAGGGCGAGGCGGCATCGCGACGATTGCCGCAACTCGTTTTACCGGATCTGGCTCCAATGAGACTCTCTGTCGCAACTTCTATACTGAGCTTTTCGAAAACCCATTTTTACCCAAGACATTAGGATCGGCTCTTTTATATGCCAAGACCCTAAGTTCGGGCGGAACAGATAATTACCACGTTCTGGGAGATCCGACGCTGGTCGTTGGCGCCCCAAGATTCCGAATGAGAATCGAAAGTGCCAACGCCGATTCCTTACAAGCCCTTAGCCTCTTCACGCTGAACGGGGTGGCGCTGGATGACGACGACAATGTGTGGAATGACTTCGCCGGAACGATGAATCTGACGGTGTTTGATCGACGGGATTCCATCCACTACATTTTCGATAATGGCAACGGCAGTTCTTTTACCTATATCATGCAGGGTTCACCGATCTTCCGGGGTCCCTGTACCATCTCCCAAGGGCATTTCCAATCTCGATTCATCGTGCCTCAGGACATTGCGTATGGCAGTCGGAGCGGACGCTTTAGTTTCTACTATAGCGGTTTTGCCGGAGGGACATTTGACGACTCCACCGATGGCGCCGGTGTCCGAGACTCCGTTAGCTTTGCCGAAACCGCCGCCGATGTCACCGACAGCATCCCGCCCGTGATTGACTTGCTGCTGGAAAACGAATCCTTCCGGGAGAACGACATCGTGTCGCAATACCCCGAAGTCATCGCCCGGGTGTCCGATTCCTCCGGTATCAATTTGACCGCCGAGATTGGACATAAGCTGCGCCTGATCTTGGACGGCGGCACCAGTTGGGACGTCACCCAAGACTTCGAATACTTGCTCGACAGTTATACTCAGGGAGTCGTGCGCACTTCGATCGGACCTATCAATCCCGGCAATCACATGCTGAGATTGGAAGCCTGGGATTCTTTCAACAATTTTGCCTGGACGGAAGTGTCGTTCGTGGTAGCGCAGCAGGGCGAAGAAGGATTCCAATTGCGTGACTTGCTCCCGTACCCTAACCCATTTGACCGTCGGACCAATTTGACCTTCTTCATTACTCGATACGCTACGGTCACCTTGAAAATCTACACCGTGGCTGGTCGTCTGATCTACTCCCAAGAGGGGATTGACGCGCCATACGGCTATAATTGGGAGCTCACCTGGGATGGTCGTGACGCCGAAGGCGACAAAGTCGCCAACGGCGTGTATCTCTATAAATTGTCCGCCACCTCTGCATCCGGAGAACATTGTTCCGAGATCGGGCGTGTGGTGGTGATGAAATAGATATCGCAGGTACCAACGATTCAAATAAGAGTCGTGGTGCAGGGTGCCCTCACCCTGCACTCAAAACCTGTCTACAGTGTTCTATTTTCATACATGTCGCAAAAGGAGGAATTGCATGAAGAAGATCATGCTTGCGGCGATGGCTCTAATGCTCCTGGTCAGTGTGGTTGGAAACTCCTGGGCGGCGAGTGTTAGTCAGGCTACGGTCTTGTTCTTAAAAATCGCGCCTGGAGCCCGACCTTCCGGTATGGGTGAAGCCTTCGTGGGTCTGGCGGACGATGCAACCGCCACCTGGTGGAATCCAGCCGGGCTCGGCTTTCTCCAGGAGAAGCAATTGACGATGATGTACGCCAAGTGGCTGCCTCAGTTTCATATGTCGGATCTGTACTACAGCTATCTTGCCTATATCCACAATGTCCCGGATTGGGGAACCTTCGGCGGGAGTATCATCTTCTTGAACTTAGGGGAGACCGAATACCGTGACGAGAACAATGTGCCGCGAGGGACGTTCTCAAGCTACGAAATGGCTGCCGTCGGAAGTTACGGATCTCAGGTGACTGACAATTTCGCCATGGGTGTATCCATCAAGCTGATCTACAGCCATCTGAGCGATCGAGGACAGGGTCAGGAGCTTGGAACTGGCTCTGCAACTGCGGTCAGCGTGGATCTCGGCATTCTGTACAAGATTCACGCCATCCGGGGACTCCAATTCGGCGCCAATCTGTCCAACATGGGTCCCAAAGTCGCCTATATCGATCGGGCGCAGGCGGATCCGCTCCCCACCAACCTCAAGATGGGTTTCGCCTACAAGATCATCGAAACGGAATACAACCGTATCACTCTGACTGCCGATGTCAACAAGGAACTGGTGACCAAGAACGCCGACGGGACATCCGATCCTTTCTATCTGGCCATCTTCACGTCATGGTACAATGATCCGTTTGAAGAGGAGCTGAAGGAATTCATCTGGAACTTCGGAATGGAGTACTGGTACTCCACCCTGGTCGGACTGCGCATGGGCTACTGGCACGATGTGCTGGGTGACGTGTTCCCGCTGACGTTCGGCGTCAGCCTCCAGTACAGCGTCTATCGTTTCGACTTCAGTTATCTGTCCGCTCAAGAGGGGCACCCTCTGCAGGACACGATGCGTTATTCCCTGTCCATCAACTTCTAACCTCGGGATAGGGAGTGACCAGTTTCAGAAGCATCGGTGGAAAATATCCCCCGGGTGATGGGTCTGGTAGGGGTTCAACATGTTGAACCCCTACGGTCGTCATATATCCAAATCGTGGTGCCGGGTGTCCTCACGTGGCACCCCAAGCCTATTGGCTCTATTTCTGTTGGTAACTTGCTTCTCGGCAGCGGCTGTGCCTCACTGCCAGCAGTCTCTGGTGGTCAAAACGTCGGGCGTCGCTCAGTCTGCGTCTCAAATCGACACATTGCATATCCTGGCGATTCGGGTGGAATTCAGAGAGGATGAGCTCTCCACCACCACCGGCACGGGCAAGTTCGCTACCGGATTCCCCGATACCATGATCGTGGATCCCTTACCTCACGACAACCAATATTTCGAAGACCATTTGCTCTTCGTGCAAAGCTACTATCAGGAGGTATCGAATCACCGGATGAATTTCGGGCGGATGGACGTGTTCCCCGCCCAGGACCAAATCGCCTATCAACTGCCCAAGTATATGTGGCAGTATAACTACAATTACACACCAGAAGTGCTCGACCAGCAACTGGCGGACTTATTCTTCGATGCCTGGACCGCGGCGGATTCCGCCGGATTGTTTGATTCGGTGGACGTCGCGGACTACAATGCATTCGTGATTTTCCACGCTGGTGTGGGCAAGGATTTCGCTTTTGGGTTTGATCCCACCCCATTCGATATTCCATCCGCCTACCTGGACCTGGAACACCTTCGGAATCATCTGCTTATTCCCCCGCAAGGGATTCAAGTTTCCGGCGGCAACATCCCCAATGGTCTTATTCTGCCCGAATCCGAGGTTCAGGAAGGCTATGATTTGGGATTGAACGGGGTGATGGTCAAGCTGTTCGGCAACCTGATCGGAATTCCTGACCTGTTCGATACTCAAAACGGAAGGTCAGGAATCGGTCGGTGGGGCATGATGGATCAGGGGTCCGGCAATTTCCAGGCGCTGATCCCTGCCCGTCCCTGCCCTTGGACCTTATACGATATGGGTTGGATTAGTCCTCTGGAAATCCATCCCGGATCACCGGACACGTTCTCCGTGGCGTCCATCACCGTGTCTGACACAACCATTCCAAAGGTGTACAAAGTCCCCATCAACGACCAAGAATACTTCCTCATCGAAAATCGGCAATCCAACGTCCGAGGCGAAGAATATATACGCGGCTGGGATCGCGACAGTCTCCAGATGCGATTCTACCGCGATTATCATATCGAAGCCGACCCGGGATTTCAGGTGATCGTGCGAGTCGATGACTACGATTTCGACATCCCTGGATCCGGGATCCTGATTTGGCATATCGACGAATCTGTAATCGCCGCCCATCGTGCCGACAACACGGTCAACGCCTCCCGACCCTGGCGCGGAGTGGATGTGGAGGAAGCCGACGGAGCCGAAGACATCGGACAGGAATACGGACTATTCAACGCCGGGTACGGTCAGGAATTTGGCAGCCCCTGGGACTGTTTCTTTGAGGGCAACGAAGCTCACCTGGCGGCTAACCACAGTACTCAGGTGCGATTTACAGATCAGACGGCGCCCTGGGCACGAGCCAATTCCGGCGCGCTAAGCCATTTGGTCTTCTCCCAGTTCAGTCCCATCGATACGGTGATGAGCTTTGTGTTGTCCCATGGGCTGCACCAGCCGGGATTTCCGATAGCTTCAGATTACGGGATTGCACCTAACTCGGAACTGTTGGTTGATTTGACCGGCGACGGGATCGACGAAATCGTCGCAATGGACACCACGGGTCGTCTGCTTGCGTTCCGGGGCGACGGCACTGGATTAGGCGCTAACGGAGATGGCATATTGGCGGAGATGACGCCCGCTGCCGATGGCGGTTTCCGCGATGCTTCGTCCGATTTGGACGGAGACGCAAGCCCTGAAATCATCGTCACCAATCCCGATTCCACCTGGATCTTCACCGAAATCGATTCCAACAACCTGGAGCTTTTGAATCGCTGGGATGTCGGCGGGATGGTACTGGTCGGGGGTGTCGAAGGCAATCGTTTGATCTTTGCCGCCTCCGGAGGCGACGTCATCGTCGGCGATAACGCAGGCAACTTACGGTGGCGCGTTTCCTATCCGGATGAAGTAATCCAGGGTATCGCACTGTTCCCCGATCCCGACAGCGCTACAGTCATCGTGGCATTCGATCAAGGCACGGTCAAAGCCATCCGATACAACGAAGATATTCCGCCGTTTGGAACGGAACTCTGGAACCTTGACCTGCCTACCCCGCTCTCGGACATATCAGCCCCTGTCACTGGCGACCTGGACCACAATGGCGCGGGCGAGGCGATCATCGCCACGGAATCAGGGTTTTTCATCGTTGACAGCTCAGGGATTTCCGGTCCTTTTCCGAAGACGATTCCGGTCACATTGACCTCGCCGCCATCGCTGGCTGATCTTGATCACAATGGTACGCTGGAAATTGTGGTGGGCGGTCAGGGCGCCGTCTATGCGTTCCATTACAATGGTGCCTTGGTCAGCGGTTTCCCCATCCGCTATTTGGGCTGGCTCTGGGACGATCCTGTTCGCTCGCAAGTGTTGGTCGCCGATGTGACCAGCGATGGCAATGCCGATCTGCTCTCGGCAAATAGTCTGGGCGATCTGGTTGCGTTCGATAAGCTCGGAAATCGTCTGGATGACTTCCCCTTATCAGCAAACGCTGCAGATGGTCGAACGCCCATTCTCGGGCAAATCGATGCGGATTCGGAAATGGAACTGCTCATCGGCTCGTCAGGGGGCAATATCCTTGGCTGGAATTTGGATTCCTCACCGGCATTACAAAGCCAGCAATCCTCCTGGCTCATGTGGGGATATAATGCCGCCCGAACCAATCAGGCGCCTCAATCTCCATATCCACCGCCTACCTCCGCTGGGGCATCTCCTGCGAACTGGACCTATTGCTGGCCCAATCCATCAGAAGGCGACCAGTCATTTATCCGGGTATCTCTTGGCTATCCCGCCGATCTCAAGATTCGGATTTTCGATCTGACCGGAGCCTTGGTTGATGAGTTGCGTGGTCGGGTCGAGCCTCCTGCGCCGATCGATGTCCCCTGGCAATTGAATCATGTGGAAAGCGGCGTGTATCTTGCCCGAGTGGAAGCAGTAGGATCGGAACGTTCCGATACTAAGATATTGAAAGTCGCTGTTATCAAATAGGATTCGTCAGTTTGGTGTGCTGTCAGATGTCCTCGCCCGACAGTCTGAAGGTGCCGTCAGGTGTCCTCACCTGACGGTACGAGGTGCTGCAGGGTGTCCCACCTGACAGACTATTGTGCTGTCAGGTGTCCCCGCGTGACAGCTTCTTGGAATTGATTATGACTTATCGTCATCGCGAGCAAAGCGAGTCAATCTTCTCCATCCGGCGAAACTGGCTATTGCTTCTTTGGTGCGTGCTCGGCTCCGGCGCCTTGACGTTGTCAGCTATTGCTCAGGAAGTCGAATACAATCATCCTGAGCTCAGATGGCGAACGTTCGAGACTGACCATTTCGTGATCTACTACCATCAAGGGGAGGAACGCACTGCCTCGGTGGCGGCTAAGATTGCGGAGGAAATATACGGTCCGATTACGTCGCTCTACCATTACCAGCCCGACGGCAAAGTCCACTTCATCTTCAAGGACACCGATGATATTGCCAATGCTGCCACATATTATAATGACAACAAGATTATCTTCTGGGCAAGTGCCTTGGATTGGGAGCTTCGAGGCACCCACTACTGGCTCCGCAATGTCATAACCCATGAGTTTACTCATATCATTCAACTGGGTGCTTCCCGAAAGTGGACCAGGCGCGTCCCGGCGGTCTATTTGCAGGTTCTTGCTTATGAGGAGGAACGCCGCCCTGACGTCCTCTACGGATATCCGAATGTATTGAGTTCCTATGCGATACCCGGACTGACCATCCCGTCCTGGTTCGCGGAAGGTTCCGCTCAGTATCAACGAGCGGGTCTGGATCACGATTATTGGGATTCCCAACGCGATATGCACCTGCGCGCCCGGACCTTAGACAGCACGCTCTTGTCTTACGATCAAATGGGGGTCTTTGACAAGAACAGCCTCGATGCGGAAGGAGTGTATAACCAGGGCTATTCTCTGGTGCGATATATTGCAGATCGCTGGGGAGAAGATGCGCTACGCCGGATCAGCAACGCCGCCCGCAATCCCTCGAAATGGACATTCGACGGCGCATTGAAAGCCGTCACCGGATTGACCGGGAAAGAGTTGTACCAGGAGTGGCGGCAACATCTGGAGGAAAATTGCGGCACACGTACCGCAACGATCCGTGAGCATCTGGTTGCGGGTCGCACCGTCAACAAGGACGGCTCTGTAAATCTGTCACCGGCATTGTCGCCCGATGGCACGAAAATCGCCTATTTCGGCAATGCGTCTCGACCCTATTGGAGTCAAACGAGTCCGACCATCTATAACGTAGCGGATTCCACCACCAAAACGATTGACGTCGGTGCCACCTCAGGCATGTCTTGGTCGCCGGATGGGCGTTTCCTGGTGTACGCCCGCATGGGAATATCTGATATGCACGGTTCTCGCGTCCATGACATCTACGCTTGGGACACAGAGCGGGAAAAAGAACACAAACTGACGAACGGACTACGAGCGGAAAATCCCAGTATTTCGCCCGACGGCAAGCATGTCGCATGCACGATCGACCACGATGGTATCCGAGACCTCGCGGTAATCGATCTTCCGGACTTGACCACGAAAAAACCGGAACGTCTGGATCAGAAAGATGCCGGCAATAACCCTCGCTATCACCAATTGACGCAATTTGCCAACGGGGAACAAGCGTTGCGACCCCGATGGAGCCCGGATGGCTCTCAGATCGTCTTTGCCTTGTCCCGGGAAATCGGTCGAAGCATCTATCGGATGCCGGCAACTGGCGGCGTGATTGATACGGTGCTTCGCGAGAGGTACGAAGCTCGCGATCCCGTTTTCTCAATCGACGGCAAGACTCTGTACTATGCCTCCGACCAGACCGGAATCTTCAATATTTATGCCATGGATCTGGCTACTCGGGAGTCCACTCCGTTGACGAACGTGCTGGGAAGCGCCTTCACACCTGATGTCCATGGGAACTCGCTGACTTTCTGCCAATTCACCGGCAAAGGATTTGAGATTTCGATGATCGATAGCATTCAGCCGGTGCGCCAGGAATATCTGAAATACATCCCCGACTACGAGGTGACCATTCCACATCCGGTCTATGACGACAGTAGTCACTCGTTGCCCGAAAACAAGCCATACAAACCGTCGTTCATGGGTTTGACCTGGCTGCCCCGGATCGCATTCGATTACGGGACGTTCAAACCGGGCGTGTATTTGTACTTTTCGGATTTTCTGGACAAGTTCAGCTTCTTGGGCGGCTATGCTATGAATCGGGATCGGGATCATGACCTGTTCGCCATGGTCGAATTCAAGGGGTTGCCCCCGACCTGTTTTGCAGAACTCTATAACATCGTCCGGAACCGAACCTACCATTTCGCCGATTCCACGATTATCGTCGGGGAATCAAACACCGGAGTATTGCCGAAACCCATCTACGATCAGTATCGGATCCGGTATCTGTACAACCTCACCGAACTGGATCTGGGTGTCCGCTATCCGTTGGGCAGCCGAATGTCTCTCAGGCTGGCGGGGATTTACAGCCGCTATGTATCCCACAACAAGTTCGATGACGGCACGAACATTTCATTGACCTATTTTCGCGGGTGGGCGTTTCAAGCCACCTGGCATGGAGATTTTCGAGCAAGGACATTGACCAGCGATATTCACCCGGTCGGGGGGCGGGATATTATTCTGCAAGTCTCGCGGGAAAACAACAAATTCTTCCGCGAATTCGAGATCAACGCCGATCGTTTCACTCTTCAGGAGGTGTACACCCCGTACAATTACTTCCGGTTCTGGGGATCCTGGATGGAGCACAAGAAACTGCCTTTCTGGACGCACGCGATAACCTTGAATCTATACGGAGGATTCATCGATCGCCGGGTAGATGATTTCTTCGATTTCTTCGCGGGCGGGCTGAACGGGATGCGTGGATATTCTTTCTACAGCATCGGGGGGCGGAAAATGGCAGTGGGCAACCTGACTTATCGGTTTCCGATTCTGGAAAACATCGATTCACAGACGGCGCAACTCTTTTTCCATCACGTCTATGGCGCCGTTTTCGCGGACTATGGCAACGCCTGGGACGATGCATTCGACGCCGCCGACTTCAAGAAAGACGTCGGCGCCGATCTGCGGGTGTCCATGACTTCCTTCTACGTGTTCCCAACTGCGCTGGAATTGTCTGCTGCCTATGGGCTGGATTCTTTCACTGTCTCTGATGTGGATTTTGTCCGCTCCTATGGCAAAGAGTGGCGGTTCTATTTGAGTCTGCTGTTCTCGTTCGGTGGAAGCAGGGACTAATTGGATCCTGTAGCCAGGTTCTTGTGCTGTCAGGTGTCCCCACCTGACAGCCGCCTTGAAAGTCAATTGTGTGGTGTCGGCTCTCCGCAGCCGACACCGATACTGCCACCTGCGGAGAGGTGGCAGCACAAGAACTTGATGGTGCGGGCAGACGCCCTCGTCTGCCCGCAAGCCAGCTTTCCGTCACACGAGGGCGTGTGACGGCACAAAAGCACTCGCTCTGTTGAACGCGACCCACAACCGTTTCGATTCTATGACATTAATTCATACACCACTACCTTTCAGCAGGGAGGTATCATGATTCGGGCTTCAGTAACCATCGTCGTGGGAATGATCTTGATCGTACCCGCTTTGGTAAACGCTGAGCAGCCATTGGAGTTCTACACTCCAAAGTTCCGATTGACTCAGCGCTTGACCGAAGGGTTCGATGCCAGCGCCGAAGTGACCCCAGCGACGTCGAAGAAACTCCCCGGACGGGCGATGTTGCTTTCCGCCGTGATCCCGGGCATGGGGCAATTCTACGCCGGAGCAAAACTACGCGGCGCTATTTTCCTGGCGTTGGAAGCCGCGGGATGGACGACCTTCGCCGTGTATCAAACCCAGGGGAAGAACAAAGAAAACGATTACCAGGATTTTGCCGATGCCCATTGGCATCGTGCCGATTACTGGAGTGCGGTACAGACGATAGCAGAACAGAACGACTGGAATGGCGGACCCGTACAGAATGCCAACTGGGAAGTACTGCTGGATTATCTGCCCCAGAACTTCACTCATGAATTGCCATCGTCCAACACCCAGCAATACTACGAAATGATCGGGAAATACTTGACCCAGTTCGGTTTTGGCTGGAACGATGCGACTGGTGATATCGATTCCACCCAGTATTACGACGGCACATTTTCCAGCAATAATCCCAGCAGGTACGAGCAGATTCGATTCGACTCCAACCAACTGTTAGACCACGCTACCGTTGCCCTGGAAGTCGTCCTGGTAAACCATGTCATCAGCGCGTTGGACGCCGCTTTCCTGGTGCGCCGCCAGAACAAGCGTGCCGTGGAGACTTCTCTGAACGTCGAGGAAAAGCTGTTTAACAATCATCCCGTCGCCATGGCTGGCATCAAAATTCGGTGGTAAGACCATGCGGCGACTTGTCCCAATTTTGGCGATCCTGTTTGAGATCGCCTGCTGTGCGGTTGGCTACGGAGATCAACCGTTCTCGCCTGGTCGCTTAGGCACATCGCTAAAGCTGTCCCAGCCCTTACTGGCGGATCAGCTTTTTCCGGTCACATCCGCCAACGCCGATGCCACGAATCCGGAGGCGAAATCCCGTGAGGTCATGCCGTTTCGTGCCTTCCTGCAATCCCTTGTGATTCCGGGCTGGGGTCAGAAATCCGTAGGCAAAGGAACCACGGTAGGAACTATCACCTTCGTTACGGACGTCGTCCTGTGGGGCGCGGTGGTGGGGTTCAATGCGTACGGGAACTGGAAACGCGACGCGTACAAGACCTTCGCCGCTGCCCATGCCGGCGTTGACAACCGAAACAAGGATCATCTATACTACGTGGATATCGGCAACTACCAGGACCTCGACCAATTCAACGAACAGAGACGCCGGGACCGTGCTTTTGATGAGCTCTATCTGTCACCTGCCGACTGGTGGGAATGGGATTCGATATCCAACCGACTTCACTTCAGAAGCCTGCGCATCCAGAGTGACGCGGCATTGAATGATCGCTATTATGTTCTGGGCGCCATTTTCCTCAATCATCTGTTCTCAGCCGTCCACGCGTCCAGAGAAGCAGCCAGGGTCGCTCACAGCGGATCGAACTCCGCTCGTCCGTCTCCTCGAGTGGAGTTAATCCCCGAACTCAGGTTCGGCGAGGCTGGAGGTCATGCGTCGGTCGGCGGGATAGGTGACTCTGTCTTCGGATTGTGTCTGACCGGACGTTTTTGACAGATGTGTTTCTGAACGAAGTGAAGAACCTCTTTTTGGAGTGCGGCAGTTTGCTACCGCGTAGGGGCACAACATGTTGTGCCCGTACTAAGTGAGCAGGTCGGGTTCTGGCGTAAGCCATGACTGCGTCACGAAGCGAAGCGCAGAAATCCGACAGTGGCTGCTGACAGGATTCGTCATTCTGAACGAAGTGAAGAATCCCTCATTAAGTATGCCAAGATTGCTGATCACAGGGGCGACAGGATTCATCGGATCCCACTTGATGTGCCGGGCGCGGGCACATTGGACGGTGTACGGAACGTTCAATTCCAGCCGTAACGTGCCTCCCTGGGGCGAGACCATCCATTTCGACCTGGCAACTGATAATCCATCCGTCCTGCTGGAGACTGCATCTCCTGACCGGGTGATCCACACCGCGGCTCTTGCCAGGACCGAAGCCTGTCATCGGGATCCCAATGCCGCTCATCGAGTCAATGTGATCGGCGCTGAAAGATTAGCCGCCGCCTGCGCCGCACGCCAGATTCCATTCATACTCCTATCCACCGATATGGTCTTTGATGGAAAAAATCCGCCTTATTCGGAGGAGTCAATCCCGAATCCCCAAACGGTGTATGGGCGAACCAAGCTTGCTGCCGAGGACGCGGTCCGTTCCCGGCATCCCACCGCCGCAATTGTGCGCACCAATCTGGTGTACGGTCACGGAATCGGATGGGGAACATCGTTCTCTGAATGGATTCGTCATTCGCTCAAGGAGTCCGGGTCGATCACGTTGTTTGCAGACCAATATCGGTCGCCGATCTCCGTGCGGAATCTGGTTGACGCGCTCCTGGAATTGAGCGAAAATCCCGCCCGAAGATTACTGCATATCAGCGGGCCCGATCGAGTCAGCCGCTACCAGTTCGGGCAAGCACTGGCGCGTGTCCTGGGAATCGATCCCGAAAATGTCCAAGCCAATCGGTTGGCGGATCATCCTTCTGATGTCGAGTATCCCATCGACACGAGTTATGATATCACCACGGCAAAATCGATAATCAATACTGAGCTCCTGGGCATTGAATCCGGGTTGGAACTTGAATATATCACGCCGGCGGAAGAATGGATTGGAAAAGAGCGAGCGAAGACTTCCTGATTCGTCTGTATCCGGGTGAAGAACTGGTCGAATCGCTGACCCGTTGGGTGCAAGAGGCTGGATTACAGGGCGGAACCGTCCAAGGACTCGGCGGGGTTCGGGACGTAGTTCTCGCCTATTTTGACCTGAACAAGAAAGCCTATCATCGATGGAACAACCCCGGCAATTGGGAGTTGGTGCATCTGTGGGGGAACCTAACGCAACGTGATGGAAAGCCGTTTTGGCATCTCCACGCCGCCATCTCTGACCCCGAAGGCAATTGCAAAGCAGGACATCTCGTCTCTGCGGTAGTCTCTATAACTGCGGAACTTGTCGTTAAGCCATGGTCTGAATCCATTCAGCGGCTGCCCGATGATTTGACCGGATTAAGCCTATGGAATCTTGAAAAATAACTTTCTTGCCTATGGCGCCACCCTATTTTGTCGGAATCGCCGGCAACATCGGAGTCGGAAAAACCACCATGACCCGTGAGCTGGCTAAAGAGCTCGGCTGGAAAGCCTATTACGAACCAGTGATTGAGAATCCGTACCTCGACGATTTCTACGCCGACATGCCGAGATGGGCTTTCCATTTGCAGGTGTACTTCCTTTCCAAGCGCTTCCAAACCCAGCTCGAAATCTCCGAAAGCAACTCGTCGTGCATCCAGGATCGCACCATCTATGAAGATGTGGAGATCTTTGCCAGGACGTTGCGCGATCAAGGCTGCATGGACGAGAGGGACTATCAGAACTACCGCGATTTTTTCGGAATCATGACCGCTCATTTGAAATCGCCGAACCTGATCCTGTATTTGCGTGCCGACGTGGACACGTTGTTGGAAAGGATTCGCAGCCGGGGACGCGGCTATGAGACGACCATCCGTCGAGATTATCTGGAGGCGTTGAATCAGGCTTATGATCGGTGGGCGGCATCCAGACAAAAATATACCAGATTTGCGGTACTCGATTCCGTGCATTTCGATCCGGAAAAGGACCGCACCCTTATCGAGAAAGCCAAGGAAATCCTCTACCGGGAGCTGCACCTCAAGACGTTGTTTGGGTGAGATAACCTGTAGGGGCACAGCATGCTGTGCCCCTACCTGATGATTAGCTCGGGTTCTGGCGTAAGCCATGACTGCGTCACGAAGCGTAGCGAGGAAACCCGACAATTGCTCGGCTGTCATGGTCCATACCATGACAGACAAGACTCAGTGGCATGGTCTGGACCATGCCACCCCAGAAAGACCATCAAGTCAATGGCAATCGTCCGACCGCTCAATGTGCTCCTGACCTTCGGTTCTGTCTTGTTAGGGGGATACCTGGCATCCAGGTATGCAGAGTGGAACTGGCTGAGGGTGCTGATTGCAGCCTGTTCCGCGTCACTGATTCTGGCTGCAGGCAACGCCTTTAATGACATCGTCGACATCAAGTCGGACACGGTCAATCATCCCGACCGTCCCTTGGTCACCGGACACATTTCAAAGACGAGTACGTGGTGGGTGGTTGTGGTCTGCGCCGTGATCGGGATTTGGCTCGCTTTGTTAGTGTCCGCGACCGCTTTCGCCGTGGCGGTGTTCGTTACTCTGTTATTGGCTGCGTATTCGTTGTATCTCCAGTCCGTGCCGCTCTTGGGCAACTTGGCAGTGGCGGTCATGGCAGCGTTGACATTCCCATTCGGCGGCATCGCGGTCGGCTCCATCCGGGGCACGGAATATCCCGGTCTTTTCGCACTGTTGTTCCACTTCGGCAGAGAGATCGTCAAAGACCTTGAAGATCGCCGGGGGGATGCCGAGGTAGAGGTCAACACCCTGGCGGTCAGATTCGGGGTTAAATTTCCCAAAATAGTGGTATCAGTGATCTTAGCGGCTCTGATTGTGGTGACATTCATCCCTTTCCTCAAAGGTACTTATGGCTTGACCTACTTTCTGATCGCTGTGCTTGGAGTCGACGGGTTACTGACAGGGATGATCTGGAAGCTGTGGACGTCGGAGGACGCCCAGTCCCTCCGTCAGGTGAGCATGGGTTTGAAAGCCGGAATGGCTATCGGATTGATCGCTATTGTTTTGGGTTAAATTATTTGTTATATTGTAGTGAATTCTTGGATGAGATGAAGATCATTCTTGCTTCTGCCTCGCCTCGTCGCAAAGAGCTTCTGGAACAAATCGGCTTCCAGGTTCAGGTCGTTCCCAGTCACCTTTCGGAGGCGATGCCGTCGGGAACGGATTTTGCAGCTCATGTGCGGGATATGGCAAAAGCAAAAGCCCAGAAAGTCGCGGTGGATTTTCCCGATGAAGTGGTGGTGGGCGCGGATACACTGGTGATTTGCCAGGGTCAACCATTGGGCAAGCCCAAGGACGCAAACGATGCCCTCAAGATGCTGTCCTGTCTCTCGGGAGCCTGGCACCAAGTACTGTCTGGAATCTGCGTGACGAAAGTCTCCAGAAATATTGAAATTACGGGCATCGTGACAACAGATGTCCTGTTTTACCCGTTGTCACGCAAAGACATCGACGATTACATCCGCTCTGGCGAGCCGTTCGACAAAGCAGGCGCTTATGGGATACAGGGATTGGGCGCCCGGTTCGTCAAAGAGATCCGAGGATGCTTCTATAACGTCGTGGGGCTGCCGTTGAGCACCGTGTGGCAGCAACTAAAGACCTTTCCGGAGATTAGCCGGTGAGACACTTTTGCGAGGAGTTGAAGGCGGCACGAGAGTTCAAGAAAGTCAGGTTGGAGGAAATCTCCGCCATCACCAAAATTAACGTGACTTTCTTGCAGGCTCTCGAAGACGGCAGGTGGGACATTCTGCCTGAACCTTATATCAAGGGATTTCTGCGAGCGTATGCCCAGTGTGTGGGGATGAATGTCCTCAAAGTCCTTAAAAAGTACGATGAGCTCGAAAAAGGCGTGAAGCCGGAAGGTGCCGATGTGCCCGAAGAGGAACAGAAATTGGCGCCTCCGGCGCCTCCACCGCCTCCCGCCAAGAGCCGTTTTCCTGCCGTCAAAGTGCGTACCTATGGGCTGCTGTATGGTGCCCTGGTTGCTGCGATTGTCGTGATTGGCGCGCTCCTGCTGTTTCGAAATGACGGCAAGAGCCTCGAACAACCGGTGCAAGACCCTGGCGAAAAACCGCAGGCGATCCTCGTCGATACGGGGACGTCAAATTCGCTACTGACGGACTCGCTCCGATCCAATCCGGCAGATTCGGCGTCCGCGGGGGGGGCTTCCCGAGTCGACACAAGCTCTTCAAATCAGCCGGTGCTGCCTGAAGCGACGGGCGGAAATCCTTCTAACCCACAGGAACCTTTTGTGGTCAGTGCAGTATTTAACGAACCTTGCTATGTGGAAGTGGTCGAAGATGTCGTGTTGTCCACCGACTACTTGTTTCAAGCGGGGCAGACGAAAAGCTGGCGACCGACCCGATCGCTGTGGCTGAAGATCGGAAATGCCGGAGGAACAAGGCTGAATCTCAATGGGAACGATTTGGGCGTGTTGGGAAGCACCAACCAGGTGGTGACGTTGACTCTTGGACCGGAGGGCGTCAGGGAAAAGATTCTGGGACCGGTCCCTGCCGGGCAAAAGACAAGATAATTCCAGTTGCGGACAAAACTCACGTAATCCCGCAATATTGTGATGCCAGATTTCCAGTATCACATTGAAAGACGGAAAACGCGTCAAGTCAGGGTTGGCAACGTCATGATCGGTGGACAGGCGCCGATTGCGGTGCAATCCATGACGAACACCCCTACGACTGACGTTGCCGCCACGTCCAGGCTTGTCAAGCAGTTGGCTCGAGCCGGGTGCGACCTCGTGAGGATTGCCGTGCCGGATCGGGAATCGGTGGTTGCATTCGCGGAAATCCGAGCGGAAAGTCCGGTTCCGCTGGTCGCCGATATCCACTTCGATTACCGACTGGCGATCGCCGTGGCGCCCCATGCCGACAAACTTCGGATCAATCCCGGCAATATCGGCGGGAAAGATCGCGTGCGCGAAGTGATCCTGGCTTGCAAAGATAGCGGCATTCCCGTTCGCGTCGGTGTCAACAGTGGTTCCCTGCCCAAGGATTTGCAGAAGCAGTTCGGGTTATCCCCGGAAACGCTGGTGAAAGCTGCAATGCGGCACATCGAGCTGTTTGACGAGTTGGGATTCCATGATCTGGTGCTATCGATCAAGGCGACCGATGTGCCTTTGATGGTGGAGGCTTGCCGCCAGCTGGCGGATGCCATCGACTATCCGCAGCACCTGGGCGTAACGGAGGCAGGTCCCGGAATTCGCGGCGCATCCCGATCTGCGGTTGGAGTCGGACTCTTGCTCGTGGAGGGAATCGGCGACACCATCCGGATTTCCCTGACCGGTGAAAAGATCCAAGAAGTCACGGTGGCTTATGAAATCCTGGGAACTCTCGGAATCCGTCGTCGAGGCATCCGATGGATCTCCTGTCCCACTTGCGCTCGAGCCGATGTAGATGTGGAAAAAATCGTCCTGGAAGCCATCGAAAAAACCAGCGATGTGGAAACGCCGATGACCGTCGCGGTCATGGGCTGCGCTGTTAATGGTCCGGGTGAAGCCAGGGAAGCTGACCTGGGAATTGCATGTGGAACAGGATCCGGACTGTTGTTCCGCCAAGGCAAGATTCTGAGAAAAGTCCCTGCCTCCGGCATCGTGGATACTTTGGTGGCAGAGATTTTGCAGTACGTTGAGTCAGACCAGTCCGAGGAATTACCAAAGAGCCCGGAAGCAAAGTGATGCTGGTGTCAGAGCCTTTCACTTTCCAAACGAAGAAAGCACTGACGGGTATCCAGCCTGAAGTGGGATCGTTTCCGCCAGGCATCAAACGAAACGGAATCTGGCGGAATCTGTAGGGACGAGTGGCGCAGCTCGGTGCCTTGGAGGCGTGTAAAAAATAGAGCATGGTGAAATATTTGCATTATGATGTCGCAAGGTTTGCAGGTTGGATGGTATTAAACGTGGAAAAGTTGTTGAATGTGTTTGGGTTTTTTTGTATATTACGAGTTGACCGATTCTATGGAATAGAGGTGCATTGGCAATGAGTGTGCTGATTGTTCTGATTATTGGGATGTTCGGATACGGTATCTGGGAGTACGTGCGACACCAGAAGAATGTGAACTCCATCGGTATTCGAGTGCATGTCAACGGAACCCGCGGGAAGTCATCGGTGACCAGGCTGATCGCGGCGGGGCTGCGAGCCGGTGGATATGATACATTTGCCAAGGCGACGGGGACGTTGCCGCGAATCATCGATAACCGGGGTTTGGAAGTGCCGATCATTCGCCCTCATGGGGCGAATATCATAGAGCAGGTTAAGATATTCCGGTACGTGGCGAGGCGCCACCCCCAGGCGATCGTGATCGAATGCATGGCGGTGCAGCCTGCGTATCAGTGGATTTGTGAGCACCGATTGGTTCGTTCAACCGTGGGGGTGATCACGAATGCTCGTCCCGATCATATCAAAGAGATGGGTCCTACCGTGCTGGATGTGACCCGTTCCCTGTGCAACACGTTGCCTCCCGGAAAAGTCGCGTTCACCAGCGAGAAGAAGATGTTGCCGGTCATGCAAGCCGAAGCTTGGCGCGTGGGATGCGATCTTCGGAGTGTGGACCCGTCCGGCGCCACCGAAGCGGAGATGATGGCATTCGGGCATCTGGAGCATCCGGACAATGTCACGTTGGCTTTAGCGGTGTGCGAACATCTTGGGGTGGATCGGGAGACGGCATTGCAGGGGATGTACCATTCGCATCCGGATGCCGGGGCTTTGAGGGTATATACGGTTGTGGAAGATGGCAAAACCATCCGCTTTACTCATGCCATGGCGGCGAACGATCCGGAATCAACGTTAGACATCTGGGTGAAGCTTCAGAATCGTTTGATGCCCAGGGGGAAGGTCATCACATTGGTCAATACGCGAGCCGACCGTTTCGACCGGTCGATACAGCTTCTGGAGATGCTGGTCGGCAACATTTCTTATGACCACCTGATTTTGACTGGAGAAGTTGTGGATCGAGTAGTGGGAGTGGCGCACCGTTTGAAAATCCCGCAGCAGAAGATAATTTCGATGGGCAGAGCGATGCCGGAAAGAGTCCTCCATCAAGTCCTGAATCTCATTAACCATGAGGGATTCGTTTTCGCCATGGGGAATGTGGGAAGCGGTGGACTGGCGCTGGCACGGTTCTTCGAGAAGATACATAAGGAGCAGTTCGCGAAAGAACAGTTGGAGGAACGGCATTCCGACGAACAATTAACGATGGAGAATATGGCTTGATGTCGGGCGTGATAGAGATTTCGGTAGGATTGGGAATCGTATTCAGCCTTCTATTCAGCGAGTTCCTGGGCGTCGCTGCCGGCGGAATTGTCGTCCCAGGATATATTGCCCTCCATCTTCACGAACCCTTGCGTCTCATTGGAACTCTGGTGGTGGCGACTGCTGCATTCCTGGTGATCAAAGTCGCCTCGAACTTCATGTTCATCTTCGGCAGAAGGCGGCTGGTAATCGCTATTTTGCTGGGATTCCTACTCGGTTGGGTATCCCGAGAGCTCATTCTGTTTGATGTTTTCTCATTAGACGTTCGGATGATGGCGATCGGATTCATCGTCCCTGGCTTGATTGCCAATTGGATGGATCGTCAGGGTGTGATCCGTACCATCGCCACTGTTGTGATCGCAGCATCCATCGTCCGTCTGCTCCTAATGCTTATCATGGGCGGGCAGATCATCACTTAGCCATCCCGCACTCCATTGGTACACCCTGGACAAACCGTTAGACATAACTAGTGGCATGGGGATCCTGCCCATACATAGGGGCCTGTATCATGGGCATCTTGCCCATGACCAGCCACGGGCGGGACGCCCGTGGTACGTTCTCTGGATGCTCGTGTCACATGAACAGGTATTTCCATGTATCGACCCTCACTGAAATCCACCTGGACATTAATCATATTGGCTGTGGTTTCTTATGGGCTCTATATGTGGGCTGAGCATTCCCGGGTCATGGTCCAGCGCGAGTATTTCTCCGAAAAGCTGGAAGCGAGCCAATTGATGGCGCGTGCCATCGGGATCCTCAGAGACTTCCGCATCCAGAAGGGGGTAAGAATCGACGAAATCAACGATCCCAATCTGACCGCCCTTATCGGTCCACAAAACAGTTTGATTACCACCGGCGGCGGACTACTGGAAGATCATATTACCGGCTTGAATCCGAACGTTGCCGGGATGGCGGTCGCACTGCTGAAAGAAGCGGGGCTCGAAGAAGGCGATGCGGTGGCGGTGGCGGTGACTGGATCGAATCCCGGCGTAAACCTTGCCTTCTATTCTGCCATGACGGTTTTGAGACTGAAACCGGTGATTATCACGTCGGTGGGTTCTGCGTCTTGGGGCGCGAACAACCCCGACTTCACGTGGCTGGACATGGAACGAGTGCTGTATGATCGCGGGATATTCCCGTTCCATTCGATCGCAGCATCGCTGGGTGGGGGAAACGACATGGGAATGAGGCTGTCGGAGCGTGGACGACAAGAGATCACGGAAGACGTCGCCAAGAATGAGCTGATTCTTATCAACGAGGCGAATCTCCGATCCAGCATCGATGCCTGGGCAAAGCTCTTCCACGAGCACGGTCCGAAATCCCCGTACGCCACCTACATCAATATCGGCGAAAGCGAGGCGAGCCTGGGTGACCCTCGGAACGGCAAATTGATCCCGGATGGATACAACCTGAGAATCCCGCCTCGGAATTATCCTGCTCAGGGTTTGATTCATCGGTTCTCGGAACAGGGTTGTTCTGTACTGAATATCCACGATATTTCCGCGCTCGCTGAGCGATTCGATCTGCCCCAGGCGCCTGTTCCCACTCCTCCTGTCGGTGAAGGCGGCATTTTCCATGCTATACGTTATGACAGAACCGTCACCGCCGCTGCCGTCGTAATCTTGTTCGTGATACTGATTGCGTTGATCTTGCTTGATGCCCGGCTGTTCCGCATGAGGGACGAGGGCGTGGATCCGGATACCTTGATGTAGCATTGATTGAATGTGGTGCGGGTGGTACCGCGGGTGTCCCGCCCATGGTTGGTCATGGGCAAGCCGCTTAAGGGGGCTTCGCCATGACCGTGGTACTACAGAAGACAAAGGAGTCACCTGTTTCATGAATTCCAGGTCTGTTCGAAAGTCAAGGCAAGGGCGGGACGCACGTGCGACGATTCCGTTGGTTTTGGGCTTCCTTGGATTGTTGCTGCCCCTTCGAGGGATGACGGCATGGATCACTTTGGCTCCCTCCGAATATGGTGAATCTCGTATTTTGAGTATCTCCGGTCGCGATCGTGCTTATTACTCCATCGAAAAAGGCGGACAATTCTCGTTCCAGGTTAAGGGACCGACGCAGGTCCGGATATTGACCAGGCTGGAGTTCGCTACCTACCCCAGCCAGTCGGTGGAATACGGCATTCAATATAGGGTGGACGATCACGCCACCGAGACTGTGACTCTGACGTCACGACCAGCAGAAGTTGCCCGAGACCCGAATAATCCGAGACTGCTGTTAGGATACTTGCGAGACCTCTGCCTCGATGTGCCGCGAGGTGTTCACTCCTACGCTTTGCAGGTCAGTGATGACGTCACTCGAGTCTGGGTACGAATCCAGGAGCAAGAGTCAACTTATGAGCAGAAATTGAGTCGAGTCGCTATCGCCCCACAGCAGTACAGCACCGCCGTGGATTTGGAAGTGAAGGAAAGGATCACCACTTACTATCGGGTCGATAGCAACAGCCAAATAACCCTGAACGTCATTGGTCCCACCAATCTCAAAGTCCTCGCCCGTCTGGAATTCGACCAGACCATGCGAGGGTTGCAGAAATTCCGGTTCCAGATCTTGGAGGCTGGTCAGGTGGTGGAGACTTATGCAATTACTACGGAACTTTCGGACGTCGCCAGGTATATTCAGCCTGTGTCCACGTTGCTTTCCAAGGGGGACACTTGCTACCTGGATGTTCCCAAAGGCAGTCATAGCTATCGGATAGTCCTGTTGGACGAAGGTCGCTCCGCGTTGTTCAAATTCTATATTCCTGTCAAGGACCTGGAGAACGAATTGTGATGGACCGGATATCGACTGTGCATGCCGCTCCAAGAAAACCTCAGGTCAGTCTGAACGAAGTGAAGAGTCTTGAGGGCATTTGGGGGATATTCTTCACTGCGCCCGGGTCGCTGCCGGTGGCATGGTTCAGAATGGCTCTGGTTGTGGTGATTGCCGGATTGGGATGGGTTTCTGTCGGCGGATCCGCGCCGAGATCCGGCCGAATTCCTTTGCATGTCGATCTGTCTGTCTCCTCGGGATATGACGACAACATCTTCCTGTTTTCCAGGTTCGAGATTAACCGGATCGAAGCCGGTACGGTACCGTATCGCATCCCCTATTCTACCTGGGACGATTGGATCTCACGCTTCGGAATCACCCTTGCCCTGCCCTGGGAACATGCCAATGGCTGGGAAACGCGGCTGGAAGGATCTGCCGCGGCGAATTTCTATGCAATCAATCATGTCAAGAATTACCAAAGCTACGCCGTGTCACTTCGCCAGACCTTTGGGGAGAGATGGTGGATTCAGACATCTTTTTCGATCATTCCCTCCTACTATCTGCGAGAATTCTTCGATCGCGACCTGCGAATCCGAGCCGGCTGCGATTACGAAAACCGAACGTTTGAGGCAAAGCTCCGCTATCGGAGTCCTTGGCAGTCGTATCTCTACCCCTTCTATCAATTCAAGACCTACTACTACAACCGTTACTTCACTGAATTCGACGCCGAGTCGAACACCATAGGACTCGCGGTCGATCAACTTATCACACGCCGCTGGAAAGCGTCAGGCAGTTACCGATTCACAAAGTCCGATAATGTCGGCGGGGGCGGACCCACTGCCTCTCCCACCGAGGACACCGAATACGGCGATGCGAATTTTGGGGAGGATGAATTCCGGCTTGGCGGTGCCTTTACCCCGCGCCGACTCCTGGGAAAACCCTGGGAATTCTCCGCATCCGTTCGTCTTCGTATCCGGAACTACACCACCGACAATTCCGTCCAAAATGATCCTTTCCATGCCGGTCGAGAAGACACCCGCTGGGAGGTCGAGCCCAAAGTATCCGTGGACGTCTTGCGAAACCTGACCTTATGGGCGAGCTTCCAATACGAACAACGCCACACGGATTCCAGTGTGGACATCGTTCGGGAATTCAAGGATTTCGTCCGTCGTACTTATTTCGTCGGCTTGGAATATCAACTTCTCCCTCTTCCCAAATCCAAACATAGAAGATAATAGTTCAAGGTCACAAGATCCGAGAAGGCTGCCGGCACACCATTGCTGGCAGCCTTTTTCTATTATCTGTGTCCAGGGTCACGGCTACAGCGGATGCTATGACATATTATATGGATTACCCTTATCAAAAAATTTCTATCAATTCTAAAAATTTTACTTGACATTGTAGCTCTAATTATTATATTATGAATGGTGCAATTTGCCCGCCGTAAAAATAGTCGCAATCTATATATTTTTTCGAGGAAAGAGGCTAACGAATGGAGGCAGGAATGAGTAGGATTGGATTGATTTTGGCAGTGTTGGCGGTGCCGATAATTCTGATGGCAGCGGAACCGCTGGATGTAGTGATCAACGAAGTGATGTGGATGGGGACATCCGTCACATCGGATGAGTGGATCGAGTTGTTGAATACCACCGCTTTGCCGGTGGATCTGACAGGATGGTACATCACGGATGACGTGGTGACGGTCTATGCCTTGTCCGGCGTGATACCGGCAAACGGGTACTACCTGATTGAAAAGCGGGAATTGGCGACGGATGTGACTGCGGACTTGATCATGGGGACATTGGTGCTGTCTAATTCGCCGGGCGATGCCTTGTCGTTGTTTGATGCGACCGCGACACCCATCGATGTGTTGAGCACGGGGGTTGCGTGGTATGCCGGCATCAACGGCACTACTCCGAACGATTTTTCCATGGAACGGATTGATCCCCTGGGTCCGGATGCTGCTTCCAACTGGGGATCCAACGACGGGATTACCCGGAATGGTCATGATGTTAATGCCTGGGCGCTGAATGCCACCCCCAAAGCCCAGAACAGCGTGTACAATCCAGGCGGCGGTGATGTCACGCCACCGACGGTGGAAGCGGGATATTCCATGGGCCCAGCACGGGTCGATGTGGTCTTCAGCGAGCCGGTTGACGAAACCGTCGCCGAGAACACGGGTCATTATGCGATGTTTCCCGACGTGGGCGTGACCCTGGCGACTCTGGACGGGTCGAATCCCGCGATGGTGCATCTGACTACCGGTGTTATGACGGTGGGGACAGTTTACACCTTGACCATCTCAGACATCGCGGACACTGCCGGCAATGTGATGCCCGCAGATGCGGATGTGATGTTCTATGGCAACATCATGACGATTGCCGATGTCAAAGTCGACCTGACCGACGGGGATTTCTACCCGGATCTGCAAGGATCCCGGGTGACCATTCAAGGCATCGTGACTTCCGGCGATTACACCTTCCAGATGGGCAATGCCGATTTCTACGTACAGGACGCCACCGGCGGGATCAATTGCTTCCAGTATTCGGTAATCCCCGGAGCGGATATTGGAGACGAAATGATCGTGTCAGGCTACGTGGACATCTATCGCGGCAAGACCGAGATCACGGGCGATTTCTTGGGCGTGGAGGTTCTATCCACTGGTAATGCAATCGATCCGCTGGATCACATTTACACGGTCAACTATGCCATCTACCACGGCGAAGAAATTGAAAGCTGGTTCGGCGGTATCCAGCATGTGACCAAAGTCTCCGGTACCTGGCCCGCGCTGGGAAGCTATGCCAATATTATCGTCACCGATGATGGCGGAGTGTCGCAGATGGTCTTGTATATCGACCAGGACACCGACATCGATGGATCACCTGAGCCGGTTTGGCCCGTGGACATCGCAGGGATCTTCAGTCAGTACGACAATTCCACGCCGCCCGATTCCGGCTACGAGCTGATGCCGCGAGGACTGACGGACTTCTATCCAGACGGTGCTCTGCCCGTGGAACTGGTGTCGTTCGAAGCGGTTGCCGGCGATCGCCAGGTGAAGTTGACCTGGATTACCGCATCCGAAACCGATAACGACCATTACTACCTACTGAGATCCACCGACGACAACGCATCATCCTTCACGAGAGTCTCGAACGATATCCCAGCCACCAATAGTCCCAATGGCTCCACCTACCAGTACGTCGACCGGCAGGTGACCACAGGCATCACTTACTATTACAAACTGGTGGACGTGGATATCAACGGCAACGAGACCGTTCATCAGACGGTGGCTGAGGCTACCCCGTACTTTATGGTCAATCCGGTCGAAATCACTGAATACGCATTGCATGCTAACTATCCGAACCCGTTCAATCCCACCACCAGCATCATTTTCGACCTGCCGGTAGCCTCATCGGTCTCTCTGACCGTGTCCGACATTCTGGGCCGGGAAGTGGCGACCCTGGTGAACGGAAACCGTTCGGCAGGTCGTCATCTGGTGACGTTCGATGCCTCCGAATTGGCATCGGGGATCTATTTCTACCGGATCGACGCCGAAGATTTCTATGCTGTGAAGAAGATGGTGCTTGTCAAGTGATGTACCAGTCGATCTTCTGAGCGAGCGAACGATACGAGAAGAGCCGCCATTCCTGGCGGCTCTTTTCTCATGTCATCGTGGTCACTTTGATCAGCGGGATTTCGTCGCAGATTGCAACAAGGGAGTATCGGGCGCCGGAGAGCCAATATCGAAGAAAGTTGGATCATTATGTGGACTGGGTGAGTCTAAATAAGCGGGGAACTTTGCATCATAGCGATAGTTTACGAAAAAAGAGACCGAACAACTTGACTTTTGAAAAAATTCGTGTTATATTTCATAGTTTGGAGAGCACCATGTCCCCAAGAATGATCACAACCCTGAGAAATGTGGCTATCACGATGCTGATGGCTGTGTTTTTCATTGTGGTCGGCATTCTGATAGCTTCCAAGATGCAGTGGACCAAAGAATCCGCTGCGGAGCCTACCTATACGGAAGCGGCGAATCAGAAGGAAGTGCTACCTGGTTCTTCGCCGACCGATTGGGTAAATAATGGCGATAGCCCCTTTGTGGCGGTCGCCGAAAAAGTCAAACCTCAGGTAGTCAACATCACCTCGGAACGTGAGGTCGTGGATCAATTCCAATGGCCCTTTGAGCTGCTTCCCGATCCCTTCCATGACTTCTTCAATCGACCTAATCCCCAAAATCCGCAACAAAGGGAACGCAAATTCCGTGTACCAAGCGGCGGCTCAGGGATTATCATCAATCGTGACAGATATATCCTTACCAACAACCATGTGGTGGAAGATTCCAAGCAGATCACAGTAAAGCTGGAAGATCAGCGGGAGGTCCCCGCCAAGATCATCGGCACCGACCCCGAAACCGATCTGGCACTGATTAAAATAGATACAAATATCGAACCCGATCAGGTCGCAGTTCTTGGCAATTCCAGTGAAGTGAAAATTGGCGAATGGGCAATCGCGGTTGGCAATCCTTTCGGATTGGGCTGGACGGTGACTGTCGGCGTAGTCAGCGCCTTGGGACGATCTAATCTGTTGATCAGCGGCGGAGGTCCCAGCTATCAGGACTTCATTCAGACTGATGCCTCTATCAACTTCGGCAATTCCGGCGGTCCTCTTGTGAACATCCGGGGCGAAGTGATAGGTATTAATGCCGCGGTCAATACCCAGGGACAGGGCATCGGCTTCGCCATTCCCATCAACATCGCCAAACAGATCGTGGATCAACTGCGCGAACACGGTACCGTCACGCGCGGATATCTGGGACTGGTGCCCGCAGAGTTGACTCCAGCCAAGAAGGAAGCTTTGGGTATGGATCCCAGCATGAAGGGTGTCTTCGTGGACGATGTCCAACCGAACACCCCCGCCGAAAAGGGAGGTCTGAAACCTGGCGATGTGATTGTGAAACTGGACGGCGAATCTATCGATGACGTGGACCATTTCCGCTTCAGAGTCGCCGAGAAGACCCCCGGATCCAATATTTCCATGGACGTCTGGCGTGATGGAAAAGAACGGTCTTTCAACTTCACCCTCGCAGATCGGTCCGAGTATCTTGCCTCCGCTTCCCAGCAGAGTTCCAAGCAAGAAAAAGAGCCCTGGCTTGGGATATACGTGGATGGTCTGAATTCGAGCCAGGCGCGACAATGGAACATCCAGGCTGACAAGGGGGTGTTGGTAGTGGATCTGTCAGAGGACAGTCCTGCCCGTGATGCGTTGCAGGTTCGCGATGTCATCCTGCAAATCGGGAAAACCGAGATTAACAATCTGGACGATTTCCACAAAGTCGCGAATGAATTAGAGGGTCGCAAGGAAGCTATCCTCTTCCGCGTGCAGCGTGGCGATCGTACCCATTTCGAAGCGGTCAATCCCGAACTGTCTTCCAAGCCGTGACCGAAGTTCCGCTTGATATCATGGTACTGAGAGTGTCAACGTAGTGCTGAGGAGATGATATGACGAAGATTTCCAAGAAGGTGAACATTCGAGCCAACCAATCCCTCGAAAAATACCTCCAGGAAATCGGTGAAGTCGGACTCTTGGACACCGACGAGGAAATCCGCTTAGCCCGGAAGATCAAGAAGGGTGACCTCCGGGCATTGGAAAAACTGACCAAAGCAAACCTTCGTTTTGTCGTCAGTGTCGCAAAACAATACCAGAACCAGGGATTGTCCCTGGGCGACTTGATCAACGAAGGCAATCTGGGGTTGATCAAAGCCGCCAAACGTTTCGACGAAACCCGCGGTTTCAAATTCATCAGCTACGCCGTGTGGTGGATTCGGCAGTCGATCCTTCAAGCTTTGGCGGAACAGTCCCGCGTGGTGCGGCTGCCTCTGAACCGGGTCGGCGCCCTGAACAAGATCGGAAAAGCCTATTCCAGCCTGGAACAGGAATTCGAACGGGAACCCTCCCCGGACGAAATCGCCGAGCAATTGCAGATGACCGCCTTCGAAGTGACGGACACCATGAAAATGTCCGGTCGGCACCTCTCGATGGATGCTCCGTTCAACCAGGGCGAGGACAATAGGCTGCTGGACATCATCCAGAACGAGATGCAGCCTTCGCCCGACAACACCCTGATGAAAGAATCGCTGAAACGGGAGGTTGACCGCGCTTTGGCAACCTTGTCGGATCGAGAAGCGGAAGTCGTCCGGCTCTATTTCGGCTTGAACCGCGAACATCCCCTGACACTTGAAGAAATCGGCGAGAAATTTTCCTTGACCCGGGAGCGCGTCCGCCAAATCAAAGAAAAAGCCCTCCGCCGCCTCCGCCACACTTCCCGAAGTAAAGCCCTGCGAACCTACCTTGGTTAGCAATTGCGATAATAGCCCGACAGCATTTTGCTGGCGGGCTTTTTGAGATTAGAAGGAGGTTAAATGATAAAGGTAAGTCTGCATAAGAAGACAATTAGGACTCTATGCCGGGAACTGGGAGTTGAACGGTGTGATGTTTTTGGCTCAGCAACCGGATCGGATTTCGGTCCATCAAGTGACATCGATGTAGTAGTGCGCTTCAATAGAAAACAGGGGCGGATGTTCGAGCGATATTTTGAACTAAAAGAGCGCCTGGAGAAGCTGTTTGCACGGCCGGTGGATATTGTCTTGGAAGATTCCATTAAGAATCCTTACCTCCGAGAAACCATCGAACGCAACCGAGTGAATCTTTATGGATCTTGAGACGAAGAAATCTCTATATGACATTCACCAGGCTGCCCGTGATCTAACCGAATATGCGGCGGGCATGGGATTCGATGATTTCAAAGACAATAGTATGGCGCAAGCCGCCGTGGAAAGGAAATTCGAGATTATCGGCGAAGCCTTGAATCGAATTAGCCGCAATGATCCGGCTGTGCTTTAGCAAATTTCAAATCACAAGCATATCATTGGTTTTCGCAACATTATTGCCCATGGCTATGATGCGGTCGATCTTCAAATGCTATATGAGGCAGTCAGAGACTATCTACCAGTCCTTGTCCTCGAAGTAGAGAAGTTGCTAAATACCTGACGAAGATATGTCCACCCGACAGCATCTTGCTGCCGGGTTTTTCGTTTGGAGTGCCGTCAGGAGTCCGCACCTGACACCATATTGAATTGTCATTCTGAACGCAGTGAAGAATCTCCTTTCATGTCAGTGTAAGACCCATTTCATCAATGTGCCGTCAGGTGTCCCCGCCTGACGGCTATTCTTAACGCCTGTCCTGAAAAGGCGTGTGACACCATAGGGGACCCCCCTTCTTTTCCCCCCTACAATAGTAGGGGGGAGGCATACTGGGGTGACGCAGGGCTTGCCCCTTAGGGGTAAATCCCCACCCTGCGGAAACCTGAAATTCTCTTCGATATAAATATTTCTATTGACTTTGATAAAAACAATAGGTATATTGCTGCGCGTGGAGTGCCTATGAGGAGGGGACCCACTTCTACATTTAGCCTTCAGAAACATAATTGCGAGCGAACGCATGGTCCCTTCTTTTTACGAGGACAATGTGTTCGCTTTGTTTTTTCTGGGCGGATGTCTGTGACGCGAGGGCTTCTGCTCTCGAAATATCAGGTATTCCGAAAGCTGCAAGATGGTGTTATTGAAGTAAAAGAGAATCCTGTAGGGGTCGGCTTCATGCCGACCCTGTGAATTGCAACAGATAGGTTTCAATATTTCAACTGAGCAAAGGAGATTGTCATGAAAAAGTGTTCTTGCGCTTTGATTCTGGTGATCCTGCTTGTCGGGATCGCCAACGCACAAGTTACCTGGACGCAGGTGGACAGCGCCTTACATCCTTTCTATCGAGCGGGCAGCGGCGTCTTAGGCAACTACTTCTACTGCTTCGGAACTACAGGGCGTCATAACTGGCCAGAGGATTCTGCTTCTGCTCAAGCTTTCAATCTCACCACTGAGCAGTGGGAAGAGTCCACGCGTCCACCTGTCGGGACGGGCAACTATGCCGCAGTAGCCACCAACGACGCCATTTTGTTGATCGGCGGTACGACTTTCGTTCCTGCCCAGTACTTCAGGGTCGTGCAGAAATTCATTCCCACTGGCGGAGGCCCCGCCGGAACCTGGACCCTAGTGCATGATTATCCCTTCGTAGCTTATGGAATGGCTGTCGCATGGGATGGTGGCAACTACATCTACGCTGCAGGTGGCACGCCAGACGATATGGTCTATTATCCATACGCCTGTAAATACAATATAGCCAATGACACCTGGACGCAGATTGCAGATGCGCCCGAGGAACTCGTGGTCAGCGGTGGGGCTTTCCTGTTTGACAGGTTCTACGTCGTCGGAGGCTGGGCCACGGACGATGTGCTCTTAGAGTATAACCCGAATACTAATACCTGGACATACAGAACCGGTCCCCCGATACCCATCGCATTTCCCGGCTTTGGTACTGCTCACAATGACAGCATGATCTTTATGATCGGCGGCGGAGGAGGCACGCCACACTCTCCGCTGACCAATGCGGTTCAAACCTATAACCCTCTGACCGATACTTGGACGCTCCAGACGCCTCTACCCCTGATCTTAGCCGGCAACAGTGCGTGCTTTGTTCCACCCGACAAAGTCATCAGCGCCGGAGGCTGGTTGCCGGGAGGGTGTCTGACTGTCACGTATCGTGGCGTCGGCTTTCCCACCGGAGGCGCGGCATCTGTTCCCCCCGGAACCTCGAATCCAAACCCGGCAGACTTCGGTCTGCAGCAGAATTACCCCAACCCCTTCAATCCTTCAACCGAAATCAGTTACAATCTCCCCACAGCGGGTCATGTTTCACTCTGTGTCTTCGACCTTCTCGGACGCGAAGTAGCGGTTCTGGTGGATGGGTTTTCTACCCCTGGCACTTACCGCACCACCTTCGACGGCAGCCACTTGTCTTCCGGCATCTACTTTGTCCGCTTGCAAGCTGGAACCCATTCCCAGACCTGCAAGATGGTATTGCTGAAGTAATAGTCGTGCCGCAGGGTGTCCTCACCCTGCGGACAAAGGTGCTATTGTGAAGTGCAGGGTGGGGACACCCTGCACCACGGCGAATCCAATAGGGGTCGGCTTCATGCCGATCCTGTCAATTGCAATAGAAAGTTTTCACCATTTCAACCAAGCAAAGGAGATTGTCATGAAAAAGTGCTGGTACGCTTTGATTCTGGCGGTCTTGATGGTCTCGATCGCCAATGCCCAGCCCGACAGCTTGTGGAGCCGCACCTACGGCGGAACGGGCAGGGAGTCCGGCTGGGCTGTTGTGTCGGCAGAAGACGGCGGGTATGTCCTTGGCGGCCTTACCAATTCCTTCGGCGCAGGAGGTTACGATGGATGGCTGATCAAGACGAATGCCGATGGCGATACCCTGTGGTGTCGCACCTTTGGCGGGCCGCAGGACGAAGAAGTTGCAACTATGGGCCGGACCACGGACGGCGGGTATTTCATGGCAGGTATGACCTATTCGTACGGGGCTGGCAACGGTGACTTTTGGCTGGTGAAAACTGACGCCGACGGCAACGCTATGTGGAGCCGCACCTATGGCGGGCCGGCAGAGGACGGCGATGCGTTCCAGTGTCAGGTGACAACCGACGGCGGCTACATCCTCGCGGGTCCCACACACTCTTTTGGGGCCGGAAACCATGACTTCTGGCTGGTGAAAACCAATGCCAACGGCGACAGCCTTTGGAGCCGGACGTTCGGAGGACCACTTATGGAATCGGCCCTCTATGTTGTTCAGACGGCTGACACCGGTTACATGGTTGCCGGGACAACGTACGCTGCCGGACATGAGAACGGCGATTTCTGGCTCATTAAGACGGATGCCAACGGTGACAGCCTGTGGAGCCATACTTACGGCAGGCCATGGGAAGATATTCCATGGTGCGTGAAGCAGACCATGGACGGCGGCTATATTGTCGTGGGGCAGAGCGCACGCACGAGTGGCGGGATTCCCGACATCTGGCTGGTGAAGACCAGTGCCAACGGGGACAGTCTTTGGAGCCGCACGTATGGACAGCCGGGTTCTTATGAAGTAGGCTACTCGGCTGTGCAGATGAGCGATGGAGGCTACGTCATCGCGGGTGGTACAGAGGCCATTGGTCCCAACAACGGCGATGTCTGGCTGATCCGGACAGAGAGCGAGGGCATTGTTCTCTGGAGCCGAATGTATGGCAGTGGGGCAGACGAAGGCGCCCATGACTTTCAACTGACCGCTGATGGCGGCTACATAATTACGGGGTACGCTAACTCCAGTGGCAGCTATGATATGTTGCTGTTGAAGACCGGGCCGGATCCTGTGTCCGTTGATAACCATCTCGTGTTTCAGCCTTCTTCGTACAGCCTTTCCAGCTATCCCAATCCGTTCAATCCGGTAACAGAAATCGTCTATTCTGTACCTCAAGCAGGACCGGTTTCCCTTCGGGTCTATGACATCTTGGGACGCCAGGTTGCTGTGCTGGTGGATGGGTTTTCTACCCCTGGCACTTACCGCACCACCTTCGACGGCAGCCACTTGTCTTCCGGCATCTACTTTGTCCGCCTGCAAGCCGGAAACCATTCCGAGACCTGCAAAATGGTGTTGCTGAAATAAGTGTTCTTGGAGTGGCGTCAGGTGTCCCCACCTGACGCAATCTTCGCGTAGGTGCCGACTTGTCATGCACCATTTGAGGCGCTGCCGGGTGCCCCACAATTCTGTCATTGCAAGTCCCGACCGGTCGGGACGGGAATCCTGTTTTTCCCCCCTTCTACTTGTCCGCCCAATGACGGATTGAAGGTGGGAATATAAAGGGGGGTTGCCGATTCATTATGCTGCAGGGCTTGCCCCTTAGGGGTAAATCCCCACCCTGCAGGAGGGACTATTACTCGATAGAACATTCAAGAGAAAGGATCACACATGGCAGACCAAAATGTATCTATCAATCGGGGTGGCAAGTGGATGCGCATCGTCGCCCGCATTCTGGCGACACTCTGGTTCGGATTCTGGGTGTTTTTCAGCATCGCTTCCGGCATGGAGGAAGGCGGGAAAAGCTTCATATACCACCTCATTGGCGCTCTTGTCTGTGCCGTTCTTCTGTTGATGGTCTGGTTCTGGGAAAAGGTGGGGAGCATCATCATAATTGCCTTCAGTCTGCTGTTCGCAATTGTCTATCCAATTTGGGCGATCGGTCGCCTTCCTCTTGCAGCGATTATCCCCACGGAAATAATCATGGTTCTGCCGCTGTTGCTGGCTGGGATTCTGCTGGTTCTCTACCGCAGGCAATCCAAAACCGCACCGGTGACGCCGTTGGTCCCTGATCAGCCTGCATAGATTTCAAGAAACTTTTCAAACGCACCTGGGTTAATCGATGCAAATGCCGCCCGGTAGCACCCTTGCTGCCGGGTTTTTGCCTGCTTGGATTTTTTTGTCAAATATCCATTGATTTTCTGCCCATCAAATCGTATATTCAGGTCATATAAACAAATCTGTATGATTAATCGAAGCCTTTAAGGAGCGACATTCTATGAAAACCATGACGACATCCTGCTGCAGGCTGCTGGGACTCGCACTCCTGGCGATTCTTCTCTTCGCCGCTTTGGTAAACGCGGCTGACCACCCCATTCAACTTGCGTTGGTGAATCCCGTCCAGATTTTTCCGGAAGGCGACAATATCGGCGGTCTCCGGATCAACTTGATTTACGGCAAAAACGCCTCTTTGACCGGACTGGACTGGGGTTTGGTCAACCATCTCACGGCAGCGTCCATGGGCGTGCAATTCGGCATAGTCTCTCTTGCAGACGGTGGCTTTACCGGTTGGCAGGACAGTTTCGTGAATCTAACCAAGGGCAAATTCCAGGGTCTGCAATCCGGCGGAATCAATTCCGTCAACGACGGCGTGGGAGTGCAGTGGGGGTGGATTAATATCGCCGGGTCCTTTAATGGTCTGCAAGTCGGACTTGTCAATTACACTCAAACTTTGAAAGGTCTGCAGATCGGGCTGGTGAACATCATCCGCACCGGTGGCTTCATGCCTGTTTTTCCCATCGTGAATTGGTCGTTCTAATGGGTTATTGGCGAAGATCAGGTCAGCTCTTAGTGACGTCACCTGACAGTCGCAAGAAGCGGAATGGGAATGTTGGGTTAGTATGGCGATTGCCGTACTAACCCAATCCATGGGCTGCGAACCTGATAGCGCATCAAAAAGAAAGGATCACCTATGGCAGATGAAAACATATCTAATAATCAGGGTCCAAAGTGGATGCGCACAATAGCGCGAATCCTGGCTTTCTTCTGGTGCCTGTGGTGGGCGTTGTTCGGGATTGCCTCCGGCATCGGTGAAGGCGGCGTCAATCTCGTGAGACACCTTATTTTCCCCACGCTGATTTTCATACTGCTTTTCCTGGTGTTCTGGCGATGGGAAAAAGTGGGCAGCATCATTATGATCATTATTGGCTTATTCATCGCCATCGCCTATCCCTTGACCTTTGGTCGCAGGTTTCCGGCGATAACAACTATCTTCATAGAACTGACCATGGCTCTTCCGCCGCTGATTGCCGGGGTCCTTTCAATTCTATACCGAAGGAAAACTAAAGGCGTACCGGTTGCGCCAATTGGCGCCTAAAACCAGGATCCCAGCCGCATCTATTGCCGCCGGCTCCTGTTCTCGCTATGAAATTCTCTGCACTGTGAAAAGGATTGCATTTCTCTAAAATCAAAAGTATTATGAAATTAAACCTGCGCTGATACTCTGGTGACATTGTCCCGCAAAAAACACGGTGTGCCTGCATAGCGCGGAGTCGAGCTATATCTAATAAAGTATTGACTTAGATCGGACGATAATATTAGAGAAGAAAGTGCTTGACATTGTTCAGAATTTTTGCTAATTTGCGGCAAATCAGTTATCCGAACGGATGACCCACGGAGATATTCTATGTACTCTGCAATACTATCCCAGATATTATACCAAGGAATCTGGATGTATGATAGCTAAAAGATTCAGGATCCTCTATCTCCCAGAGGACACCTCCACGAGTAGGCAATTCAAGTGGACGCGTGTTCGATTGCTTGCCTTGGCAGGCAGCATTCTGGTGGGTGTGTTGATTCTGGTCATTGGGGTAGGTATTTTCGCCGCCCGATTGACGGAATCGGCTGATCAGAGATCTCTTCGCCGTGAGAACAATATGTTGATGAAGGAGATCTCTGAATTGCGTTATGGGATGGACGGGCTGAAATCGTCCATGGCGTCCCTGGAGCAGACCGACAAGCAGCTTCGGATCATGGCGGATTTGCCTGCCATCAGTCCCGATGTCCGGGAAGTTGGAGTCGGGGGCAACGCGTCCCTTGATCTATTCCGATCCGATGACCCTTCCCAGGAATTGCGGCTGGATCTGGGGAAGCTGGAACGGGAGATTAAATTACAGAGGGAAAGCTTCGACGAAATTCAGAAACGGATCGAGCTGAATCAAGATCTGGTGCTGCATACGCCATCCATCTGGCCCGTGGACGGTGGACGGTTGACGGCGAATTTCGGGAAACGGCACGACCCATTCACGAACCGGCTATGTACCCATTATGGCATTGACATCGCCGCCGGCAGAGGCACCCGGGTATTCGCGGCTGCCGATGGCGTGGTGAAAGATGTCCAGCGCAAATACGCCTTCGGAAAAGTGGTTGTCATCGAGCATGGATACGGCTTCCAAACCGTCTATTGCCATCTGAATTCATTTTTGGTAAAGCCTGGTCAGAAGGTCAAACGGGGCGATTTCATCGCTACGGTGGGTAACACCGGTCGATCCACCGGACCCCACTTGCATTACGAAGTGATGATCAACGATCAACCGGTCAATCCTTTGGATTACATGTTTGAGGGCTATGCTCTCGCTCGATAGTGGGGAGTTCGAGTCTGCATCATAGCAGAAGTGCCTCCGGGTGTCAGCATGTGCCCGGGGGTTTTTTGTTATTCCAGAGATTTTCTTGAGGGCTTCTTGTGATGTTTCTGATACCCGAGAAGAATCTGCTCGCTTTCTTGAAGAGCGTCGTGGTCTTGCTGTGCTTCCTCTTGCCCAATTCTGCCCGTGGCGACCTGAATGAATGGAGCCTACTGGGGCTGGAAAATGAGTTCGTGAAGACCCTCTGTGTCTTACGCAACGATCCAAGCACAATGATTGTGGGTGGCGGCGGGATATTCAGGAGCACGGACAGCGGAGCCACCTGGGATACTGTTGCGCTTCACGGAATAGGTGTGAACAAAATAATCCAAGCGCCCGGTGAAAGCCATACCCTATATGCAGCCACCGATGACGGTCTCTATAGGTCCTACGACTCAGGTACTACGTGGGTACTCGTCACGAGGTTCGGCCTTTTCCCGTGGAATCACGGATGGTCTGTGGCAGTGGATCCTCGCGACAGCGTTCACATTCTGTGGGGAACTGGAGGTCCGGAGGGGGGCTACTTGTCTGTCAGTTATGATGGAGGCAACAGCTGGAGCGCTCTTATTTACGACAGTTTTCTTGGGATATCCTATCATCCCCGAAATCTCGCGAGGTGTTACGCAAACAGCTTTTACGTCTGCCGACACAGCGCAGATTCTGGGAATTCGTGGGATTTATGGCTGTACCCGGAGTCCAGTCCGATTTTCGACGTATTGCCTTCAAGTATCGGGGATCGAATATGGATAACCAGGGACAGTCTGAAGTGGACGGATGATTTCGGCGTGTCATGGTCAAGCGCTGTAGTGAGCGGCTCGGGCAATCTGAACAATATAGTGGAAGGAGTTGTTGGTGATTCCGACATAGCGGTGGGCGCGATGGTGGGTGTGTACCTGATCCGGAATCCCTTAGGGGAATGGGAACTGCTAAACAACGGTGCACCTGAATTGGAGTGTTGGTTGTTGGGCGGGCGTTCGGATCCACCGACCTTGTTTGCCAGTTTCGTCTGGATCTATGGCATATGGAGCTATACCATCGCCCAGGGTGCTTCGCAAGATCAGGGGCCGCCAACGACACCAAATTGCAGTCTTTTCCCCAATCCATTCTTTAATTACCTGGAGGCATCGGCACCGCCCGGGATATGGGAGCTGTCACTGTTCAATATCCTGGGTCAAAAAATCATCCAAAGCCAAATAAACACATTCAATGGTGAATCCGGAGTAATCCCTGATTTGCAGTACCTCAGCGCGGGGACTTATTTCATCGTAATGGAACCGGTGCATTTGAAAACAAAGTCGTTGAAACAAGTATTTGTCGTTCAAAAACTTAAGTGAAGGAGGGTGAGCCATGAGCTCGAGACAAATTTTCATGATGATGGTGATTGCCGCTGTCATTGGATTCTACACTCCCTTGAGCGCATTTGACACGGAAGAGGGTATCTGGATGGGTGTTTTGATTGAATTTGAGGCATCTACTGTGCTTGTTGGCATTGACGATCCTGGATCAGCGGAGATTCTGGCGAGCATCCTGGACACACTTGGGGCGTCTGTGAAGGACTCAATACCTCAATTGAACGTATGGATTCTGGAAATTCCCGACAGCTTGGATGTGCTCGAAACTTGTGAGTTTCTGACAGATAGTTTTTATGTCCGATGGGCCGAGCCAAATCCTGTTGGACATCCAGGCGATGACCCATATTTCGGTGACCAGTGGAACCTAAAGAATACTGGGCAAGAAGGTGGAACAGCTGGTGCTGACATAGACATTGAGAATGCCTGGGCGATCTGCAGGGGGGGCAGCCAGCAAAAAGTAGCCATACTTGATACCGGGATTCCTGCTGAGCCCGGTAGCCAGAACCTGCTTCATGATGACCTGGACGACCCGAATCGTTTCGTTCTTGGGGGAATCTGGAGTGGCGCAAGTGATTTCCGCGATTGCTTCGGGCACGGGACCTTCATCGCTGGCATTGCCGGTGCCGAAACGGATAATGAGCTCTTTGTGGCGGGAACCTGCCCCGAATGCGTGATTCTTGTCGAGAAGATAACGGACGGTACACATTTTGAGACCACTCCTGTTTGGTTCGCTAACGGACTCTGTCATGCAGCAGATGAGGGAGCCGACGTAGCCAACTTTAGCTGGGGATTTGGGATCCCTAACCCTGCGGTAGAAGAAGCCATTATTTATGCGCGTTCCCAGGAGATGGTGGTCACTATGTGCTCAGGCAACCAAGGGAGAGACGATGTTTGGTACCCTTGCGATCTCTCGGACAATGAAGGATACGAAAACGTCATATGTGTTGGAGGAACTGACCGGTGGGATCACCATGTCCGGTATTGGGTTGAAGATCCATTTGGAGGACACTGGCAAGGACCAAATTATGGTCCTGAAATCAATGTGGCGGGACCATACGGCTGTGAAGATGAAATTGATGTTTTGTCCACATATCCTCCTTATCCAATGGCGGGCATGCCGCCAGGGTACCCAATAGAGGGTCTACAGTATGACGAGGGAACGTCGTACTCTGCTCCTCATGTTGCGGGCGTAGTTGGTTTGATTCGCAGTCTGAATCCAGAATTAACGGCGTCGGAAGTCAGAGAAATCATTGAGCAGTCTGCTGAAGACGTCAATGCGGATCAATACGAGGGTTTTGATATCTATCTTGGGCACGGTCGTTTGAACGCATTCGGAGCGTTGCTATTGACTCCCACCGAGGGACCCAAAATCCTGCAAGCCGATGTGAACATGGGCGCAGGCAGGACCTACGGTATCGTGGGCGAACTGGTAGTCCCAGACGGGAGAACGATGACCATCAATTAAGGCGTCCACATCACGATGCACGAAGCCTCTCAGATCACGATAGAGGACGGCGGTACCATTATCATTCAGGGCACCGGAGAGGATCCTGTCGTCTTTGAGTCTGACGGTGGAGAGATCGGCATCTGGAATGGCATCAAGATTTACAGCACCGAAGAGGGCAACCAAATCACGAATTGCGAACTGTCAGGCGCGACGATTGGCATTCGACTGGTGGGAGGAAAATTCCATCTGTCAGGCTGCGACCTGAATCAGAATAGCTGCGGTTTGGCGGTGGTGAACGATGGCGGCGCACTAGTGGAATATACCGAAATCGATAACAACGTAGCTTTTGGATGCTTGGTGGCGAATAATGCCCACTGCACCTTCAGCGAATGCGATATTTTTGAAAATGGTCAGTCCGGGATCTGGTGCGCATCTTACGGAACTGCCGATCTTGACTTCACCAATGTCCATGACAACGGCAATGGTGAGGATTACTGGCAAACCGGAATCCGAGCCATACATGGGGCAGCAGATTTATACTGCTCGGACGTAGTCAATAACGATGGTTCGGGAATCTCAGCAGTCGGCTCTCTTCTGGAGCTCGCCTTTGAGTATGTGGAACCGTATAACCGATCCGGTGGGAACGAAATCATCAATAATCACCCCTCCGTCATGCAGAACGATCCTGGTGAAGTCTTCATTGATATGGCTCATCTGCTGCAGATGCGAGAAGCGCATAACAGCATCATCGATGACGATGTGAATCACGATCTTGTCGTGGCTTGGCAAACAACTCCGGTGAGAGTCGATTGGCAACATAACTATTGGGGATCTACTGAGGTTGGCGAAATCCTCAATAGGCTTCCTCAGAACGTAAATATCGAACCTATTGATACTTCGCCTACAGAATGCTCTCAGGACTCGCCGCCAAAAGAAAATCCAGATGAACCCGACGAATTGCAGTTCTATGTCGCTTGGCAGTTGGAGAACCTTACGCAATTCTCCGATGCAATTGAGGAATATCAGGAGCTGATAGATACCTGGCCCCAAAGCCAATACTCTAAGATAGCCATAGATCGAGTCGTCTTCTGCAAAGGGCAGTTAGGCACATCCTGGCAAGAAGTCCGGAATTATTTCCTCTCCCTTGCAGATACTACTAAGGATGAGGAACTGGCGCTCACAGCCAAAAATGCAGCAGCATGGTGTCTGGTCGAGATGGAGGAATATGAGCAGGCACAGGCTGAGTTTGTCGCTTTGCTGGATACCACCTTGAGTACGTCGGATTCCATCAAGGTCGCCATTGACATGGTGATGGGTATGCTGGAGGCTGACGAGTTGGATACCATCCTCGTAGCACCGATTCCCGGATTTGGCAGGACATTGCCGCTCTCGAATTCCGTGGTTGCTTCCGATCCGGGACTTCGAACAATCCTACTGGCTGATGAGGTTCTGAAGAGCTTTGATCTCATGAGCATTACGTCATCGGCGAAAAGTAGCCTGACCCCGGCAGACTTCTCAGTCGATCAGAATTATCCGAATCCGTTCAATTCGTCCACAACCATCCGATATACGATTCCCGAGGCTGTCGTGGTTCGGATGCATGTATATGACGTGCTTGGTCGAAGAGTCATTACCTTGGTGGATGAGAGTCAGACGGCTGGCTGGCATCAGGTTTCATGGGATAGTAAGTCCGCCCGGGGCATTGACGTGTCGAGCGGGATTTATTTCTATCGGATTGAGGCAGGCATACATCTGCAGAGCAAGAAGATGCTGCTGCTAAGGTAGTTTACCGTTCTCCCCATGTGTAAGCGATGAGAACTTTGTGAAAGTCGAAATCCATCCTGAGAATCCTTCTCCGCGGACGATCCGCAAGGCAGTGGACATCTTAGAAAAGGGCGGGGTCATCATCTATCCCACCGATACCATCTACGGGTTGGGGTGCGATTTGTTCAATAAGAAAGCCATCGAACGCATCTATCGCATCAAACAGCTCTCCAAATTTCATCCCATGAGTTTCGTGTGCGCCGACCTGAAACACCTGAGCCATTACGCGCGAGCGGATACCCCGACATACAAGATTATGAAGAGGTATCTCCCTGGTCCTTATACTTTCATTCTGGTGGCGACACCTGAGGTCCCTCGCATGATGTTGACCAAACGCCGCACCGTGGGGATCAGAATACCTGATCATAACGTCCCGAAACGGCTGGTGGAAGCGCTGGGTCGCCCCATCATCTCGACCAGTGTGCCGGCGGGTAAGGTCGAGTTCCCAAACGATCCCGATTTCATTGATGAAGCTCTCGGTCGCCAGGTGGATTTGATCCTGGATGCCGGGATTCTGGTTCAGGGGGCTTCCACTGTCATTGATTTGACAGGCGCGACCCCACAAGTCCTTCGTGCCGGTAGTGGGGATGTCAGTTGGATCGCGCCATGAATCCGAACCTCATCGCAGCTTCTATATGATCGCTCCAATTCCGAGATCCCGCACAAATCCAAAAGCTCTAACCATCAGTGCCCTTTGTCTGACGCTAATACTCGGTTGCAGCTCTTCCACGCAACTGCGCCAGAGCGATCCCCTCTTGCCGGTGGTAGTGTTAGAACAAGAAGACGGTACCGAAGTCTGGGGACGAGTCCTGCTCGCCAGCGACGATAGCCTGGTGATTCGGCGTTTGGAAGATCAGCAACCGATCCTCGTCGATCCACAGAAAATCACCGCAGCATACCGCGTCGAAAGGGGACCCACAAACTATCCGCTGTCGCTGTCGGCTGCTGCGCTGGTGCTTGCTGCAAGTTGTGGAGTCGTCGCGGTACTGAACGAGGGCGATACCTCCCCGGGAATGTTCCTGATCGCCGGTGCGGCTGGGATTCTGCCCGCGACTTTTGCCGCGGTGAAGGTGTCAGATTGGACGCGAAAATATCGCATCATCCCCCTGCAAGTCATCGGACTTGACGGCAGATTGGATCTAAATCGATTCCGAGCGGAAATCTCGACTCTGACCGAGAATTGACCGATTGCCAGTGTGTGGCTGGAGGACTCCGCCTGCACGACCATGTATTTTCAATTGTGACAAAAATCGCTTGCAAAAGAGAGAAATTATTGTATATTTCAACAAATGCAGATAATTCCCGGAGGTTTGGTGAATATTTTCGTACTCATTAAACAAGTCCCCGATACGGAATCCAGCATTCGTATTGCCCCCGATGGCAAGAGCGTTCCGACCGGGGATTTGAATTTGGTCCTGAACCCCTATGATGAATTCGCCGTGGAAGAAGCCCTGAAGACCAAGGAAGCTCTGGGCGGCTCGGTCACCGCCGTCTGTCTGGGAAATGCAGGCGCTATCAAAGCCATAAGAACCGCTCTGGCGATGGGCGTGGACAAAGCAATCCATATTGTAAATGATAGTCCCTGGGATGCCGGCGCTATTGCGAAATCGTTGGCAGCGGTTCTAAAAGACAAGCCCTGCGACCTGCTCTTCTGCGGAAAACAAGCCGTGGACTATGACAATGCTCAAGTCGGTCCGATGGTCGCGGAACACCTGGGTTGGCCCAGTATCACGGTGGTTACGAAACTTCAGATTTCCGACAGCAAGGTAGTAGCGCAACGTCAGGTTGAGGGTGGTGTGGAAGTTGTGGAGTCACCCTTGCCGGTAGTGATTTCAACCCAAAAAGGTCTGAATGAACCTCGGTACGCGTCTCTAAAGGGCATCATGATGGCGAAAAACAAACCGGTGGAAACGGTGACTTCAGTTACATTGCAGGATCGGGTCGGCGTGATCAAATTGTCCTATCCGCCGGAGCGCAAAGGCGGACAAATCCTGGGTGAAGGTGTGGAAGCGGTTCCAGCATTGATCAAGGTGTTGAAAGAAGAGGTCAAGATTCTGTGAACATCGAAATCCTGAGGAATCCCATTTCAGTAGGGGTTCAACATGTTGAACCCCTACATTGTGTGCTGCAGGGTGTCCTCACCCAGCAGCGGAGGTGTTGGGTTACGCTGCGCTAACCCAACCTACATCACCAAACTGGCATAATCAGGCTTCAATCACCGGAGGAAAAACATTGAGTGTACTGGTCTTTGCAGAGCAACGGGGAGGCGAACTCCGAAAAGTAGCGCATGAGGCGACCTCGCAAGGCAACCGGATTGCCAAGGCGTTGGGTCAGGATTTGACAGTAGCTTTGTTAGGTCATAACATTGGAAATCTGGCGGAAGGTCTGTCCAAATACGGCGCGGGCAAGGTTCTGGTCGCTGATCATCCAGAATTGGCGAACTACAGCACCGAGGGTTATGCTTACGTTCTTAAGAAAGTCGCCGACGCGGTGCACCCATCGGTCATTATCATTTCCGCCAGCGCCATGGGCAAAGACCTGGCGCCCCGATTGGCTGCAAAGCTGGACGTCCCATTGTTCTCGGATATCACCGGCATGACAGTGGAAGCGGGTACGGTGGTCATCACCCGTCCCATCTTTGCCGGGAAGGTCTTTTTGACCGCCTCGACCTCCGCGACTCCAGTGATGGTAACCATTCGCCCCAAGGTATTCGCTCCCGAGGCTCTGGATGGCGCTGCCTTGACCATAGAACCTTTCCCGGTCGAGATGCCGGCAGGCACCATTCGAGCCCGCGTTACGGAATTCAAAGCCGAATCCGGCGGAAAGATCGATCTGACTGAAGCCGACGTCATCGTATCGGGCGGACGAGGCATGAAGGGACCTGAGAATTTTAATCTGATCGAAGACCTGGCGGCAGCCTTAGGCGGCACCGACGGCGCCTCTCGCGCGGTGGTCGATGCCGGCTGGCGTCCCCACAGCAAACAAGTCGGGCAAACCGGGAAAACGGTATCGCCCACATTGTACATCGCCTGCGGTATTTCCGGCGCCGTGCAGCATCTGGCGGGAATGTCCTCTGCCAAATATATCGTAGCCATCAATAAAGACCGCGATGCTCCCATCTTCAGGATCGCAAATTGGGGCATCGTGGGAGATGCCTTGCAGATATTGCCCGAGGTGATCAAAGCCGTCAAAGAAGCCTAAGACGTCAATAGTCTGTCCCTGCAAACTTATTCGAGGAGAATCACCATGAAACGTTGGAATGTCAGACTCAGCGTTGCGGTGTTGTTTGGGTGTCTGTCACTTCTTGTCTTGACGGCATCACCGGCAGGCGCTGTGTACCAGGTCGGCGATCACGTTTCCGACTTCACCCTTCCCGACGGGCACGGAAACATGGTGTCATTGTACAATTATCAGGACCGCATTGTCCTCCTGGCATTCTGGTTCTATACATGACCTTCCTGCCGACAGGAGGCTCCTGTCCTGGAAAGCATGTATCAACAGTATGGGAATCAAGGTTTCCAGGTGTTGTCCATCGGGTACAACGAAACGGTCGCTAATGTCAATTCCTGGGTCAGCATGTACAGTTTGACTTATCCGGTCCTGCGCGACGCTGGTGGATCAGTCAGCCTGCAATACATACCGGTGGTCGGCGGGTATTTGTATTTCCCTCACAATACCCTGCTTGACACCTGGCAGGTGGTGCGTTACACCGCAACCGGCTTTAACGAGAACACCATCGAAAGCATGGTCACCGCCTTGATGGATCCCATCGCGTCGGCAAGTGTTACCGAACTGGATTTCGGGCAGGTGGTGCTCGGTGAATCCGGAGAACTCACATTCACCATCGACAACGCAGGAACCGGCATCTTAGAAGTGAGCGGGATAACGTCCAGTTGCCCGTCTTTCTCTCCCGATCCAACTTCGGGGTCTGTGGTTGCTGTGGACGACTTGATGGAGGTGACGGTCACCTATACTCCGCAAGAACTGGGCGTGTGCAACGAGACGTTAACGATCGCCACCAACGACGAGCCGATCGTCATCAATCTGGTCGGCGAATGTGTCGCCACCGGACTTTCTCCCGCTCAAGAGACTTCTATCCCCACGTCCTTGGGTGTTGATCCATGTTATCCTAATCCGTTCAACGCAGAAACCGTGATTCCTTTCCGCCTTCCCCAGGCATCCGATGTTTCGATAGTTATCTACTCGGTCGATGGTCGCTTGGTCGATCAAATCGATCTTGGTATGACCTCGCCAGGCTATCACCGAATGATCTGGTCACCGACCAATTCCACCACCGGCGTGTATTTTGTGGAGTTGAGGGCTGATGGTCATCGGTCGGGTGTGCAGAAAATCCTGTACTTGAAGTAACTCTGCGAAGGCAGGTTTGAGTGAGTTCCGCCGGTCTGATCCGTTCCGACCGGCGGAATTCCTGACAATTGGGTGTGCTGTCATCCGTCCTCGGTTGACAGCCGATATTTCTTCAATGGGCGGTCATGTGCCCCCACGTGACAGCCAGTTCTATTGTGCCATGCAAACCAGAAGTCCCATAATTGCGGCGTTCCTTGTTTGCCTCTGCGTAGTGGTTGCCCCGCCCATTTTATTATCCGATGATGTCGTTACTCCCATTCGCGAGTCCTATGAGGAAGGCGATTTCAATCGCGCGGAATACCTCGCGCTGAAAGCTCTCCAAAATCCTAAATCATTGCGTCCCGAGGACATCATAGAAATTCACAAGCTTCTTGCCTTCTGCTACGTGGCTATGGAGGACACTCAAGCCGCTATCAACGAATTCCTGGATGTCCTGGAACGCAATCCTCGATTGAGTCTGGAACCCCTCTATGTTTCTCCGAAGATCATCGGAGTATTCAATGCTGCCAAAGCCCAGTTTCAAGCAAGACCCAAGATAAGAGAAGCACCCAATACCCAAGACCGAGTGCGCCTCCGAGCATCTATGACTTCCTTACTGCTGCCTGGATTGGGTCAAGTGCACAAAGGTCAGCCGACCCGGGGATACGTTTTCATGTCTGCTCAAGGCATTTCTCTGGGCGCGTGGATCAGTCTGATTTTCATCACCAATCACCGGCGGGATGCCTACCGAGCCCAAACCATTCCCAGTCAGATAGAAGATAGTTACCGATCTTACCAGACCGCCCTCCACTGGCGAAACGCCATGGGAATTGCTGCGGCGTCCGTGTACGTAGTTTCGTTCCTCGATGCCCTCTACGGACCAAGTCCGGAACCCAGCGCGTATCTCTCACTGGATCAGTCCTCCGGCTCAGTTCCCTGCCTCACTCTAACCATTCGCTTCTGATACTTCAACCTCTTGCATTCATTTCACCGGTATCGCAAATTTTGCACACTTGAGCGTAAGCGATTATTAGAAAACAATAGCATAGGATGGCACGATTGTTGCTTTAATAGCTATGGTTTCAAAGTGCCCCATGTGGGCAGAGGATACCTCTTCATAGATATGATTGCGAGCCGGCGCACTGAACAGGACGCGGGTGACGATTTACAATCCCGACTCGCTCGAAAACACCGATTGTCCCAATCGGTGTTTTTGTTCCGATTTCCTGTTGACTTTTTCCCAAAAAGGAAGTATATTTGTATAGATTTTCCTCGTGAAAGTCTTCGCATAACGGGAGGTTAACTCCTCAATTTCGTGGTCGTCTGCAGAGAGGTTCGTGTCTGAAAAGACGCTGGGCGAACGAGCGATCATTCTGATGGTAGGTCGGGTCGTTGCCGTAGTCGTCGGTATCGCGACCCCCATGGTGTTGGTGCGAGTCTTTACCCAGACTGAATTTGGCGCCTATCGCCAGATTAACCTCGCTGTCATGACCGTAATTGGAATCCTTGCCTTTGGATTTCCCCAAAGCCTTTTCTATTTCTTTCCGAAGTATCCCTCCAGGCGAAGGACCTTTGTCAGCCAGGCTCTATTCTCTCAGGTGATATTCGGGTGTATTTTCCTGGGAATTACGCTGTTCACCGGAGAGGCTCTGGCTCGGTTCTTCAAACATGAGATTTTTCTCATCGCCAGCCCGCTAATTGGCGGGATCGCTCTTTTCCAGATGACCCGGTCCATCATGGAATCCCTCCTGATCGTGGAAAAACGCGTGGCGTGGGCGTCATTGTACATCGTGCTGCGCGATGTCTTGCGCGGCTTGGCGTTGGTGATCGTCGTCTTGACGGCGCGGTCCCTGATCGCCCTGGTCTATACTCTGCTGATCTTTGAAGGGGTGGCATTCTCGGTGGTCATCCTGTACAGCGCTATCCGCTATCACATCTTCCGGTTTCGGTTTTCGAAAGATGACTTCCGGGAGCAGACACGATATTCTGTTCCCATGGGAATCGGGAAAGGCGCGGCGGACCTGACCGAGCGCTTGGATCAATTCCTGATTGTCGACCGTTTCACCCCTGCGGACTATGCGGTCTACTCCCAGGGCGCATTTCCGATGCGGTTTTTCAACATCCCGCATCAGTCGATCTTCGACATCGTGATTCCCAATGTCGTGACATTGATCAAGGACGGGAAACGAGATGAGTTGATCCGCTTCTGGCATGACCTGGTCTCGAAATTAGCTGTGATCACCATTCCGGTGGTTGTGCTTAGTCAGGTCGTGGGGGTAGATGCCATGGTGCTCTTGTTTACCGAAGAGTATCGATTCAGCGGGGCTTTGTTCCAGGTCTATGTGTTCGTCCTGCTGCGATACCTGACCGCCTACGCGGTGCTGCCCCGATCTTACGCGCGCACCCGATTGATCATGAAATCCACCTTCGCCGCTCTGGCGGTTATGCTGGTAGCCGGATGGCTGGGCACAGTGTACTTCGGGATGTTCGGAACGGTGTCGGCGATGTTGCTATCGCAGTACCTGCACGGTTTCATTCAGCTTCAGTCGGGCAGGCGCGATATTGGGCTGCCCTGGAAACAGTTTTTGCCCTGGTCAAACATCTTCCGGACTGCCGGCGTCGCAGTAGCTGCAGCGATTCTGCCAACCGTCGCCGCACTGGTGATTCCGTCGATGATTGGCAGGTTGGCGGTCTGCATTCCGGTTTTTGTGGCAGGCTACCTGGCGGGATTACGATTGACAGGAGTATATGACTGGTATCACGATCCGACGGTTCGGAAAGTGCTGATCCGCTATCTGCCTTTCTTATCCCGGTCGAAAAATTCTGAATTGCGATAAATCAAATGCTGTCATGCGTCCCCGCGTGACAGCCATGGAGGAGCAATCTAAGTGCTGTCATGCGTCCCCGCCTGACAGCCATAGAGGAGCAAATTAAGTGCTGTCATGCGTCCCCGCGTGACAGCCATGGAGGAGCAATCTAAGTGCTGTCATGCGTCCCTGCGTGACAGCCATGGAGGAGCAATCTAAGTGCTGTCATGCGTCCCCGCGTGACAGCCATGGAGGAGCAATCTAAGTGCTGTCATGCGTCCCCGCGTGACAGCCATGGAGGAGCAATGGCAACCTATGACAAATTGACTCCGCCTGTCAAAGGCGAAAAGATTACTGTCCAACACGGCAAATTAGCAGTTCCTAATCATGTTATCATCCCGTTCATCGAAGGGGATGGGACTGGTCGCGACATCTGGAAAGCCGCAAATCGCATCTTCGATGCCGCCGTCGAGAAAGCCTTCGGTGGCGTCAGAAAGGTCGTGTGGTTCGAGATATATGCCGGGGAGAAAGCCACTAAAGTATATGGACCCGATACCTGGATGCCGGCTGACACTCCCAAAGCCATCCAGGATCATATCGTTGCCATCAAGGGACCGTTGACGACTCCGGTCGGCGGCGGATTCCGCAGTTTGAACGTCACCATGCGCCAGACGTTGAACCTATACGCTTGCGTTCGTCCCGTTCGCTATTTCAAAGGGGTTCCCAGTCCGGTAAAGCGTCCAGAATTGATGAATATCATCATCTTCCGCGAGAATACGGAAGACGTGTATGCCGGGATCGAATTCCAAAGCGGATCTCCGGAATGCATCAAAGTCCGTGACATGCTGAAAAGAGACCTGAAGGTGGGTCCAAAACTGCGCGATGATGCTGGAATCGGCATCAAACCCATCAGCCCCACCGGGACCAAACAATTGGTGCGTAAGGCAATCCGCTGGGCAATCGACAAGAAGCTGCCCTCCGTGACCTTCATGCACAAAGGCAATATCATGAAATTCACCGAAGGCGCTTTCAAGGATTGGGGATACGAATGCGCTATCCAGGAATTTCGCGATCATGTCATCACCGAAGCCGAGCTGTGGGATGAGACCAGAGCCGAAGATGGCGTCACGCCCATCCAGAAACCCGGTGCGTTTGCCCATCTTCGCAATGGAAAGCCCGCCGGCGATCCGGGCGGACGGATCATTGTCAAAGACCGTATCGCCGACTCCATGTTCCAACAAATCCTCACCCGCGCCGATGAGTACAACGTCGTCTGCACGCCCAATTTGAACGGAGACTATATCTCGGATGCCGCAGCGGCACAGGTCGGAGGACTGGGAATGGCTCCCGGCGCCAATATCGGTGATTTCGTCGGGCTGTTCGAAGCCACTCACGGCACCGCCCCCAAATACGCCGACAAAGACGTCATCAATCCGACTTCCCTGGTGTTGTCCGGATGCATGATGTTCGAATATATCGGCTGGGACAAAGTGGCGAATACCATTTACGGCGCCATCGAGAAAACCATTCAGCAGAAGCGGGTCACCTACGACCTGCATCGTTTGATGGAAGGTGCCACCAAACTGCGCACCTCTGAGTATGCCAGCGCCATTATCGAGAATATGAAGTAATCGGTCAACCGTGATTGCGAGCGCAGCGAAGCAATCTCCTGTACCGTGATGCAGGGTATCTGACTCATGCATAGGCAGATGTAGTGGTCAGCTCAGGTTGTCCGCAGCCCGAGTTTCGAGATCTTCTCCACCGGGGAATTTCGATGAAAGATTCTCCGACCATTCACAATATATATCGTGCCAGCTATGGCGCGGGTTCTTCGCAATCTGGATTTCTCTCGACTACCCACGCATTGTGGCTGCAAGTGCGGACTCTGGCGGGCAACGATTTTTGTGGGCAACAGACTTGAAAAATATTTCTTGACTTTGATTGTCAAAATTCGTAGTTTAATATAATAGGGTAAGAGAACACCTTTCACTGACTCCTTCAGATTTCAGAACATTTCTATGTGGCATGGGAATCGTGCCCATGACCGATTGACGTCGTTTCCCTGAAGAAATTCGCCCATTACGCATTTGATATTCTGGAAGATAGGCTGCAGAGAGGAGGACCTGACAATGGTTGGTCCGCGGAACTTTGTGAAGCATGGGCAGGAAGCCCATAGCACTTGGATGGCGTTGGTTCTGGCGATCGTGTTGATGGTTCCCGTGTTGTGCTTCGCGGCATCCGGGAAAATTGCAGGCACGATCCGTGATGCGAAAGACGATTCGCCGCTCGTAGGTGTGAATGTCCTGGTTGTCGGGGGGGATGTAACCACAGGCGCCTTCACCGATGCGGAAGGCAGGTACACCGTGATCAATGTTCCTGCTGGGACATATAATGTGACCATCTCATTTATGGGCTACACGACGGTGGTGCAGCATGATGTCCTGGTGAGGAACGACCAGACAACAACGGTGAATATGTCGTTGGAGTCCACAACTATAGAGGGGAAGGAATACTTCATCGAATATGAGGTTCCCCCCGTCCAACTGGACGTCACCGGAAAAGAGAGCCATCTTGACGCAGCGCGGTTTAATTCGGCACCGGTGCAGGATATGTCGCAGTTGCTGACGACGCTGCCTGGATTCCATACCGACGCCGAGGGTGAGATCCATGTGCGAGGCGGTCGATCCAACGAAGTGCTGACTGTGATAGACGGAATGGCGCAGAAGGACCGGATCGCTTCGGGAGGTCAGTCCGAGTTGAATTTTGATCCGATAAATATCGAGCAGGTCGATGTGCTGACCGGTGGCTTCAATGCCGAGTACGGGAATGCTCAGTCGGCGATTATCAATGTCACAACCCGAGAAGGTACGACCGATCGCTATACCGGAAGTCTGGAATGGGACTCGGATCGATTGATCAACGAAACGTCGTTCGACACTGACATCGGGCGATGGACGTTTGGCGGACCGGTACCATATACCGCGGATCTGCTTGGGAACCCACTGACCTTTTTCTGGTCAGGAAGCGGCAACATCAGCAATACCTATACTCCCTACAACATCACCCGCGAGCCCAGTGATTACCTTGGATTGGGATTCAACCTGACAGAAAGACAGAGCAACGATTTCCAGACGCGGTTGAAACTGGCATACCGTTTGGACGAACAGCGAAAATTCACCTTGTCCATTGGGCGGCGCTACCGCATGTGGGATATCTTCCCGGATGGAGAGGCGGCAGTCTCAGGCAATTACGGGTGGCAGTACTACACGGTGCCGGAAAACCGCCCCTATGCTATCAATGAGCGCAGCGACTGGAGTCTGTCATTCACACATCAAGTGTCTCAGAAGACTTTCTACGAAGTACGGTTGGGGAATTTCCAGACAAAAACCACTGTGTCCCCCCGAGGTCGTCTGCCTAATCAATTCACCCTGCAAGACAGCATCGAGGACCGCAGTATCCTGAATTTCGGCTTCATGGACACCGACGGAAATTCATTTTTCGATGGGTATGCCGACGCCAATTTCGACGGACGATATGACGGTGGTGGTGAAGGATATGAGGATTTGAACTTCAACGGGCAGTGGGATCGCGGCGAAGACTGGATCGATTTGAACGGCAACGGGATATACGACTACGCCGAACCATGGACAGATCGCACCAATCCGATCACCGGAGAGAATATCGTCGGGCAGTGGAATCCGTGGGACCCATTTACTGACTTGAATCATAATGGGGTGTGGGACGACGCGGAACCCCAGCTTCCGGAACAGGATTGGAATCACAATGGGCAGTGGGACGGAGAGCGGTTTCAGGACGCGAATGGGAACGGTGCCTACGACGGTTGGGGTGAAGGCTACGATGACTTCAATTTGAATGGCATGATCGACCATCAGATGTTGTTCACCGATGCTCAAGACACTCCAGAACCATTCCTGGACGGAGACATCGCCTGGGACAGCGGCGAACCCTTCACAGATCTTCCCGATCCGGAGACCGGATTGTACAATGGCGTGTGGGACGATGGTGAACCCTGGGTGGATCTGCCTACCAGCTACGGCAATCCGTACGTGTTGCCAACCTTAAACAACCAATACGACCCCCCCAATTATGTTTTCGACGAGTACGAGTTCTTTACTCGACCTGCCAGCATGCAGTTCGGCATGGATCCACGGCAACCCGTGATCTATAACTATAACCCATTGATGAACGGAACCGACTGGCTGTACCTGCCCCGTGATTCCGAAGGTATCCCTGGCTACCGCCATTGGATCCCCGGCAAATCCACCTGGCTGAATCGCACCATCGATGACCAAGCGAATCCGGTATTCGACTGGCCCAATTACATGTGGGATCAGGGGAAGGAAGCCTTCACCGATTACAACCATAACGGAGTCTGCGATTTCCTGAAGCAAGACTTATTCCTGAACCCGGGTCAATGGGACGAATCCGCGCTGTATCAGGAGCGGAATTCCGACGAATACAGCTTTGCGTTCGATCTGACCAGCCAACTGAACCAATTCCACGAATTTCAGACCGGTATGGAGCTGAATTACCGGGACTTGACGATGCAGCAAATCGAGCATCCCGACCAGCTGTACAATAACCCCGATGTTCCGCTTCCGCCGGGCAGCCCGTTCCCCGATCGTGGCGATCTGCGGGACTTTTACAACCATCGTCCGTGGGAAGGATCGGTGTACGCTCAGGACAAGATGGAATTCGAAGGATTGATCGTGAATGCCGGTCTGCGGTGGGATTTCGTGTTCCACGATCCTTGGTTGATCGAACAGTCAAGGACTCAGGTGCTGGAGCAGCAGCCCGGAGCGTTGCTCGCGAATCGAGGAACTTACAAGATCAGCCCCCGGCTGGGTATTTCGCATCCCATCACGGAAACGGCGAAACTGTACTTCAATTACGGGCATTTCTATCAGGCGCCGGATTTCCAGTACTTCTACCGCTCCGCCACTGCCAGTATCACGTCGGCGTCCGTGGTCGGAAACCCCAACTTGGAATACGAAAAGACCGTACAGTACGAGTTGGGTGTCAATACTCAGGTCACCAAGAATTGGGTGATCGACGTGGCAGGGTACTATCGGGATATCTACAACCTGATCTCCACCGTGCCTGAGCGATTCGGACCGATCACCATCGATCGATACTTCAATCTGGACTACGGTCGTGTCCGCGGCGTTGAATTCACGCTGGAGAAGACGTACAGCAAGTACTGGTCGATGAGCTGGAATTACGACTTCTCGTATGCGTTTGGAAAGGCTTCGTCCGAGACCGCCGGAATCGTGGCTCGGTTGAACAACGTGCCGGTCAATACCGACGAGCACCCGCTGGACTGGGACGAAACCCACAAAATTACATCCTGGGTCACGTTCCAGGTGCCTCGTGTCCAGAAAGCCTCGGAACGCCCGCATTGGTTCGGCTTGTGGTGGCCCGACGACTGGCTGTTGACCCTGCAATGGGAATTCGGCTCCGGTCGCCCCTACACCCCATCCACGTACACGACCGGACTGTCTTCGAACCTGATTCCGGTGAATTCGGCTCGGATGCCCTGGACCGAAACCACGGATCTCCGGTTCGAGAAATACTTCAGGATCAAATATGGCACGGATGCCAAGGGGCAGGATCAATCGCTGAGGCTGACCCTGGGGGTGGACGTCAATAACCTGTTCGACAAACACAATGTACGCGGTATCTACCCTGAAACCGGTACTGCTTACGATAGCACGAATCCGCTGAACCCTGAAGACAGGGACGTCGATCCCAACGATCCCAAGACCAAAAACTGGAGTTTCGGGACCTTGTTCGACCATAATCCGCGGAATTATAGTCCGCCGCGGAATATCATCTTCAGGGTCGCACTGTCGTTCTAATGTCTTCGAGGTTCGATGCGGATTCGCGAGGTTGGACTGCCTCAGCCGGTTGATCAAGTGTTCGTGGCTGAGAGCCAAGTGATAAATCGGAACCTTCTTCCCATGGAGCCGCTATGAGATTCGAATTCAACATTCAACATTCAACATTCAAAATTCTCTTCCTGATCCTGTTGCTTTCCGTGATCCTGGGTTGCAGCAAGAATGATGAGACTCCGAGCGGTCCGCCTCAGAACTTTACGATCCTCTCGGAAGATCTCGGCACTCGAACACTGACGATCTCCGAAAGTCCTTATCTGGTCACGGATACGATCAAGGTCCTCCCCGGCGAAACCGTCACCATTGAACCAGGGGTGGAAATCAGGTTCAATGGGCTGTACTGGTTGAAAGTGGAAGGGAATCTTCAGGCTGAAGGCACCACCACCGCCCCCATCACCTTCACCTCCAATAGCTCCAATCCTACCTTTGGAGACTGGAGGAACATCATCTTCTCTAACCCCGACGTCCAGGTCCAGAGTCGCATGGCTTACTGCATCGTGGCGTATGGAGCCATGTACGATACCACCATGCCGTATTACGCCTACCGCGGAGCAATCGCCGTGGTCAACGGGGCATCGCCGATCATCGATCACTGTGTGATCTATAAAAACGGCTACAACGGTATCTACGTCGCGGAAAATTCCACGCCACATATCACGCACAATGTGATCATTCAAAACGATGACAACGGGATCCTGTGCTTCGACTCTGCTCCGGTCATTGAGTACAATGATTCGTGGAATAACCACTCCAGAGACTGGGTCGGCACCCCGGAATTCGTAGGCTTGGATTCCATCGTGAACGTTAACCTCGATTCCTGCGATGTGTTCTACAATATCTCCTTGAATCCACAATTTGTGACAGAAGGTGAATTTGTGCTGCACTCGTGCAGTCCTTGCATCAATGCCGGGGACGCTGACTCGCCTGACGATCCTGATGGGACTACCGCCGATATGGGTGTGTTCTACTATCCGATCGACGCCAGCAACGTCCGAAAAGCGACGTCAGGGACTTTGTCCCTTTCCAATAGCCCGTTCCGTGTCACTTGTGATGCCTTCGTTCCCACAGGCAGCTCCTTGACCATCGAAGCCGGAGTCGTGATCCGATTCGAAGGGCAGTACGAATTTGCCGTGTACGGCACCCTGTTAGTAAACGGTTCGCCGGGAGATCATGTGGTGATCACGACCGATCAAATCAACCCACAGCGGGGCTATTGGACCTATCTGCGCTTCATGCCCGGGTCGCAAGAGTCCCAAATCACCTACTGCGATATCGACCACGGGAAGGCGGTGACATTGGATTCCACCGGTGTAATCTTCAACCATGTTGTGTTCCGAGAAATGGAGGAATACGGGCTATACGTCCATGGGCAAGATGCGCATGCCACGGTGCAAGACTGTCAGTTCTGGGGAGCGGGTTTGGCGTGCATATCATTGGACAGTGTAGAATCGTCCGAGGCAGAGATTTCCAGATCCATCATCACTGGTGCGGAAGGACGAGGGATTTCGTTGAATTACTACTGTTCACCGGTCATCAGCAACTGTGTGATCTATGGCAACGGGACTTCCGGAATCGAATGCATTTACCAGTCGGACGCCACCATCGTCAACAATACCATTTTCGGAAATGGCTATTACGGAGTGTACTGCCAGTGGAACAGCAGTCCTGTGCTCATGAACAACATCATCACCCATAACCAGAAATACGGCATCATGTGCCAATATTCTTCGGTACCTCCCATTTCGTACAACGACGTCTGGAATAACTACTTGATGACGCCGGATTCGACTGGAAACAACTATTTCGATTGCCAACCCGGCGCAGGCGATCTTTCCGGCGATCCCGGGTTCGTGGACCAGGGTGGATACGACTTCCATCTTGGCGGTGCCTCCCCCTGCATTAACCAGGGAAACCCTGATCCTGCTTACAACGACGTCGACGGCAGCCGAAACGACATGGGAGCTTATGGCGGTCCGGAAGGGAATTGGTAGCGGGGAGAAGCGCAAGATTGGCTCATAGCAGGCGTATCCCAAACACCAATAATCATGGGCAGAACTGCATGCCACCTCCTGCGGTGGACAAGCTCAATACAGGGAAACATGAGAATATGGACTTGAACTCAACATTCGGAATTCGCAATTCGAAATTGGTCGGAACGGCGCTCCTCCTGGTTGCGTTGGCATCAACCACCTTCGGTCGATCTCGGACCGATCTGCCTGGCAAGGGTCCAGTCCGCCTCGACATCGCCAATCCCAATATCCAAAACCGCACCCATCGGGCTGGGAATATGTGGTTGACAGTCCACAACTGGGGTTATCTGGGCAACGATACTCCAGGCGGATCAGAAGCCGTTGAAGACCCATGTTTCCCTGGCACCTGGGCGCCTCAATTGGAATTCCCCGGCGGTTCCCACGTCCAGTATCTGTTCCAGGGGTCCATCTGGATCGGCGCTTTGATTCAAGAACAAGGCTTCGAGTACCCCCGTGTGTCGTGCGGGAACGAAGGCTGGTTCAATGCCAACGAAATGTATCCGGGCGAATCGGATGCCGACGGAATCCGCGAACGCTCCACACGACCGAATTATCGAAACTGCTTCGGTGTGTTGGTCAGCGACACCAATGCCGTTTCCGAACAGGACTTCGTATTTGCTTACACCGATACCTTGCGTGAATCATTCTGGGTGGAAAGCGACCCCACCGATGGACCTCATGTCCCGCTGGGCATCAAAATCTCCCATCGCTCCTATTCGTGGTCGCAGTCTTTCGCCCGTGATTTCATTCTGATCGACTACCAAATCGAGAACATCGCCGCTAATTTCTTGAAAAACGTGTATGTAGGGTTATATGTCGACGCAGATGTGGGTTGGGAGGGCGAGCAACCGGACTGGCACCAGGATGACATCTGCGGATTCCAACGGTACTACTATTTCGAGCGCCCCAATGGCGAACCCGACTCCACCATCATCAACGTTGCCTGGATTGCTGACAACGACGGCAGACCCTATGACGTAGCTTCCGGATCCGACTTCACTTCCCCAGACGTCACTGGTGTGAGAGTCGTCCGAGCCCCCAATCCCAGGTTATCCACCTCATTCAACTGGTGGATCTCCAATGGGAATATCGAGCTGGACTTCGCTCCATGTTGGGAAGCCTATGCCGACAGCGCCGGATATGAGTGGATGGAGGACTACGGCACCCAGGTTGGCGACCAACGCAAATACCAGGTCCTGTCCAACCGGGAATTCGATTATGACCAGGTGTATGTTGACGACCCCGGCTGGATTTCCGACCATCCACAACGCTTCTACGACGATCAGGGGAACCTGATCGAAGAGGAACCCTGGTTGCCGCCGAATGCTAATGATCCTAACGACCTGGCTAATGGCTATGATACGCGCTACCTGCTATCTTGGGGTCCGTTGGGCATCTTCGACCACATCGACGAATCCGGACGCCGCATCTATCGTCTGAATCCTGGCGAGAAATTCAATATGACCCTCGCCTTTGTCGCCGGCGAAAATTTCCACGACTTCAACAACCCACAAATATCTAACGAACACATTGATCCATCGAAGTTTAACTTCGCAGATTTTCGCTACAATTCCGCCTGGGCAGCCCGAGTATACGACAATCCCATGGTGGATACGGACGGCGACGGCTATTATGGCGAAGACACCGGAACTGACCAACTATACGCTAGGTTGGAGCCCGGGCAGGATAGCGCTTACGTGGTATACTTCGCCAATACCTCCTGGGCAAGACCTATGGGGTGGTATACTGGTCCCGATGCCGATGGATCCGAGCAGGACGGTCGACTACAGCCCAATGAAGATATCATCATTTCAGACAGCATGTATCTGATCGGGAATGAAATCCCCGAAGTTGTGCGGGACTACGGCAGATGGGACATGGGGTGGATGACCAACAACAACGTGCTTGATCAGGGCGACGGTATCCCTGACTTCACCGGTCCGCCTCCACCGCCCATTCCAGCGTTGCAGCACCCGTATCCTAACACCGAAAATGTGGGCGGGCTGGGGTACGAAGTCCGCGAGAATGAAGTGGTGATCCGTTGGTCCACCATGCCCAGCGAAGATCCGGACTATCGGGACCCGTTCTCCCGAGTCCAGGATTTCGAAGGGTATCGCGTGTATGTCGGAAATTCCAATCTGGAAGAGCAATTCTCCTTGTTGGCAGATTTCGACCGTGTGGACTACGCCTATTTCAGCGAGACCGATTCTCTGGTGTCGTTCCCCGACCCACGTCCCGCAGGAACTGGTGAAGGATATGCCCCGCCCGACACAGTGATCGAAGGAATCACATATCACAGGCGTCCCTACGGTCAAAATTCGGGCTTCAGCAATATCCAGGTGGACGATTCGACCTACGAATTCGTATTCCACAATGTGTCTCCCATGTTCCCCCGATGGTACAGCGTTGTCGCATACGATTTCGGTGACGCCCGCACCGGAACGGAACCTCTGTCCACCGCCCAAACGGCTAACTCGGTGTACATTGCCCCGTCCGGAAATCCCAGTCTGCCGGTTCGTGCCGTACCGAATCCTTATCGCGCCTACGAAGACTACCGCCGCTCCTATGCCAATGGACTACGGTGGGAGAACCAGGACGACGGGACTCCGGATTTCTTCCCGCAAACCGACCGCCGCTTGGAATTCGTGAATCTTCCTCGACAGTGCATTATCCGAATCTTTACCCTGGCGGGCGATTTGGTCGATATTATCCCTCATAATATCGTGGGAGACAGGAATATCGGCTGGGTCAGCGAGTATTCCGAATCTTGGGACTTGAACAACCGCAACCGGCAGCAAGTTGTCGCCGGTATCTACCTCTTCAGCGTGGAGGACAAGACCCCGCAAGGTGAGGGTAAGATTCAAGTGGGAAAATTCGTCATCATTCGTTAGAGGAGTAGGTTGGGCTTGTCCGCCTACGGCGGATTTGCTTTGCCCGCCTCAGGCGGGCTTGCGGCTCCCGAATTCCCCCCGCCTATTGGAGGGGGGAAGAAAAGGGGGGTGGTTCTTTCTGTGGTGCAGGGTGTCCTCACCCTGCACGGAGTGCGTAGGTTGGGTTAGGGCTCCTGCCCGTAACCCAACGCCTGAGCTGTCGCGTATCAATCTGTAACCTTGAGCATCACGATGATGAGAACGTGCGCGATCCTGTCACATCATAGGATCCCTGACGTTGCCAAACTGGCGGTCACGGTCTTCCTTTCGCTGTTCCTGACGACCGGCAGTTTCGCGAGGCAGGGACCGGAGCCTCTCAAAGGACCCGTTCGTCCATCTGTTGCCAATCCCAACATTCAGAATCGGACCCATCGAGCCGGGAATATGTGGCTCACAGTCACTAATTACGGCTTCCTCGGAAACTATGCCCCCAGCGACAGCCGTGCCTTCGATGATCCGGAATTTCCAGGCACCTGGGCTCCTCAATGCGAATTCCCTGGAGGCTCCCACGTCCAATATCTGTTTCAAGCCGCCCTCTGGTTGGGCGCCCTGGTTCAGCAAGAAGGGTACGAATTCCCCCGGGTTTCGGTGGGTACCGATGGCTGGCAGAACCCTTCCGTCAACGAATTCTACCCTGGCGAATCCTCCAGCGATGGAATCGTCGAACGATCCACTCGTCCCAACGCCTATAATCGCCTTGGCGTCTATGTCACCGATTCACTGGCAGTCTCGGAACAAGACTTTATCTGCAACTACTCCGATACGCTCAGAGAATCCTTCTGGGTGCGCAATGATCCCACCGACGGTCCCCATTTCCCGCTGGGTCTGAAAGTTACCCAAAAATCCTATGCCTGGTCCCAAAACTTCGCCCGCGACTTCATCATCATCGACTACCAAATCGAGAATATCGCCAGCAACTATTTGAAGAATCTCTATGTCGGTCTGTACGTGGACGCCGATGTCGGCTGGGAAGGTGAGCAGCCCGACTGGCACCAGGACGACATCTGCGGATTCCAGCAATACTATTACTTCTTGCGCCCCAATGGCGAACTGGATTCCACCGTCATCAACGTGGCGTGGATCGCTGACAATGACGGACGCCCCTACGAGATTTGTGACGGATCCAATTTCACCAGTCCCGACGTGACTGGTACCCGCGTGGTTCGTGGTCCCAATCCCCGACTGAAGACGTCGTTCAATTGGTGGATCTCCAATGGCAGTGTGCCGTTGGATTTTGGTCCTGCTTGGGAAGCCTATGCGGACAGCGCTGGGTGGGAATGGACACAGGACTATGGAACGCCTGAGGGCGACCAACACAAGTACCAGGTTCTGTCCAACCGAGAATTCGATTATGACCAGGTGTGGGTGGACAATCCAGACTATATTTCTTCCCATCCCCAGCTGGTTTATAACAATGAAGGCGTTCTGGTTGAAACCCAGCCGTGGCAGATCCCCGATGCCTCCAACGCCCAAGACCTTGCCAATGGATATGATACCCGTTATTTGCTTTCCTGGGGACCCTTGGGAATCTTCGATCACATCGACGAATCCGGACGCCGCATTTACCGCCTGAATCCCGGCGAAAAGTTCAACATGACCATCGCCTACGTCGCCGGTCAAAATTTCCATGATTTCAACAATCCGCAGACATCCTGTGAAATTATCGAACCGTCCAAGTTCAGTTTCGCTGATCTTCGCTACAACGCCAATTGGGCTGCCCGGGTGTACGACAATGACATGGTGGATACCGACGGTGACGGATGGTACGGAGAAGATGTGGGACGCGATGGTCGGTATGCGGAACTATTGCCGGGCGAAGATAGTGTCTATGTCACCTATTTCAGTCTGTACCCCCAATGGACGCATCCCATGGGGTGGTACACCGGTCCGGATGCCGATGGCAGCGAGCGAGACGGACGTCTCCAGACCGAAGAAGACGTGATCATGAATGATAGCATGTTTCTGGCAGGTGCCGGAATGCCCAGAGTCGTCTCCGAGTACGGATTCTGGGATATGGGCTGGATGGCAGGCAATGGCTTGTTGGACGCCGGCGACGGTATCCCCGACTTCACCGGTCCGCCCCCACCCCCGATACCCGCAATGCAGCATCCTTATCCCAACACCGAGAACATTGGCGGTCTGGGTTACGAAGTTCAGGAAGGCGAGATTGTGATTCGGTGGTCCACCATGCCCAGCGAAGACCCGTTCTATCGCGATCCGTTCTCAAGAATCCAGGATTTTGAAGGCTATCGAATCTACGTGGGCAATTCCAATTTTGAAGGCAGCTATTCTCTGGTGGCTGACCTGGATCGTGTCGATTACGCCTACATGAGCGCTACGGACTCCCTGGTGTCATTTCCCGACCCTCGTCCCCCGGGAGTTGCACCGCCTGACACTGTGATCGAGGGTGTGACGTATCCCCGTCGACCTTATGGCAATAATACAGGTTTTTCCGCGATTCTGGTGGACGATTCCACCTATGAATTCAGGTACCAGAATGTTGCTCCAATGTTCCCACGCTGGTACAGCGTCACGGCATATGACTTTGGCGACCCTCGCACCGGTACCGAACCTTTGGCAACGGCGCAAACAGCCAATTCCGTGTACATCGCGCCTTCCGGTGATCCCGATCTGCCGGTCCGAGCCGTTCCCAATCCGTACCGAGCCACTGAGGATTACCGCCGCTCGTATAGCAGTGGTCTGCGTTGGGAAAATCAAGATGACGGTACGCCCGATTTCTTCCCCCAGACTGACCGGCGACTGGAATTCATCAATCTCCCGCGGCAATGTTTGATTCGAGTTTTCACGCTGGCTGGCGACCTGGTGGCGGTGATTCCGCACAACATCGAAGGGGATCGCAACACCGGCTGGGTCAGCGAATATTCCGAGAGATGGGATCTGAACAACCGGAATCGGCAGCAAATCGTGTCCGGTATCTACTTGTTCAGCGTTGAGGACAGAACTCCGCAACACCACGGCGATATCAAAGTCGGAAAATTCGTGGTGATCCGATAGCGGCTTTGTAGGTTGGGCTTGTCCGCCTATGGCGGATTAGCCCTGCCGAACCCAGCACTTTGGCTTTGAGATTCTTCGTTTCGAGTTTCGAATTTGGAGTTTGCAATTTTAGATATGGAGGTCGTCCCATGAAATGGATCCTCTCCGTGCTGATTGTGATGACAATGTGCGTTCCGATCGTGGTGTACGGTCAAGCGAAGGTCGGGACTACCGGCATGCAATTCTTGAAGATTGGTCCCAGCGCCAGGGCTGTCGCGATGGGGGAGGCATTCATCGGAGTGTCGGATGACGTGGCTGCCGTGTACTACAATCCGGGAGGACTGGTCAGATTGACGCACGGCGACGCCATGATCTCATTGGTGACATTGCCGGCGGACATCAATTATGGGTTCATCGCAGCCGCGCAGCCCTTGCCTCAATTGAATGGGGCAGTGGCGGTATCGGTCACATACCTGACCACCGATGAAATGGATGTCACAACGCCCGTCGCGCCCAATGGAACCGGCGAGACCTTTACCGCCACGGATTTTGCGGCTGGAGTGACCTATTCCCAGCGGCTGACGGACAAGTTCTCGGTGGGCGCGACAATCAAGTTCGTGAATGAGACCCTTGCGGATGAAAACGCCAGCGGCTGGGCGGCTGACGTGGGCACCTTCTATGATACGGGATGGAAAGGTCTTAGCATCGCAATGTCGATCTGCAATTTCGGTCCCGACATGAATTTTGTCAGCTCGCCTTTTCCGTTGCCGATCAATTTCAAGTTCGGAGCCGCCATACCGGCGTTGAACAGTCCGGAACATCGTCTCATGGTGGCGGTGGAAGGCAGCCACCCCAACGATAACCTGGAGCAGATCGCCATCGGTCTGGAGTACGGATACCGGAATCTGGCGTTCTTGAGAGTGGGGAAGAAAGTCAACGGCTGGAGGCGCAGTTCGTGGGAAGATTACCAGGCTGCGATCGATCCCAACCAGCAATTCACTCAAGACATTAACCAAGATCCATACATGGAATATCCCATCCTTGACGAGAACGGAGGCATCAGTCTCCATGGTGCATCCATCGGCGGCGGCTTGAAATTCGACAACATCGGGCTCAGAGTGGATTATGCCTTCACGTCGTATGGATTCCTCGGTAATCTCCATCGATTCACGTTGGCGTACCAGTTCCGCTCTCTTTTCTAAGGATCCGCACGGCGCAAACGCCCTTAGTGGCTCGAATTCCAATCCGTCAGATGACGGAATGCTTGGAGGATATGACGCATGAACTCACGACTGATCATCATTGGCGTATTAGTGGTCGCCTTTGCCGGCATCATCTCCTGGAACGGATGCGGCAAAATGGAAGGCAATCTCCTCGAGAACCAACCGCCAACCGTTCGATTCGTGAACGTGCCGGTGAACGGAGATACCTTTAACTATGCGCCCATCGTCTATTGGATCGGCGACGATCCCGATGGTTTCGTGGAATATTATTCCTATATCGACGATACCACCGAGGCTTCCCGGAATGATCCGGTAGGCTTCATCCAAAACGTGGATCCGTCGCGATGGGTGGACACCTCCGCTACCCAGGCGACCATATACCTGCTCACCCAGGAAGGCGACACCACCGAGCACACCTTCTTCATCCGTTCTACCGACGATGATGGCGTGCACTCCGCGTTCGATCCCGCCCAACATATCCGAACCTACTATCGCACTAACCAGGCGCCTTACACGCCGGTCATCAAGTGGGAAGAATGGCCCGACGACAGCTTCGCCACATCTAACGTGGTCTCGGATACTCTGTTTGTGATTGACACGACCTCCACAAACTGGGGCGGAATCGGTTTCGTGTGGAAATCGAGCGATCCGGATGACCGCGAATTGAATATTATCCCCCTGCAGTTCCACTACATGCTGGTAGATGACGACAGCACTCTAATCGACAGATGGTCGTTGCCAACTGACGAGTACGAAGACACCAAGAACTTGACCATTTTTGATCTGCAGACCGGTTGGTACACCCTCTATGTCTGGGCAAGAGACGACGGCTATACCGTGAGTCACGAACCAGGTCATATTTCCTTCTATGTGATCAGACCCGGACTCCTGGACCCCAACCAGGCGCGGCATATCTTAATGTACGATGAGACCAAGGATGCGGGATTCGGAAATTGGAACGGGGATTCCATAAATGCGTTCTATGAAAACTTGCTAAACAGCATTCCCCAGGAGCAACTCGTCCCCCAAGCCCGCTACACCATGGATGGCGTCGATGTCACATTCTGGGACAACTCCGATCTTAACAACCCGCTTCCCTACGATCTTGTGCACTACTACAAGCTGATTGTCATGTATTCCGAAGACCGGGAAAACAGCGGTGGTCAGTCAGAGGCGCTCGATTACCGTAGCAAAATCTTCTCCGACTACATGGATATCGGTGGAAACGTCTGGATCATTGGGCGAAAGTTGCTTATTGGATCATTCGGAACGGAGGAGGGCGATCTCGGTCAATCTGAGATGCCAGATTTGCTGGTTAACTACTTCGGTTTGAGCGGTGGAACCGCTGCCAACTGGCCCCCCATTAACGCCGTCGAGTTCATCGGCGCGTTTCCAGCATCTCCCGATTTTCCTGTCATCAGCGTCGACTCTACAAAAATCCTTCCCCCGCCGTTCCCGCAAGTGCACGCAATTCCGGAAGTTGACGGACTATCCCGCCGAATAGGCTCCTCGGTTTCCTTCTACAACTATACCTTTACCACTTACTATTTCAATTCCATCTACACCAGCACTCAGGATTCGGTGGTAGGCGAAAACAGTACGGTGTTGGATAGTATATCTGGATGGTCCAATGCCACAAGCACAGGATGTTTCATCCGCACCGATAACGCCGGCGTGATCGATGTGTATCGGGTGGAAAATGTGACCAAAGGGGTTGAAGGCGAGGTCGTGTGGATTTTCCAGGACCCTGGTCAAAACAATGCGGTCAACATCGTCCAGGTTAGCTATCCCGTGGGCGATCCCTGGGAAACTACCGACAGTCTGTCGGTCGATTACCGGTTCAATCCATATTCTGCATCCCAATTCCACCTGCAACCGTGCGGAATCTTCAAGATCGCCCTGAACAGTGAGTTCAACTATCTGTACCGATCTGCTTTCACGTCATTCCCGCTCTACCCATTGGACAACTCGAATAACCAAGTCCGGGACATGTTCTCGATCATGTTATCTCTTTTCTTCACCCCATATTTGTTCTGAGACCTTGAAACAAATATCTATATCCACGAAGGTCGGAACCTCTTCCGACCTTCGTGCGCTCATGCACTCATGTGCCGCAGGGTGTCCTCACCCGGCGGGAACTGTTGGGTTACGCAAGGCTAACCCAACCTACTTGATCCTTCCCGAAATCAGGCGTTAAGGGCGCAACATGCCAAGCCCGCCATTTCCTGCCAGCGCGAAATCCGGATGGGGTCTTGCGGTCGGGGTGATCGCAATTTACCTGATTCTGCTCCTTGCGACGTCCCATGACGGTTTTTGGACGCTGGACAATGGCTTGAAATACCTGACGATCAAGAATCAGGTGTCCCATCCGTTCCGCTCCTTTGATATCCCAATTACTCACCAAGAGATCGATCCCTGGAACGAAGCCACCCCTCTGATCCCTCCTTTTGTTCACACTCAAGACCACAAGATCATTCCCGTTTTTCCGCCTGCGTTCATCGTCCTGTGTTCCCTGGCATGGAAACTGGCAGGGCAATGGATCTTATCGGTAATTCCCTGGCTGGCGGCGATTGGCGTAATATTGATCTGCTGGCGTTTCCCCTCTGCTATTCCCCCCTGCGGTAGTAGGGGGGAACAGAAGGGGGGTCGATACTCCGATTTGTCAGATGAGTCTGGTCTTCCCCCCCGCATCAGTAGGGGGGAACAGAAGGGGGCTCACCCCTCCTCCATCACCGCACTAATCCTGATCGCCCTGGCATCTCCACTGGCTTTCTACGCCCTGACATTGTGGGAACACACGGCAGCAATGTTGTGCATCACGGCTGGTGTAGCATTATCTTTCCGCCGCAATCCACGCTCAGGCTTATGGCGGTGGATCTTGGCAGGAGTGCTGCTGGGGGTAGGGGGGATGTTCCGGCTGGAATGCTGGGTTGTCGCTGTGTCGTGGATCATCGCGTCGATTCCGCTCAGGAACGACCTCGTGAATCAAGTCCCGGAAGGCGCCAGTCTCGACCCGCCGTTTCATTCCCGCGACTTGTCCGCCTTGGAGGAAAGCGGGAAACCAGTGTTACGATGGACAGCCCTGACCATCGGCTTGCTGACAGCCGCCACAGTGTGGCTTTTCACGAACTTCTGGTGGACAGGCTCGTTCTTGCCCCTGCAATTCTCCGAAAACTGGAGAATGTACGGCGCCTCTTCCGGACATTCGGGATTCCTGGGATGGATCATCGCCCGGTGGGACGCCTTGACCATCTTGCTGTTTTCCGCACATCCTCAGAGCACCGTGAACCTGCTGTTGAATGTTGCCATGATCCTCGGAATCGTTCTTGCAGTCATGCCGATGAAACACCGTCTCAGCCCGGATTCACGCCTGCGCGGGAATGACATATGGAAAACGATCGGTCTTGTGCTTATCCTGGGAGCATATCTGACGTTCCTCATTCTGGAATGGCATTTGGATCATCCCATTGCTGCTACTGCATTCACCGGAGGGTTGTTGTGGACCTGTCCCTGGGTGATCCTGGCAATTCCACAAATGAAACAGCCGCCGGAGATACGCAGGCTGTCAATCGCGATTCTCCTGTCCATTGTCTTGATTATCGCGATGACGCCGATCAGCCGTGGTATCCATTTCGGTCCTCGGCTCTTGCTGGGCGTGATGCCCTTGCTTGCCATCGTGCTTTCGCAGACTGCCTTCTCTGCTGCGCCACAAAAGTATTCCCAGATAGCCGTCTGGGTCCTCGTCGGTCTGACCGTCATTCACCAGGGACGAGGGATTTCCCTTCTGGAGAAACAGAAGTCCTGGAATGCGGAACTTGCTTCCAAACTGTCTGCGGTGGAGGAGAGGATCGTTCTTACCGATTTGTGGTGGGTTCCGGGTGATATGGGGCTGACCTGGGACACGCACAGCTTTTTCTTGGTCTCCCGACCGGAAGTCTTCGAGGATATCCTCTTTCATATGAAGACCAACGGCGTGAATCATTTCGTTTTTTGTTCCGAGGCACCCGCTACCGTTGCCAAATTGGACGCCCCCATCACCGTGGAAAATAGGCTGACCTGGGAATCGTCGGAACGCCCTCCCACGGTCGTCGAACTTGTCGGTCTGAGTGAGGACTCCTCGAAATGGGCAGCTCTGGCGACCAAGGTGGGGCTCAGACAATATGCACCGGAGACATTGGATCGAGCATTGATCCCATTCGAAGCCGCTGTATCCTGGAGTCCAAGAAATCCGGATGCGTGGTATCAATTGGGGGTGTTGAAGTCGGAATTGTGGGACGAGGAAGGAGCCAGGAAAGCCTTCGAGACCGCGGTGAGCATAGACTCCACTCACCAGCCATCATTGAAGGCTCTTCGGCATTGGCGTAACGTCCGCGGGTAGAGGGCAGTAGGTAGATTTGCAGTCGGCATCTTCCCCCCGCCTATTGGAGGGGGGAACAAAAGGGGGGTGGCACGTTTAACAGATCTCGTAGGTTAGCCCCGCGTGATCCAGCGTCTTTCTACGGCACGGAGTCCGGTGCGGCTTGCGTCATGGGTTGATCCTCAGGCAGAGGCGGCATGGTGGGGTCGATTCTGTGCGCCAGTTCCCAATTGCGATTGGCATCATCCCTGTTCCCGATTGCAGCCTGCATTACTGCCAGATTGTATCGGTAAATGGCTCGGTTCGGCGCCAAATCCGCTGCCTCCGAAAAGAATGTCGCTGCGTCTTTGAAATTGCCCTCATGAGCCTTGGTGTATCCTTCCTGGAATAGAGTCTCCGCTAGATTCACTCGAGCATCATCATAGTAATTTTCGACCTGAAGGGCTTTCCGAAACCACTTTTCAGCTTCAGAGTAGTTCCCCCGTTCATTGGCAATAACTCCCAGGTTATTCATCGCGGTCTCAGACTGCGGATGAAAATCCAATTCCTGTCGATATTCTTTCTCCGCCTCAGCCGGATTTCCCTGACGCCAGAAGCTGACCCCGATATTCAGGTGCACCCATTCGTAATTCGGATCCAATGTCAACGCCGTTCGGTATTCTTCTCGTGCTTCAGCATATCGTTTCAGCTTCAGGTAAGCATTCCCCAGACTAAAGTATACCTGGGCGTCCGGCTTACGAGAATAGCCGTACGGATTCCACCAGCACAGTGAAAAAAGGACCACCGCCCCCACCGAAATCATTGCCAGGCTTCGATACCGATTTTCTTTGAACCATCGACTGATCTGGGTAGGAACGGTTGAACCTAACACTATCATCGCAGGTACTACCGGCATCCGAAATCGGGCGGTGATGAAGAACAGGATGACACCTGCACTGTAGCTGATGACGAACCAGGTGAGAATCCGCGTTTCCGGGCTGTGCCGATACGTGACAATCATTCCCAAAATGCCAATGGGCGCGATAATCCCGAATCCAAACCAAATCAGGTATCTCAAAATGTGCGACCGATCCGCGAAAAAGTAGATATTTCGGTTGTTGCTGATCTCGAAATACTGGATGAACAAATGAGTTTTCCTTGCCATCAGTTTCAGCCAGTCCAGGGGATGGTGCCGCATCCATTTGAACGCCCTGTCGTAAAAGAAATGCGATAGCTGCACAGAGTTCAAAGATTGTCCAGTCTCCTGCTTCGCCAGACTCCATGCATCCGACAATTCCCAGGTTTCGCCGAATTCGGGCAGAATGGAATGCGCTCCGGTGGCTTTTGGATTGTTCCCAATATAGAAGTTGATCCCGTCCTGGGTGGCAATAAGCGCAAATTGCCCGCCGCCAATCCAATTCATCAAAGTTATGGGAGTAATCGGTATGATCAGACCCACGCACAGAGCGACAACGTTCGCCGTCACACGCCCCCGTGTGACGGAACTGGCAGACGAGGGCGTCTGCCAGCGGATATGGCGTAGGCGCCGATTTATCGCGCTCCCACTTCTTAGCCACAGGGTAAGGATCAACACCGGCACGAAAATCAAGATGCTGGGTCTGGCGATCGCCGAGAATCCCAACACCAAACCTATCAACCCCCACTGCCACCATTTTCCGTGACGATAATACTTGACGATCAGCCACAATGCCACTGTGTTCAAGAAAATGAACAGCGTTTCAATCAGCAATTCTCCGGTCTTATAAATCGAAAGACCCCACAAAGCGTATGCAATCCCCGAAATCCAGCCCGCCGTGGGACCGAACAATCGGCGTCCAATGCGCCATATGAACCACACCGTCAACGTCGAGAGCAGTGCCTGCAGGATCCGAGGCGGAAACGGAGAATCGCCAAACACCGCGTAAGTCGCGCCGAGCAACCATGGGTACAGCGGTGCCCGGAAAAACGGAAGATCGCCAAGGTCGCCTTTTGCCACCCGTTTCGCCCATTGGTCGTGAAAACCTGCATCCACAGGCGGTGCCCAGGTGTGGGGCTCGTTCCGAATCTCCCAAATATACCCTACCCGTATCGCCAGGGCGACCAATAGGAGTACTACCACGCCTATGTGAGATCTGTCAATTCGCATCGACTCTAATTTCTCATGTCGTGAGAATCTTCTTGATTTTTGCTATGAAATTTCGTAAACTATTTCTCGGGCACGAATGCATTGTGGGTTGAGGAAATCCCGGATCCACGGCTGACTTATTCTCCTTAGCTATTCTGCAATATAACATCTTTCCCGGGCAATTTCAACACAATTTCAAGAAAACTATCAATTTCAACGCTCGCGGCTTGCCCTGACATCAGCGTGGAATCTCCTATAGGAGTCAAACATGAAACAGTGGACAAAATTTGTCTTGACATACCTCCTGCTTTCGACTGCCGCACTTGCCAACGAGGGAGTATCCGAGTCGCTGCGGCACGAGATCCAAACCGTCGGACCTGACGGGTGGATATCCGTGAATGTGATTTTGCGTGATCAGGTGGTGGCGAGCGATCTACTGCCGGTCGTGGATGGCATGGCGGCAGGAAGCCGTCGGCAGTTCGTCGTTGACCACCTCAAGTCGTTTGCCAGCCTACACCAACGGATGATTCGGCAATTTCTGGATGCCAAGTCTCGGGCTGGAGACGTCCGTCGCACGACGATCCTTTGGATCTGCAACGGTATGATCCTGGACGTCAAGGCATATTTGGTGGACGAACTGTGGCAGAATTTTCGGGAGATTCAAAGTATTGACCTGAACGTCCCCATCCCTGTTGAACAGACCATAGACCCGGGGACCAAATCCGAAGCACTAAATCCGAAATCCGAAACTGCAATTCTCGATGATCCGGACCAGATTGCCTGGGGCGTTGCCGACATCAGCGCTCCCGCGGTCTGGGCGCTTGGCTTTACCGGTCAGGGCGTGCTAATCGGGCATTTGGACACTGGTGTCGATATCACCCACCCGGATCTGGCGGATCGAATTTGGGTTAATCCCGGCGAAGACCTGAACGGCAACGGAGTCATTGATCCCGCCGAGATTAATGGCATCGATGACGATGACAACGGCTATGTCGACGATTTCCGAGGCTGGAATTTCGACAACAACAGCAATCAGGTGCAGGACGATAACGGTCACGGAACCAGCACTGCCGGCATCGTCTGCGGAACCGGACTGGGCGGCGAACAGACCGGAGTGGCTCCCGGCGCGACCTTGATGGTTCTCAAGAATTCCGGCGGCGGCGAAAGCGCCTTTTGGGAAGCTCAGCAATATGCCTTGGACAACGGCGCCCGGGTGCTCACCAGCTCTCTATCCTACAAATGGCGATACAATCCCAAGCCCAACTACGCCGTGTTCCGGCAAAACACTGAAATGGAGCTTGCGGCGGGCGAAGTGCATTCCAACTCCATTGGGAACGAAGGCGATAATCAGGGCACTGATCCTATTCCTTTTAACGTTTCAACGCCGGGCAATTCTCCCAGCGCCTGGCTGCATCCCGACCAATTATTGATCGGCGGAGTAGCCTCGATCGTGGCAGTCGGCGCTTACGGCACAAACCATGTAATCAAGAACTATTCGTCAATCGGTCCGTCTGCCTGGTACCTGGACGACATCCTGGCATTAGCCCCTACCTATCCCTACCAGGCGACCTGGCCCCCCCAGTATAACGACTATCCGTACCAAAGTGGCGCCCAGATGGCGTTGCTCAAACCTGACGTCTGCGCCCCCACCGACGTGATGACCACCCAGATGGGCGGTGGGTACACTTCCGGATTCAACGGGACCAGCGCGGCGACTCCTCATGTGGGCGGATGTCTGTGCTTGCTGCTATCCGCCAACCCGCTGTTGACACCGGCACAATGTTCCGAAGCCTTGCAAGTGACCGCCCGGGAAAACGGTACTGCCGGCAAAGACAATTACTATGGCGCCGGAATGGTGGATATCGAGCAAGCGGTGCTGTCGGTGATGGGCGACTTAGGAGTCGTCATAGGTACCGTGACCGATTCGGTGTCCACCTTGCCGATCTCAGGTGCAGAGGTGTCGGTCCTGGGATCGTCACTATCTACTACCACCAACGATTCCGGTCGCTATCAGCTCACCGTACTGGCTGATACCAATCTCACCTTGCAGGCGTCGGCTTTCGGGTACCTTACCCGGCAGGCTCAGATATGGATTGCACCTTCGGATACTCTGGAAGTCGATTTCGACCTTCCTCTTTCTCACCTGGGGACGTTAGCTGGTTGGATTCTCAACCAATGGGGAGGACCCATTGACGGCGCTGCCATCGCCGTGGTGTCGCCTCCCATGCCGCCGGTGTATTCGAATAGTACGGGCTATTTCGAAATGGAATTGCCGGCGGGCGAGCCGTTCACGATCTCCATATCAGCATTGGGATGGCAGTCATTAACGGATCAAGTCATGGTGCTGGAGGGGCAGACCCTATATCGGACTTATGCTTTGCAGCAATCGACCGAATCCGAACCCACCGGTCCCGATTCCTACGGCTATTATGCCTACGAAAACCTGGATTTTTCTGCGCTATCTCCCCATTACGGATGGATCGAGATCGATCCGAATCTGGGGGGTCCCGGGACTCTGATCGTGATGACCCACGACGACGAAACCCAGCAATTCGCGCTTCCCTTTGATTTTGACTACTACGGCACGACTTATGACACGGTCTCGGTGTGCGGAAACGGCTGGATTGCAATGGGATACACCACGAGCACGGACTGGTCCAACACCCCGATTCCGAATCCCGACGGACCGCCCGCCATGATCGCGCCGTTCTGGGAAGACATGTCGCCTCAAAACGGAGGCACCATGTCCTATGCCTATCTATCCTCGGATCATATCTGGGTGGTGGAATGGAACAACATCCCCCAGTACTCGCCGGCTTCCATGATCGAATCGTTCCAGATTATCCTCCATGATCCGCAGTACTGGCAGACCCCCACTGGCGACGGGGAGATCCTGTTCCAGTATTCCAGGGTCAGTGATCCAACCAGCGCCACCATCGGAATTGAAGACAGCACTCAGACCATGGGTCTTCAGCTCCTGGTCGACAATGTATATGCGCCGTCATCAGCGACTTTGATCGCCGGACGAGCCACTTTGATTACGACTCGCACTTCAGAAATTGCCACAGGGTCCATTGCGGGCTTCGTATCCCTCGGCGGTCCCGGCAACGTCCAGAATGCGCAAATTCTTGCCGGTCTGACTTCCACGAATCCAGCAAGCAACGGTCAATACGTCCTGTCCGGGCTTCCCGGTGGTACGGTCATGGTTACCGCCCGTGCCTATGGGCACATCGATTCCAGCGTCTGGGTGCAAGTGGTTCCCGGAGATACTCTGGAGGGGGTTGACTTCAATCTGGAATACCTGCCCGCTCCTTCGAACTTGACCGGTACCTTGGTCGGATCTTCCTATGTAGATCTGATCTGGGAGTCGTATCACGCGTTGGATTTCCGTTCGACAGCGGGCGGACAGCAGGTCGTGGTCTCCGCTGGCAGACGCCCTCGTCTGCCAGGTTCCCTCACACGGGGGTGTGTGACGGCAGAAGCGATATCCGAGCCGCTGGAAGGAACCGATCAGGAACTTGAATTCTTAGGTTATATGGTGGTTCGCAATAATGTCGTGCTGGATTCGGCGATCACCGATACCACCTATCGGGACTATCCCACCCAGGGCGGGCTCTTGAATTACTATGTGCGCGCTCGGTTCCTGCAGGGCACCAGTGATTCCACCAATCATGTCCTGATCGATTTTCCATCAGCGATCGGCGATCGAGAAAATCAGCCTCAGATTCCCGTGGAACCATACTTGAGCCAGAATTATCCCAATCCTTTCAATCCCGTCACCAGCATCCAATTTGGCGCCTCCCAAACCGGAACTCATCGCTTGGCGATATACAACATACTGGGAAGGAGGGTTGAAACGCTCATGGACAGGAGGCTGGATGCGGGTCGGTATCATGTGACCTGGAATGCCGGAAAATACCCTACCGGCGTGTACTTCTGCGTCCTGGTGACTCCGGATGGCGGTCAAATCGTGAAGAAAATGTTGTTGATAAAGTAGGGAAGACTGGTGCCCTTGTCCTTCGCGTTCGCAGGCTTTCGGCAGGTCAGATTCTTCGAAAAACGCAATTTTCCTTTGATGATGTTGGAAAAAAGCGCAAAAATGCGAAAAAAACTCTTGCATAGCAAAAATTTGTCATTATATTTATTTAGATACAGGGCAATAACAGAATTCCTGACATTCTGCATAAACAAGATATTCAAGAACATCTACGACGAAAGGAGGTGAGGGACCGTCGCTTCTCTACGCGGTGCCCTTTGTACCCGAGCTCCGTAGTGGAGAAAAGTGACTGGGGAATCGAATCACCGGGAATCCATACACTCAGATTCCGCCCGAGTGATTCTTGCTGATTGCGATTTGGAAGTTGTGAGTAACACTAAGTGAAAGCAAGGAGAGGTTATGAAACTCAGAACGGTGTTTTGGCTCATTGCGGCGCTGTTCATTGCAGTGTCGATGTCATGGGCACAATACGTGAAGCAGGCGCTGGATCCGGCAGACGTCAGTGTAGGTTATTGTGATCCGGTCCTGTCCAATTGGGGATTGGACCAGGTGGTGTGGACCAGCGAGCCCGCAGCCACGCCATTTAGTCGTGCGTGCAGCGGGATTATCGGTCATTACGTGTACCATTTTGGTTCGGAGTTGACCAATTTGGCGCAGGCGTATGATTTGAATACCAACACCTGGGTGGCATCGACTCCGTGTCCCGCGGGGTACGATAATTGGGATGCGGCGGTCGTCAATAACGCCGACATGTATGTAGTCGGTCGCTACGATGGCGCGTACCACAACGACTTCTACAAGTTCACCCCTACCGCGGGCGGTCCTACCGGAGTCTGGACGGTCATGGCGTCATACCCTCAGACCTTGACCGGTGTCTGCGTGGTATGGGATGGCGGGGATTACCTGTATGCCGCGGGCGGGGATGCCTCCATCGGCTACGCCTATCGGTATGACATCGCTGCCAATACCTGGTCGGCGCTGCCCAATATGCCGGGTCCTTGCCGTTATGCCGGCGGTGCTTTCGTCGATGGCAAGTTCCATATCATCGGTGGCGTGGCGGGAGCAGGCAATCAGCACTATGCCTATGACCCAGCCACCAGTAGCTGGTCAACTCTGACGGTAGTTCCGCAGATCCCTTACTTCACGCTTTTCTCCACCACCGGAAACGACCAGTATCTAATTTTGATCGGTGGCGGTGGAGGATATAGCAGTTGGCCCGCTTTGAACGCCGTGCAGTTGTACGATCCGAGCACGGACACCTGGTTCCAGGAGACGCCACTTCCGACGGCAGCGGGGAATAACAGCGGAACCTGGCTGGGTTCGGGCTTCCGGACTGGTGGTGCCTTGAGTGCCGGTGGCTACAATCTGGGACAAGTGGGAACTACCTATCGTGGCAGTAACATGCCTGGCGGCTCGCCTCCGGAATCGCCTGCCGCGCCATCCAACTTCACGGTAGAGGATAATGGCGCCGCTTTGATTGCATCCTTGTCCTGGACGAATCCGACCACCACGGTGAGCGGAAATCCCCTGACATCCATCGATTCGGTGGTTATAGTGCGTAATGACGTGATCGTTCACTTCTTTGCCCCCGGGACACCGGGACAAGCATTGCAGTGGGACGACAACACCATCACCCAGGCGGGGATGTACGGTTACACCGTGTATTGCGTCAACGCCGCGGGCGCTGGATCTCCTGCCAATGGCAGCGCGTGGATCGGTCCGGACGTTCCCGATGACGTCAATAATCTGCTGCTGACGCCAGCGCCGAACTATGCGTTGCAAGGAACCCTGACCTGGATTAATCCGACGTCAGGCGCCCACGGCGGCTACTATCCCGGTATCACCGGATACAGCATCGAGCGCAGCGACGGCGCCACCTTCAACTTGGTGGGTACTGCGACCCAGTACGTCGACAACACGGTGCCTTCCGCCGGTTACTACTACTATTTAGTGACGGCATACAACAACAGCGGCAACGGCGAAACCGCACGATCCAACGAAGCCTGGATCGGTGTGCCTCAGATCTGGACCTGGGAGACCGCCACGTACCAGTGGAACGATATTTCCGGAACTGGTACCAATGCCGGTTTGATCAGCGACGACCAGAATGTCGGCCCGTTTGCTCTGGGATTCGACTTTGAATTCTTCGATGGTCAGGTATTCAACTCCATCCGGCTTTGCTCAAATGGCTGGCAGTCCTTCACATCCACTGCCACAGTATATACCAATGTGGGAATCCCCAATGCCGCGGAGCCGAATAACCTGATCGCCTCGTTCTGGGATGACCTGAGCTTCACATCCGGCGGGACGTGCTACTATCTCCAGGATGCCGTGAATGGCAGGTTCATCATCCAGTACACTAACGTGCCGTTCTACACGGGTGGAGGCACCGTCACTTTCCAGGTCGTTCTGGATGAGAGCGAAGGCGACATTACGGTGTACTACAACAGCATCACCGGCGTCACGAACGGTTGTACCGTAGGGATCGAAAATGGTACGGGTACCGATGGAATTCAAGTCTGCTACAACGGAACCGGTCCATTCATACCTGCAAATAACACCGCCATCCGGTTTAACCCGCCATTGGCTGGCGCTCCAGGTCAACCCAACGTCGTGACCGACCTGACCGCCACTGCGGGATTCCAAGGCGCCTTGTCCTGCAGCCTATCCTGGACGAACCCCACCATCGATGCCTTGGGTCAACCTCTGGTTGAATTGCTCGGCGCAAAGGTCGTCCGCATGGACACCATCGTCGCTGATATCCCCTCCGGAATTGGTCAAACCCTAAACTTCGTGGATAACACTGTTCCGAATCCAGGGCTGTACGCATACACTGTGTATGCGTACAATTCCACGTACGACGGTCTGCCCACCACAACTGACCCCCTGTGGATCGGAGAGGATGTCCCCGGCGCCGTTACCAGCCTGGTGTTGACACCAGGACCCCTGGCTATTGATGCCACGCTAACCTGGGTCAATCCTACCGCAGGCGCTCATGGCGGATACTTCACCGAAATTCAAGGCTACCATATCCGGCGCAGTGACGGGGCTACTTTTGAGCATGTCGGCGAGGATACGACATATCTCGACAATACGGTTACCACCGCTGGCGTTTACAACTACGAGGTTACTCCTTACAACGGTAGCGGTGATGGACCTCGTACCCGGTCCAATGACGCCTGGATTGGCACAGGCTGGGTCTCCGGTCATATCACCCGGGACGGTTTAGTCGGTAACATCGTTGATGTCACGGTCCATGATGAGTTCGGGGTGTCCACTCATCCAAATGCGTCTGCTGACTACTTGCTTGCCGGAGTTCGACCGGGCAACCGCCGCGAGATTACTGCGGAGCTTCCCGCTTTCTTCTATCCAACCCGGGTGTCGGATGTTCCGGTGGTCTTGAACGACACGACCGAGAATATCAACATAACTATCCGTAGGTTGGAACCTACTGTTCCCACCGGACTTGCTGCTGTGGTCGATACCAGCAATGGGCATGTGACCCTGACATGGGATACTCATCCGGATCCGACCGTGGATTCGATGGCTATCCAACGCCGTTTCGGAATCGGGCAATGGGTGGCGTTGGCAGAAGTACCCGCCACACCGACCACTTATGTTGATAACCTACCGGCAACGGGGCAATACTTCTATCGTATTGCTGCCATGGATGTGAACGTGGTTCCTCCCGCCTCTCAGAGCGGTTGGACCGAACCGGTGGAAGTGACCTGGGGCGAACTGCCGCCATCCAATTTGGCCCTGAATGGCAACTATGACGACCGAATCCGGCTCAGATGGCATTCCCCAGGCGCATCGCCTAATCCTCCAGTCGAACTTTTCTACGACGACGGCACCGCGGAAGCGTGGTACGTGGTGCAGTTCCCCAACGGTGCGCACGACTACTTCGCAGTCCGCTTTACCTTGCCCCAGGAACCTGAACTCGTTCCGCCCATTGAATTCAGGTACGCTGCAATCTTGACCAACGGGACTCAAGGTTACACCCAAGTCATGGTGTGCGCCGATGTGGGTGGCGTGCCAGATGTCAACAATCCATTGACATCCGTCTCCAATGTGGTCGCGCCTCAAGCCATGGATTGGGCGATCGCCGCCTTCACCGACTTCGCGTTGGAAACCACCGACGATTTCTGGGTGGTGGTGCAGTTTACTCCCGGCTTGAGTGGTGACGGCATCGGTTCCGACGCCTCTTCGCCAGATTTGCGTTCCTATTGGTACTATGACACCATGCCTGGTGTATGGAATCAATGGACACAGCATGACTGGATAATACACTCCTTCCTGGGCGCTGAAGAAGACGGTGGATTGTTCTCCTTGGGTCCGTCAGGATCGTCAGGTCGGGAGTTGCCTTTCGAGTCAACGCCCATCGTGATGCCCACTATCACCGAGAAGGGTAGTCGCGGACAGCAACGGTCACAAGTCACGCTGCCCTCAACTTACTCGTTCGCCGCACCACAACTGATTTGGAATACCACAACCTTGACTAATCAGTTGAGCAACCCGGTGTGGACCCAGCCGTCCCTGCTGTCAAACGCTCGGAACGGCATCGCTCCGCCCGAGACCGATCAACTCTTGTTATACTACAAGATCTACCGGGACGGCGCGTACCTGGACACCAGTTATGCCACCGAGTATTTTGACATCGGTCTGGCTGAGAATGTTTCGCATTTCTACTGGGTGACTGGTTACTATGACAACAACGCCGAGAGTGGCGCATCCAATACGGACACCGCCATGTGCAATATGGCTCCTGGCCCACCTCGCACTTTTGTCGGCGTCGCCAACGCCACCGAGGACTCCATGATCCTCACCTGGGATGACCCGACCGTGAATGCCGATGGATCGCCCTGCGTGGATCTGGCGCAACTGACCATCACTCGCGACGGCGCCTTCTTAGCCAACCTAGCGCCCGGTGCAGAACGGTACGTGGACGGCGTCCCGAACCTGACGATGACCTATACCTGGACGATCGTGGCGAAGGATGAAGTGCCTAACACCAGCGCCCCCGCGACATTCGTCGGGTCAGTCCAGTCGCCGTGGAACGAAATTCCCTTCTTCTGGAATGACATTTCCACCGTCGGAACTGTCACTCCACTCACTGATGACCAAAATGTGGGCCCGTTCGATCTGGGATTTAATGTCACTTTCTATGGCAATACATTTAGCTCCATCAGGATATGTTCCAACGGATTCTTGTCTTTCACCTCAACCTCCAACAGTCTCTCGGGAATGCAGATCCCAAATGCGGCAGAGCCGAACAACCTGATCGCCTTCTTCTGGGATGATTTGAACCCGAGTGCAGGCGGTACGGTTTACCGTTATGCTGATCCGGCAACCCATTGGTTTACAGTACAGTTCAATAATGTACCCCACTATAGCGTCGGTGGTCCTTACACTATGCAGGTCATAGTCACAGACCAAGGCGCTATCTACATGAACTACAACACCATCAATCCACCCAATAATGGCTGTACTGTCGGTGTAGAGAACGCCACTGGAACCATGGGAATCCAGGTCTGCTACAACGGTGTTGGAGACTTCCTTCCGCACAGCAGTAGCTCCATTGCATTCTGGGCGGGACCGCCGCCTCAAGGCGATCTGGACGGGTATGTGTACGAGAATGCCATACCCAATGACCCCATCGAAGGAGCTCTGGTAGTGTGCGGTATGGACTCCGGTTGGACCGACGCCAACGGACATTACCACATCGTCAACATCCTGCAAGGCACCTATGATGCCACCGCATCATTCTTTGGGTACAATTCGGAAACTGAAACCGTGGAAATTGTGGCTGACAGCACCACGGACCAGGATTTCTACCTGACCCAACCACTGATTATCGTGGATGAGTCGTCCATCGAAGTCGCTCTGCCAGTCGGCGAGCCCCATCAGGAGACTTTCAATATCTCCAACATGGGCGACGGGACGTTGGATTTCGACATCGACGTCGATATCAACGGTCGCATCGCGGTCCGGATGCATTCTCCGACTCCTTCATCGCAAAACCGGACACCGGTGGCGAGCAACGTGGCAAGCAGCGGACCACAGAGGAGCGGCTCCGTCGGGTCGTTTAGTCCCGAGTCCGATGCCGCACCGGTGCATGCGCCCTATCGTCCGATGGGTCCGGAACCCTTCTCCACCGACGAAATCATCTGGACCGTGGGAGCGAATATGCCCACCGCCAGATACAGCGGTGTCTCCGGAACCTATAACGGCGAGGTTTTCATCGCCCAGGGACGAGTCTCGGATGCTTCTCCGTACAACACCGCGGTAGTGGAAGCCTATGATTACGACGGCAATAGCTGGCGCACCAACTGTGCTTCCGCTCCGACCGCCCGGAGAATGCCTGCCTTTGGCGCCATGTTCGAGGATGAGTTCCTCTACGTGGCTGGCGGTCGCGACAACAACAGCACCACCGTCGGAACCTTCGAAATCTACAACATGGCGACTGATTCCTGGACCACCGGTCCCCAGTGCAGTCCTCGCTGGGCGCACGGAGGCGCGGTCCTCGACGGCTATGTGTATATCTTCGGCAGCGACGGATCTATGACTCCCAATACCTCGGCGCAACGCTACAACATCGCCACCAGTACCTGGGAGACCTTAGTCAACATGCCCAATGGTGACGGCTGGGTGTGTGGAGCGGCTGCCGCTGGCAAAGTGTACTGCATCGGAGGTTCTTCGAATTCAACCGCCATGCGGGAATACGACCCTGCCACCAACACCTGGGCGCTCAAGACCCCAGTCCCGCATGCTCGTACCTACTCCACCGCAGTAGGCGCTAACAATCTCATCTATGTCGTGGGCGGTGATGGCTCCGGTAACCGGGTGGACGTCTATGATCCCGCCACTGACACCTGGACCGCCGAAACCAATTCCCCGGGCAACATCAGTTGGCCGCAGATGGGTGTAGCTCCCGGCTACATCTTCGTCATCGGCGGAACGCCACAGAGTACCCCTGTCCAATACCAGAATCAAGTCTGGCGCGGTCAGGTGGGCGAGCCCCAGGAACCCTGGATATCGGTCACGCCAGAAAGCGGCACGGTGGAACCTCAAGAATCCCAGTTGATCACGGTGGATTTCCTTATGCCCGATACCGCGGAAGTGGGTGACGTCTATACTGCCGACATCATCATCGAGAACAACACGATCACACCGACCATCACGATTCCGGTCACGGTAAACATCGTCCCAAGCGTAGGAGATCCTGGAGACATCCTGCCTCTAGACTATGCTCTGTACCAGAACTATCCCAATCCGTTCAATCCCACGACCCTGATCCGGTTCGACCTGCGTGAGCGGTCTCACGTAGTCCTCGAAATCTTCAACATTCTGGGTCAAAAGGTTGCAACGGTCGTTGACAGAACCATGGACGCCGGTCATTACACGGCAACCTTCGATGCCTCTAAGATGGCTTCCGGCGTGTACTTCTATCGGATCTCTGCCAACGACTTCCGCGATTTGAAGAAGATGGTTCTGATTCGGTAAGTCACCGGAAAGAAACCTGAGTAACGCATCCCCCGTACCAACGGGGGATGCGTTTTTTTGTCCACTCACCGCTACAGCGCTTGGTCTGTCATGATACATAATAGACGCTCCAACTGAGGTTCCACGACGCTTTGACCTTCGTACGTCGGGATTCCTGTCACCGAAGAGATCCCATAGGGCATATTTTTTGCAAGCTACTATCACAAAAATCGCAAGTTGAGCTTTAATTTGCCTCCGGAGGATCAATGGAAATCCACGTGGAAAAAATGGACAAGGTCATCGTCGTCAGATTGGAAGGGGAAAGAGCCACACTGCAAAATGCCTGGGAATTCCGCAATGCACTCTCGGAACTGGTGGATCGAGGCGAAACTCGCGTCGTCGTTGATCTGAGCCCGGTAAATTTTGCCGACAGTTCTTTCCTGGGGGTCTTGATCCACTTCTTCAAAATCCTGGTCAGGCGGGACGGTGAGTTGAAGGTAGTTGGGCTAAATTCCAACCTCCGAATCCTGTTCGAAATGGCTAATTTGACCAAGCTCTTTGATATCTACGAAACTGTTGATGATGCCTTGAGAGAAACTGTCCAAGTTCCCAAGTAAATTGGTGACTTTGTCAAGGCGGATCCTGTTTTGCGTGTTCTATAGGAATTATAGAAACCCTACGAAGTGTCCTTCTGATCAGCACAGGAAAGTTGATGCCCGCCAAAACTGTGTTGGAAAAATCATCGAAAATCGCTAACTTGTTATGCAGAGATCTTTTTCTCATAACATATTGCTTATTAACGGCTTCAGTTGTGTATTCCCTGACGTCGAACCCTGAATCGGAGGCGCAATGGCACAAGGGAATCTACTGGTAGTCGATGATGAACCGCCGATCAGGGAATTGTTTTGCCGTTACTTGTCCGAGATCGGGTTTCGCGTGAAAACGGCGTCGTGTGCGGAAGATGCCTTGCGGATGATATCGCGATGGCGCGTCCACGTCGCTTTGGTCGATCTGAGGCTGCCCGGCATTGACGGTCTGACGCTTATCCGGCAACTCCGGAAGAAGCATCCAGATGCCCAAATTGTCATCGTCTCCGGTGCTGGAGAGCTGGAAGATGCCATCGAGGCGATCAAGGAGCAGGTTTGCTACTACCTCCGCAAACCCCCGGCACTCACCGAGTTGGGTCAGACGGTGCGTCTGGCAATGGACAGATACAACCTGGCTTGCCAAAATCGCAAATATCAGGCGGAACTGGAGGCGTCTGAACGAGAACTCCGAGCAAAAAAGGCTTTCATCGAAGAAATCATTGAGAATGTGAATCTGTTCGTGGTGGGATTCGATCTTCGACACCGGATCAATATCTTCAATCGCTTGGCGGAAACCGTATCGGGATACAAGAAAAAAGAGGTGTTGGGCAATCCCGTCTCCATCATCTTCAAACCGAAGGAGATCCTTCGCTTCGCTCAGCATGACAGACGCGGACAGTGCGCTCAGGATGACAAACGGGGACTGTGCAGTCAGAATGACAAACGCTGCGCTCAAGACGACAAACTGAGAACTCCGCACAACGAATCTCTACCCGTCGAGTTTCCTATTACAACCAAATCAGAGGAAACCATCGATTTCCGATGGACGGAGAGTCGGGTTATTGACGATTCCGGAAAAATGATGGGCTGGATTGGATTCGGCGAAGATCTGACTGAGATCAAGGCTTTGGAACGAAAGCTGATCCTTTCGGAAAAACTCGCAGCCACCGGAAGGTTAGCCGCGGCGGTTGCTCACGAAATCAACAACCCGCTCCAGGGAATCAAGAGTAACTTCAATCTGATCGTCAGGCATGTCAGCGACGACTACAAAGAGAAGTTCCGAATTCCCCTGGTCTTGGAAGGACTAAATAGAATTGCCGCAATTGTCCATCGCCTTTTGGATGTCCATCGTCCCAGGTCTTCAGAAATCGGCGCTATCGATTTACAGCCACTGATCACTGGCGTATACAGCTTGTTGGAACCTACTTGTCGTGACGCTAAGATCGAGTTGGTGCAGAAGTGGCATCGACATCCGCTTCCGGTTCGGGGATCCTATTCCGATCTGCACCAGGTGTTTCTGAATCTGATGCTGAATTCTATCGATGCCATGCTTGATGGAGGCAAAATCATGATCGAGGTCTCCCAAACCGAGGATCGCACGGAATTGCTGTTCGCCGACACCGGACACGGCATCGCTGAAGAGGACATGGACTACGTCTTCGAACCCTTCTTCTCTACGAAAAAGGACTCGAAAGGCATGGGACTTGGCTTATCGGTCGTGCGCGGGATTCTGGAAAGTCTGGACGGCGACATCGAAGTCGTGAAGGATCGTTCACAAGGCGCCTGTTTTCGGATCACGTTGCCTACTAAAGTACCCGCCCAGGCGGAATTGCGTGGTCAGGTCGACTTGCCCGCCTCACGCGGATCCAAAATACGAGGTATTACCGTATGAACGCAGATCGTGGCATGGGCTTCCAGCCCGTGATTCTCCATGGGCAGGATGCCCAAGATACAGGCGGAGGAACTACTGTATGAAGTCAGCGGAACGGATATTGGTCGTCGACGATGATCGAATCGTTCTTGTGGGTCTCGAAGGGGTCTTGAGACACGGCGGATTCCAGGTCACAACCGCATCCAGTGGTCAGGAAGCTGTGGAACTCCTCGACTCAAAATCCTTCGATTTGGTCCTGACCGATCTGGTGCTTCAGGACGTCGATGGCATTGCCGTCTTGAAGCAGACACACCAGTCCAATCCCGAAACGGTCGTGATTGTCATCACAGGTTTCGCTTCGGTCAACTCTGCCATCGAAGCACTCCGCCAGGGTGCTTTCGACTACCTGATAAAACCCTGCGAGGACGAGGAAATACTCATCCGAGTCCGTCGAGGATTGGAACGGAGACAAATGATCCGAAGAATCAGAGAGCAAGAACTCCAGGATGAACGCCTGAAAGCCATCACCCAGACCGCAGTGACCGTCAACGATCAGATTAACACCCCGCTGAATGTAATCCAGGCGAGTACCGAATATCTGCGAGGAGCCCTCGAGGAAGACAACGCCACGGTTAGAGAATCGCTGAACTTCATCGAAAGCGAAGTCGCCAAGATCAAAGAGGTGGTCTCGAATCTGGCAAAGATTGTCAACCCCCGGATTAAACAGTACGCATTGGATGAGATTACCATGGTGGACCTCGACCGACCCGTCTCGGCGGGCGAGTCTGGAATGAGGAACCAGCGAGAGCTGGAAACGGGGCTTGGGAATGGCGCCAGAATTCTGGTGGTGGACGATGAGGAGACCATGCTGCAATCGCTGTCGAAGCTTCTGACTTTGATGGGATTCGAGACCGAAACTGCCGATAGCGGCGAGAAGGCTCTCGACGTGCTGCGGCAGCAAACCGTGGACGTGGTCATTACGGATATCAACATGCCCGGAATGTCCGGCATGGAATTGTTGAAACGGGTGAAGAAAAAAGATCCCCATCTTCCGGTCATCATCATCACAGGCTTCGGGATTGACCAAGCCAGAGAGCTGGCGGAGAAGCACAACGCGGATGGCTTTTTGCCTAAGCCATTTAAAATGAACGATATGAAACTCATGATTGACAAAGTATTGGCAAATTGTACTACCCACGAATGACACGGGGATCCTCGCAGGGCGTCTTCGATAGGCGTGACTCGCACAGTCCTGCACCCAGGAGTCCGGCATGCGGAATGGATCTGACAAAGCGAATCTGCTGATCCAGAGAAAGAACCTGGAAGCTGTCGAGCAGCGTACCAAAGAGCTGCGGCAATCCGAGTTGATGTACCGGACACTGTTCGATACTGCTGAGGAGCAGAGAATTGCTGCCATCGGCATGATCGCAAGCGGAATCGCTCACAACATCAATTCGCCGGTAATGGCTATTCTTGGAATGTCCCAACTGTTGATGTTGAAAACGGGGGAGTCTGAAGAGCTAAAGTCCATCATGGATCAAGCGAAGAAAATCTCGGATATCGTGAAGAACATGACGTACAAGAGCAGATCCGAAGCCGAGAAAACCCCTGTAACACTGGACATCAATCGCCTGCTGAGAGAGGAACTAAGATTCCTCGAGGCTGACCTTTTCTTCAAACACAACGTGCAGAAAGACTACCAATTCCAGGAACCGTTTCCGACCATTCAAGCCCTGTACAGCGACTTCTCCCGGTCACTGGCGAATATCATCCGAAATAGCCTCGACGCGATGTACCAATGCTCATCGAAGAAACTCACGGTTCGAACCCATTCCGACGACGATTGGATCGTCGTGGAAATTGAAGACACCGGGTGTGGGATTGCTAAGGAGAACCTCAAGAAGATTTTCGATCCCTTCTTCACGACTAAGCCAATCCATGGGAAAGAACATCAAGGGGAACCCGCGGGGACGGGATTGGGGTTAACCTCCGCCCAAAAATTGCTGTCCCACTACAAGGTCAAATTCGACATCCGAAGCGAAGTGGGAAAAGGAACGCGAATCACCGTTCGGATCCCATGTCGGCACAGCAGAGAAGGAAATTGAACGGAAAAAACGCGGATTGTCTGCAATCCCGTGCCATCCCAGGACAAAGAAGGACGCCACCCCAAAGGGTGGCTTCTTATTTTCCGCCTTTCGAGAAGAATAGGACTTGATTTTTCTGAAAAACATGCTATATTACGCTTGGCGCTGGTAGGTCAGGTTCCTTGAAATCCGACTATCAGGTGTGGTGTCAGGTGTCCCCACCTGACACGCCATGAGCTTGTAGGTCGGGTTCCCTTGAAACCCGACGATCCATATCCAACAAACATGGAGGGTACAGAAATGAAACGGTTTGGAGTCATCATCAGTGGGGTTGCGCTTCTCATGGCGCTATCAGGAGTCAATCCGTCAGTCGCTCAGGACAGTTTGAATGTCACGATGGTTGGAAGTCTTTACAACTACTGGGATTGCGCCTATGGTGTTGCCCTGTCCGACAGCTACGCCTATGTGGCAGATCAGAATGCGGGGCTACGGGTGGTGAATGTAGCACGTCCCGATTCTCTCTTCGAAGTCGGTTTCTACGACACACCGGGGTTAGCCTATGGCGTTGCGGTGTCCGGCAGCTACGCCTATGTCGCAGACGGGCATGAGGGGCTTCGGGTGGTGAATGTGGCAAATCCTGCCAATCCGGTGGAAGTGGGGTGTTATGAGACGCCGAGCGTGGCTTATAGCGTAGCGATATCTGGCGTCTACGCCTATGTGGCGGATTGTTACTCTGGTCTTCGGGTGGTGAATGTGGCTAGTCCAACCTCGCCCGTCGAAGTCGGCTTCTACAACACGCCGGGGTATGCCTATGGCGTTGCGGTATCGGGCAACTATGTCTATGTGGCAGATTATACTGCCGGGTTACGAGTGGTGGATGTGGCGAATCCCGCCTCACCTATCGAAGTCGGCTTCTACGATACACCGGGAGTGGCCTTTGGCGTTACAGTGTTTAGCAACTGCGCCTATGTGGCGGATGGGGATTGCGGGCTACGAGTGGTCAATGTGGCAAATCCTGCCTCGCCCACCGAAGTCGGTTTCTACGACACACCGGGGTATGCCTATGGCGTTGCGGTATCGGGCAACTACGTCTATGTAGCGGACTATGATGACGGGTTACTGGTGGTGGATGTGTCAAATCCCGCCTCGCCCACCGAAGTCGGCTCTTGTGACGTACCGCCCTATCTCCATGGGGTGACGGTATCTGGTGGCTACGCCTATGTTGCGGATTATGATGCGGGTCTTCGAGTAGTGGATGTGTCAAATCCCACCTCGCCCATTGAGGTTGGATTCTATTACATACCGGGGCATGCCTGCGGTGTGGCAGTGTCCGGCAACTACGCCTATCTGGCTGCTGCGGCTGCAGGACTTCGGGTGGTGGATGTGTCGAATCCCGCCTCGCCCGCTGAAGTCGGTTTCTGCGACACACCAGGGTATGCCTATGGCGTTTCCGTATCCGGAGACCATGCCTTTGTGGTTGCCAGGGATGCCGGACTGAGGGTTACTTGCATTGCAGATCCTTTATCGCCTGTCGAAGTCGGCTACTATGATCCATGGCCGGAAGTATTTGGTGCGGCACTATCAGGTAACTACGCATATATTGCCGTATATGGCGCTGATGGGTTGCGGGTGCTCAACGTGGAGAACCCCGCCTCTCCCACCGTGGTTGGGTCCTACAGCACACCGGACTATCCTTTGGGAGTTGCGGTGTCTGGCGACCACGCCTTTGTGGCGGACGGATTCGCCGGATTGCGGGTCGTCAATGTGGCAAATCCTGCCTCGCCTACTGAAGTTGGTTATTGCGACACGCCGGGGTTTGCCCTTGGGGTTGCAGTGTCCGGAAACTATGCTTATGTGGCGGACGACTATGCAGGCTTGCGAGTGGTGGATGTGTCAAATCCCGCCTCGCCCACCGAAGTCGCGTTTCATGAAACACCCGGCAACGCCAGAGGCGTGGCGGTATCCAGCAGCTATGCCTATGTAGGAGATTGGGATGCCGGACTTCGGGTGTTCGATGTGGCAAATCCGACTTCACCCGCCGAAGTCGGGTTTTATGACACGCCGGGGTATGCCCGGGGCGTGGCGGTGTCTGGCAACTACGCCTATGTGGCGGATAAGTACCATCTTGAAATCTTTGACTGTTCCGCCGCCCTTCCAGTACAGAATTCAAATCCGTCCGAAATTCCCCGAACCTTTTCCCTGCTGCCTGCTTATCCCAACCCTTTCAACTCTGCCACTACTTTCTCATACCAGGTGGCGGCAAGTGGGCGGGTGCGGTTGGTAATCTATGACCTGCTTGGTCGCAGAGTCGGCACGCTGGTTGACCGTACGCTGGCGCCGGGAACCTATTCCATGACCTGGGATGCTCGGAATTTGGCATCAGGAAGTTATTATTGTCAGATGCAGGCGGGGGGACTTCAGCAGGTTCGGAAATTAGTGCTGCTCAGGTAGCATAGCCCTTCAGGGGCGACTCCTTTGGAGTGCGCAGGCTTGCCTGCGCTTTCATAGCCCGGGGCTTGCTCCGGGCAAACTTGTCGGGAAGTTTGTAGGTCGGGTTCCCTTGAAACCCGACAATGAGATTTGCTGAAGCGTGGCTTCAGCACGGGCAAAGCGGCAACGTGGCTGCCGCACTCCAAATGCCTGGATTCCAGCCTGCGCTGGAATGGCACATGGCCCGGAGACCGCAGGGTGAGGACACCCTGCGGCACGTTTGAATGACACATCGCACGGAATCGGGAAGCAAGCTTCCCGAGCCGAAAGCGGTGGCGAGCTGCCGTGCTCCAAATATTGGTTCAAAATGAAACTTCGCTGCACCCTCACGATCTTCCGAAAAGAAATCCGGGATGTGCTACGCGACCGTCGGACCTTGATGGTCATGATTGTCCTGCCCATCGTGCTATACCCCGTGATGATGATCGTCCTGTCCCAGGTCGTCTTGATCCAAGCCAGGAAATTGGAGGAGAAACCCGCCGATATCGTGGTGCAGGGGCAAGCTAATTCGCCAGCTTTTGCGGAAAAGCTCACGACAATTCCCGCCGTGAAGATCGTCCAAAGCTCCGATGCCACATCGTCCCTGAAGAATGGCGATATCCAGATGATTGTTGCAATCCCGACGGGATTCGACGATTCTCTAAAGACCGGAAAACCTGCAGGACTAACGCTGTATTACGACAAAGCGGACGATCATTCCAATGCTGTTTTCCGAAAAGTGACGGCATTGGTTGATACCGTGGAGAAAGATGTTGTCAGGAAGAGGCTTGAAGACCGAAACATCGACCCTGCCATCATTCATCCTATTGCTATCGAGGAAATCAATGTGGCGCCTCCCGCAAAGATGGGGGCTTACATTTTCGGGGGCGCACTGGCTTTGATACTGACCATGATCGCATTCATGGGCGCCTTCTATCCTGCCATCGACCTGACCGCCGGGGAAAAGGAACGTGGGACTCTGGAAACTCTCCTGGTTTCGCCCGCCAGCCGGATGGATATCGTGCTGGGCAAGTTTCTGACAGTCATCACAATCTCGGCGTTGACCGGTTTCATGAATCTGGTTTCGATGGGCCTGACGGTCTGGTTCGGAATTCGTCAATTCGCGCAGGGGATCCCTGTCGGTTTCTCAATTTCCCCATGGACGCTGATTCTCATATTCCTCCTGCTTCTGCCCCTGGCAATCCTATTCAGTTCCGTCTCCATGGCGATCGCTTCGTTCACCCGCAGCTTCAAGGAGGGTCAGAATCTGCTGACTCCGGTGCAGATGTTGGCGATGACCTTAGGATTTGTGGTGGTGATTCCGGGGATCGAAATGACCCCTGCCATTGCGCTCATTCCCGTGTCAAATGTCGTCTTGCTGATCAAAGAAATTCTGTTGGGGGAAGCCAAATTGCCGATGGTGTTGTTGGTCTTTGCTTCCATCGGCGTAGCGGCGATGATCGGAGTGCGGTGGGCAGTCAGCCAGTTCCAGCGGGAGGACATATTGTTTGCTCAGGGCGAACAGATCAAATGGTCGTCCTTGTTGCGGCGACGTCATGCGCCCGCTGGCAGCACAGTTCCTGGAATGGGCATGGCATGGCTGGCGTATCTGATCGGACTACTCCTCCTGTTCTACGTGGGTCAAGTCGCTCAGGCGCGCGACCTGACCAAGGGACTTCTATTGACGGAGATTGCCTTGATCGCAGGTCCTCCTATCCTAATTGCCAGGCGCCTTCGATATGACATCCGAACCACGTTCCGGTTGAAAGTCCCCTCACCCGCCAATATCATTTGGACGATCTTGGCAGCAGCATCCACCTGGGTCATTGTCGTGGAACTGAGTGCCGTGCAGAACGAGATCTTCCCCTATCCCAAATCGTTCCTGGACGCCTTCAAAGGAATCTTCGAGACCTTCCATTCCCGTGGGCTCGCATACTCGTTGGGCATCATGGCATTGCTGCCTGCCGTGTGTGAGGAGACTTTGTTCCGAGGATTCATCCTGACAGGATTCCAGAAACGATGGGGCGCTGCGAGAGCGGTGGTCATCACCGCCGTCCTCTTTGGATTATTCCACTTAAGCCCGTATCGCTATATACCCACTGCCTGTCTGGGAGTGGTGATTGGAGCGGTGGTGATTTGGACAGGAAGCCTTTGGGCTGGGATGCTCGCTCACTTCGTAGCTAACGGAATTAGCACGGTCGTATTCCATCTGACGCAAGAAACTCATAGCCAGATCATGACCGCTTTGGATGAAGGTGATTATCTCCCGATCTGGTTGGTTGCAGTGTCCCTCATAGTCTTGGTGGTGAGCATCCGATTCCTGGTCCTTCAATACCGGAAATCCGTTGTGGTTGCTCTCGGAAACACCGGTGGAACTCCGCTCTGACCCCTAAGATGGACGGCTGGCTGACGACCTCGTCTGTCAGCGCTCACAGTTACATGTAGGCGTGTGACTGGGGTTGGACTAAGGTGACGTCACGCCGAGACTTCTCCAGGGCTGTCACCCTTCTTCAGGGGTCCGACCTCGATATTCAATTGCTTGATCTTAAGCTGGAGATTCCGCCGCGTGATTCCGATGGCTCCGGCTGTATGGCTGATGTTTGCTCTGTGCTTCTCCAGCGCCACGGTCAAGAATTCCTTTTCGAATTGTCTTCGAGCAATCTTGAATGCTGCGGGGTACTCCCGAATCGGAACCGGACGGAGCGGAGCCGCCTCTTCATGCTTCCGAACATACTCTGGCAAATGTTCCAAACTCAGGTCTTTTCCGCCGCCAAGCACAATCGACCGTTCGATGACATTTTCCAGTTCACGGACATTTCCGTGCCAATCATAGTGCTGCAGAGCGTCTATGAACGATACTTTGGCTGTTAGCCCTGGGTAGTGTTGCAGGATGGAGTGCTTTTGGATGAAGTGCTCCGCCAGTAGCGGGATGTCGCTCTTTCGGTTTCGCAGCGGTGGAATCTCTGTGGTCATGACGCTCAGTCGGTAGTACAGATCTTCTCGAAATCGACTATCTTGAACAAGCGCTCTCAAGACCTGGTTGGTGGAAACGACAAGTCTGACATCACAGGTCACTGCCTCGGTGCCGCCGATCCGTTCAAACGTTCGTTCTTCCAACACCCTCTGTATTTTTGCCTGTGTCTCTGAACCGAGGTGATCCACCGTGTCCAGTAACAAAGTGCCTCTGTTGGCGATGTCCAAGTACCCTTGCTCAGGTGGCAGGGATCCGCCGAACGCTCCCGGGCAGGTTCCGAATAGGCGTCGAGCCAATGCGTACTCCGAATAGGTCGAGCAAAGGACTTTAACGAAACAGCGCTGCCGTCGTGGACTTAGGTAATGCACCACATTGGCTGCCAATTCTTTTCCAGTTCCCGGCTCCGAACATATCAGAATCGGGAGGTCGGTGGACGCAGCTTTCAACAACGTGTCTTTCAACGTGAGCATCAGGGGATGTTCCCCAACCATAAAGGGTGGGAACTCCGGCGTGGTGATTCGCGTGCTTTCTCCCTTGCCGCCGGATTTTCTAAGTTCCCTGAATTTGTCGATTTCCCTCTGGATTTCGCAAGGTGGCACCGGATAATTCAACATGACACACCACGATGTGCCATGGAGACCTTTCCGAGCCGCTATCGCGTCTGGCGATCGTATCAGTACAATCGTCGCTGAAGGCTGATCATCATGAACGTCATGGATGAACGCTCTGCCGCGCTTCGATCCCTTGAGTTCGTCAACGACAATCAGATCATAGGATTCGTCTTCCAACTTGGTACGAAAATCCTCGATGCCCCGGCAATAGTCAACGGTGATATCCGGTTGCCCGACCAGACATCCCAGGATGTTGCACGCGTTCTCCCGACAGCAGAGTAATAAGACCCGGATTGGCATGGAAACCTCGGAAGTGGATGAAGAAATGGCTCCCGGTACAGGCAGTGTCGAAAACGTACCGGAATTCAAGACCTATTACTGCAGATTCACCATTCAGAATTCACCATTGAACATTCAGAATTGATTATCTGCTCCCCCCATACAGGTAGCGCCGGATGTTATATTGACAAGAACCGTGCCATCGGGATTATTCCGGTGATCAAGAACCATGATATGGTGTAATATATTGAAATTAATATGATAAGACGGAGACGCTCAGATTTCCCTCCTTACGGGGTATAGGAATTCCCACTGTGGGTAACCGTTATCACATTGTCACAATCAGTCCGTAACGCCTATTCAAATCCACGCATGCTGATTGACCCGATTCCTTGGGTCAACCACCGACGACAACAATCTTCGGAGCCATTATGAGCGACTTTCTGACCCATTCAGCGGAACCCGACCACACCGTGAGACCTCCCTTCGAGGTGGATACTCTGCCGGCGTTGATTGCTCAAACTGTCCGGCGGCAGCCGGGGACTACCGCGGTTCAATGGCGGGAGGATGATCAACTGAAAAAGATCACCTACGGTCAACTATGGTCCCGGGTGGAATCGTTGGCACGCGCCTTGTTGGCTAATGGTTTCGGGAATGACGATCATCTGGGCATTTGGTCCGAGAATCGGTGGGAATGGGTAGTCGCCTATCTGGCGATCCTTCGGATTAGCGCCGTGGTCGTGCCCCTGGATGCCCTGCAAAAGCCCCACGAAATCCGTCACATTCTGGTCGATGCCGGCGTGAGGTTGGTCTTCGCCTCTCGCAAATTCGCCGACTCGCTTCTCGAAATCACCGAGAGAATCTCGGACAAGGTCAGTGTGATATCTTTCGACGGGATAGACGACAGACTTGGTTTTGCGGCTTGGTTGAAGCAAGGCATATCGGGCGAGATCCCAGACCAGGTTCGTCCCGATCTGAATTCCGCCGCCGCCATCATTTATACCTCGGGTACCACGGGATTCGCCAAGGGGGTCATGCTGACGCACCGAAACATCGCATCGAATATCGCCGGATTCTACCAGGTACTGGATTTCCAGACCGGGGACGTTTTCCTGTCAGTTCTTCCTCTGCATCACACTTTCGAATGCACGGTTGGGATGCTTGCTCCGCTCATAGCCGGATGCACGATCCACTATGCTAAGTCGTTGAAATCCCGCGACATCATCGACGACTTCGCCTCGGGCGGAATCACCATCATGTTAGGAGTTCCTCTGTTGTTTGATAAGCTCCTCGATGCAATCAACCGAGGGATTGACAATCAATCCTGGCACAAAAGGACGATGCTGCGGACCATGAGACAAGCAGTCAGGATCGTGAAACGAGCCACCGGTGCCAATCTGGGCGCTGCTGTCTTCCGTCCGCTGCGCGCCAAAACCGGCATGGGAAGAATCCGCTTGATGATTTCCGGCGGCGCTGCCCTACCGGCATCCATCGCCGAATCCTACAACGAGCTGGGGTTCCCCTTGATGCAAGGCTATGGTCTGACCGAAACCTCACCCGTCCTGGCGACGAACACACTGGGGCATACCAAACGCACTTCCGTCGGAAAAGTCATTCCCGGAGTCAGGGTGAAGATCGACAATCCAGACCAGGACGGCATTGGCGAAATCATAGTGCAAGCCGATTGCGTCATGGCGGGATACTACAAGAACGGAGAGGCTACCTCAGAGGCATTCCGCGATGGATGGTTCGCAACCGGCGATAAGGGCAGGTTGGACAAAGAAGGATATCTGACAATCACGGGTCGGGTCAAAGAAATCATCGTGACCGGCGCCGGCAAGAACATCAATCCGGAAGAGGTGGAAGCCGAGTTGAATAAGAGCCCGTACATCCTGGAATCTTTGGTTTTGGGCATTCCGTCAAAAAGCGGTGTGGGAGAAGATCTGGGCGCTCTGGTCGTCCCTAATTACGAAGCAATCGATCAAAATTCGGAAACCAGAGGTGTCACTCTCGCCCCCGAGGAATTGGAACAGATGATCCACGAGGAAGTCCGAAACCGTTGCCGCGAGCTTCCCGAATACAAACACGTTAAGAAAGTGCGGGTCCACATGGAGGAATTCCAGCGCACCTCCACCGGCAAGATCAAACGATTTCTGTATCGTGGGCAATTCGTCACAGTCTGACGCGAGTAGCAGAAAGAGCGCCGATTTCTCTCATCCTCCCCACGCTGACGATGTGATGGCGTCATGCGCAAATTGATTTTGTCGTTGTTTTCTCTTGCTTTTCTACATTATCGACATATATTATAGGGCAATACAGGACATTCAATAGGGAGATGGCTATGGCTGACCGCGGGAAACCTACCCTTGCTATAGGTTCCGACCATGCCGGCTTTGCATTGAAAGAGGAGCTGAAGGCAATCCTGACCAAGCAAGGTTACTCGGTGAAGGACTTTGGCACCAGCAGCAAAGATCCTGTCGATTATCCGATTTTCGCCAAAGCTGTCGCGGACATGGTATCGACCGGTGGTGCAAACTTCGGAATCGTCGTGGACGGAGCTGGGATTGGCTCCGCCATGGTCGCCAATAAGGTAAAGAACATCCGGGCTGCCTTGTGCCACGATATTTCCACTGCCAGAAACTCCCGCGAGCATAACAATGCCAACGTATTGACATTGGGAGCCGGACTGATCGGTTCCGCCCTGGCTGCCCAAATTGTGGACACTTTCCTGACCACGGAATGCACCGAAGAACGCCACTTGCGCCGGGTCAAGATGATCGACGAACTCGATCGCAGCAGAACCGTCAGCGCGACTCAATCTCGTTCCACTGCCTCCATTCCACCTTCCGCAAGACTTTCGGAATTATCGCCCAAAGAGATCGACCGGTTAGCCGACGTCGTGTTGAAACGCTTTGCAGCCGAGGGAATTGACGTCGCTGCGTTCTCCGCGGCGATCTGCGGAGACCAAATCTGCTCCAACTGTGGACATTGTGCTGACAAAACCCCTGACCACGTGAGGCAGATGATCCAGCATGGCGCTCACAGGATATCATATGTCCCCGGCGAAGGTCGGGTGCCTCGCGACATTGCCAAATACATCGATCACACCTTGCTGAAACCCGATGCCACGGTGGAACAGATTAGGAAACTCTGTGCTGAAGCCCGTGAATTCGAATTCGCCTCTGTTTGCATCAATCCCACTTACGTTTCCCTGGCGCGGGACGAGTTGAGGGGGACCCCGGTAAAAGTCTGCACCGTGGTGGGCTTTCCATTCGGCACCCATCGGTCGGATATCAAATCGCTGGAAGCCCGTAAAGCCATCAGGGAGGGCGCCAAAGAAATCGACATGGTGATCAATATAGGAGCACTGAAAAGCGGCATCGATGATCTCGTATACAAAGACATTCGCTACGTGGTGGAAGCCTGCAAAGAAGGCGGCGCCATTACAAAAGTGATCATAGAAGCAGCGCTTCTGACCGATGATGAAAAGGTCCGAGCCTGCGAACTTGCCAAACGCGCCTATGCCGACTACGTGAAAACCTCAACTGGCTTCGCCGCAGGTGGCGCCACTGCAAACGATGTCGCTCTGATGAGCAAAGTCGTCGCCGGCACCAAAATGGGCGTCAAAGCAGCCGGCGGAATCAGGAGCCTTGAGGACGCCCAAAAGATGATCGCTGCCGGCGCCACCCGCATCGGTGCCAGCGCCGGCGTCAAGATCGTCCAGGAAGCCGCCCCTGCGGCTGCAGCAACCTAAGCCTTTGTCATTCCCCCGCCTTGTCCGCCCAAGGCGAAAAGCGGGAATCCAGCCCCTCAGCATTGGCTTGACCAAGAGCCTGCTTGAGGTGAAAGGTTGAAGTTATTGCTCCCAAGCATCCCATCTAATTACCATAAAGAGCGATTACAAGAGTCTGATGATCCGACGGATTTGACTTTCCCACGTGCTGACAATCCACCCACCAAAAAACTCAGACCCTGCGTGAAAACCCTCAAATTGTGGAATCTTGCGCAGAGCCCGCCCCGATCAACTCTCCTGTCACACCGTTAAACTCAACTCTCTTAAACACATAAGGTGTGGTCCTTCCCCGATCTCTCTGGTATAGAAATTGCGTAAAAACATAGAGTTTGCAATTGATATTCCCGGCAATTCTCCGCATCTCAGTTATGTCAAAATTCGACATTCAGCAAATCCCTCCGAATCGTCACGTGAAGCAGCGGTACGGATTCGATAATATCATCGCCGAAAATCCTTCCATGCGGGAGATCCTGGAATCGGTGAAAAGAATCGCCGCCAGCGACGCTTCACCGGTCTTGATTCAGGGTGAGAGCGGAACTGGAAAAGACTTGATTGCTCATGTTATCCATTACGAGAGCAGGAGGACACAATGTCCATTCATGGTCGTAAACTGTGCCGCACTGCCGCATTATCTGGTCGAAATCGAACTGTTCGGGCAAGAGAGACAATCGTCCACGGACGCCAGGAGACTGAAACGAGGACAATTCGAGCTTGCAAATGGCGGCACCGTGTACCTGGATGAAATCAATGAATTGGATCTGGGATTGCAAGCCAAATTGATGGGATTCTTTGAAACGAAATCTTCTAAACGATTCGGCGAAACCAACGACGTGGTGGTGGACGTCAGAACGATTGTGGCTACCAGCGCCGATCTGGAACGGGTAGTTCAAACCGGAGACTTCCGGCAAGACCTCTACTCGATACTCAAAGCCGATTCCATTTGCATTCCGCCCCTTCGAAACCGTCGTGATGATATTATCCCGCTGGTCAAATACTATGTGGACTATTACAGCAAGGAATTCGGAAAACGCGCCGCACAGATCAGTCCGGAAGCTGAGAAAGCCTTTCTGCAATATGATTGGCCCGGAAACGTTCGCGAACTGCGCAACATCGTCGAACGAACCGTACTTCTGGAAACCGGTAATACCATTGCGCTGGAAACGCTTCCTGCCGACTTGTTGATGAAACCCGCCACCCTTTCCCCCTTGAATCTCGACATCGAAATTCCGGACAGCGGGCTGCCTCTGGAGCAGGTCGAAAGGTTTTTGCTGACTAAGACACTTGAGAAATGCAATCATAATCACGCCCAAGCCGCCAAAATACTACTGATCTCCCGCGACACCTTGCGTTCGCTGATGAAGAAACACGATTTGTTGTGGTAGCAAATTGCCCGCCTCTTTTCGTAACCCTTTCCCTTCCCCCAACAATCGAACAATCGAGCAATTTGACAATTCGACAATTTAACAATTCGACAATTTAGCAATGCAACAATCGAACAATCGAACAATCGAGCAATCAGACAATTCAGCAATCCAGCAATTCGACAATTTAGCAATTTAGTAATCTCTCCTTCACACCTTTCTTTGATCACGGCCGAAATCCCTTGCTTTTTGACTCTAGTCTTTGTATATTGCGTCTGGGGAAAATCGACAGATAGAGGGGCAGTCCCTTCTCAGATCCCCCTTCCGGTCTTTCAGGCATTCTTAGTAGGTCAGGATCCCTGTGATCCTGGCATCTTCCCCTCTACGCAGTAGGGGGGAACAAAAGGGAGGTGGTGTAATGCGTCCGAGCGTGACACCGTACCTTCGATCTTATACTAAGTGGGGATAATCCTATGCGCTTACTTCACGACCAGTTTTCCAGCCTTTTTCAGTTTCGAGCCGCGTTTCTGATTGGATTCGTGCTCGTGCTTTCTTGCTCAGCACTTCGTGCCGATACCACCTGGGTGGCGGGGGAAGTATACGGGACGTGGACGCGGGACGGGAATCCGTACCTGGTCACGGATACCCTGATCGTGCCCCTGGACTCCACCCTGAACATTGAACCTGGCGTCCAAATCTGGTTCCTGGATCAACAGATCAGACGGACACCGATCTATGTCTACGGCAGGTTGCGAGCCATAGGCGCTGAAGGCGATTCCATTTATTTCTATTCGCCGTTTGCTGGTTTTGGTGGCATCAGCAATCGGGATACCCCCGGTACTGAAATTAGAATGCAATACTGTGTGGTCGATTCCCTTCATGAACGCATTAGGTCAAGACAAGGATTATTGGTACTTAAGCATTGTCATATTTATCGTTCTCAAGCAGAATTCGCCACCTTGATTTCTTGTTCCGAATCCATTGACACCGTGCAGTATTGCAGCTTAATCGGGGGCGATGTTCATTTCAGTTCAGGTGGGCCAAGCGTATTCCAGCATAATCACGGTGACGATTTTATTCCAACCTGGCAGCAAATGGCACCTATTGTCGGCAATCAGCTACAAGTTCTATTCCTTGATGAATCGCCTTGGATGGAAGTGTATGACAACGAACTGCAATTCCTCTCGGTATGGCGAGGAAGTGCCTTTATTCATGATAATGACATCCAGGGTTCATGTATGGTTGACCAATCCAATGTTATCTTCGAAGACAACATGGTGGAACATATTTCTATCGTGGAAAGTCAGGGGACTTATCGGAATAATGTGGTGCACGATTCGCTGAACAATTACGGTATCGAACTATTTTCCTCCAATTCCGTAACCGTAGAGAAAAACCTCATCACTACTGGTGGGTGGGGGATTAGGATCTATGATAGCAACAATAACCTAATCCGAAATAACACGGTCATCTTTGGGGATAAAGGCGTTTATGCATATTCCGGAAGCGCCAGTAACCAAATTATTAATAATATCTTCGTAGGCGATGGCGTCAATTGTACAGGGATCTATAGCTCTGGTCAAGATCCTTTCACCATCCAATATAATGATTTCCACAATATGACTTCCGTGACCTATGGGTGTGAATTGGACAGCGGAAACATATTTCTTGATCCCTATTTTCGAGCCGGAAATCCCTATGATTATCAGCTTCAAGCCAACTCCCCATGTATCGATGCCGGAGATCCCGCTTCCCCCTTGGATCCGGATGGTTCTCGAGCCGATATGGGAGCCTATTTCTTTGATCATCGGATAGACAATCCCCCGGCGATTATATCTCCGGTCGTAATTAACGTACAGCATGGAACTATGTTGCGATATGTTGCACATGCTACTGACGATCACGGACCGCTGCGGTTTGGGTTCTGGGATGTACCGGGCTGGCTGCATCGCGTCGATGAGTTGATGGATTTCGAAGAGAAGACCGCGGTGGTATCGGGCAGAGTGCCGCAAGGGCAAGCGGATTTCATGTTTGGAGTCTGGGCGGAGGATGGCAGAGCACAGAGGGATTCACAGGAAGTATCGGTGCTGGTGAGTCAATATACGATCTTAGCGGGGGAAGTGACCGGAGTATTGACCCGGGAACAGTCGCCTTATATGGTGGTAGAGGATGTGGTAGTGCCTGCCGGGGATAGCTTGGTGATTGAACCAGGGGTGGAAATCCGCTTCCAATGGGAACCAGTCGAAGACCTGCGCCATCGGATCCTGGTCCGCGGCACGCTGCATGCGGTGGGAACGCCTGAAGACACCATCTATCTCTTGCCGGAATATGGGGATTCGTTAGCTCGGGGTTGGCGCGGCATATGGTTCTTAGGTTCCACAGATGATACTTCGAACTTCGAATATTCCTGTTTTCTATGGGGGGTGTATGGAATCGTGGCAGATTCTCAGGCTGCGGTGGTCTTAGAGCATTCTGATATGCTTGACATCGGAAATGGAATATATGTCAGGAGCAATTCAACAGCCAAAGTGGATAGTTCCCGCTTCTTGGTCTATGACCCATATTTCAATACCTTTGTACGCTCGGATTCAGCAACTGCGTTTGTCACTAATTGCCAGTCAGAATTCATGGTCACATATTCGCCTGCAATGCACTTCAATTTCGAACATGGCAGCACCGGTCTGGTGCAGGGATGCAATCTTGTTGGAGGGGGGAGTGCTAGGGCTCAATACGGCAGCAACGTTAGCTTTATAGGAAATCGAGCCTACGGAATTGGATATGGAATTCAAATTAACTTTGAGAGTTCTGGCGTGATAGCAAATAATATTGTCTCAAATTCCCAAAGGGGCATATGCGTTGCTATCTACGATAGCCTGAATACGACGGTGACTAACAATGTGCTCTATCATAATTCGGAGTATGGTATTGAAATATATGCGATGTCTGGCTCAAGGTTTCCGGAAAATAACCTGCTAATTTCCAATGGAACCGGGATTTACGCATTGTACAACACAAATCCTATCGACATCAGCTACAATGCTTTCTGGGGAAATGATTGCACTTCCATAAACTGTATCTTAGATTCCACCAATTTTTATGTCGATCCCATGCTTCAGGACACAATTGATTTCCAATTGTCATTTGGTTCCCCATGTATCGATGCCGGTGATCCGGACCCATTTTTCAATGACGTCGATTCTACCCGCAATGACATCGGCTGCTGGGGTGGTCCCTGGGGGGAAAGTTATCCCTATGTGCCGGTACTCTCCTATCCACCCAAACCAATTCCTGCCGAATTTACTCTACTTCCCCCATATCCTAATCCATTCAACAGTGTCTTGGTCATCCCGTTTAGCATACCAATCGAAAGGGAGGTGACAATCACCGTCTACAACATCCTCGGTCAGAAGGTCCAGGATTGGACACTTCCCCATGTTTCTCCGGGAGTACATCGCATCATCTGGAATGCGGAGTCTTGCGCTTCCGGCATCTACATTGTCCGTTTGATGTCTGACGGCAAGGGATTTAATCAGAAGGTGGTATTGCTCAAGTAGGTCGGGTTCCAAAGAAACCCGACGAGGAGCAATGCGCACGACAAGTCCGCCGAGGCGGACCTGTCGGCGCCTACGCGTGGATTCCCGCTTTCCGCCTTAGGCGGACAAGCCGCGGGGATGACATAGAAAGGGTTCTGTGGGAGTGCATAGGTGCCTGTAAGATTCAGCGAAAATCGGCTGGAAAACGAAAAAAGCACTTGACTTTCAAAAATACTTTTCTTATATTAAGCATACCTTTTAAAAATGTGTCAGATTCGTAATTGCTAATTGCATAGGCAGTTATGAGGTTTGGTGTCAAAGAGGGAGGTGTACCTGAGTTCCGTGGGGCGTTACGATTGTGGGGACGATACCTGCTTCTCCGATTGTGCGGGAACATGTCCAACGCGTAAGGCGTTGGCTGTCTTGTCGGGCAGATGCAAGATCTGCAAGTCGAAGGCATAACCGAAATGCACCGGAAATTGTCCGGTGATCTCGGGTGTGCCTTTTTTTGTTGGCAGCGTGCGTATGTCCATCTGACGGACACGGCGACATAAATTACTTTCCTCCGAGTGCTTTCCTCACTTCTGGGGCGTTCTGGACTGACTTCCCACGTTGAAGCACGCCACGATTGATGTACGACCCAGGTCTCGGTGATTGGTGTCACAAGTAGGGGATGAAACGGTGGAATCATCTGGCGAGTCTAGCTGGAAAATCGGGGCAAGATCGATTGGTTCGATCCGAAACATCGTGTTATTGGTCAAAATCAAACCCTTCTGCGAAGGCGGAACAACTCCATCTTCGCACGAGGGTTTTTTTAACCTCGGCGGCGACACAAATTGTCGCACGGTTTTCTCAAGGATGAATTAGGATTCAGTCCGAAGGGCAAGCAGCCACAAGTATCTGCATCATCGCCAATCTGAGCTCTCTGTGAAACTATCCAGGTGATGGATTTCACGAGCGTTCCGAAGAGCAAAAAAAGCCGCTCCAGGGTTGAGTTGGACGCCCACCCCGGAAACGGCTTGCCGAGACTCGTCCCCTGATCGGGGTCAGGGGGCGGGGTCTCTCGGCTCATAAGATAAGGAATTGTCGGTCAATAATCAAGAGAAATCTCAACCCGTCGCAACCAGAAGGGACACCAGGTGCGGTTAAACTCGATCAAAATTTTGCTGGCGTCACTAATCAGTCTGATTATTGCTCTTTCTCAACCGGTCGCGCGCGAGATCAAACCCTCGTATGATTTGCAGAACACCATCCAGGTGGCGCAGACGTTGCTGAAAGACCGTCGCTATCAAGAAGCGGTGAGCCTATTGAAAAACCGACTCGCCATTCAGCCGCAATATGAGCCTCGACTGCCTCTGCTGTTGCTACTGACAGACGGGCTTCTGAGTCTGGGTGATATTGCCGGTGCACAGAAGGCGATCGACGAAGCATCCAATTTGGCGTCATTGCCGGAGGAAAACGAGGCATTGAGCAAAAGGAAAGCGATGCTGACGGTCATGAGTTTTCAGCTGCCTGCAACTGATGTGCAACTCGGAACGGAAACACAGCAGATCGCGCCTTCGGAACCTCCCCAACCTCTGTCAACCCTGGTCAGCAATTCCTTCTTCGAGACTGATATCCGTCAGGTCTTGACCGACCTTTCCATGGCAACGGAGATTCCTATCCTGTGGGATGCCACCGTGCAAGGCCTGGTGACTTACGAAGCTAAAGATCAGCCATTGCAGACGGTGCTGAAGGCGATTTTGTTCCCTGCTGGTTATACGTATACTTATGAAGATGGTACCGTTTACGTGGGGTCAGTCAAACCCGAGGATCCAGCGTTTGGGATGCTTTCCAAGACCGTAGTCGTCAGCCTTTCCAACCTGGAAGCGAATGAAGCGATCGCTATGTTGTCTGATTACTTCAAACCTTTTGTCAAGGCTACCAATACCACGAATATGGTGTGCATTACTGCGCCAGCGACCCTGCTAAATCGCATCCAGGAGGACCTGAAGTCTCTGGACGCTCCTCCTGATCAAATCCTGATTGAGGTCATCGTCACCGAGATTGCCACGGATGCACTGAGGGAGATGGGCTTGGATTGGTCCGTGATGGACAGCGCCGCGGATTGGCTGGGGAATCTTACGGTGGACAACACAGCCATAGCCAGTCCGGGATTATCAGCGAATTACAGCCGAATCGGGGTGGACGTGGGCGCCTATACGGTGGACCTGATGGCGTCACTGGAAGCCTTGGTGCAATCGGGCAAAGCAACCATTCGTGCTAATCCTCGCATCACGACCCTGAATGGCAGACGGGCGGAGATCAGCCTCACCAAAGACCAGTATTTTATTATCCAAACCGGCACCTCGCAAGCGTATCAATATAATACCTTGCAAGCGGTCAGCTACGGCATCAGGCTGGAAATTACGCCATATGCTTCGGACCGTGGTGAAATCACCGTATTCCTGAAACCTCAGGTGGGTGATGTAGTAGGGGCAGGAGCCAATAACCTGCCGGAAATCAGCACTCGTTCCGCGAACACCTCGGTACGGGTGATGAACGGACAGACCTTTACTATTGGGGGATTAAGCCTGCAGCAGGAGAAGAACGTACAGAAGAAGATCCCATTTCTGGGGGATATCCCGATCCTGGGATATGTTTTTCGGTATGACAGAAAGGAGGTGAAGGACACCGAAATCGTAATTTTCGTGACCCCGCATATTCTTGTGGGGTAATTGGGAAACGTGGCACGGGCATCTTGCCCGTTGTGGTTCCCGCCAGGTTTCAAACCGCCGATTGGCGGAGTAACCTGGGCGTAAGCCCCTCAAGTGGGCGGGCGGAAACTGCGGTTGTTGATCTGCCAGGTTACGCTTCGCTTGTCCAAATGGACGCCTACGGCGAAACCTGGCAGGAACAACGTCTTGCCCGTGGGAGGTCATGGGCTGGAAGCCCATGATACGGAAAACTCCAGGTGGTGTCAGGCGACCAAAGCGCTTAAGTCGTGTCCTCACCTGACACTCCAAAGCTCTTAACCAACCGTGGTGTCATGTGTCCCCACTTGACACCACAGAGAGAAAAGAACAGAGACTGTCAGGTGGGGACACCTGACAGCACAGAGAAAAAAGCTCTTTGCACTCAATCGTCTGCGTCATTCGCCACGAGGCGGACCGGGTGGGCGCAGACTACGAGTAAATCAGAGGATGCGCAAGTATGCGCACAAAAGAAGCCGCCCCGCGGGAGCTATGGTTCGAAAGCAACTCCCGGGAGCGGCGGTGAGATCCGGCAGCTGCCGGACTCACCTGTTAAACTCACTTTAACAGGAGGAGTTCCTAATGAAACGTTTAGCTCTTATTCTGATGGCTCTCGCTGCGTTAGCATTTGCAGCAAGTGCAACCCCACCGCCAGCTCATGGTGGCTTTCAGCTTGGTTGGGGCATGAACCCGAACAACTGGGATAACATTACTGGTTCGTACGGTCCCGTCTTTGGGATTTACGACCCCACTTCCGGCGGTGGTGGTGGGTGGCATGTAGACTGGACCAACCCCCTCATTCCCACACACATCACATACGCCCCGATCAACATCGAGCTCTGGGTAGAACTGTACTGCCAGCAGTCCTATCAATACACGACCTATCAGTACCACCGCAGGGGCGACGGGACTGAGAACCTCTGTTGGACCATCGAAGGGACCATTTCTCAGAATCACAACTCTTGGGTGTTACTCGCGCACGGCAGCGAACTTCTCACGAATCTATGGTTCCGCGAGGACATCTTCGGTCGCAGCGAAAAGCCTACCTACGGAACTGATCTACCCATCACCTGGGATACTCGATATGGAAGTGGGCTTGTGGTAGGGGTAGAGGGTACCATCATTGAGAACTGGCATACAGCGCCATGGTCAGGTGATGACATCGGGTACCGGATTCCCGCTTGCGACCACTGGTTCCAGTTCCGGGGTTGTGTGGGCGACATCTACCATGTTGCCGATGGATATTACTCGCTTACGCTGGCAGGGTGCCCCGCTCCTGAACTATAAAGGAAAGGCGGTGACCTATGTCGCGATGCCTTACTTTTCTTATTGTAGCGCTCGCATTTACAGCGACCCTGGCTAATGCGACACCGCCACCTGCGCACGGAGGCTATGGTGCCGGTTGGGGAATGAACCCGACCAATTGGCAGGAAGCATCTGGAGGTTTCTCCGCCACCGGGTATTATGACCCCAATCACCCCGGTGGTGCAGGCTGGGTGGTAGGGTGGAATCCTACTACCTATATTACTTACGCTCCAATCACCTTGGAGGTCTGGATAGAAATGAACATGATGCTGACCTACCAATACACCTCCTACCAATGGCATCGTCTGGGAGACGCCGCAGAAACCATTGATTTTACCATTGCCGGGACCATCTCCAGCAATGACCGACAAATTGTGTTGATGTCACCTTCTCCAGGTTTTACCCTGAGCAATCTCAATTTCGTTGAGAATGTCTTCGGTGTACCGGGAATTGGCGCTCCCGGAAACGAGAACGCCAGGAATATCCCGATCACCTGGGAGACCCGCTGGGGAAGTGGTCTGGTCATCGGTGAACAGATTGTCCAGAACTGGGGCAGTCCGTACTGGCTATGCGGAAATATGCTCGTCAGCAACAGCGGCATTCCTGCCTGTGACCATTGGTTTCAGTTCAAGGGCACCTTTAGCCTGCTTCTCCATGAAGCGGACGGATACTACAAGCTGGCGATAGCGGGGTGTCCGTATCCGGAAATGTAATAATGTGCCACGGGCGTCCCGCCCGTGGATGGTCATGGGCTGGGAGCCTATGATACGGAAAAACGAACGTACCACGGGCATCTTGCCCGTGGGCGGTCATGGGCTGGAAGCCCATGATACGACAACTCGGTGAGATTTCAGCCAGCGCCCGGATGGCTGAAATCTCACTACGGGAGACTCCTATGAAACCTAACTTCCCAACACCGATTTTGTTTGCACTGGCGTTTCTCCTCTTCTTCGACTGGAGCTACGCCGTCATGCAGTTGATTCCACCAATTCAGGATGTGAACATTCAACGTGGTCAAAAGGACACCTTTACCATCACGGTCAGAAATGTGGGTGACGAAGATGTCCCCAGTTCATTCATCGCCTATAACATGGACATTTCGACCGACGGGGCGCCCATGATTGCTGACAGTACCTATGAAAGAGGGTTTGGCAATTGGATTGTTCTTGACCCTGCACAAGTCACCATCAAAGCCAATGAAGGAATAACGCTGATTGGCACCGTGACCGTTCCTCGCGATGCAGAGGGAGGATACTACGCCCTGATAAGAGGGGGTTTCACGACGATCACTATACCCTTGGGAGCGGAGAAAACCAATAACAAAGGCTCTGGAATTGAACTCCAAAGCCAAGCCATGGTAGCGGTGCTTCTGACCGTTCCTTCCAGCCGGAACAAGGCAGTCATCTACCCTGACACCCTGGAATTATATCCCAAAGGCGAAGGCGGCAATGTCAGCTTCGAGACCACCGGAAAAAAAGGTTGGAAAGCCACTCTGCCGGTCAGGAATGACGGCAACATTCATACTCAGGTATCCGGATATCTGAGTTTCTGGAGCGAATCCGGAACACGAATCGAATCGGCGGCGTTGACCGGCGGCAGAGGCTATGTGCTGCCGGGGAAAGTACGGAATTTCTATGCCAACGGCGAGAACGTCCTGTCCGACGGATACTACATGGTTCGGATCGCCTTGCAGACGTCCGACAACCGCCGAATGTCCAATTCGTATCCCTTTGCCATCTATGAAGGAGAAGTCTATCCAGGGGCTGTGACCGATCAATTGGCGGAGTTGATTCGTGCTTCCTCAGCCGGTTTCGTCTTGGAGGAACCCTTCTTACAGAAGACCGTCACCCCCAGCGGATCCACCTATCTGGCGGTCCAATTAAGGAATACCAGAAGCGACACTCTAACCCTTTTCCCTCGGAAGATGGAGTGGAAACTCGACCCCGTCGGTATCCCCGTACTGGGGGTTGAACCCGGATTCCAACCTCGTTCCTGTGCGTCCTGGATGGAATTCCCGGACGAGAAGATGCAGATTCTCCCCGGTGGAAGTGGTTCGTACAAAGTGAAAGTAAGCGCCCCCGCCGATATCAGCGGGGAATACTACGCTGCAGTGATATTTGATCCGGATAGACCCAGACCCGATACCCCTTCGGAGTTCCTGGAACCCCGCACCCAACTTCTGGCGCTGTCCAGTCCCAAGAATCTGAATTACCAGATCGCCGTCGATACCGTCACCATGAAAAAAGAGAGCACGAAAGACCTGACTCTCTTTCGTTTCTATTTCACCGTCCGGAACGAAGGGAACATGCATTGCTTTGCTTATGGCGACTTGTCCTTTGAAAAGCAGGTCGCTGAAGGAATCTATGACCGGTTCGGCAAGGCTGTTGCTTTCGGAGACCGGCAGGCTTTTCTGCTCCCTGGCGGCGAAAGAAGGTTCGAAATCGACATCCCGAACATCGAAAAGGGAAAATACCGGCTGATCCTTGCGACCAACTACAAAGAGGAGACGCAACCCGTGGTGAAATACCAGCGGTTCACCGTGGATTAGACTGAACCGTCCCACCACCAAAGCACGGAAAAGCCCGATGAATTATAGACCAGACCTTGCCAAAGCGGCATTCTGCAGCGGGTCGAGTGTCGTCCGGATTGCAGTAGTGCTGCTTCTCTGCTTCGCCATTTTGCCGCAGTGCTACGCACAGCAGCCTCGCAACCGATCGGTGGTTCCTCCTCCGGTCATCGTCAAGACGGGTGGAGTTGACGATCCTCAGGTGCGTCAAATTCCACCCCTGCCACCGCCCGGATTGGCTCCGGATACCAGCAAGACGAAGATCAGACCCCCTGAGGTGGCACCGGAAGAACCTATCGTGATGCAGTTCGATCTGCAGTGGACCAACTACAGAATTCACCGAGCGAATGACTTTTCGCCCATCGAGATTACTCTGAGCGGTAGTATTACTACCTCATCCGCCTTGGTTTGGAATCTTGCCCCAACCTGCCCTCCCGGTGGCGGCAGTCCTCAATTGGTTTTCAATGAGGACATCTTTGGTAGCGGGGGATCGCTGTACGGCGCTGACATTCCCGTGTCGTGGGAAATCTCTATCGATGGAGGTCCCTTTGTTCCAATGACTGTAATGCCGAATTCCAGTCTGTCGGCGATTTTTCCTTTCGGGTCACACACCTTCCAGGTTCGTATGACTGCGACGCCGGAATACCACCAGGCGGATGGTTATTACGAGCTTCATCTCACGCAGTCCCTCATGCCTCAATTCTGATGTTCAACAAGAATATAGCCCAGGCAAAGCATCATCACGAAAGCTTTCTGCTTAATGCACTTTGCCATGTCTGAACGACATTCCGCTTTCATCCAATCGACCTCATCTTGTTCTCTCTCCCACATTTCAGATCGCACACTCCCGGAAATTTACCAATCCACTGAATTATCCTTGACATAGGCAGATTTGTTCCTTATATTTACACGGCACGTAGAAGTCTAGAGGGGAGGCAGAATGGCTCATGGAGTTCGCATGAGTCGCCTTGTCGGACGGGACATCAGGTTCGTAAGTCGAAGGCATAACACGGTCACCCGATCTTTTCGGCGTGGCATTAGTTGTGCCTTTTTTGTTTTTCAGGGAGAGTCCCCAAATGAAGTGGTTGATGCTTGCTATCTCGTTGACGGACGCGGTATTCGCCTTGGCACAACCTAATCCGGATACGCTCTGGACGCGCACCTATGGATCGAGTAGTGATGAAACAGCTTACTGCGTTCAGCAGACCATGGATGGAGGATATATCTCCACCGGATGGGGTTGGGGTGGCTTTCGAGTGGTAAAACTGGACAGTCTGGGAGCTATACAGTGGACACACAACTATAACCCATACGCCGGAGGAGTTGGTGAGTCGGCAAGGCAGACTAGCGACGGCGGATACATCGTGGCGGGTTATGCCAGTTATCCAGTGGGCGGATCCGATGTCTTTCTGGTTAAACTGAGCTCAGGCGGCTCGACCCAATGGACAAATGTTTTTGGAGGCACCGGTAGTCAATATGGCAATTCGATCTATCAGACCTCGGACGGGGGATATATCATCGGTGGACGCACTTATGTCAATGGACAGGATATTTACTTAGCCAAGACCGATAGTCGCGGGGACACTTTGTGGACGCGCATCATTGGGGGATCCGAAGACGAGGTTGCGTATTCCGTGCAGCAGACGACGGATGGCGGATATATTTTAGGGGGATATACCGAGTCATTCGGTGCGGGCGGATATGACTACTTCTTGATGAAGACCGATTCGGTGGGCGACTCCCTTTGGATGCGCACCTATGGGGGATACTACGATGACCGTGGTTATTCCGCTTTACAGACGCACGACGGTGGATATATCATCGCCGGAAGCAGCGTATCCTATGGCATAGGGGTATATGACGCCTGGGTGGTCAAGACTGACGGCGAGGGCGATACCATGTGGACTCGGGCGGTGGGCGGATACGAAGCGCGGTCAATCGATGTCACATCTGACGGCGGATATATCGTGGCGGGCAGGACCGAGTATATGGCTTCTGACAATTATGACATCTATCTCGTCAAGATCGATGCTTTCGGGAATATCCAGTGGAGCGAAACCTACGGCGGAGACGAGCACGACTTTGCCAATGCGGTACAGCAAACCCGCGACGAAGGATTCATTATCGCGGGACACACGGAATCGTTCGGTTGGGGCGATGAGGATTTCTATTTTGTCAAGACTGCGCCGTACATGGTCAGTGAGGCGCCCCAGCATCCGGTTCCTGTCATTCCTGGCATTGCCGTATTACATGCTGCCTATCCCAATCCGTTCAATTCCAGCACCATTATAGCGTTCGACGTTTCTTCGCCTGGCTGGGTGACACTCGATGTGTACAATGTATTGGGCGAGAGAATCACAAGATTGGTCGATGGACTGCTGCAACCAGGTCAGCACAGCAGACCGTTCCACGGCGGTCACCACTCATCAGGCATCTATATTGTTCAATTGCGGATTGAAGGCAAGAACTACTCGCAGAAGCTGCTGTTTGTCAAGTAACGAAAAACTGCGCGAGTCTTATGCGTTGCCGATTTGAAATAACTGCCGGGAGAACGATTATGTGGAAAACCATAGCAATTTTTCCCATCATACTGATTCTTCTGGGCGGCTACGGGGCAGTCCAGGCGCAGATCTATCTGCATGGGTCGGTGACAGGTGTCCTGGAGGACACCATATACATCGTCGATGGAAGTATCTATGCGGACGACCTGGTGATTGAAGCTGGAGCGAGATTCTACTTCCTGCAATTTTGCTATTTTGACGCCGGCGGTTTTTTTCGGGCTGTCGGCACCGAACAGGATAGCATCAAATTCCTGTTGGCGCCTGGGGCATCCGGATGGAACGGAATATCCTTCTCGTCTTCCGATTCCAGCATAATGGAGTACTGCTACATCACCGGATCTACTTCTTGGGCTGCGATGGGGTATAGCGGTGATTTCACGATAAGGCACTGTGTCTTCGAGGGGAATTCAGGCTCAGGAGCGATCCACTGTTATGGTAGCAATTCCACGATTTCCGATTGCAGAATTGTTAACAATGGCTCCCAGGGTGATGCTGCAGGAGTGGAGATTTCGGATGCCACAGTTACTATCAGTAATTGCACCATCTCCAATAATCAAGCGATTGGTGACGGTGGTGGCATCCGAATACACGATTCCCGGGTGGAAGTCATCAACTGTGTCATCACCGGAAATTCGGCGCAAATGGGCGGTGGGGTGTACTGCCAGGGCTACGATTCAACGTGTGCGGTGAGATTCGTCGATTGCACGATTGCGAATAATGGCGCTGTCTTGTATGGTGGAGGTCTCTATTTTGACCAATCGAATCCGACTATCGAGAATTGCACACTCAGCGGGAACCTGTCATCAGCCGATGGTGCGGCGATCTTTTGTCAATCGACCACTCCGACTATTTTGAATACCATAGTATTTGCCAATATGGGAGGCAGCGCGATGGTGTTTCAGGATTCGACAGTAGCATCGATAACGTACAGTGATTTCTCCAATAATTTCAATGGGAATTTCGGCGGCGAGCTGCCGGACAGCCTGGGAATAATCGTGACCACCAATGCCAATGGGGATTCTTGCGACATCTATCGGAATATCTACCTCGATCCGTTGATGGTGTATCCCGACCACGGGGATTACCACTTATCAGCAGGTTCGCCTTGCATCGATGCCGGCGATCCTCTAAGTCCGTTAGATCCCGATAGCACCATCGCGGACATCGGTGCCTTCTTCTATGACCACACGTCGGCTATCTCCGATCCTATTCCATCGGTGCAGCCTCTTGCCTTCCAATTGCTCCAAAATTATCCCAATCCTTTCAACATTTCCACCACGATAACCTACGACGTATTGAGTGCGGGCAGAGTGACCGTGGCAATTTACAACCTGCTGGGGCAGCGAGTTGGAATCCTATTTGATGGATTTCAAGGACAAGGCAGGCATTCCATGATTTGGGACGCGTCTGGCATGTCATCAGGAGTATATATAGCCCAGATAAGGACTGCCTCTAATGTCAGAAATATGAAGATGATTCTCCTGAAGTGACGAGATTTCGGTGTTCGTTTCTAATACCTTTCTAATACCTTGGTACCAGCGCAGGGCGGACCTTTGGAGGATGCTATGAAGAAAACAGTCGCTTTGGCAACCGTGATTCTCGCGATTGGATCGTTACCGTCGTTGGCAAGGGTCATCAATGTACCCGGCGACTATGCTTCCGTTCAGCAAGCGGTCAATCATTCTGATGATGGCGACACGGTTCTGGTGCAACCCGGAACTTACTATCAGACTTTCAGCTTCACCGGTCATCGAATTACAGTAGGTTCGCTGTTTCTTACCACCGGAAACGTTTCGTATATTCCATCGACGATCATCGACGGCGCAGCCGCCACGACCGTGGTCAAATTTGAGAACGGCGAAGACAGCACAGCGTCGATAGTGGGATTCACAATACAGAATGGGGACACGATGACCGGTGGAGGAATTCGCTGTAGCTGGAATTCAAGCCCGACAATACACTATAATATTATCACTGGCAACTCGTCTTCCCGAGGAGCCGGGATTTATTGCGGTAGCAACTCGAATCCAATTATCAGGGAGAATCAGATTATCGCGAATGAATGCACAGGTTGGGGAGGAGGGATGTATTGTACGGACTCAGATCCGGTGATCATGAATAACGACATTACAGGTAATTCTGGTTCGACCGGAGGCGGCATCTTTTGCACTGGCAATTCTCAGCCTATGATCAGTGGTAATCTCATTCGCAACAACGTTGGTAGCGGGATATATGTGTCCGGTGGTGCGAGTCCGATCATTACCAGCAATACCATCAGCGGTAATTCTGCCAATGATGGCGGGGGAATTCGATGCGTGAGCGGCGCCACCGGATTGATATGTGGCAATCTAATCACCCAGAACACATCTGGAGGCAGCTTGAATGGTGGCGCCGGAATTGCCTGCGACAACGCCAATCCAATCATACGTGATAATGTCATCTTTAGAAATATCGTCAGCGAATGGAATTCGCAAGCTGGCGGTATTCTGTGCGAAGACTGCAGTCCGATGATTGTCAATAATGTGATTGTGCAGAATGAAGCCTATTGCGGTGGTGGAATTGCTATGATTTCCTGCAATTCCGAAATAACGAACAATGTTTTGTCAGACAATATTGCCACATATGGTGGTGGAATCTACATGCATCAGGCATATCCACGGCTGACCAACAATATCATATGGGCAGATAGTTCCATCATTAATACCCCGGAGATATACCTGCATTCTCCCAATTACTCCAATCCGACAATCACCTATTGTGTCATTCAAGGCGGGTGGGAAGGAATTGGGAATCTTGACCAGGATCCTTTGTTCCGGGATCCCGAAAATGACGACTATCATCTGATGGCGGTCGAGTGTGGCGATCCATTTGACTCGCCATGCATCGATGCCGGGAATCCGCATTTCTTGGACGACACCCTGGATTGTTCCCACGGTCTGGCGACCTCGTTCAGTGACATCGGTGCCTATGGCGGCGGAGACGCGTCAGGAATTGTCATTGAAGTTCCGTACAATTACGAAACCATTCAGGAAGCAATTGATCACAGTTATGATGGTGACACGATATTGGCAAGCTACGGAACCTATGTCGAAACCATTGACTTCAAGGGTCGGGACATCATTCTGGGGTCATTTTTCCTCACCACCGGCGATACGGAACTTATCCCGTTGACGGTCATCGATGGCGACACGGGAGGTTCTGTCGTGACATTTGAAAACTGTGAGGATTCCACCGCGGCGATCATCGGCTTCACGATACGAAATGGATTAAATGATTACGGTGGGGGGATTTATTGCGACAGCGCCAATCCAACGATACGGAATAACTGGATCGTCGAAAACGTGGCGACCAACTCGGGCGGAGGAATCTACTGTAATAACAGCGCCAGCCCTCGGATATACGACAATCTCATCGGCGAAAACAATGCTGAGTGGGGCGGCGGGATTTTCTGTTGGTGGAATTGCAGTCCAATCATAAGAAGCAATGTGATCGAAGGCAATTCAGCGGGTTCCGGCGCTGGGATCTTGTGCAATGTTGGCTCCGATCCTGTTATCACCAACAACCTCATTGTGGGGAACTGCGCTGACATCGATGGCGGCGGAATCCTTTGCTGGATAGGCTCCTCTGCCACCATTACCAACAACACAATTAGCAGGAACACCGCCACTTCGGGCGGCGGAATCCATTGTTACATCTCCAATTCCATCATCACCAACAGCATTTTTTGGGCGGACAGTGCCGTCAATGGACCCGAAATCTATAACTATGGTGGATCGCCGGCATTCACATACTGCGACATTCAGGGCGGCTGGACCGGTCAAGGCAACATCGACCAGGATCCGCTGTTTCGTGATCCGGAGAGCGATGATTTCCATCTGATGGCTGTGGAATGTGATAATCTATATGATTCGCCCTGCATTGATGCAGGTCATCCAGCGACGCGGGACGATGTGCTGGATTGCTGGCATGGACTGGGTGCCGCCCGCAGCGACCTGGGCGCCTATGGTGGGAGCAATGCATGGACGAACATCGAAAAGCCAGGACTGATTGATCAGGCTATTCCTACAGAATTTAACCTGTTACAAAACTACCCTAATCCATTCAATGCCGTTACTGTCATTCCCTTCCAGGTGCCAATCGCATCCCTCGTTCGATTGGACGTCTATAATATCCTGGGACAAAGAGTCGCCGCATTAGTTGATGAGCGGCTGGAGGCGGGTATCCATCGAATCCTATGGGATGCTGGTTCCCTGGCTTCTGGTCTTTACTTTTGCCGATTGGAAACCGATAATTTTGCCGCCATCAAAAAAATGGTCCTAATCAAGTAAGCCTTCACTGCGTCGAAATGTTGCTTCAGGGGCAGATTCTCACTGGAGGTTGACATGTGCGAGAAAACTGCAGTACTGACTATTGTTAGCCTATTCATATTCAGCGCAGTCCCCTATGCGGTCACTGCGGATGGCTACTGTTTCTTGGAAAATCAGTCGCAGCACTTGGGGACCAAGGTCTTGTTCCAGGCGGACACTCCGACTGCCATCACAGATTCAACCTATACCGATTCCTCGGGATACTATCAACTCGACGTTCATGCTGGCGGGTATGATGTATATTTCAGCCATGCCGGATATTACGACGAAGTGCTGGAGAATCAAGCGTGTTTTTCCAATACCACCTTGCGCGATGTCACCTTGATGGAAGCACCTGAGATGCGATTATCCGGCGAATTGTATGGAGTGCTTCACGGGACGACGTATCTCATCGTCGGCGACATCGTCGTGAATCAATACGATTCTCTGACGATAGAGCCCGGCGCCACGTTCTTCTTTCATGGCAACTTCCGGTTCTATGTCGAGGGTTACCTGCTGGCGGCAGGTACCGAACAAGACAGCATAAGATTTGTGCTGAGCCCCTATGCCACGGAATGGGGTGGGATATTCTTCAACGATTCGTCACAGGATTCCTGCCGTCTGGAATACGTCCTGATTTCCGGTTGCAGCTCCCAGGCAATCGACGTCTTTCGATCCAACCCGATCATTCGGCACTCGGTGATGACTGGGAATTGCCTGACGTCAGACAACGGTGGCGCTGGGATCAGGCTCCTTGGATCGGGTGCGAGGGTGGAATACTGCACCATCAGTCACAATTCGACAGAATCTGGTAATGGGGGCGGTATGTACATTGGTGAGTCCGGCAGCCCGACCATCAGAGAGTGCAATATCAGTTACAATATCGTTCCTACCGGTGCCAGCGGAGGAGGAATCTACTGCACTGATGGAGCCACGCCAACGATCAGTTATTGCTCAATCACTGACAACACGGCAGACGAAGACGGCGGTGGAATTTGTTGTTCCGGGTCCGACGCGGTTATCGATCACTGCGAAATCAGACAAAATGATAGCGATGGTGCTGGCGGCGGCATCTTCTGCGGATTCGGCAGTCCAATCATTAGGCATTGCGCCATCACACACAATATGGGCGGATGGGGCGGCGGGGGGATATCGTGCGATGAATCCTCAAGCCTGATTGTCGAATATTGCACGATTCAATACAATAGTGGTCTTGGAGGTGGGATTTTTTTTGGGGGCTTTTCGCAGGGCTTCGTAAGTCAGTGTATATTTAACGGGAATTCGGGATGGGCGGGTGGTGGAATTCACTGTTATCAATCCAGCCCCACCATCGAATATTGCGTGATTTATGGCAATAACGCCAGCGATTGGGGCGGCGGAATCAATATCCAATTCCAGGCGGCGCCCACCATTAGTCACTGCACCGTCTATGGCAACACTGCCGTCGATCACGGCAGCGGAATCAGCATCGTTCGTGCCTATCCGCACATTGTCCACACCATCGTGGCTTATAACCTGGCTGCAGGAGGCGTGTATTTTAGTTATGATTCGTCGAGCACCAGCATTCTCAGCTATTGCGACTTCTACAGTAATGGCGGCGGGAATTTCACAGGCGAATCATCCGCTATCCCTCCAGGCTTGGGGCAGATTGTCGGCTTCAATGGCAATGGTGACCCCCGTGACACCTATTGGAACATTTTCCTTGACCCGTTGTTTATCAGCCCTTCGGCTGGCAATTTTTTCCTTCAGGCGGCATCGCCGTGTATCGATGCGGGAAATCCGGAAGCAGCTCATGATCCAGATGGAACCATTACAGACATCGGCGCCTACTATTTCGATCAGGGCACACCGGATATTTTGATTTTGACTCCGGAATTGGATTTCGGATCAGTAGTAATCGGTGATGAGGCGGCGTTGGTGCTTACCATCTACAACGTGGGCAATGGTCGCTTGATGCTGCGAGATGTCTATGCCAGTGATTCCTGTTTCACCACCAATTTCGACCCTCTGGACAGCCTGATCGCCCCCTATGATAGTCTGAATATTACGGTGACCTTTTCACCCTCGGATTCCATCACCTATGACGCGGTCCTGACCGTTGAGAACAATGATGAGCCGACGGAAATAGCGCTTCGCGGGGAAGGAGTTCCGCCCACTCGCGCTACTTCCGAACCGATTCTAAAACTCCCCACTTCCTTTGCCTTGGGCGATCCGTATCCCAACCCTTTCAACAGCACTTTAGCCATCCCCTTCACCCTTCCGGCTCAATCAGAGGTCAAGATTACCATCTACAACATATTGGGGCAGAAGGCGTACCAATTTGCATTGCCTCCTCTTTCCCCTGGATCCCATGTTGTGTCATGGTCTCCCGACGCGTCGGCATCGGGGATCTATTTCGTGCATTTGTCAGCCGGCAGCCATCAATTCGCCCGAAAGGTATTGCTGCTAAAATGAAGTGCATCCTAACAATCGTATTGGTCCTTGTGGCGTGCAGCCTCCTCCACGCCGACACCACGTGGGTAGCGGGGGAGGTCTATGGAACGTGGACGCGGGACGGGAATCCGTATCTGGTCACGGACACCTTGATTGTGCCTATGGATTCTACCCTGAACATCCAGCCCGGCGTTCAAATCTGGTTCCTGGATCAGGAAATCAGAAGAACACCCCTTTTGGTTCATGGACGACTTCGAGCAATCGGGCAGGAAGGCGACTCAGTCCATTTCTACTCACCGGTGGCAGGA